>Ga0209536_100009935_pt1 | contig 14077 bp, 7 predicted proteins | sample DeeMarSeWOR28_12_FD_187461 | JGI IMG/M metagenome (GOLD analysis project Ga0209536, IMG submission 187461) | Marine sediment microbial communities from White Oak River estuary, North Carolina - WOR-2-8_12 (SPAdes) (version 2) | ecosystem: Environmental > Aquatic > Marine > Intertidal zone >...
TCCCGACCGCGGCGCCAACGCCGGCGAATAGGTGAAACTGCTCGTATTGGTCGGACCCGTTCCTGACAGGGTCCCGGTCAGCGTCCAGTCGACCGGCTGATCTCCGATATAGTTGCCACCCGCATCATATCCCGCCGCATATAACGTCACCGACTGATCGGTTGACAATGTCAGATTATTAACCACATTTCCACTGTTAGACGGTCCATCCCGGATGATCAGATAACTGAGTGCGCCGGTCGTTATGGTTAACTGGGGAATTGTACCCGGTATTCTTGGTGGTGACAGATCAAGGATTGCATCGGAAGTGCTTGGCCAGGGATAAGTTCCCGTACTTATGGCCGGTATGGTCTGGATGTATGAGATTTGTATCGATTCCTTGATATCAAAAAGATTGGTTTGAACGACCAGTGAATCTCCGGTATAGTGCCATGTAGCGAATCCGGATTGCGTAGGCCTTGCACTTGTGTTCTGCAGAAAGGCCGGATTGCCGTTTATATTCACTGCGGTCACAGTGGGAACGGTCAAAAAGATATTATCGATCGCAATGCGGTCCAGCCGGCCAAGTTTTGTATCTATGGGTGAGGTAATATTATTGATCGTATAGGAAAATGTTTCAGTCGATCCCACACTGCTGGTAGTCGGATTCAGTGATGCACTGACCGCTGTTATGGTGCTGTTATGGAATAAAACGGCCAGTGAAGCACTGAGGTTTGCCTGATTGCTGCTGTACGAATTACCCAATCCGCTGTTTGCCTGGATACCAACTGACGCGGAAACACCGTTCCCGTAGACCGAGGCAATTGTCCGGTATTGAAATTTGACCAGATTCCGCCGCTCATGGAGTATCACCTGAAATTCCGTTTCCTCAACGCCATTGATCAAATACCATTGGATGATAATCTGGCGATGCGGCGCTGCACCCACAACATTATAGAATACGCCACCATCGGTAGCGGATGTATTAGACAGGTCATCCCAGAATGGGGCGACCATTTCTGCCGGTGCAGCAGCACTTGGTATGGTTTGATTGGCCGGATAGGATTGGCCTGCGGGATCACTGAAACTTATCCATCCGTTTGAAGAGATGTAAATAGAATTTCTTGTATTTCCATAATAATCGAAACCAAAAGGAAGTGATTGGGCGCCGGTTACCGTATCGTTAAAAACACCGGATAATAAGGTACCGGTACCACGGATATCCACCCACCCGTAACTTAACCGGGTCTCGTTATCCGTATCTGTCCACATATATCCAAATGAGTCTGCCGTGCCCCGATCGGCGAGCGCGAATCCCGGGAGGAACAAGACAAGGGAAACGAACAGTGATCCGAGCAATTTCATTACCGGTTTTCGTTCGCTGCCTTTAATTTCCAAACGGTTAACGTGTCTTCTCATACTGGCTGCAGTATAATCATACGCTCAGAACAGAAACTGTTTTTCCTTCTCCGAGGGTCTATATATCTTTTTTGTTGTGGAGGTTATAGCTTAATATTGTATAATTTTTTACAATATACAAATGCATTACATTGAATTGATGAGATAAGTCACAATTTCAACTAATATTTATCTGAAATCGTTGAATGTAATTACCCCGATCGTTCCCCCCGAAAATATAACCGGCTGCATTCCCAAGTTATCATTAAGATACTGTTAAAAATAATTGATTACAATAGGCTGTTTTCTCTCCCATTCAACCTGATGCATACCACAGCATTACTCCACATCAATTTTTGTGAGAGCTGTTATAACAAAAAAACCCCGGTTTCTTAAGCCGGGGTTTAAATGGTTCAGACAGAATTATATTCTTGAGACATTTGTTGCTTGAAGACCTTTTGCGCCTTCTTCAATATTGAACGTTACTTTGTCACCTTCATCGAGCGTTTTGTATCCCTCGCCCTGGATTGCGCGGTAATGCACAAAGACGTCATCACCTTTTTCTCTGGTGATAAAACCGTAACCCTTAGAACCGTTAAACCATTTGACAATGCCTGTTTCCATTAACACAACCTCTTAAAAAAATTTACTTTTGCGTACGTTTCTTCTTTCCACCACTTTCTTATAAAAAAAAATCGCTTCTAACAGTAAAGGTACCGTTCTCCACGAGTTCTTCAGGGTATAACAGCGATTTTAAAACAGCCTTATTACCACAGTTCAGAAAGGCAGAAAAACTTCGTACAATATTTAATACTATAGTTTACCCTATAATTCAACCAGAAGCAAACATAAATTACATATACGCCAAATATCCCTCGGGAAAATATTAATTACCCAACACCAAATTTCCGCTGACCAGCCTGTCATGCTGATTACCGGAAGGTATTTGGATCAAGAATTCAGAACCTTTTAATTTTTAAAGTGTATTGTATTGACCAGGTGCTTACACTTTTGTAATAAGCATTAGGTCATTAAGTTGTCATCCTCTAAAGGTCCGAAGGACTCCTTCGGAGGATCTTCCTGGTATCAAATCCTGCGGCGGCGACAAGGAAGACCCCGCCCATGCGGGGTGACTGTTTATATTCGTTTTTATTATATCATTTGTGTAGAAACGTAGTCAAGACACGACAGCTAAAGATTCTATCTGATGATAATAGAACAAACTAAATTTTTTCCAATTTCATGTTTGCACTTCCTTTCACATTGTTTATATTTATTCAGATCCCTCCTTATTCGCAAACTGAAACAACCGTCAATAGCATTACATCTTTCAGACAATCAGTACACATGGAAGGTGCCGATCGTCTTACTGACAGAGCCGCTCATTGATATCCGTTAATAATTTTTTATTCATTGGAGGGAAGGAATTATTTTCTGAAATACCGGACAACCTGTAACGGGAGGGCATCGCATGAAACCTTTTTTTATCGCCGCAATCATCATATTCTTATGCCAGGGAGTTTATTCTCAAATCCCCCAGACCATGAGTTACCAGGGGATGCTCACCGACAGTAAAGGCCAAATAGTCGCAGACGGCGCCTACAAGATCCAGTTCCGGCTTTATGAAACCGAAACCGGCGGAGTGGCCATCTGGGAGGAAAAGCTGGAGGTTATGCTCCACGAAGGTGTATTTGACATTATCCTGGGTGAAACAAATCCCTTGAATATGCCCTTTGACAGACCATGCTGGCTGGGTGTGACGGTTGATACAGGGACGGAGCTTCAGCCGCGCATTCCCCTCACCGCCGTACCCTACAGTCTGAATACACAATCACTCCTGGGAACAAAAAACATTATTCCCACCGAAGGCAAGGTCGGATTCGGGACATCTGAACCGGTGGAGGACCTCGATGTGCGCGGACTCGATACCGATGACGCGGGGACCTTCCAGGTAGCCAATTCCGATCAGAGCCACTTTTTATTCCTGGCCAGCGGCCGGGAAAACAACAGCCGGGCAACGGTCTACTGGTCGGAAGGGGACGATCTGCGCTTCGGGACCTGGGGCTTATCATACGGCCAGCGACAGCTGCTGGTGATTAAAAGTGACGGCAATACGGGCATCGGGGTTGACGATCCGTTGGACAAACTGGCGGTTGCCGGAACGATCAGTTCGACACAGGGCGGCTTTAAGTTTCCCGACGGCAGTGTGCAGACCTCGGCGGCAGCCGGCGGCCCCGGCGGCGGGGATATCACGGCGGTAAATGCCGGGGAAGGTTTGACCGGCGGAGCATCTGCTGGTGATGCAACATTACATGTCGGCGCCGGCACAGGCATTACCGTCTCCGCCGATGCGGTTGCTCTGGACACCGGATTCAGCGATGATCGCTATGTCAATGAAGATCAATCCAACAGCATCGGTGCGGCCATGATCACCCCCAACGTGGTCAGCAGCATCAACAACGTTGCCAATGATGCCGGGAATATCGAACTGGTGGCCGGCAGCAATGTCAATATCGTCGCCGATGATGACAATAATACGATCACCATTTCTTCCTCCGGCGGCACCGGTGGCGGGGATATCACCGCGGTTGCTGCCGGAACCGGTCTGACCGGCGGTGGAGTGACCGGCGACGTGGTGCTCAATGTGGGCGCGGGCAGCGGCATCACGGTTGCTGAGAACAGCATTGCGCTGGATGATGCTTATACTGACAGCCGTTATGTGAACGAGAATCAGGCCAACAGCATTTCTTCGGCCATGATGACCGATAATGCCGTGGGCAGCAGCGAGGTGACCGATAACAGTCTTTCCGCCGGTGATCTGGCCGTCGATGTCATCAGCAGCATCAACGGGATCACCAATGACGGCGGGGATGTTGCCCTGGTGGCCGGCAGCAATGTCAATATCGTGGCCGATGATGCGGCCAATACGATCACCATCTCCTCTTCCGGCGGCACCGGCGGCGGAGATATTACCGGCGTAACAGCCGGCAATGGATTGAGCGGCGGCGGCACGGTGGGGGATGTGGTTCTGGATATCGGCCAGGGTGCGGGGATCACCGTCAACGGTGATGCCATCGCCCTGGACGAGACTTATGCCGACGGCCGCTTTGTCAACGAGGGCCAGACCAACTCGGTTACAGCGGTGATGGTGAGCCCGGATATCCTGAGCAGTATTGACGGGGTGCGCAATGACGGCGGCAACGTCGATCTGATCGCCGGGGAGAATGTGACCATCAGTCCCAACGATGCCAATAACAGTATCACCATTGCGGCCGGCAACGTTGGGGGTGATATCACCGCCGTCAATGCCGGCAATGGTCTGACCGGCGGCGCGGCTGCCGGTGATGCGACGCTTGATATCGGCGCCGGGATCGGTATAAGTGTCAGTGCCGATGCGGTGGCGCTGAATACCGCTTACAGCGACGGCCGCTATGTGAACGAGGGCCAGGCGAATTCCATCAGCAGCGGAATGCTGCAGAATGATGCTGTGTCCGCTGCCAAAATATCGGCCAACATAATCAGCAGCATCGATGGTGTCAGCAATGACGGGGGCAACATCGATCTGGTGGCCGGCGACAATGTGACCATTACGCCCGACGATGCCGGTAATACGATCACCATTGCAACTTCCGGTGGTGGTGGATTAAGTGGAAATGGGACTATTGGAAGAATCCCAAAATTTTCTTCTACTTCGTCACTAGAAAATTCAAATATATATACCTATGATGGTAATATTGGAATTGGTGTGTCTCCAAGTGACACAAGATTTGGCGTACATTATGAAATTACCAAAGGCTCAGATTCTCCTAAATACCTTGCTAGATTTCAAACACAAACCGGATTAACAATTACAGAAAAAGCAAGTATAAAATTTTCTGGGGAGGCCTATTTCCAAGGGATCGGATTTCCCGGCAATTTTGGACCCGGACCTGATGTGGGCACACAAGGAAATTTCTTAGCTTTTGGTCACATAGGAGTATCTGAGGATTATATTGGATACGCGAATAACACATTTTACTTCAGGGACTCTCCGGAAGGAGGTGACATGGCTGATCCAAATGTAGACATCGGTGGAATTTTAATGGTACGTGGTGGTGCCATGAGGACATCTGCTGAATTTTGGGGAAATGTACTTGTTCGCAGTAAAGGTGGAACACCAATTGTAGAGCTGGGGGAAGGACTGGATTATGCCGAAGGATTTGATATCACTGAAGGAGAGGAAATTGCTCCCGGAAATGTGGTAATTATCGATCCAGATAATCCAGGGAAATTAACAGTAAGTACAAAATCATATGACAGTAAAGTAGCTGGAATTGTAGCTGGTGCAAATGGTTTGGATTCAGGCGTCCGGCTTGGGGTAGAAGGATTCGATTGCAATATAGCCTTGGCTGGACGTGTTTACTGCAATGTAATTACTTCTGAGCAAGATATATACCCAGGTGATCTTCTGACAACCGCTGATAAAAGTGGATATGCGATGAAAGTTACCAATTTAAATAGAGCAAATGGAGCGATATTAGGAAAGGCAATGGACTATTTAAAAAGAGAAAGTACCGGACAAATTTTAGTACTTGTTACTTTACAGTAAGGGTATAAAAAATAAATTTCTAATAGTATTTCTTTTAAAATAATATTAATCACAAAATAGTGGCGCTATGATACTCAAATGATAATTGATTGTATAGGTGAAATAAAAAATTTATACATCAAATTGTACAGTATTCAATTATTTAATTTCCATATTTCAGTTCTGGCTTAAAAATTAATCTCAGGAGTTATTATTTATGAATCTAAAAGAGATTGGTTTAAAAATTTTTCTAATAATATTTGTATTTTTATCTTCTGTTTCCGCACAGGATCTATTAGAAGGTTACACTGCCGGAAAATGGGGAGATGACCAGGCAAATCCTTGTCTCGAGGACGTCGTTTGGTCGGTAAAAACTCTGCGAAGGTATGGCGACATCATGGGATTTCATATGAATGATTCCCAAGATTTAACAGTGTGGAATCATTTGCAGGGAGTGCAAAGATTAATGGGGAAAAATTCCTATTATTTATTAGCTACACGATCAGCTAATGAAAGTAGTTCGTTATACGTTGTTAAATTTGAGAGCCGAGACAAAAGCGGCATGAGATTCCGTTCCAATCGCCTTTACGAAGGTATTCCAGTTGAGTTGACACTTCCACCGAGTGAAGATGGGGTAGTCCACCAAGAACTAATAAGTAAGGAATATACACATGCTGGTGGAATTCAGATCATCGGTAATTATCTAGTAATTCCAATAGAAGGTAGTGATCAAGGTAACCAAGCTAAAATTGTATTTTATAATGTTGAATTCCCGCGTTACCCAATTAAAACAAATTATGAAGTTTATATTGGACCAGTATTTAATAAAGATGTTGGTACAGCATCGATTACAAAATTAAATGACGGGCGATATTTATTGATAGGTGGTGGTCCTGATGCCGATCCTCTTTATTTTTATATTTCGAATGGTAAAAGTCTCAAGGATACAAACTTAGAATTTGATCCTGTCGCTATATGGAAATTATCTGAACATTCAGTCTACACCGAGATTGGAGACAATAATTGGGGTGCATATCAAAGTTTAAACATCATCAACCAACGTGATGGAAAGATATTTCTCGTTGGAACACATCAAGATATTGTGACTCAACGCGATTGGCTTGATTTATTTCGGCTAGAGATCGATCGTTCTATTTACCCTTATAAAGTAAAAATCATTAAGGTGGCTAATCGCCATATGTATTCGAGAAATCAATGCGATTTTAATGCGGCTGCTGGTATATATATTGATCCACACGGAAGACTAATTGTATACGCCACTGAACATGATAATGACGGTCCAAATGAAACTGTAAAATTTATGGAATTTCGCAATCAGTATTATCCTAATGATTTTGGCCCAATTGATGATGCATGGGTAGAATTATATCAGGATATAAATTGGCAGAATAGAAGTTTGATGATTGATTACAAAGATAGACATTTAGAATATTATAAAGATTTTAATTTAGTTGAAGGATTCAATGATAAAACAAGTTCAGCAAGATGGACATTACCTTCCGGTTATCGTTATACACTATTTAAAGATTCCAATTTTGGTCAGCCTGTTGTATACTATCTAGTAGGTACTGGGACTTTTAATGATATTTCAGATTTAGACGTGCCAGGTTTTGGTATCTCGTCGGCAAGATATGAAGGAGAAAGCTTAGGCAATTGGTACCCAATTTTAAACCGATATCTTTCGGGAAAACTATCAAATTCAGGAAGCCCTTATTTATTGGCTGGTAATGTCTATGTCCCTTCAGACAAAAATTTAATCATCGAGTCTGGGGTGAAGCTCATTTTTAAGCAAAACACTGTTTTAAATGGGAATGGCCCAATCACAATAAATAATGGTCATGAGTCGGTATCATTGGTTTCCAGTGAAAATCATTCCAGAGGGTTAAGATCATATAAGTTTATACGATTAGAAAATAATGGGCAAATTAAGATTTATTGATGATCAATTGCCACCAAATAGGAGTCACTAATTTGCTTAGTCATTTATATAGCGAAATAGTTATAATTCTAATAGGAATGACATATGCAGGTAGAGAAATATATGAATAACTTAATTAGAGCAACAATAATTTTCCTTATTTTCTTTTTTATTTATCCATTTGTACCGGAGACAAACGCTCAAATTGAGTTAAAACGCAGCGTTATCAGCAATGGCACCGGTCATATTACCAGTGCGGATCACAGTCTCAGATCCACCCTCGGGCAGCCGGCCATCGGCCTGATGTCCAATAATGAATATTTCCACCATGCCGGTTTCTGGTATTACAGCGATCTGTACGTCTCCATCGCCGATCAGCTGGCGCATCACATCCCGCTCAAATATGAACTGTATCAAAACTACCCCAATCCGTTCAATCCGACTACGACGATCCGCTATGCCCTGCCGGTGGCCGGTGATGTGCGCATCGATATCTACAATCTGCTGGGGGAGCATGTCGCCACGGTCGTCAATGGCCATTACACGGTTGGCGTACATGAGGTAAACGTTGACGCCCGGCATCTCTCCACCGGCTACTATATTTATCGTATACGTACCGGAAAATTCCAGGCGGTCAGGAGGATGATTTTGCTGCGGTGAGTAAGATTCGGCAGGTTAGATTAGAGATGAGCGATGAGGGATTAGACGTGGTCGGTAAGTAATTTGTAGAGATTAGTGAATGATGAGGTTTTTTTTAAATTATCAAATTGTGGGCGTCTATCCACAAGATATATAGCCAGTAACTATAATAAGGTGAAACTATATATTATTGATTCGATTTCTTATGAATAGCCTTTCTGCTGCAGAATAGATAGTTCCCGGTTTTTGTTTGCAATCAGAACCAGCATTCGTATATTAATTGCGCTGCCTTTTCGGAAAGGACAGATGAGTGAACAACTTCTTTAAGAAAAAAGATTGAATACCCGCATCATTGGACCAGGTGAAACAACCGCGATGATAGGTAAAACAATTTCTCACTACAGGATATTGGAAAAACTCGGCGGCGGGGGCATGGGTATCGTCTACCGGGCGGAAGATACCAGGCTGAAACGTACTGTCGCCCTTAAATTCCTGCCCCCCGAACTGACCCGTGATGCGGAAGCCAAACAACGCTTTATCCGTGAGGCACAGGCCGCATCCGCTCTGGAACACCCCAACATTTGCAACATCCACGAGATCGATGAGACCGATGACGGCCAGATGTATATCGTCATGGCGTGCTATGAGGGTGAAACCTTAAAGCAAAAGATTGCCGGCAGTGCACCTCACGGTAAAGGACAGCGTTTATCAATTGCCGCCGCCGTTGATTTCGCCATTCAAATAGCCCGCGGATTGGCCTGTGCCCATGAGCAGGATATCATACACCGTGACATCAAACCAGCCAATATCTTCATCACCCACCGCAACGAAGTAAAGATCCTTGATTTTGGAATAGCGAAATTAGCCGGACAGACATAGCTGACCAGAGACAACTCAACCCCGGGAACGGCGGCTTATATGTCCCCTGAGCAATGCCGTGGTGAAAAAGTGGATCACCGGACAGATATCTGGTCACTGGGTGTAATCTTATATGAACTGCTCGGCGGACAGTCGCCATTTCAGGGAGAGTACGAGCAGGCCGTTATCTATGCAATACTGAACGCAATTCCGAAGCGGTTGAGTAAATTGAATCCCGAAGTACCTGCTGAATTGGAATGGATCGTAAGCAAGGCCATGTCTAACGATCCCGGTAAACGATATCAGCGTGCAGATGAGTTCGTTGATGACTTGACCGCATTTAAAAATGCGTCCGCCAGCCGAACCGCAATTACCAAAAGGAATATTTATAAACGAATTGCTGGTTTCATATCAGTGGTTTTGATACTCATGATCTTTGGCCTGATCTATTTTTTTTCCGGTTCAGGTAAAACCAAAGCTTTCAGTATACAACACACCTCTCCTTTGACGACTGCTCCTGGACTTGAACAGGATCCGGCCTGGTCACCAGATGGTACCCGGATTGCCTATGCATCCGACAAAAACGGCAACATGGATATCTGGATCCGGCAGATAGCAGCCGGCCAGAGTATCAATTTGACCAGGGATCATATCGGATACGATGGGCAACCGGTCTGGTCCCCGGATGGCGAGTGGATAGCGTTCGTATCTGACCGGGAGGCAGGCGGTATTTTCAGGATCTCCGCGCTGGGTGGCATTCCAAAGCAGGTCATATCTTTGACATTTGCCCCGGCCTTATCCAATATCGGGGCAATTCCCACAGTATGCTGGTCCCCTGATGGCAGCGAACTTGCCTATGCGAATGCAGGAGGTCTGTACACCGTTTCAGCCGCGGGCGGGATGCCCGTAAACATCCCCTTACCACCTAAAGGCCTTATCGTAGGGTATTCTGAACCATATTGGTCACCAAAAGGAGACCGGCTGGTCTGTACCGGATTCGTGGGTCCGGGTATAGCCACTTCCCAGATCTGGTCAGTAAAACGCGATGGTACAGATCCTATCGCCATTACCAGCGGAAAGACATATGACAGAAATCCAATCTGGTCAAATGATAATCGTCATATCTTTTTCATTTCCGACCGAGGTGGAATCAATGATGCCTGGTGGATTCCGGTCGATGAGCGCGGCGATCCGACCGGCGAACCCAGCGCATTGACCGCAGGTGTAGGTATCGGGAAAATTGCCCTCTCAATGGATGGATCCAGAATGGCATACGCCAAGATTATCGAGAGTATCAATATCTGGTCAATTCCGGTTATCCCGGATTGTACCATGGCCATAAGCCAGGCCGAACGGATTACGGCGGAAAACAACTATATTGAATCCATAGCATGTTCGCCGGATGGCGAGTGGATCGCGTTCGACTCCAATCGAAGTGGAAATATGGATCTCTGGATTATGCACAAGGACGGAAGCCAGCTGAGGCAATTAACCACAGATCCGGCACATGACTGGGCTCCCAATTGGTCGCCGGATGGGAAAAAACTGGTATTTCATTCCTTCCGCAACGGTAATCGCGATTTATTCCTTGTACCGGCTGCCGGAGGCGCGGTAACTGCATTGACCAGTCACCCGGAGCAGGACTTTTTACCCCGCTGGGCGCCTGGTGGAAGCAAGATTGCTTTCTTTTCGTCCCGCAGTGGCAACCTTGACATCTGGATTATACCGGATATCGGGGCAGAGCCCGTACAAATGACGTTTCATACCTCACAGGATAATAATCCGCTCTGGTCTCCCGACGGAAGAATGATCGCTTTTGGCTCCATGCGCAGCGGAAATGGAGAAATCTATATCCTGCCGGCTGCAGGCGGTGATCCGCGCCAGTTAACCCAAGCCGGCTGGACAAGTATATCCCCGTACCACTGGTCTGCGGACGGGAAAAGGATCTATGCTTATGGCAAAGGGGGGCCGGGCAATCCGGGATCGAACTACTGGATTGTCACGGTTCAATCCGGTGCCATCAATCCATTGTTAGATTTAAAAGGAAGTATCATGGAGCCTTTCATCTGCATCACCAGCGACGGGGAAGGAATATATTTTCCGCTGTGGGAATGTACGGGTGATCTATGGATGGCCAGTCTTATTCATGATCGGTAAGGTCACAGAACAGATCTGACTGGTGGTCAGCATCCTGGCGAAAAATCCATTGATTATGTTGGATATGATCATCCAGACCGAAGGTTTTATGTACAGTAAATTGGCCGGCGAAGGGACGTACAACTCAGGGTAAATTTCAGGCAGCAAATCGCGAAACCAACAAATACTTCTCATAAGGAGAATTGATCCGTTTCCATTCGCTATTACAGTTCCTATTCTTTTTTCTTGACATGAAAATAATATTATGTAAATTTGTTCTACGAATTTTCTTACACTATTCTTTAATCCTATTTTATCCGCATCTGGAATATAGAACTGATCGTTATATGAGTGTGCAAGTTTTAACAGCACGAATTTTGAATATTTATTTGCATTTTCAATAAATCTGAATACCAACGATTCCTGAAATTATTATTGCCTCACGCTTCGATAGAAAGTACTGATCTGGCGGGGTTCCTGTTTAAAAGTTGCCTGTTTATAGCACAATATCCGGGTTGCGATGTTTATTCCTTGTACCTGGATAGATTCTTCTTTTATTTTTAATTTATAATGCACTCGATGTAACAAGATGCTGCTCTTCATCAATAATAAAGATCCGACATTATTGCTGATCGGGATCTACATCACACGATAATTGTGGCCCTTGGCTCCGGTATATGTTGATCATATACTCTTGTTTGCCAAACATATATCCGGGGTAAGAGCCTGACCATTAATCTTTAAACCATTAACGTGATTTAGAGGGAGATACAATGTATCATCCAAACATAAAAAATAGATGCATAATTCACATTCCACTCTTTAAAATGTGCGCAATTGCACTGGCGATACTGCTGTTTTACCTGCCGGCATATGCCCAGCCGGCTAACGATGAGTGTGAAGGCGCTACCGTTATCACTGCCATTCCCTATACGGATGAGGTAAACACCACGCTGGCAACGAATAATCCTGCCGATCCATCGCTGAGCTGTAACTTCAACGGTGCTCAGACCGATGGGAATACAGTCTGGTATGTATGGACGCCGGTGATGGATATGTTCGTCAACATCAGCACGGTTGGCAGCACTGAACCGGGTGGCGATCCGCTGGACACCGCACACGGTGTGTACACCGGCACCTGTGGTGATCTCACAGAGGTTGCCTGTGTGGACGTCGGCCTGACGGACAACCTGTATTTTGAGGCAGTCGCCGGTGAGACCTACTATATCAAATTCGGGGAATACCTGGGGGGTGTCGGCGGCGGTAATCTTATGGTTTCGGTCAAAGGGTACCCCGATTTATATGTTCTCGAATCGATCCGGGACGGTGTATCCGCCCCCATGAGCGATCTGGCAGCAGCTTCCCTGGCCAAATCGTTTGACGGGACGCCCGAGGTCGAGGAAGTCCCGATGCTCATGAAGCCAGAGGATAATAATAAAAAGAATGTTCCTGGAAGAGACGGGGACATGAACCAGCTGAATAAAACAACCACTCCTCTCATGGATATGACCGATGAGGAAATCCGGACCGAAGTTCTGCAGTTGATCAACGGCGCCAGTAACGATGATAACGCCTTTCAGGCGGGCGTCCTGCTGGCACCGCCCGACACGGACGGTGATGTAGGGCGTGATCACTATGTCCAGATTACCAACATAGTAACTACGATTTACGATAAAAGCGGGAATATCGTACTAGGCCCCTTTCCGAACAACCTTTTCTGGTCAGGTCTGGGCGGATTGTGCGAAGGCACCAACCGCGGGGATCCCATCGTGCTCTACGATGAGGAGTCGGACCGCTGGCTGATAAGCCAGTTTGCCTTCTACTCCTCCGGAGTGGCGCCCTGGTCCCTGTGCATCGCCTGTTCAGAGACGGGAGACCCGACCGGCAGCTACTATCAGCACGAATTCAGTTTCGACGGCGTCGGATTCCCTGACTACCCGAAATACGGATTCGTTACCGATGCCATTGGCGTGATGGTCAACCTGTTCAGCCCGTTCGAAGGGGCGGCGCTGGGGGCCATCGACAAGACCGAAGCATTCAGCAGTGGACCGGCGACCATGCCGCTGTTCAAACTGGGCCCGACCGAATTCGGTTTTGTCGTAGGAGATAACGACGGCCCTGTCTTTGACAACATGCCGCCGACATTCGCCACGAACAACGGCCAATCCGGCAACAAAATCGACTTCTGGGAAATGAGCCCGGATTTCGCGGCACCCGAAAATTCCACGCTCAGCGAAGTTGCCCGTATTCCCGTTTCGCCGTTTGATATTGACCTCTGTCCTGCCGGCCGGGAGCGCTGCATCGACCAGCCGGGCTCAGGCACCGGTGAAGGTGTCCAATATATTGCATATCTCGAGGCTATCTCCGACCGGTTGATGCACCGTCTGCAATTGCGCAATTTTGGCAAGGACAAACGGGCGGTGGTCTGTCACACGGTCGATGGCGATGGCATGGGTACGGCGGGCATTCGCTGGTATGAATTCCGTAACCACAAGGACAGAGGTTGGAAGCTGTTCAAGGAAAGCACCGTTTCGCCCGATGGCGACCACCGATGGATGGGC
>Ga0209536_100009936_pt1 | contig 14077 bp, 13 predicted proteins | sample DeeMarSeWOR28_12_FD_187461 | JGI IMG/M metagenome (GOLD analysis project Ga0209536, IMG submission 187461) | Marine sediment microbial communities from White Oak River estuary, North Carolina - WOR-2-8_12 (SPAdes) (version 2) | ecosystem: Environmental > Aquatic > Marine > Intertidal zone >...
TCTCAAATTATCTGGAACGGGTGTTGGTTGCTTTGGAAATGGATGGGTATAAGGCCCCTTGATGACAGCGGTAATGGCCTCCTTCAATTCTCTTAATTTAGGTAAATACATAGAATGATCTCCATAGTACTTTTGATGTGCAGCTTAGTTCTGCTTTTTTTGTGGATAATCTTCATTGTAACGATCTACGACACTGCCACTCCAAAGTGGGAATCCAGCACGGTGTGATCCTCGTGATATTGCATGGGCGGCTGTTGGTGCCGTTAAAAAGATAAAAATTACACAGAATAATGCTTTGAGTGAAATGCTGTTCCAACCAAAATGAACCACGACTGCCAACAAAATGAGAATCGTACCCATGGTGACACATTTAGTGGAAGCTTGCAAGCGATTATAAATATCAGGAAAACGAAGTAGTCCAACGCAACCTGCAAAATTAAAGAAGATACCCAGCGATACTAAAATAATGACCAGATTACTCATCAAAAGTCCTCCCTTCTAAATATTTTGCCAGCGCAATCGTCCCTATAAATGCCAGTAGAGCCCAGGAAATTGCAACATTCATATACAAATCTTTTCCTGTGAAAAGAGATAGAATAGCACAAAAACCGATCATCAGTATCCCCAATATATCAATGGCTACCGTTCGATCAGGAGGAGTGGGACCCGCACCGATGCGGTACAAACAAAAAAAACTACAGATCAATAATCCAATGAGGAATACAATCATATTATCTCCAAACCGATTATTAAAGCAGGCTTGTTGGCCCTTTTCCTTGAATTATTCAAAAATCTTTTTTAGGAATTTCTCAAATTTGCTAACGATGAGTTCTGTTTCTACTTCAGGATCATCAGAAATAATATTAATCCAGTGTATATATAAATTATCATCGATAAAATCAACGGTTAAAGTCCCAGGAGTAAGGGTGATAGAGTTAGCCAGAAAAGTTTTGGCGATATCAGTCTTCAGGGAAGTTTTAACTTTAACAATGCCTGGGCGAATTGGGATTTCCGGATGAAACACCCGGTAAACTCCTGGTCAATAGAAGGAAATATGCCAAATATGTCCAAGAGAACTAAGAATTTTTATAATGATCCGTTCCCAGTAAAATCAATTTCGGGAAAGGTAAATTTCCGGCTGGTTTTATTATTTTTGTGTATCATCCTGGGTTTTGGTGTCATTACTGCCAAGCTTGTAATCGTTCAAATTATTGATCATACCTATTATGTGGACCAGTCGCTCAAAAATGTAAAAAACCGCCATAAAATTCATGCCCGTCGAGGAACTATCGTGGATCGAAATGACCGGGTTCTTGCAAAAGATATTCTCCAATATTCAGTGGCGCTCTCTGCAAAAAGGTTGAAGAACCGGGATAAGACGATTCAGGAATTGATAAAAGTATTAAATATATCCGGGTCTTCCATTGAAAAAAGAATTTTAAAGAATTCAAGTTTCACCTATATCGCCCATAAAGTTTTGCCGAAAAAAGCAGAACAGCTGAAGGAATTAAAAGAACCGGGTCTCATTTTTGAGAAAAGGTTTTTGCGAATTTATCCCTTTCAATTCAATGCGGCTCATGTTCTGGGATTTTGTGATGTAGATAATAATCCTTTGGGTGGCATCGAATTACAATATAACAATTTCCTGCAGGGAAAATCTGGCTGGCGAATATACGAACGGGATGGATTCGGAGATCAATTACTTGACCTGGACTTCCCCGGTGAAGATCCCATCGATGGATTTGATGTCAAGCTATCTCTGGATATCGATTTTCAAATTGTCGTGGATGATGAATTGATGCAGGCGGTACGATCAACCAGAGCGGTGGACGGTATTGCTATTTTAATGGATCCTGCCACCGGGGAAATCCTGGCATTGTCTAACTATCCCACTTTTGATCCTGCAAAACCGAATCTTTCCAGAACAGCCGTACTTAAAAACCGCGCTGTCAGTGATGTCGTTGAACCCGGCTCTACCTTCAAGATTGTTACCCTCGCGGCGGCCCTGGAAATTCTGAATATTAATTTGGATAAAGATATCTTCTTCTGTGAAAATGGGAGTTATCGGCTTTTTGGTCATCGGTTCACGGATTATAAGCAGTACGGCTGGCTGACGGCCCGCCGCGTGTTTGAACATTCAAGCAATGTGGGTGTGGTAAAAATTGCGGAAAAACTGAAGAAAGAAACGATTTTTAATTATTCCCGAAATTTTGGCTTCGGCATATCTTCTGGAATAGACCTCCCGGGAGAAAGCGTCGGAATATTGAATCCGATTAAACGGTTTTCAAAGACCACCCATCTATTCATGAGTTTTGGTTATGAAGTGGGTGTGACTCCTATTCAACTGCTGTCCGCGTATGGTGTACTGGCCAACGGGGGTAAACTGATGAAACCCCGTGTTATGCTGGGTATTCAGGATGGAGATGGAAGAGCGATTCAAAAAAGTCGTCCGGAAACCATTCGCCGGGTCATTTCTCAGGAGGCTGCAGAAGTGATGACCGGCGTTCTCATGGGGGTAGTTAAGGAGGGTACCGGACAGGTCGCCTATTTGCCCAATCTGGAAGTGGCGGGTAAGACCGGCACGGCTCAATTATATGATATGGAAAAGGGAACATATGATTCCCGCAAACATTTGGCCTCTTTTGTGGGATATTTTCCGGCATCGGCCCCCCGTTATGTCCTGCTGGTGATGATCAGACAACCTCAGGGGGCATATTATGGAGGTCTGGTTGCCGCGCCAGTCTTCAGGAATATTGCACAGCGCATCATTAGCTTACAACCAATGGATCAGGTAAGATATACCGTATTGCGGCAAAATTATAAAAATCTGTCTTCTGCGGTTTCTCCTCATGTCGTGTCCCTGGAAGCTGAAATAGCGAAAAATATACTGGAAGATGCAGGATTCGATGTAGATATCAAAGGAGAGGGCAGTTTTGTAATCGCTCAACAGGAAATATATCAGGATGACAAGATAGTATCGGTGGAACTCGTGCTTGGTGATTCTGAAAAGCTTTCCCAGACGGTCATGCCGGCCTTAACCGGTATGTCTCTAAAGGAGGCACTCAATCTGTTATCCGATATCAATGTATTGGCTGATGTGGATGGGCATGGTGTGGTAATCAGTCAGCAGCCGAAAGCCGGAAGTAAAATTTTCTCGAATAAGCCTGTAAAATTAAAATGCAAACCGTCATGATGAAATTGAATGATTTGCTGGAAAATATTGAAACTGTTCGGATCAAAGGTGCGACCGATCGTTTTGTTTCCGATCTACAGTACGACTCCCGCCGGATAGAGAAAGACCATGCGTTTATTGCGATTCAAGGTTATCAAAAGGATGGTCATGATTTTGTTTCGCAGGCTTATCAGCAGGGTGCCCGGGTATTTTTTGTGGAAAAAGAAATTGACTTGCGGGATGCGACACAGGTGATTGTGAAAAATACCCGGGATATACTGCCTAAACTTGCCCGGAAATTTTTTTATTATCCGGATCAAAAGCTGAAGTCAATTGGAATAACCGGTACTAATGGCAAAACAACCACTGCGTATTTAATCCATGCGATTCTAAAGCGCGCCCACTGGAAACCGGGGTTGCTGACAACTGTTGAATATTATGATGGAACTTCATGGACCCCTGCAGAGCGAACAACACCCGAATCTCTGGATATATTTCGTTCTTTCCGAAATATGGTTCAGGCAGGATTAAAAAGTGTGGTCATGGAAGTATCTTCCCACGCACTTGCTTTGCAGCGTGTGGAGGGGATTCAGTTTCTGGCCAGTGTATTTACCAATCTGGGACGGGACCATCTGGATTTCCATGAATCGCTGGATAGATATTTTATGGCCAAACGAAAATTGTTCGAAAACCTGAATGAGAATCAGCGGGTAGTCCTGAATGCAGATGATCCATTCAGCCAAAAAATAATTGACATCACGGGTGGAGAGGTTTTTACGTATTCGGTTAGGGATACGGATGCGACGGTTTTTTATAAAGAGCATCAGGTTGATCGAAATGGAATGACCGTCTCATTGCAGATACCGGCTGGTCCCGTAACCGTAAGCTCTCCCCTGGTAGGAGAGTTCAATATTTATAATATCATGGCCGCAGTAGCTATAGCGATAAGCCTGGGGCTGGAACAAAGCTATATTATATCTGGCTTGGAAGGAAGTCCCCGTATTCCCGGTAGGTGTGAATATTTTGCATCTCCCCGGGGTTTCTCGATTTATGTGGATTACGCACACACTCCGGATGCGCTGCAAAATATCCTCAAGGCGGTCTTCGAAACCAACCCACGTAAACTGATCATTGTATTTGGCGCCGGGGGAGACCGTGATAAGGGCAAACGTCCGCTTATGGGAAGCATGGCGGAAAATTATGCAGATCGTATCATATTGACCAACGATAATCCTCGCTCTGAGGATCCCGCAAACATCATAAATGAAATTTTAACAGGGATTTCGGATAAATCCAAGGTACTGATTATTCCGGATCGTAAGGATGCGATCCATTTGGCTCTGGGTATGGCTGAAGAGAACGATGCAGTTTTGATTGCAGGTAAGGGACATGAGAGTTATCAGGAAATTGACGGTAAAAGATATTCCTTTAACGATCGGGTGGAAATACAAAAGTATTTTGAAAAAAATGACGAGGTGTTGGCTCACTGAGTTCTGGTGGTCTGTAAGGCTATGGAAAGAACTGAAATAAAACAATTTATACAGAAATCGCAAACCGTAAAACAGTCGGTATATCTGCAGGATACGGCTGCATTTCAGGGTATTTCCATCGATACCCGCACCCTCCACAAGGGGGATGTGTATGTTGCGATTCAGGGAGAACGATTTGACGGACACGATTTTATCCCTGAAGCCATTAAAAAAGGTGCGGCGGGCATTGTATTCTCCGATACCTCTGTGGCCCAGAACCTCTCATATGACATTTTCGGCCTGCGGGTCAGTGATACCCTTGATTTCTTGATGGAGTTCGCCGGATGGTACCGATCACAATTTAATTTGCCGGTTTTCGCATTGACCGGATCGACCGGCAAAACAACGACCAAAGAGATGCTTGCAGGTATTCTGAACAGAAAATTCCAGACTTTAAAGACTCAAAAAAATCTAAATAATTTTATCGGTGTTTCCCTGACCCTGCTGGAACTGGCAAAAAGCACCGAAATGGCAGTGATTGAACTGGGGACCAATCACCCCGGAGAGATTGCCACCCTGACTCAGATTGTGAGGCCTACCCATGCCGCCATTACCAATATTGGCAGCGGTCATATTGGCTTTTTTGGAACCCGGGAAGCGATTTATCAGGAAAAAAGTGCGTTATTTGAAAATCTGTCTGAGGGGGGAAACATCTATCTGAATATGGAAGATCCGTTTTTATCACACTATACCAACGACATCCTCAGGATTCATACCTATGGGTTGAGTAGTTCATATAATTTCTGGGCATGTTACTTGGGAATGGACAAACGGGGCCACATTCGATTCACAATCAATGATGGCCCCGAGATTACACTTCACATTCCGGGAAAACACCAATTAATGAATGGATTGCTTGCCGGAACGGTCGCCCTGGGTTTAGGTATTTCGAACGAGGAGGTAAAAGCAGGCCTGGAAAGTGTTGAAGCACCGGATAAGAGAATGGAAATCTTTGATCTGAAGGGGACTATGGTTATCAATGATGCGTACAATTCTAATCCTGAATCTTTGAAAGCCGCTATCGATTTCACTGTCGATTTGCCGATTCAATCCGGTTGCAGGAAAGTTATGGTCTTGGGAGACATGCTGGAATTAGGAGACCAGAGTGAAACAGCCCACCGTAAGATTGGTGAATATTTGCAGGACAAACCGGTGGATGTGGTGTTCTGTTATGGACCCTTCGCTTCAATAATCGTAGATGTCCTCGATTCTCTTGAGGCATCCTCCATCATGAAGGAGTCCTTTGACAGTCATAAACAGCTTGCAGAGGCACTTAAAGATGTACTACACAAAGGGGATATCCTGTTACTTAAAGGATCACGCGGAATGGCGCTTGAAAAAATCTTAGAATATCTTGATGGGAGCAATTAGATATGCTGGGTGATCTTCTTTATAAGTTCACAGATATTTATTTTGGATTTAACCTGTTCCGATACATTACAGTAAGAGCGGCATTGGCAGCTATTACGGCGCTTCTATTCAGCCTAATAATCGGACCCCGAATTATCCGGTTACTAAAAGAGAGACAATGGGGCGAAGAAATACGTTCCGATGGTCCCCAAACACATTTGGCAAAGGCCGGGACACCTACCATGGGAGGTATTATTATTTTGCTGGGTATTATACTGGGGGTGTTGCTCTGGGCCAAACTCGACAATTATTATATCCAGCTTATTTTTATAGCCACCGTCTGGATGGGGCTGGTGGGATTCCTGGATGATTATCTGAAAGTAGTTAAAAAATATAAAAAGGGACTGATCGGAAGATATAAACTGAGCGGTCAGATCATTCTGAGTGTCTTTATCGGCAGTATGCTCTTTTTTAATCCTGAGATGGTCAGCCAGGGAATAAATGCGAATACCAGCCTCCCCTTTTTTAAAAACCTGGAAATTGATTTTGGCTGGTTGTATATCCCGGTAATTGTCTTCGTAATTACCGGCACCTCCAATGCGGTTAATCTGTCCGATGGGCTGGATGGATTAGCTACAGGATTGATTGCCATTGCCATGCTGGCATTTGCCGGCATGAGCTATGTGACTGGTAACGTAAACTTCAGTGATTATCTGAACATAATTTACCTACCGGGATCCGGGGAATTAACGGTTTACTGCCTGGCCGTGGTGGGTGCTGCCATGGGATTCCTCTGGTATAATGCCTATCCGGCACAGGTTTTTATGGGAGATACCGGGGCTTTGGCCCTGGGAAGCACCCTGGGAGCCATTGCGGTGCTTTTAAAAAAGGAAATTCTACTGGTTTTAATCGGAGGGGTCTTTGTGGCTGAGACATTATCGGTGATCATCCAAACCAGTTATTACAAATACAGCAGGAGAAAAACCGGGCAGGGGAAACGAATTTTCAAAATGGCTCCCCTGCATCATCATTTTGAATTGAAAGGGTGGCATGAGTCCAAGGTGGTAACCCGACTTTGGATTGTCGCTATTCTTTTAGCTTTATTAAGTCTGACCACTTTTAAAGTGCGTTAATTCAATATACTTATGGATTATTGATGAAGTTAAGTGCAGATGCTTTACAAAACAGGACTAATGTGAAGGATGCAAAAATTGCGGTCCTTGGTGCTGCACGTAGCGGGATTGCTGTATCCCAGCTATTGGCTCAAGCAGGATCCAGGGTACTGTTGAGTGATATCAAAGCGGCTGATGATTTGAAGCTGGATTGGAAAACACTTGAGCATGCGGGAATTGAGATTGAAACGGGTGGCCATAGCAAGCGAATTTTGGACTGTGACCTGATTTGTATCAGCCCCGGATTGCCTCTGACAATTCCCATACTTCAACAAGCGACAAGGAAAAAAATTCCCATTGTGGGCGAAATCGAAATTTCTTCCTGGTTTTGTCGGGACCCCATTTATGCGATCACAGGTTCCAATGGAAAAACAACCACCACGGCTCTGAGTGGGGAAATCATCCACAAATGTGATTCCTCCACCGCTGTGGCTGGAAACATCGGATTACCTTTCGCAGAGATAGTGCTGGGTAAAGTGAGACATGGCCGGGTTATTCTTGAAATCAGCAGTTTTCAGTTGGAAACCATTGTGAGTTTTCATCCGAAAATTGCAGTGATTATGAACCTCACCGCCAACCATTTGGACCGTTACCCTGATTTTGAATCATACGCCCGGGCGAAACTGAATATTCTGAAAAATATGACCGGACGCGATATTTTGATATACAACCTGGATGATACTTATCTCCGGGAGAATTTAGGGGATACCCTTCCCCGTCAACTCGGATTCAGCCTGTCCAGCCATACCCGCGAGGGGGCATACTGGGACAACAATAAAATCATGATTCAGTTAGAAGGTAAAGAATATTGTATCTATATCAAAAATCTGTTATTGCGGGGTCCCCACAATCGTTATAACATGATGGTGGCCGCACTTCTGGCCACCCTGGATGGCATCCCCGAAAAGATTATTTCCCGGCAAATCTCGGGCTTCAGAGGTATTGAACATCGCCTGGAACTGGTGCGAAAATTCAAAGGGATCAGCTTTTTCAATGATTCAAAAGCCACCACTGTAGATTCATTGATTTATGGGTTGAGAAGTTTTGAAGGGAATATCATACTCATCGCCGGGGGAAAAGATAAGGGGGGCGATTTTTCGGATGTCAACAAGTGGTTGGAAGGTCGGGTAAAAACTGCGGTTTTAATTGGTCAGGCGGCCGATCGCATGGCAAAAGCCTGGAAGAAAGTAATCCCTTTAAAACGCTCCAAAACTTTGCGCAATGCGGTTGATGTGGCCTACTCACTGGCACAATCAGGAGATACGATACTTTTATCCCCCGCCTGTTCCAGCTTCGATATGTTTCAGGATTATGAAGATCGCGGGAGACAATTTAAAAAACTGGTGACGGAATTAAAATAATGCAAAACAGACAACTCGATTTCTGGATTTTTTATGCAGTACTGCTTCTAATCGCCTTTGGTATCATTATGGTCTACAGTTCAAGCGCGTTTTATGCAGATAAATTCCGTCTGGATCATCTGTATTATCTGAAAAGACAGCTGCTGTGGGTATTTGCAGGACTTATTCTCATGCTGCTGGCCTATAAATTTCCCTACGAGAGACTGCAAAAGAAGGGCTGGATTTTCATTGTTATAAGCATTGGATTATTATTGTATCTATTCATCAGTGGTTCCAGCAGGTGGATTAATATTGGATTTTTTCATATCCAGGTTGTTGATGTCGCTCGCTTATCTCTGATTATATTTTTTGCTGATTCCCTGGCCCGCAAAGAGCCGTATCTGAAAAGTTTTATGCAGGGATTTTTCCCGCACCTGTTTTACGTTCTGGCACTGGCCGGTCTTATTGTTATCCAGCCCGATTTCAGCTCTGCTTTTATGCTCAGTGTTATCGGTTTAGCAATGATGTTTGTTGCACCTATTCCGGTCAGATATTTTGTTTTTAGCGGGTTTTTGCTCATCCCTGTCGCAGCCTTGTTGATCCAGATTTCGTCCTATAAAATTGCCCGTATTGTAGCCTTCCTGCATCCGGAAACCGATCAGCTTGGGAAAGGGTACCAGATTATACAATCCCTAATCAGTCTGGGTTCTGGTGGAATTACGGGAGTTGGATTTGCGCAGAGTACGCAGAAGCTATTCTTCTTACCGGAAGCCCATACCGACTTTATTTTCTCGATCATCGGGGAGGAATGGGGATTTTTTGGTACGCTGTTCATCATCCTGTTGTTTTTTATTCTAACCATACGCGGAATTGTGATTATTAAGAATGTGCCGGATAAATTTAGTAAATATCTCACCTTTGGATTGCTGGTCAATCTGGTATTTTATGCGCTGATCAATATGATGGTTTCGGCCCATCTTGCACCGCCCACGGGTTTGCCTCTGCCTTTTATCAGTTATGGGGGGAGTTCCATGATTATCTCCTGCATCTCAGCTGGTCTCTTATTGAATATCTCCGCCAGGGCATTTTCCAAATCGCAGATCAGCAATTATCAATTTGCCAATAGAGCCGTGCACAATTTAAAAAACAGGAAGCTGAGATATATCAGATGATGTCTATGACAGGAAAAGTGATTTTTGCCGGAGGAGGTACCGGAGGACATGTATATCCGGCTCTGGCCTGTATTGAAGCCCTCTTGAACAAGGGAAAGTTTGATATTCTTTATGTCGGGGGACATCAGGGGATTGAAAATAAAATCGTCCCGCGATTTCACTATGCGTTCAAGAAAATCTGGATTTCCGGGTTTCAACGTACATTCACCCTGAAAAATATCCTGTTTCCATTCAAGCTTTTGGTCAGCCTATTGCAAAGTGTCATTATCCTTTCCAAATATAAACCAGATGTCGTTGTCGGCACCGGAGGATATGTGAGCGGACCTGTAGTCTATACGGCTGCGAAAATGGGCATCCCCACCCTTGTTCAGGAGCAGGACAGTTATCCGGGATTGACCACCCGCTTGCTGGCCCGGTATTCTGATGTGGTTTGTGTGCCTTATGATGAGGTAATCCCACTATTAAAAAAAGTGAAGGGTTCGATAATCGTAACCGGCGTTCCGGTTCGTCGTTCGCTGCAGTTACCGGATAGACAGAGTGCTTTAAAAGAATGGGATTTCCGGAATGATCTTCCGGTGGTCCTGATCTTTGGAGGCAGTCAGGGGGCGCAATCCCTGAATCGGGCTATGTTGAGCATCATCCCAAAAATAATGAGACAATCACCTGTTCAGCTGCTCTGGCAAACCGGTGAGAGAAATTTTGATGAGATTCGGCAGACTTCCATTGCCGGAGAACCGGGGATTCAAATATTGGATTACATTCATTCCATGGAAAAGGCCTATGCTGCCGCAGATATCATTGTCAGCCGGGCCGGTGCCATCACCCTGGCCGAACTATCAATGGTTCAAAAACCGTGTATTCTGGTTCCCTATCCCTTTGCCGCGGCTCAACATCAGGAGAAAAATGCCGAGACGATTGCCGGTTTGGGGGCGGCAATTATTGTAAAAGAAGGTGAGGACTTTGAGGAAAAATTGGCGGGGGCCATGAACACATTATTAAACGATAGTCAGCTGGCGACATCGATGGGTCAGAAATGGCAGAAAGTGTACCGACCCGATGCGTCGGAAAAAATCGCAACTGAAATCATAAATCTTATGGCGAATTAATATGAATATACGACTGGGTAAGATTAAAAATATCCACTTTGTAGGAATCGGTGGAATTGGCATGAGCGGAATTGCAGAAGTTCTGGTGAATCTGGGATATAAGATAAGCGGATCGGACCGCTCCCTGACCGAGGTCACCGAACACCTCGCCCGGATCGGGGTGAAGATATCCGATAAGCATGCACCTGAAAATGTGAAGGACGCCGATGTTCTGGTCTATTCTTCGGCAGTTACCGTGGATAATCCTGAAGTTCAGGAAGCGATACGTCGCAAAATTCCGGTCATCAAAAGGGCGGAGATGCTGGCTGAACTGATGCGCCTGAAATTTGGGATTGCCATTGCCGGAACCCATGGAAAAACTACTACCACTTCCCTCACCGGAGCCGTCCTCAGTGAGGGGGATCTTGATCCAACTCTGATCATCGGGGGAAGGGTCCGGGCCCTGGATACCAATGCCAAATTGGGCGACAGTGAATTTTTAGTAGCTGAGGCGGATGAGTATGATAAATCGTTCCTGAAGCTCATCCCCACCATTGCAGTGATTACCAATATTGAAGCGGATCATCTTGATTCCTACGACAATATGGAAGATTTGGTGAATTCGTTTCTTTCTTTTGCCAATAAAGTCCCGTTTTATGGCAGGGTAATTGTCTGTCTGGATAATATTGGCGTACAGGAGATACTGAGCCGGATTGGAAGAAGTATCACCACCTATGGCTTAAACAAACAGGCGGATATCCAGGCCCATTCTTTGGAACACCGCAGCGGCGGTATTTCATTTGATGTGAATTACATGAAATATAAAATGGGTAAAGTCCATTTAAAAATTCCCGGTGAGCATAATGTTCTAAATGCCCTGGCAGCGATTGCAGTTGGATTGGAGCTGGATATACCCTTTGAGAAAATTAAAGCGGGTTTGGAGAAATTTAGTGGGGTTAACCGGCGTTTTGAGCATAAAGCCGAAGTCAATGACATCATGATTGTTGATGACTATGCCCATCATCCCAGTGAGGTTACAGCGACCCTGAAGGCCGCCCGGGGCGGGTGGCCGAATCGGCGGATTTTAGCGGTATTTCAGCCGCATTTATATTCACGTACCCGCGACTTTTACATGGATTTTGCACGTTCCTTTTTACAGGTTGACGTTTTGATAATAACGGATGTTTATCCGGCCCGGGAAAAACCCATTCCGGGAGTGGACGGAAAGCTGATTACGGAAGCGGCCAAATCTCTGGGGCATCGCGATGTCCATTATGTGGTTGATAAAAAGGAATTACCGGACTATGTCGCGAAGATCGCCCAAGCTGGTGATATGATTATCACATTAGGAGCGGGAGATATCTGGAAATACGGGGAGTTATTGATTGACCGTTTAAAAAGTGTAAAACCGAAGGGACCATCGCCACAAAAGAAAGCGGCCCGCAAAAAATGAGGAAGATCAATAAAAATCATGAACTGGCTGTTGAGCTCTGGAATCACTACCCGGATCGGGTGTCGCTGAATGAACCGCTTAAGAAACATACCACCTACAAAGTGGGTGGACCTGCCACGGCCCTGGGTATTCCCCGGGATCGGGAGGAGCTGCAGGACATGTTATCTTTCTGCGCTGATAATGAAGTCCCGGTATATATCCTGGGAAGCGGTTCCAATATCCTGGTTCATGACCGTGGGGTGGAGCAGGTGGTTATTAAACTGGAGCAATGTTGTTCGGAATTGTATCACCGGGTGACTGAACTCTATGCAGGCGCCGGAATTCTGGTGTCTCAATTAGTTGCCTACTGCGAAGAACATGAGCTGGCCGGTCTTGATTTCATGTCCGGCATTCCGGGGACGGTAGGCGGTGCCTTACGCATGAATGCCGGCGCTTTTGTGGGAGAGATCGGCGATCGGGTCATAACCATCGACGCTATGACTTATCAGGGCGAGATTTTACAAATTAAAGGTGAAAATGCAGGTTTCGGGTACCGGCGGGCGGATTTTTTACAGGATAAAATTATGCTGGGCACGCTGATACGAATGGATCCGGGCAAACGAAATTCTCTGGAACAGGCCCGGGAAGGGTATCTTACTCAGAGAGCCGCCAAACAACCTTTGGATTATGGTTCCTGCGGGAGCGTTTTTAAACGTCCTCCCGGTAATTATGCCGGGAGCCTGATCGAAAAGGCCGGATGTAAAGGCATGCAGATTGGCGGCGCCGTGGTATCTCCGAAACATGCAAATTTTATAATCAATTATAAGGGTGCCACGGCCCAGGATATTTATCAGCTTATTATGCAGGTGCAACATAAAGTGTTTGAAAAGTTCAAGATCTGGTTGGAACTGGAGGTCAAATTAGTGGGATTTACGGATGAAGAAGAAAAAAAAGTACAGCAGCCGGTCTAATCCTTTTAATCAGTTGCGCAGCACCGGCACGGATGAGAGGCCACCTTTTCCCAATCCGAAATTTGTATTGGGTATAATCCTGGTCGTATTAGCCGGATGGGGAATTTACCGGCTAACGATTCATTTTGTTAAAAACAGTGATATGTTCGTTTTGAAAAAAATTGAGGTAAGTGGAAATCAGTTTATCGAAAGTGGTGATATCATTCAGAAAGCCTCGTTACCTGCGGGTAAAAGAATATTTCAGATTCCGGTGCAGGAGGTGAGTGAACGGGTGCTTAAGAATCCGTATGTAAGGGGTGTGAGCATCAGCAGAGCATTACCCTCAACCCTTATTATATCGGTACAGGAGCGGGAACCTGTGGCATATCTGGTTGATCAGAAAATCTATATGATCGATGAGCAGGGCATTATACTTCTGAAAAAACCTGATATGTCTCTTAAAAATCTCCCCCTGATTACCGGATTATCTGTACAGAGTCTGTTGAAGAAACGCCAACCCTTATTGGATGCGTTAAAGTTGATCCAAATGATGAACGAAATCGATCCGACGTTGCTGCTATTTGTTTCGGAAATTCATATTCATGCCAAAAATCCGCCTCAGCTTTATATGGTCCGGGGAGGTGCCAGGGTGGAAATCGGACTGGAGAGGCTTCCCGAACGAATTTTTGTTTTGAGTGAATTTGTGAAAACCCCGGCTTTCCTGAATCAACTGGAGAGCCTTAAAAAAATTGACTTAACCTTTAATGGGCGGGTTATTGTTACCCGGAAAAACTAGGATAAAATCATGAGTACTAAAATTTTTACTGGTTTAGACATTGGTACCACCAAAGTATGTGCGGTTATCGTAACAGAAG
>Ga0209536_100009937_pt1 | contig 14077 bp, 8 predicted proteins | sample DeeMarSeWOR28_12_FD_187461 | JGI IMG/M metagenome (GOLD analysis project Ga0209536, IMG submission 187461) | Marine sediment microbial communities from White Oak River estuary, North Carolina - WOR-2-8_12 (SPAdes) (version 2) | ecosystem: Environmental > Aquatic > Marine > Intertidal zone >...
CCCCCCCGCGGCCGAGTAGCCGCGCGCGCGTGCACCCGCCCGCGGATGTATGTTCTGGTAACCGACTGAGCATTCGAGGACAGAGGAGCAGCCATCGTGCGCGTCGCCGTGCTCGCCTCCGGCGGTGGGTCGAATCTCCAGGCAGTGCTGGACGCGTGCCGCGAGCCGGCGTCGGCGCGGGTCGCGGTGGTCGTCAGCAACAGCGCCGCCGCGGGGGCCCTCGAGCGGGCGCGGCGGGCGGGTGTGCCCGCCGTGGTGCTGCAGGACCACCGTGACGCGACGGAGATCCTCTCCGTCCTGCGGAGGCACCGGACGGAGCTGGTCGTGCTCGCGGGATACCTGAAGCTCGTCCCGACCGAGGTCGTCACCGCGTTCCGCGATCGCATGATCAACATCCATCCCGCGCTGCTGCCGTCGTTCGGCGGCAAGGGGATGTACGGCCACCACGTGCACGAGGCCGTGCTCGCGTCGGGGGCGACGCTCTCGGGGCCGACGGTCCACCTCGTCACGGCGGAGTACGACCGCGGGCCCATCGTGGCGCAGTGGCCGGTTCCGGTCAGCCCCGACGACACCGCGGAGACGCTGGCGGCGCGGGTGCTGGCCGTCGAGCATCAGTTGCTGCCCGCCGTCGTGCTGGCAGCCGCCCGTGCCGGGGGCGTCGTCCGTCTCCTGGCCGGGGGAAGCGCGTTCACCGTCGCGGCCGATCCGGCGCGCATCGCCGAACTCGCGGTGCCGGCCGGACGGATCCAGTCACAGGAGGAGTGAGGGATGCCACGGGCGTTGATTTCGGTGTCGGACAAGCGGGGCGTGGCGCAGTTCGCGAAGGGCCTGGCCGCGCTGGGTTGGGAGATCGTCTCCACCGGCGGGACGGCACACGTGATCACGCAGGCGGGGGTCACCGTGGTCCCCATCGACCGCGTCACCGGGTTTCCCGAAATGATGGACGGGAGGGTGAAGACGCTGCACCCGGCCGTGCACGGCGCGATCCTCGCCCGGCGCGACGTGCCGGCGCACATGAAGGCCCTCGAGGAGCAGGGCTTCACGCCGATCGATCTGGTCGCCGTGAATCTCTACCCGTTCCAGGAGACCGTCGGGCGTCCCGACGTGAAGTTCGAGGAAGCCATCGAGCAGATCGACATCGGCGGGCCGTCGATGCTGCGGTCGGCGGCGAAGAACCTCGCGTCCGTGCTGCCCGTCGTCGATCCGAACGACTACGATCGGATCCTGGCCGCTCTCCGCGAGGGCGGCGCGGTGAGCGACGAGCTGCACCGGGAGATGGCGGCCAAGGTGTTCGCGCACACCAGCGCGTACGACTCGGCGATCGCGCAGTACCTTGGCAAGGACGAAGCGGACCTGCCGCCGATGCTCGGGCTGACCCTCGAGCGCGTGCAGTCGCTGCGCTACGGCGAGAACCCGTTCCAGCGCGCCGCGCTCTACACCTCCGGCGAGGGCCGGGGGTTCGACGACCTGCGCCAGCTGCACGGCAAGGCGCTGTCCTTCAACAACCTCCTCGACGTGGAAGCGGCGACCGCCGCCGTGGCGCCGTGGCCGGACCGCCCGGTGTGCGCCATCATCAAGCACACCACCCCCTGCGGCATCGCGCTCGGCACGAGCCCGGCCGACGCGTACGCGCGCGCCCTCGCCACCGACCCCAAGTCGGCGTTCGGCTCGGTCGTGGCCTTCAACACGGTCGTGGACGCGAAGGTAGCCGAGGCGATGCAGGAGCTGTTCGTCGAGGTCGTGATCGCGCCCCGATTCCACGACGGCGCGCTCACCGTGTTCGAGCGGAAGAAGAACCTGCGCGTGGTCGAGCTGCCGCTCCCGGACAAGCGCCCCGCCCTGGACTTCAAGCGGGTGCGCGGCGGGTTCCTGGTGCAGGACCGCTTCAGCGTCTCGACCGACGAGTCGGAGTGGAAGCCCGTCACGAGCCGCAAGCCGGACGAGGCGGAGTGGCGGGATCTCCGCTTTGCCTGGTCGGCAGTGGCGAACGTGAAGTCGAACGCGATCCTCTTCGCGAGGGAGGAGGCCGCGATCGGCATCGGCGCGGGCCAGATGAGCCGGGTGGACGCGGCGTTCCTCGCCGCGCACAAGGCGCGCGACGCGGGGCACGCCACGGCCGGCGCGGTGCTTGCGTCCGACGCCTTCTTCCCGTTCGCCGACGGCATCGAGCAGGCCGCCGCCGCCGGCATCACGGCCGTGATCCAGCCGGGCGGGTCGGTGCGCGACGAGGAGGTGATCGCCGCCGCCAACGCGCGCGAGATCGCGATGGTGTTCACGGGACGGCGGCAGTTCCGGCATTAGAGGAACCAGGAGTCAGGAATCAGGAGCGCCCGAGGTGACGTTCTGACTCCTGACTCCTGACTTCTGACTCCTGACTCCTGACTCCTGACTTCTCATCCGGCAGTCCCACCCGATCCAGGTACCCGCCGTGACCCCACCCACTGCCAACCTGACGGCCGAGCCCGTCCGTCCGCCCTACGCCCTGGCGGGCGCCGTGACGCTCGCCGTCCTCGGCATCTACGTCGTGACCATCGCGCCCACGGCGCAGTTCTGGGACACGGCCGAATACATATCGGCGGCGAAAGTGCTGGGCATTCCCCACCCGCCCGGCAACCCGCTCTTCGTGCTGCTGGCGCACGTGTGGGGCCTCCTCCCGATCGTCGAGCACTACGCGCTGCGCATCAACCTGTTCGCCGCCGTGACGTCGGCGCTCGCGTCGGGATTCCTCTTTCTGGTGTCCGAGCGGTTCCTGCGCACCATCGTCCCCGAGCCGCGCTGGGTCCGGCTCGCCGCGGCCGCGGCGGGCACGCTCGTGGGTGCGACCGCCTTCACCGTGTGGAATCAGTCGGTCGTGAACGAGAAGGTGTACACGCTGAGTCTCCTCTCGATCGCGCTCGTGCTCTGGTTGGTGGTGCACTGGGGCGACGAACCGGCGGGACAGCGGCGCGACCACTGGCTGATCGTGATCGTCTACCTGCTGGCGCTCAGCGCGACGAACCACCTGATGGGCCTGCTCGCCGCTCCCGCCTTCGTGGTCTACGTGCTGTACACGGATCCCAGCGCCGTCCTGCGGTGGCGACTCTGGGTCGCGGCGCTGCTGGTCGTCGCGGTGGGCATCAGCGTGTGGGCGTTCCTCCCCATCCGCGCCGCGTTCTACCCCCCGATCAACGAGGGCGAGCCGGTGTGCGGCTCGATCGGGAGCGCGCTCACGAGCATCTACACGCTCGGGCGCGCCGGATGCCAGGCGCTCTCGGACGTGCTCGCCCGCGAGCAGTACCAGAAGGGGCCCGTGTCCGAACGGCAGGCGGATCTGGTGTCGCAGTACGCGAACTGGGTGCAGTACTTCACCTGGCAGTTCGGCCACGACTGGCGCCAGCCGGTGCGCAACGTCCTGGCCTTCGCGTTCGGCCTGCTGGGGATCGCCGGCGCCGTGCGCCACTGGCAGCGCGATCGCCGCGGGGCCGTGGCGATGGTCGCGCTCATGGGCAGCGTCATCGTGGCGCTCGTGTTCTACCTGAACTTCAAGTACGGGTTCTCGATTCGGCCGCGCGAGAACCTGCTGCGGGAGGTGCGCGAGCGCGACTACTTCTTCATCGCGTCCTTCCAGCTCTGGGGCGTTTGGGCCGCGCTCGGCTTCGGGACCGTCGTGGCGACCGTGGCGGGCGCCTTCCGCGATCGGATGCCGGGCCACCGCGCCTGGCTGGTGGGCGCACCGGTGCTCCTGCTCGCGCTGGTGCCGCTGTTCGGCAACCGACTCACCGCGTCGCGGGCCGGCGAGACCCTCGCCCGCCAGTCGGCGTGGGACATCCTGCAGTCCGTCGAGCCGTACTCGATCCTGATCACCGCCGGAGACAACGACACCTTCCCCCTGTGGTACATGCAGGAAGTGGAGGGCGTGCGACGGGACGTGCTGCTCGCCAACCTGTCGCTCATGAACACCGAGTGGCACCTCCGGCAGCTGAAACGCCGGGCGGTGGTCCCGTTCGACACGGCCAACGCCCTGCCGATCTATCGGGGCCGGACGTGGACGCCCCCGACCCACGACGCCGTCGGGTGGAGCTACGAGCAGATCGACGCACTGCCGCCCATTCAACAGATCAATCCTGGGACGATCTTCCGGGCCGGTGCCATGCGGGTCCGACTGAGCGACTCCTACCTGCAGCGCTCCGACATCGCGGCGCTCCACCTGATCCAGCAGAACCTGGGCAAACGCCCGGTCTACTTCTCGCGCACCACGGGCGGGTACGCGGACCAGATGGGACTCACCCCGTACCTCCTCGGCCAGGGGATGGCGCGCCTCGTCCTGCCGGACTCGATCCAGCCCGACAGCAACCGCGTCCTGTTCCAGACGCTCGGCTGGGTGGATCTCGCGCGCACCGACACGCTGCTGTTCGAGGTGTACGACCCGGAGGCCGCCGCCCGGACCCGCCCGCGCGGGTGGACGGACGAACCGTCGGAAGGGATTCTCTCGCTGTACGCGCTGCTGTACGCCGGCTATGCGCAGTATACGTCGACGCAGATCCCCGACACCGTCATCGCCGCCGACCCGGTGCTGCGGGAGCGGCTGCTGCGCGCGACCGACATCGCGGAGCGCACCTTCCGGCAGACGACCCTGTTCGGTGGCCGCTAGCGAAACCGACCGAGGAAGTCGCGCAGCGCCGCAAGATCGTCGACCCGCACCGCGGCGAGTTGTTCGAGGATCTCGCCGTACACCTGCGCGCCACGGCCGCCGACCACGAGCGCCGTGTCGGCCGGCAGACGACCGCGCAGGCCCGCCAGCTCCCGCCCCAGCGCCGCTGAGCGCTCGGTGGACATCACGCTGAGCGCGAGCATGCGCGCTCGGTGCCTCGTGACGGCGGTGACGAGGTCGTCGATCGGCAGATCCGCCCCCAGATAGACGACGCGCCACCCGGCAGCGGCCGCCGTAGCGGCGGCCATGAGCGCCCCGAACTCGTGTCGCTCCCCCGGCGGCGTGCCGAATACGGCGAGCGGCTGCCCGTCCGAGGCAGGGGCGGCCCGCAACAGGCCGCCGAGCACCTGGCGCGTCACGGCCGACGCCATGTGCTCGTGCGCGACCGACAGAGCGCCCCGCACCCACCCCTCGCCGATGTCATTCAGGAGCGGCACGAGAACTCCCTCGAGCAGGCGGCCGGAGCCGAGCACCACGGTCGCGCGGGCCAGGGTCCGTTCGAGCCCGTCCGCATCGAGATCCGCCACCGCCCGGCGCGACTCCGCGAGCAAGCCCGCCACGTCGGGATCGGTCGGTGCCGGCTCGACCGTAGGGACCCGGGCGGCTTCCGCCTCGTCGTCCCGCACGAGACGCTGGAGCTCCTCGGTGGACAGGCGGCTCACGCTCCCGATGCTGCGCCCGGCAAGCGTCGCAAGCCTCAGCAGCCGCAGCCGCTCGATGTCGTCGTCGGAGTAGAGCCGGCGGCCCGACGTGGATCGATCCGGCTCGATGACCTGGTGCCGTCGCTCCCACGCACGGAGCACGTCCGCGGACAGGCCCGTGCGGCGCACGACGACCTTGATCGGATGCCGCCTCTCTCCCACGACAACCTCCTCCCCTTCTTCTTGCGCCCGTTCCGTCCAACCGGTGTCGAGGAAACTGCTGCCGAGAGACACCTGCCGTCAATGGTTCGTCAACGCTGCGTTGGGCGAAATTGCTGGACGGAGGATGAGCAAAACCGCCGAGGCAGGTGCGCGTGCCGGATCGGCGCTTGCGCTCGACCGATACCCGACGAATCCACTCCTAGGGCGACCGCGACGTCCGTCAAGCGTCAAAGGCTTGACGACTTGCGCCATCGCGCCATACCGTGGAAATGATCTCCCCCAGCCGTCGACTGCCGCCAGGAGCCGTATGTCCCTGCTTTCCCGACTGCGGGAAGCGCTGCTGCCGGAGTTCGAGGTCGACCGTGAGATCGGGCACGGCGGGATGGGGACCGTGTTCCTGGCTCGCGAGGTGGCACTCGACCGGCCCGTCGCGATCAAGATCATCCGCCCCGAGATCGCGACCGCTCGCGCCGTCGACCGGTTCGAGCGGGAGGCGCGGACGCTGGCCCGGCTTGCCCACCCCAACATCGTGCCGGTGCATCACGTCGGGACCCGGGCCGGCTTCTTCTACTACGTCATGGAGTTCATCCCCGGCGAGACGCTGGCCGCACGGCTGGCGCGGGGACCTCTGCCGCTCGACGAGGTGCGCAAGCTGGGGCGCGACCTGCTGGACGCCCTCGAGGTTGCCCACCGGCACGAGGTGATCCATCGCGACGTCAAGCCGCAGAACATCTTCCTCGTTGGCGACCGCTTCGTGCTCGGCGACTTCGGCATCGCGACGAGCACGAGCGCGACCACGCACGCGGACCCGGACGGCAAGATCATCGAGGGCACACCGTTGTACATGTCCCCGGAGCAGCGCTACGGATGGGACGTGGGACCGCGCTCGGATCTCTACGGCGTCGGGCTGGTCCTCTACGAGGCCCTCACGGGGCGGCGCTGGAAGTGGTTCCTGCCGGACGACAAGCCGGATTGGTCGAAGGTCCCCCGCCGGAGCGGCATGCATCGCGTGCTGCAACGGGCGCTCGCCTTCCGGCCGAACGACCGCTGGCCCGACGCGAAGACGTTCCGGCAGGCCCTCTGGCGGACGCGGGCACGGAAGTACGTGGCGCGGACCGTGGCGCTCACCGCCGCGGGCGTGATCGTGGGTTGGGTCTTCCCCGAGATCTTCTTCCCCGGAGCTCCCGCGCGGGCCGACCTCGTCATCACGGAGTTTCGCACCGCTCCGGGTATGGATCCTCTGGTCGGCAGCGACCTCGCCGTGGCGCTGCATTCCCAACTGCAGGTCTATCAGCAGGCCCACCGCGACAGTCCCGATGCGATCAACCTGGGGAGCGTTGTGGGAACGCCGGTCGCGGGCGACCCGGAGGGCGCACGAAAGGCGCTGCATACGAAGGCGTACACGGATGGCTGGGTGACGGCCAGTGCGGACTCCTTCGACGTCCGGATGGTAGTCGTACGGGAACACCGCGAGCCGACCGAGATCCTGGCGAGCGGGACCAGCCGGTGGGGCGTCGCCTGCGATCTGGGGCGCCACATCCTGCGCAATCTCGGGTCGCCGCTCGAGCGGTATCGCTGCCCCTACGAGGACGCGCCGGCCCGCGCCAACGATCTCTTCCTCGCCGGCGAGCGGGCGTTCCGACGGCAGGCGTGGGACCGCGCGGAGAGCCTCTACGCCGCCGTGCTCGACATCTATCCGTCGAATGCCTGGGCGCGGTGGCGCCTGCTCAACGCCCAGCGCTGGAGGCGCGATCGTCCCTATGAGGACCAGCTCCGTGACCTGGAGGACCTGCTCGAGCAACAGGGGGCGCAGCTGCTGGAGGCGGACCGGCATCTGCTCGACGCGTGGCTCACCCCGTTCGGATCCGCACGATTCGCCAAGTACGAGGAGGCGGTCGTCGACCTTCCGCGCGACCCGTACACGTGGCTCGTCTACGGTGACGACCTCTTCGCGCGCGGCGCGCTCGTCGGGATCACGCTGGACAGCGCGCAAGCAGTGCTCGAGCGCTCGGTGGAGTACGACTCCACCATGGGGCCCGCCCTCATGGATCTCGCCTGGATGGCGATCCGCCGCGGCGACTCGGCCAACGCGCGCAGCTGGCTGAGCCAACTGCAGAGGATCGCGGAGCCCGAGGCCGGCCCCGTATCGCCGGCGTACTTCGCGCTCGCGTATGCGCTGCGCTTCCGCGCGCCGGAGGAGCAGAGCGCGGCCCGCGCGGGCGCGCTGGGAGGGATCACCACCGCCCAGGATCTCGAGTCCTTCCTGAAAGTGCTGCGCTGGGGACTGGCGTTCGACGTCGCCCCCGCCCAGCTCGATTTCGCCGAAACGATTCTGCGCGAGCCGACGCTGCCGGTGCCCGGGCGTGTGCAGGTCCTCGAAGCGAGCGGGCTCGCGCTCGCCGCGACGGGACAGTACCTCGCGGCCCTCGCCGCGTTCGACGAGGTGGCCACCCTGTCCGGCGCCCCGGAGGCCGCGTTGCAGGCCGCGCAGTGGCGGGTGCTGCCGAGCGCCCTCGGGCTGGACTCGGTTCCGGCCGCGGTCGTCGACTCCGGGATCGCGGCGCTCGAGTCGCTCCGCGCCGACGCCGACCTCGCCGATCGGGCGGACTGGGCGCTGGCCGTGCTCGCCTACGCCCGGGCCGACGTCCCCGGGGCCCAGCGGCGGCTGAGTGCGATGCGGTCGCGCGCGGACCCGGACGGCGCCGACCTCGTCCGCTTCGTCGAGGCGCTGCAGCGTGTCGCGGTCGGTGATGTGGCCGGCGCGTTGGACGCCACCGAGGCACTGGTGCCCTACGTCTCGGAGCGGGGCACCGAGCCCTTCCTGCGGTCCGCGCTCTATCTGATGCGCGGGCAGTGGAAGCGGATCCTCGATCCGCGCGCCGTGCCCTGGGAGTGGGGCTGGCACCTCAATGCCGACCTGCGGGGCTGGCCGGAGGGTTTCGCCCAGGCCGGCGAGATCGACTGGACGTTCGGACCGTACGCCCGCCTGCTGCGGGCGCGCGCACTGCTCCGGACCTGGGACCGTGGTGAAGGTTGCCGGGAATTGGCGCGGATCGTCGCGCTGTGGCACGCCGTCGACGCGGTGTACGAGCCGCTGCGGCAGGAGGCCTTCACGCTTCGCACGGAGCGATGCCGGTGATCACGTGTCGTGTGCTGGGTTCCCCCGAGGTGCTCGTCGACGGGACGCCGCCGCCGGCGGAGCTGATGTGGCGCAAGAACCTCGCGCTGATCGTGTACCTGGCACGCTCGCCGAGACGCACGCGGAGTCGCGATCATCTCATGGGCCTGTTCTGGGCCGACAAGCCCGAGACATCGGCGCGCCACTCCCTGCGAGAGGCCATCCGGGTGCTGCGAAAGTCCGTCGGTGACGAGGGTCTGCTCACCGAGCACGACCAGGTACGGCTGGCCGAAGGGGCGGTGCGCCTCGACGTCGACGACTTCGACGCCCTCGAAGCGGACGGGGACTGGAAAGGGGCGGCGGAGATGGTGGCCGGCGAGTTCCTGGAGGGATTCGGCGTGCCGGATTCCTCGGGATTCGAGGACTGGATCATCAGCGAGCGCGAGGAGTGGCGCCGGCGGACCGTCCGCGCGTTGGTGAGTCACGCGGCGTCGCAGCTGAGCGCCGGACGGTCGGCGGAGGCGGCCGCGTCGGCCCTGCGCGCCTGCACGCTGGACCCCGGCGCCAACGCCGCCGCACGCGTGGCGATGCAGGCCCTGGCCCTCTCGGGCGACCGCAGCGGCGCGCTGGCCTGCTACGAGCGTCTCGCCGCTCGGCTCGACGAGCTGGGCGCGAAACCGGAAGCGAAGACCGAGACCCTGGCACGACGGATCCAGCAGGAGCGCGTGTGGCACCTGTCCGGGGCGGTTCCCGTCGAACCGGGCCTCGGCGCGGAGTCGCGGCGGGCCCCGCTGGTCGGGCGCGAGCAGCAACTGCAGCAACTGCTCGATCTCTACGCCGGCGCCGTCGGCCAGCGGCGGGTGGCGGTGGGGATCATCGTGGGCGACCAGGGCCTCGGCAAGTCGCGGCTCGCCGAAGAGATGCTCGCGCGTGCGCGGCTGCAGGGAGCGACCGTGGCGGCGGTGCGCGCCGTCGAAGGCGATCTCACCCTGCCCGGGCACGGGCTGCTCGGGTTGGCGCGCGGCGGGCTGTTGGGTGGCCAGGGGCTCGCCGCCGCCGCGCCGGCGGCGCTGGCGGCGCTGGCCGGTGAGATCCCGGAGTGGGCCGACCGGTTCGGCACCGTCTCCGCCGCACCCGCCGCGCTGCCGGTCGCGTTCGTGGAGATCCTGCGGGCGCTCGCTCTGGAACAGCCGGTGGTGCTCCTGGCCGACGACGCCCATTGGCTCGACGGGGAGAGCGTGCGGGCGCTGGTGCAGGCCGCACGCGACTTGGAGAACGCGCCGTTCGTGGTCGTGTTCTCCGCGCAGGAGCAGCCGTCGCGCACCGAGCTGGACGATTTGCGGTCCCGGCTGGGGCACGATCTGCCCGGCATCACGATTCATCTGCAGCCGCTGGAAGCCTCCGCGGTGCGGGAACTCGCGCAGTGGGCGGCGCCGACGTACACGCCCGAGGAGGTGGACCGTCTGGCACGCCGCGTCGCCTCGGACTCCGCCGGCATCCCCCTGCTCGCCATCGAGCTGCTGCATGCGGTGGCCCTCGGCATGGACTTCGGCGTGATCGCGGGCGCCTGGCCCGAGCCGCTCAAGACGCTCGATCAGTCGTTCCCCAGCGATTTGCCGGACGCCATCGTGGCGGCCATCCGGGTGGGGTACCGGCGGCTCAGCAACGACGCGCAGGCGCTCCTGGCCGCCGCCGCGGTACTCGGGGGACGGGTCACCGCGGACACGCTCGGGCGCGCCGTGGGAGTGACCGACGCACGGCTCGCCGCGGCCCTCGACGAGCTCGAGTGGCAGCGGTGGCTCAGCGCCGACCCGCACGGCTACACGTTCGTCGCGCGCATCACGCGCGACGTGATCAATCGGGACATGGTACTCGAAGGACAGCGACAACGTATCCTCAGTGCCGTCTGACCGCGGATGCCCCGACGGGGCGCTTCCGGGTGGGATGTCCGCGGGACGTGACGGAGGATGTGTCCATGCCACACGCTCCCTCCCGACCGCGCGGCCTCGTGCGCAGCGGCGCCCTGATCCTGGCCGCGCTCGCCCTCTGCCCCACCACGGCGCGGGGCCAGGACGCGATCCTCAGCGGCACCGTGACCGATTCGACCTCCGGCCAGTTCCTCGACGGCGTGCGGATCGAGCTGCGTCGGGGCGGCACGCTGGCGGCATCCACGATCTCCGACGCGACGGGCCGCTTCTCGCTGTCCGTCGCAGCCGGCACCTACGACGTGACGGTGAAGCGGCTGGACTACCGTCCGGAGGGCATCCGGGCGATCGCGCTGTCGGCCGGCGAGCGCCGCTCGCTCGCAATCCGGCTCACGCCGCAGGCCATCGTGTTCAATCCGGTCGTCGTGTCGGCGTCCCGCGCGGAGGAGAAGGTGCTCGACGCGCCGGCCGCGGTGGCGGTGCTGGATCGGCAGACCATCGAAGAACGTCCGGCGCTCACCCCGATCGACTACCTGTACGCCACGCCGGCCGTCCAGATCGCGACCACCGGGCTCACGCAGCACGAGGTGGTCCTCCGGGGATTCAACAACGCCGCGTCCGGCGCGCTGCTCGTGCTCACCGACAATCGCTACGCCCACGTGCCGTCGCTCCGCATCAACGCGTACAACTTCATCCCCCTCACGGACGAGGACGTCGAGCGCATCGAGGTCGTACGCGGGCCCGGCTCGGCGCTGTATGGACCGAACGCCTCCAACGGTGTCCTGCACATCATCACGCGCTCGCCGTTCGACAGTCCGGGCACGGCGGTCTCGCTCGGCGGTGGGGGGCGCTCCCTGGTCCACGCGCAGCTGCGTCACGCGAGTCGGCTCGGACGGCGGTTCGCGGTGAAGATCTCCGGCCAGTACCTCCGCGGCGAAGACTGGCCGTACACCGATCCTCGAGACCTCGGCGGCGATTCCATCGTCGAGCGCGCCTCCGGGGAACTGCGGCTCGACTGGCGGCCGTCGGACGGCACGACCGTCACGGCCACGGCCGGGCTGAACCAGGCGATCCGCAACGTGGATCTCACCCCGCTAGGGGCGGCCCAGGTCGACGACTGGCGTTCCTCGTACGTGCAGGCGCGCGTGCGCAGCGGCCGGTTCTTCGGGCAGGTCTTCTACAACGCCAGCAATTCGGGGGACACCTACATCATCCGCACCGGCCAGGGGATCGTCGACAAGTCGCAGATGATGGTGGCGCAGCTGCAGCACGGCGTGCTCGTCGGATCCGCCGTGAACCTCACCTACGGGCTCGACCTGCAGCGCACGAACCCCCGCACCGAGGGCACCGTGACGGGACGCAACGAGGATGACGACGCGATCAACGAAGCCGGCGCGTACGTGCAGGCCGAGGCCGACCTCACCCCGGCGGTGCGGCTCGTGCTCGCCGCCCGTGGCGACTATCACAGCCACCTCGAAGATCCCGTGTTCTCGCCGCGCGCCGCCCTGGTCGTGCAGCCGGCCCGCGATCACTCCGTCCGGCTGACGTTCAACCGGGCGTTCAGCACCCCGACGACCTACGCCCTCTTCTTCGACCTCTACGCCGACGTGATGGCCCCTACACCGATCCAGGTGTGGGCGGAGGGCGTACCGACGACCGGCTATCATTTCAAGCGCGACTGCGCCGGTGGCCTGTGCATGCGCTCTCCCTTCACGCCGCCGCCGCTGGGCGGCGACACGGCCTGGCTGCCGCTCGACGTGACGCCCCTGTGGCCGACGGTGGTTCGGCTCGCCGCGGAGTACGACTTCGACATCAGCGGCATCCCGGCCCCCACCGCCGCCGACATCGGCACCGTGCTGGGCCGACTCGACATCAGCACCGGATCGTTCGAGCCGGTCACGGACGCGCAGGACATCCCCCCGCTCACGTCGACGATCGAGACGGTGATCGAGCTGGGATACCAGGCCGTCATTGCCGAGCGGTTCTCGCTCGGCATCAATCTGTATCGGGGGTGGAAGGACGATTGGGTGGGTGCCGAGCGCGCGGAGACGCCGAACGCGTTCTTCGACTTCGGGACCCTGTATGCCTATCTGGCGGACTACATGCCCGCCGATAGCGCCGCGATCCTGGCGACCGCGATCGCGTCGCTGCCGGCCGCCACGGTCGTGCCGATCGAGGCGCGCGATCCGTACCACGTGATCGTCACCTACCGCAATTACGGGCGGATCGGGTACTGGGGCGCCGACCTGGAGGCCGGCGCCGTCATCGCCTCGGGCCTCGCGGTGCGCGCCAACTACCAGTGGGTCGACAAGAACACCTTCGAGGCGACCGACGCGGCAGGCACCATCGAGACGATCCCGCTGAACGCGCCCGCCAACCGTCTCGCCTTCTCGGTGCTGTACCGCGGGGAGCGGACGGGGGTGAACGCCGAGGTGCGCGGACGGTGGGTGGACAGCTTCCCCGTGCGTTCCGGGGAGTATGCGGGCACGGTGGACGCGTACACCGTGCTGGACGCCCTGGTCGGCTACCGCCTTCCCTTCGCGCGCACCGTTACGCTCACCCTCAGCGCGCTGAACCTCTTGGACACCGACCACGTCGAGTTCGTGGGCACGCCATCGATCCGGCGGCTGATCACGGGGAGCGTGCGGGCGGAATTCTAGGAGACAGGAGACAGGGGGAAGAGATCAGGCACCCGGTGTGGAAGGCCGGCCGCGGGGTGATCCAGAGGCCATCACCGGTCCTTTCTCACCCTTCACCTTTCACTCTTCACTCTTCACTCTTCACCTTCCACTCTGCACTCACAACTCCTCGTACGCCGTATAACTGATCGTATTCGGCTCGTGGTCGAGGATCCGTGCCAGGATGTCGCTCTCCCACTCCGGCCAGGCGCCGGTGCGGGCGTCCTCCGGATCGGGCTGGCCTGACGACTTCCACAGGACGTCCCACGCCTCCCGGCTCTCGTACACCCACATCGCCGCGTAGGTCTGCCGCCGCCGCGTGCGGAGGGTCCGCGCGAAGTGCACCGCCATGAGTCCGGACACGTCGAACAGTCCCCGTTCGCGCGCCGCGGCGATCGCGGCCGCGAACTCGGCCGCCTCCACGCCCCGCGGCAGCTCGTACTCGTGCACCGAAATCACCCGGGCCATCGCGTCACCCCTTCGCCGCGATCTTGGCCCATGAGTCGCGCAGCGTCACCGTGCGGTTGAACACGAGCGCGCCGGTCCCGGACTCGCTCGCATCGCTCACGAAGTAGCCCTGCCGCTCGAACTGATAGCGGCTCCCGGGGGGATCAGCGCCGATGCTCCGCTCGATCCGGCTTTCCCGGAGCACCACCAGGGACTCCGGGTTGAGGTTTGCGGTGAAGTCCTGGCCCTCCGGGACGTCGTCGGGGTCGGGCGTCACGAACAGCCGGTCGTACAGCCGGACCGCGCACGGCAGCGAGTGCTCGGCCGACACCCAATGAATCGTTCCCTTGACCTTC
>Ga0209536_100009938_pt1 | contig 14075 bp, 15 predicted proteins | sample DeeMarSeWOR28_12_FD_187461 | JGI IMG/M metagenome (GOLD analysis project Ga0209536, IMG submission 187461) | Marine sediment microbial communities from White Oak River estuary, North Carolina - WOR-2-8_12 (SPAdes) (version 2) | ecosystem: Environmental > Aquatic > Marine > Intertidal zone >...
CCTGGTCTCCGACATCGCGCGCACCACCGACAGCTTTGAGGAAGAGACCAAGCTGGTGAGGGCCAACAGCGTGCCCTGCATCAACATCGTGGTGGAAAAGAAGGCCAACGCGGACGCGGTTACGGTGGCCGAAGAGGTCAGGGATCTGCTCAAGGATTACAACAAAGAACTCCCCTCGGGCATGCGGGCCCAGATCGTCAAGGATTATTCGGTCTATGTCAAATCCATGCTCCAAACCGTCATCTCCAATGCCATTGTCGGATTCTTCCTGGTCATCCTCTGCCTGATGATCTTTCTGGACCGCCGGGTGGCGTTCTGGACGGCCATCGGTATCCCCTTCTCCATCCTGGTGGCGTTCTATTTCATGCCCGTCTATGATATCGCGGTCACCAACCAGTCCCTGCTGGCCTTCATCATCGTGCTGGGCATGCTGGTGGATGACGCCATTGTGGTGGCCGAGCACATCTTTGCCTACCGGGAAAAGGGCATGGAGCCCATCGAGGCCTCGGTCCGCGGCATCAGCGAGATCTTCTGGCCGGTCTGCGCCACCGTCACTACCACCATCGCCGCCTTTTTGCCCATCCTTTTAATGGGCGGCATCTGGGGTGAATTCATCAGGGCGATCCCCATCGTCATCACTATCACCCTGCTGGCTTCGCTCTTTGAGGCGGCCCTGATCCTGCCCTCGCACGTGGCCCATACCGCCATCAAGAAAAAGGCCAAGCCCCGCCTGCTCCAGTTCCTGGAGAACGTCTATCGCCGGAATCTCCTGCGGGTATTAAGAAGGAAATACCTTGTCATCGGGACCTTTGTCCTGATCTTCCTGTTCTCGGTGGGTGTTATCCTGCCCATCCTGGGCTTTCAGATCATGCCCACCAGTGATGCTGACATCCTGATGATCAAACTGGAAACCCCCAAGGGCACACCCCTGCGCGAGACTCAAAAACGGGTCAAGGTCATAGAAGGGATCATCGTGGAGACTATTCCGGAAGATGTCCTGGTCAGCTATGTCAGCACCATCGGCGAGAAGGGAACTGACATGTGGGACAGCATCAGCGGCATCAGCCAGGACCACTGGGCCCGCATCACCATCAATCTTTCCCCGGCCCAGGAACGCAGGATCTCTTCGTTCAAGATAAAGGAACAGCTGGAAAAAAGGTTCAAGACCTGCAAGGAAAGGGAAAAATTCGTCGACATGAGCGTTGTGACGCGGGCGGGCGGCCCGCCCACCGGCCGGCCCATTGACGTCAGCTTTATCGGCAACAATGATGAGGTCCGGACCAAGCTGGGCAATGCCTTTGATGATTTCCTCAGGCAGAATCCCCATGTCTCGGATATCTTCCGCAACGATGAAAAGGGCCTGGCCGAGCTCAACATCAAGCTCAACCATGAGCTGATGAGCGAGCTCGGCATTACCGCCGCGGACGTGGCCGGCGTGGTCCGGGCGGCCATCAGCGGCAATGTCGTGACTTCCATCCGCAAGCAAGGCGAAGAGGTCGACTTCCGCGTCATGCTGGCCGAAAAATACCGCAATGATCCCTATTTCATCAGGGACCTTACCATTCCCAACCGCCAGGGCAAGCTGATCAAGCTGGGCAGCTTCATCCGCTATGAGGAAAAAGCCTCTCCCCTGGCTATCACTCACCAGGACGGCGACCGGGTGCTCCAGATCACGGCCGATCTGGACAAGAACAAACAGAACCCGGGCGAATTCGCCAGCCAGATCAAGGCCAGGTTCGAGCCCATGGTAGCGCAATACCCTGACATGCGCATGGTCTTTGGCGGCGAAGAACAGTACGCCCAGGAATCCCTGGCCAATTTCTTCAATGCCATGGCCCTGGCGCTCATCGTCATCTACCTCATCCTGGTCGTGCTCTTCAATTCCTTTACTGAGCCCATCATCGTCATGCTGGCCATACCCTTTGGCCTGATCGGCGTGATCCTGGCCTTTCTCATCCACGGAGAGACCATGAGCTTCCTGGGCCTGATCGGCATCCTGGGCCTGGCCGGGGTGGTGGTCAACAACTCGCTGGTCATGCTCAAGTTCCTCAACAAAAAGGAAGAGGAGATCTGCGGCAATGGTGAACGCTTGAGCCTGGAACACATCGCGGACGCGGCCATGCTGCGCTTCAGGCCCATCGTGCTCACCACCATCACCACGGTGGCCGGCCTTTTGCCCTCCTTGTACGGCTTGTTCGGCGGCCGCATCGACTTCATTTTCCCGCTGCTGCTGGCCCTGAGCTGGGGACTGGTCTTTTCCTCCTTCATCACTCTGTTCCTCATCCCGAGCCTTTACATCATTGAAAGGAACGCCAACGTCTGGTTCGCCAAAAGATTCGGGTTCTTCACCAGCAAGCAGGTCTGCCGCGAGGGGATCTCAAAATACTGAACTGAAATCCCGCCCCCTTTTCCACGAATATAATGCGTGAAAGTATTAAGGACAGCGAACGCCCTCAACGCATACCTGCGCGCGGAACGCCTCGTGCACCAGGCAGAGCATCGCCTGGCCGGCCCCAAGGTCAAAAAAGCGGCAAAATGCGGGCCAAGGGACTGGCTTGCCTTCAAGACCCAAGCCCCGCGGGGAGCGGAATACTGCGCCACCCCGCCCCCCTTTGTCATCCACTTCATAGAAGAACTGGGGCTGCCTTCCAGCCACCACTTTGCGGACCTGGGCTCCGGCCTGGGGCTGGTCTGCTTTGTCGCCGCCCTGCACTTTGATAAAGTGGTGGGCTTTGAGCTGGACCCCCGCATCCACGCTGAAGCGGAAAAGATCAGGCAAACACTGGAAATGGAGAACATCACTTTCCGCAGGGAGGATTTTCTGGGCGCCGGGTTGGGCGGGTTCGACGTCCTCTACGTCTTCCATCCCTTCCACAACAAGTTCATCCGTCACATGGTGGACAAGATGAAAGAGGTGCGGCCCGGGGCGATCGTGGTCTCCGCGGTCTTTAACTATGCCCGGCCGGTGATCTTCAGGGAACCGTTCTTCCGGGAAATCCTTCGCCCCACCGACCCCATGGTCAATGACCCCTATCTCTCAGAATTCTACGCTTATGAGCGGCGGTAGTTATCCAGCCACTCCCCCTGCCGCAGCTGGTCCATCTGGCGCCAGAGCGCGCTGTTCATCTTAAAGAGCGGGCTGTTCTCGGGGATAACGTCAAAAGAAAGGCCGGGATAGATGTGGAGCTCCGCGGTGCGGTGATAGAGGAAGCCGTGGAAGCCGGCATAGCGCGGGTCATCGGCGAACCACCTGGGAACATGGTAATTGAGAAAGAATTTATCCCCCAGCGCCATTTCGGTCCCCAGCCAGCGCCGGTTATGATGAATGATCGCTCCATCCTTGTGGTCCCCTTCATGGACCTCCCATCTCGGCGACATAGTGGATTCTTGACTGTCATAATCCACCCAGGAGCGCAGGATCATATTCACTTCGAGGCGCGGAGAAACGACCTCTTCTTGGTGCTCCCATTCCAGGTGCAGCAGGATCGGCACCTGGAAGTTCTCATTGATCTCACCCCGCTGCAGCCCATGCCGGTAGCTTTCATGGATAAAGGCATAGCCGCGGCTCAGGCGGTCGCTTTGCGCCCTGCCTTTGACCAGCCGCACGATAAAGGGCTTTGTTCTATTGGAGATCCTGCCGCTTCTCATCCCCTCGTTATCGGCAGCCAGAGGAACGGATTTCACTATCGGATTTGCCCTTACATCATATATAGGAGACGGCCTCTGGCGGAAAAATAGGGGCGGGAGAGAATAGGCTCAGGGTTCGGTGGCGTACTGCTTCATCTGGAAATCAAAGACCGCCGCGTTCTTGGGCCGGTTGGCCAGAAAATAGATGCGCAGCTGGCCGTTATCCCAGATATACCGGTCAAGCTTTCCCTTATAGACGCCCTTTGAGCTGAAGGGGCCGAATTCCTTGGTGACCCTGGAAAGCAGAATGTCCGGATCGACATTCAGGTAGTATTCCACCGCGCCGACGAACTTGTATTCGTAAAAATGGAAGGTCAGATACCTGGGGTTGCCCGAGGCCGGGTCCCCCATATATTCCAGGGTTATGTTCCTGCGGGCGCCCTCGATGCGGGAGCCGTCCTCTTCCAACCGCCAGCGCTCAGCTTTCTTCTTCTGGTCCTTGGGAACCGGCTTGTACTGCCGCAGGATAAAGGGCTTGGCCACCGCAAAGCTGGTGAAGAACTTTATGCCGCGGTACACGCGGGGCAGCTTGATGGCCGGGGCCGCAGCCGTGGTGGTGGTCATTTCCGCGGGGGCCGGAAGGGTCGTGGTCGGGATGGTGAACACCGGCTGGGGCCTGCCGAAGACCCGGTCCAGCGTGGAGATCACCAGCGGCTTGTTGTACTGCAGCAGGAGCACAGAACCCATAAAAAGAGCGATAAGCAGCATCAGGAGCGCGTCGACCCTGTCCGTTCCTTCCCCGCTCCTGGCCTTGCGGCGCTCCGGTTTTTTTTCCGGCGCTTTTTCGGGAACTTCAGCCATCTTTTAACCTCTCTCCATCTAATTCTAACATACTTCCCCGGCAAAAGTGAAAGGGATAAATCCTCAGAGATTGGACCTTGCCGGACTGAGCGTCCAGCCCGCCTCTCTCTTCTCCAGGCAGGCCGCCCCGCCCTGGCGGAAAGTCACCGGCGTTCCATTTTCAGCGCCGGTCAGGAGCAGTGAAGCCAGCCTGGCCAGGAAGGGCAGATGCCCGGCGATAAGGATGTTCTTGTCATGCATATTAATGACCTCGGCCACCGGCGCCACCGGATCATTGGGATTGATGAATTTCTTTTCCTTCGATTCCTTGGTGATGCCTAAAGCGGCGGTGATGATATCCGCGGTCTGGCGGGCGCGCAGCTTGCTGCTGTGCCAGACCTCATCGATCTGCGGACCTGATCCCTTGATGAAAGCGGCGGTCGCGGCCACCTCCTCCCTGCCTTTCCCGGTCAGGGGCCGGTTGGTGTCCACCTCCGGGGATGTCGCCTCCCCGTGCTGGACCAAATAGAGCCTCGCCCTGATCTGGCCTTTCTGCTCCATTTCAGGTCCCTCCGACCCTGGACCTTAACGCGTCCACGATCTCGATCATTCCCTTCGTGTCCATTTCGCAATAAACCTCCAGCGCGTTGCGCACTCTTTCCCTCTCTATTCCGGGAACATCCTTCCCGAACGTGACCCGATAGTACTCCGCGGAGGCCGTTCCCCCCTCGGCGATCTCCATCCCTTTATAACCGCTCCGCGTCAGGGCCGGCAGCACGTTCTTGAGCGAGGCGCTGCCCTGCTGCGCGGGGTCATAATAGCTGAATTTCCGGAAGGGTTCAAGCAGGTCCACAAAGCGCTCCATTAACCCGCCCGCCCATTCCCGGTATTCGGGGTAGACCGCGCTCGCCCTCCGGATGCAGGCCTTTTCAAAACCCGCGGCATAGGCCAGGATGGAGCCGGAGGGCCGGATGAAATCCCTTAATTGCCGCAGCACTTCCGGCCGCGGATCGATATCTCCCGGCGCCAGATAGAACCGGTGGGCCGGCCTGGCCCCTTCCTGCTCCACCAGGTTCAGAGAAAACTGGAAAGGGACCGCTTCATGCGGGCCGGTACGGTCGTAGACCGGGACGGCGGGTTTGATCGTTTCAAAATCCAGGAAATGGAGGGGGTATTCAAGCCGCTCCAGGAAATCGCGGATCGCCTCCCGGTCCAGGTAAGGCTTGCCGCTGCGGTGCGCCCCCAGCTGGATCGCCTGCCTGTAATTGAGCTTGTAGCCCCTGGGGATATCGGTCAACTTCAAAATCCCTTCCTCCAGCAGCTCAAAACAGCGCTTGCCCCCGCCGTAGAGCGTGAAGACGCTGTCCTTCTGCGGCAGGAACGCCCAGCAAAGGTCCTGGAGCGGGCAATCGTGCGGCGCCCGGCAATGGGGGCCGATCCTGACCTGCGGGGCCACCTTTTGTTCCACGACGGCGAGCAGGGACCCCACCGCCTCCTCGATGGTCGGCGCCAGGGCGGCGCTCTGCCGGCTGACATCCTCTTTAAGGAAAAGCTTGTCCGGGTCGATAGCGCCCTGGCGCACGTAGTCGCCGTTAAGATACATGACCTGGACGCGCCGGATCTTGACTCCCGCGCCTTCGTAAGTATACCTCTGAAAAGCCGCGTCCAGGTGATGCTCTTCCTTAACGCTGGTGGAGCTCTTGACCTCGATCAGGTCCCAGGCATCGTCTTGTGCCGGCTCCAGGATATCGGCCAGGGCATAGGCGCGCTTGTACACAAAACCCGCCTCAAAGAGAGGCCGGCGTTGTTTAAGCGCCCGCATGGAGCGGGCGTGCTGTTCCTCCGGGTCCCAGTCCCTTTCCACCAGGATCCCGCCCGGGAAAAGCCGGCGCGCCCACTCCCCCACCCGTCTGCCCTCGTCAAAGGCGTGCTGCAGCACGGACCCGGGAGGGGTGATCCGGCTTTTCTGATTGTATTCGTACCAGAGCAGCTTGGGGCACTGCAGGCCGTGCAGGTATCTGCTCTTGGATAGGTGCAGCAATGACCTGGGCATAGTTCCCGGCAAAAGTTCAGGGAACCATGCGCGTGGCCAGATAGAAGATGTAAAAACTGGCCAGGATAAAGATGAAACCGGAAATGCGGCGGGCCCCCATTACGAATTCATCGACATCCATGACCTTTTTATGCGCCACGCCGGAGATCTTCGTCATCCAGCGCGGAAGGAAGATATAAAGGATGCCAAAGAACAGAAAGATGAGCGAGAAGGGGTGCAGCACTACCCCGAACGCGGGGAAGCGGATGGCAACATAGAGCAGCCAGGCGGAAAGCGCTACTTCCGCGATCCCTACCCACGCCCTGTAAGGCTCAAGCTTTTTATCAATGTCCAGGAATACCCGGTCGCATCGCGAACAGAGCCCGCGAAAGGGCTCCGGAGCAAGGACCAGGACCAGGCCGACCAGGAATTCCACCGCTCCGATCATCAACAGATAGACCATGGCAACCTCCTTAAAACGCCCTCAGCAACACATGGGCGCCGCAAAAAACATAAACGCTCAGCAGGACCAGGATGATGCCGGCGAGGCGGCAGACCCCCAGCACATACCTGTCCACCGGCAGGACGTTGCGGTTGGCAACGCCCGACAACCAGGTAAGCCACGACGGGAAGAACAGATACAGGGATCCAAAGATCAGCACGATGATCCACAAAGGATGGAGCAGGGAAGCGGAGCGCGGATAGCGCAGGCCCATGAAGAAAAGCCAGACCGCCACCATGATCATGACGATCCCGCTCGAATATTTGTATTCCTGCAGCTTGTCATCGAGCGTAAAAACGACCCGGTCGCAGTAGCGGCAAAAGGACTCGAACGCCCTGGGGGTAAGCAGCATGATCAGCCCCGAGACCAGGGCCAGGGTCCCTGCCACGATCAGGAAGGCCACGCTCGCTCCCAGCTCCATTGGCTCCATTGCAGCCAAATTATACTACTTCGACCATTGAAGTCAACCGCGGAATAATCCCTAGAGGCTTTTCTGGATGGGGATAGCCACGTTGAAGAGAAGATGAAGGGCGAGCGCAGCCAGGGAATAATAAAGGAAAAGGATGATCAAGACCGCCGCCACGTCAAAAACAACGGTCCGGAAGTCCCTGTCCTTCTCTTCCGTGAACATGACCCGCCTTACGGAATCAAAGATGAGGAACGCGGCCAAACCCAGGATGAAGGCCAAGAACAGGGACAACCGGCCCAAACTGAGAAGGCGGCCCCAGTTGACCCCCTGGCCGGATTGAACGATGCCCTGGAACAGGGAGGCTTCCCAGCTGATCCTTTCAAGGAGTTCCCCCAGCAACGCCAGGGGAAACGAGAGCAGCGCCGCCAGCGGCCGCAGGATCGGGTCAAGCGAACGCAGCATTTATTCTTTCTTGGGCGCCGTTTCCAGCACGATGTAGGGAGTGCCCAGGCCGCTCTCCAGCCCCTCATACTTGATATATTCGTAGGGGGCAGAGGTCTTGTACCAGAAATAGGTCTTGGGCACAAAAGCCCCCAGCATGTTCAACAGCCCCAGGTCCGGGATCATCTGCAGCTTGTGGCATTCCACTTTCTCGCCCCCAAGCTCGACCGTGTCCAGCCCGATATATTTGACGGTGATCTTGTACATGGTCGGTTCATTGGTCAACAGGTGAAATTTCACATCCCTCTTCTCATCAAAGGGATAATTCTGCAGGACGGTCCCCAGGATCTCCTTGTCGATAAGGTCGGCCTTGAAATCCAACTCCTTCTCACTGCCGTCAATGGTAACGACCACTTTTTTCCTCTTGGGGTCATAGACCTTGCTCACGCGCTGGATCTCCTCCCCATCTGCGTCCTTATAGACCAGGCTGGTCTGGTAAGGAACGGGCTGGCCGTTCTTCATCAAATAATAGGCCTCGGAGACCCAGGTCTTGTGCTTCTTGTCCTTGCCGTAGATCCCCGCGCCCTCTTCCCGGATGTAGAGGAAATTCTTGCCTTCATGCTTGATCTTGTTAACCGAGATCTCGCTCTGCCAGAGGTCCTCGCCGCTGGCCTTGTCGCTGGCCCGCAGGCCTTCTTTGCCCGAACGCATGTATTGCATGTTAAAGACCTCAGCCTGGGACAAACCGGTGAGCACCAAACCGACCGCGACCAGAACAACGACGAGCTTTTTCATATGAAACCCTCCTTGGGCCAGATTATGCCCGATTATACCCTTTGGCATGGCTCAATTCAAATCAAATTTACTCTGCTTAATGGCGTATTCAATACTCGCCACAAAACGCAGGTCGTTCTTCTGCACTCCCGCCGGAGGGCGATTGTTGTATTCGTCCTTCAGGCTCCATTTGAAGGAGTAATAACTGTTGAGCTTCACCTTGAAGCTCAAGTAGTTGACCAGGCGGAAATTGCCCGGATCAGAGGTTGAAGTGTAATAATCGAACTCGTTACTGAACGCCCCCGCCCGCAGGGAGGAACTGAGCTTGAAGACCACAAGCTCGTCAGCGGTGCGGTCCACCAGGTAATTCCTTTGATAACCAAGGGCGCCCTCCACCATGAACTTAAAACCATCCTCGTTCGCGAACCAGTGACCCACGCCCACCGTCGGTATCGTGCGCAGATCAATGTCCTGGAAGCGGTCGTGTTCGGCTTCCAAAAGGTAAAAATTGTAAAGCCGGGGGCTGAGGGAGTGGGCGTAGCGCAGTGAGGAATAGGCCTTGAACATGGTATCCGCTCCCGCGGAAGACTCATGGTCCAGGCTACCCTTGCAGGTGATCTCGTTGACCCCCTTGCGGTCGCGGTTCAGGAAAAAGTCAGCGTGGAGGGATTGGCCCCGGGTATTGCCTTCGGTCAGCCAGCCGCCCAGCGAGAATTTGCGCTCGATCTCGGTCTGCGAAAAGGCGGGGCAGAGCAGCGCGGCCAGGGCCAGAAGTGAAAGAAAGGGCCTCTTCATCTTAAGGAATAAAGGCCAGCGGGAAGCAGCGCTTGTGCTCGGTCCGCGTTTTCCTGGCGCGGACCTTTTCCACCAGCTTTCGGTCCAGGCCCGCAAGATCGTTCTTTTCCATCCCGGCAATGATCCTGTCCAGTTCGGCATAGGTGATGCCCATTTCCCCCTCGTCCGTCTGCCCTTCCCACAACCCCGCCGACGGGGCCTTCTCAATGACGGACGGGGGAACGCCAAGCTCTTTGGCGATCTCCCTTACCTGGGATTTGAGCAGGCCGCCCAGGGGCAGGATGTCAACCCCGGCGTCGCCGTACTTGGTGCAGTATCCCATCACCGCCTCAGACCGGTTGCCGGTGCCCACCACCAGATAATTGCGCCTGTTGGCGTGATAATAGAGCGCGGTCATCCTCAGGCGGGGCTTGAGGTTGGCAATGGCAAGGTTCATTTCCCGTCCGTCGTACGGCTTACCCTCAAGCTGGAGGTACAACTGGTTAAGGGCCGGCGAGAGGTCGATCAGTTCGGTGGAAATGGAGAATCTTTCCGCCGCCTCCCGGGCGTGCCTGAGGTCTTGCTCGCGGCTGAAACAGGGCAACAACAGGCCCAGGCAGCTCTTGGGAAAGGCCCTCTGGCACAGCGCCCCCACCACCGAGGAATCCAGGCCGCCGGAAAGGCCAAAGACGCAGCCCTTTGCCCCCGCTTTGCCCACCTGCTTTTTTATCCATTCCACCATCCGGTCGATCATCGTTTTGCTCCTGTTTAAAAAATTATAGAACTATCCCCGCCCTCTTTCAACCCCGCTCACTTCGCCTTCAGCATCTTGCCCGGCAGCACGAATTCCTCACCGCCGACATGCAGAAGCGGCAGCGCTTTTTTCAATCCATACTTGCCCCGCCTGAAACAGCGGTCATCCACCGCAGCTTCGACCACTTTGCCGATGACCAAAAGATGGTCGCCGGCCCTTTGTTGCCTAAAAAGGCGGCATTCAAAATGGGCAATGCATTCCTTGATCCGCGCCGGCTTCACCCGCAGGGAAGGCTGTTCCGTAAGCCCGGCTCTATCGATCTCGCTGACCCCGTAAGGAAAGCTTTCCCGGCAGATCCAGAGCTTCTTCAGAATGCCCTTGGCCGGTATGTTCACCACGAACTCCCTGGTCTTCTTGATGTTCCTGACCGTATCATGGTCCGGGTCGGAAGCAAAGGCTATCAGCGGAGGATCGATCGAGACCGGCATCACAAAACTGAAAGGCGCGGCATTGGAAACCCCACCCGGGCTTACGGTAGACACCAGGACCACCGGCCGGGGCGCCAGCACCTTGTACCATTTACTTGGGTTTAGCTTCACGGGTCGCCTCCTTTTTCTTTTTTCTTTCCTTTTCTTCTTTTTCCTTGCGCTCCCTGACCACCTGGTCAAAAACGGGCTTGAAGTCGCCAAAGGCCTTATAAAGCACCAGAAAATTGGGCTTCAGGTCCTGTGCCGCCTGGAAGACCCGGTCCGTATCCTGGGAAGAGAGAGTGGCCGCAAAGGCCGCCAGCACGCGCTCCTCCTCCTTGATCCTCTTTTTCACCGCGGCGACCTTTTCCGCGTCAAAACCGAACAGGGCCGCGTCGATCTGCGAGCGGGAGACCTTTGCCCATCCCCTCTGCGCTTTCTTAAAGAGCCGCCTCAAGGCCGCGATGTCCTTGTCCATCAGGCGGTCCTTGCCCCGCAGGCTGAGGATGATCTCATCCATCGCCTCATGGAATTCGGTCATCCCGTCCAGAAGATAGCTGATGCCGTTGCGGTGGCGAAGGTCCCTGAGCACGCTGCGCACCACCACCAGGCGGTCATTCGCCTCCTCCAGCCGGCCTTGCCGGACATACCCTTCCGCCGTGGTGATCAGGCTGTCGACCACGTCCAGGTCCTCTTTCCAGAACTTGTCGGTGATGTCCATGCCGTATTTGACCTTGAGGTCGCGGTACCGGCGGTAGAACCCGCTCCACTGCCGGGATAATCTCCGGGAGGCGATCTCAGACTCCCTCTGTTTCTGAAGATTGGTGAAGAGAAGGGCCGGAACATAGGCGCGGTCAAGCTCGACCATGGACCTAAGGATATCTATCTCATCAGGCTCCTTGGCGCACCCGGCCACAAGGAAGATGAACAGAAAAAAGATTATGAATTTAGCGCTACGGATCTTCCCCACGCCAAAGATTATACCCTATCCTGCGGCCTTCTTCAAAAGCTTCGCCGACACCCAGAAAACCGCTAGCGTGGCAAAGACCCCCACCATACCCGCCAGCGCCGTGGAAATACCCGCGTGGGAAATAAAAGGAACAGTGTAGTCCGTCATGACCGAGGACCGCTCAACGCCCGCTTCAAGAAAACCCAGCGACTCCGCCACTTTTTCCAGGCCGTCAGGATGGGAAGAGGCCAGGAAGGCCGCGGCTACTGCAATGAGGATCGAAAGCAGGATAATGTTCCGCATCATTGCGCCTCCTCCGGGGCCATCTTCCTGAAGGCCTTGACCAGCGCAATGGTGATCAATGCCTCCGCCGCCCCGATCACCGCGTGCACGCGCAGCATAGAGCCCATCACCGCTGGCAACGCAAAGGTGCCGGAGAGGCCGATCTCCAGCGAGGTGGCGGCCGCCGCCAGCATTACCGAGACCCAGGCCGCGATCCCAATGCTCAGCCATTCCCACATGTGCTTTTTCAGGCCCGCATAAATATAATAACTGACAAGGGCGCCCAGGAAGGCCATGTTGATTATGTTCGCCCCCATCACCGCCAACCCCCCGTCCGCAAAGAACAGTGCCTGAACAACAAGAACCGTGGCCACCGCGATAGCCCCGGCAAAAGGCCCGAGCAGGACGACCGCCAGGACCCCGCCGATAAGATGGCCGGAAGTACCCTGGTCGATGGGGAAGTTGAACATCTGCGCGGCAAAGATCAGCGCCGCCACCATCCCCATCCGGTATATCTTCTGCTCGCCCAGGCGTGTCAGCATGCGCCGGCTTTTGCCCGCCAAGCCCCTCACGTTCCTCCCCGCCGCCGCGAACGCCTCCTGCGGCGCCAGGGCAGTGACCGCTTCCCTGACCTTGGCCAGGCAGTAGCCCAGCGCCGCCACCGCCGCCCCCATCAGCCCGTAAGATATCTTGGGATCTATGAACCCGTCCGGGATATGCATTTTACATCAGCTCCTCCAGTAAAATAACACCAAAGAGAGCGGTTGTCAATAAAGGCGAACGCCGGCCTAGCGGTAAACGGCGATCTTGAACTTCTCCAGCACCCGGTTCTCGTCGCGGTCGATGATCACCCCGGTGTAGATGCCGTTGGAAAGCATGAATCCCGCGTCGGTCTTCCCCTCCCACCTGACGGTGTTCTTCCCCTTGCGGGCGCCTTCATCCCCCATGAAAAAGCGCCTGCGCATGACCGCGGTCCCGTCCACTCCAAACACCGCCAGTTCGATGTTGGTCTGCATGCTGAGCTCATACTGGATGCTCAGCTCGCTGTGGATGCCCGGGCTGAACGGGCTGGGAAAGACCACGGGCTTCCCCACTACCTGGGCAGGGATGGTGACCACCCGGGCATAGGCTTCCTGGCTTATGCACATGCCAAAGGCGTTCTCGGTCTCAAAAAGGAAATAGTGCTCCCCGAACGGGAGCTTTCTCGCCGACGGGATCCGCAGCATGTACATGACGTAATTAACGTCAAAGCTGGAGGCGTCCTTACCGGGCTTGACCACCACCAGGCTGAACTCGTTGCGGGCCGCGTGATATTCGGTCTCGTCGATCACCAGCCGCCCCCTCCTCCAGATCAGCCCCGAGGAGGTGTTGAACTCGATCTTGATGGTGGGGGCATCGGCGATCATCATGGGCTCCTTTTTGGAATACATCCCGCTTTCGTAGAACCGGCCATCAAAGGAAAGGTTCAGGTTAGGCGCGCTGATGTCCCAGCTTTGGGCGGCACCGACCAGGCCGGCGCGGTCATACAACGAGAACCCGTCCAGGATATAGGCCCCTTTCAGGTCTACGGACTGGATGTTGCGGAAAATGAGGCCCAGGGTGGCATAGAGATCCTCATAAAGGTCGCGGCGCACCTTCTTGACCTTGTCGCTGCTGTATTTGCCGCCGAGCCTTATGACAGCCAGCCGCCGGGCCTTGTTGAGCTGCGGCCTTCCTTCTTTGGGAACGTATTTGAGCGTGCATTCCTGGCCCGTGGAATCCAGGACCGTGACCTCCAGCTCGTAGCCGGGGACCGCGGCAATGTCCATTTCAATATAGTTGGTGGAGGGCAGATATTGCCTTCCGAGCAGATATTTGTCCTCTTTCTTCATCTCTTCCCATCCCTGGGGCAGGGCCTCCAGGGTAGGCGCCTTAAGCGCTTTGATGGTCACGCTCCGGGAGAATTTCCTGCCGGTGGGATCCTCGGCCACGAACTCATATTTATAGATACCGGCATGCTCGGGCCGGGGCCGCCAGAAAAAGAGCTTGCTCTGCTGGTCAAAGAGCGGCACTTCGGCCGGGGGGCCTTTCATTGAATATTTAAAATACTCTTCGGCCTCCGGGGGCAGGCCCTTAAGTTTCACGACAAAGGAGACGCAGTTCAATCCGTTGGCCAGGACCTCGAGCGTGGCCGGAAGGGGGAAAGAAAGCTCCTCTTTTTCCGCCCCCTCCTGGGCCGCGGCAA
>Ga0209536_100009939_pt1 | contig 14074 bp, 15 predicted proteins | sample DeeMarSeWOR28_12_FD_187461 | JGI IMG/M metagenome (GOLD analysis project Ga0209536, IMG submission 187461) | Marine sediment microbial communities from White Oak River estuary, North Carolina - WOR-2-8_12 (SPAdes) (version 2) | ecosystem: Environmental > Aquatic > Marine > Intertidal zone >...
GTATCATGGTAAACTTTATAAATACTATTATATTATAATGATAATTATTAAGATATAATATTTTTTATATCTTAATAAATCGAAAGCAGGAGGAAAATTAACAGATGAGGAAAAAAGTCTCTGTTCTGGTTCTATCTGTTTTCATTCTGACATTATTGCCAGTGATATCTGGAAGTGCCATAAAACCTCTTCGTGGTACCATGGATTTACAGTATGATCTTGATGCAGAATGGCCCGAGGAACCCGTCTGGGTTGGTACAATAGATATTAAGGGTTATGGAGTGTACGATATGAGGTTCTTTCACCTAACTCCGTTCAAAGAATATTCGCAAGCTTCTCCTTTTGAAGAGTACTTTGAGATCTATCTTGGAGATACTATATTCTTAGCTGGACCAGATATTGGGGTAACAACATTAGCAAACAAACCACCTGAACCTTGCAATTATGTGATGAACGGTAAAATTGATGTGGCAACTGGACCATTTACTATGTGGCTAGGTCGTCATGTGCACATGAGTGGGATTATAACGTGGCAAATTCTCGATGGTCCTGTTGTAGCACCATTTGAGGCTCCTGGCATATTCAGAATAAACTGATAAGTACCAAAGGGTTGGAGGCCTAGGAATGATTCTTGGGATTATCCAAGAGTCATCCTCTTTTTTTATTCTTAACTCTTGAAACTAGTTGTATTGATGTTTTTATCATTGAATTGATGGGTTCTGCCTGTATCGAAACCTACTAAAATAGATGGGCATTGATATGATTATCTTCTCTTAAGAAGTTCTCCTCACTAGTATGAGTTCTCTCTTTGGGGTTATCTCACGATGGAAAGAATGTATAAGAATGTAAATTCTTACATGAGTCAATTATTTCTTATTTTTGTCGTTTTATTCACTTTGGGGTTCTCTCATCTTCTTCAGGCTCCGATAGCCCCTGTTCAAGGACTTACTAGCTGGCCGACTTCGTCGCCTGAGGCGCAGGGAATGGATTCGCGCGTCCTTGCTACCCTTGAACAGCATATTCAATCGACTTATCCTGCTATGTATAGTATGGTCATTGTGCGGAATGGATTTTTGGTAGCTGAGGAGTATTTCCAGTATTCTGCTTCAACCAAGCGTAATATTTACTCCTGTACCAAATCGTTTATTGGCACCTTAATCGGAATTGCCATTCAGGAAGGTTATATTAGAGGTATTAATGAGTCTGTTGTGGATTTTTTTCCCAACTATACTTTTAGTAATCTTGATGCGTCCAAGCAAAATATGACGCTTTTCCATCTCTTAACCATGACTACTGGATTAGACTGGGATGAAGCCGATTATAATGATCCCCAGAATCCTCTGTATCGGATGTGGGATTCTAGTAACTGGGTGCAGTTTGTTCTCGACCTTCCCATGGTTGTTGCGCCTGGTACTACCTTTAGTTATAATTCTGGGGCTTCACATGTCATGTCTGCCATCCTTTGTTCTTCCACTGAAATGAGTACCCTGGAGTATGCTCAATCTCATCTCTTTACTCCTCTTGGGATTGATGATTATAATTGGCCCACTGATCCACAAGGCATTCACAAAGGTGGAGAGGGTTTGGAGTTGACTCCCCGGTCTCTTGCCAAATTGGGCCAATTGTATCTGGACAATGGTTCTTGGGAGGGGGAACAACTTGTCTCTGAACAATGGATTTTTGATACAACTCATTCTACACTTACTCCTCCCTCCAATGGTTATTATGGCTATGGGTACCAATGGTGGCTTCATCCTGATGGTATTTTTTCTGCCTGGGGCTATGCTCACCAGCGTGTTCTTGTTATCCCTGACTACCAGGTTGTTGCTACTTTCACGGGGTATATGCCGAATATCTTGGGTGATCCTGCAGCAGCTTTAGTCAGTGACTTTGTGCTTCCCGCGATTTTCACTCATGAAGATTATCAGGAGCCGACTACACCGACTTCTACCTCCTTTTTTGTCTTCATTCTTCCCTCATTGCTGTTTCTGGTTCTTTTCCAGAAAAAGTTCATCCATGACCGATGGTCCTAGCTTTTCGTTACAGATTTTGATACTGGCTCAGAAGGAGATCTTTTTCCCTGCTTCCATAATCCTTTTAACAAGCAGGGAGGAGGAGGAGGTTTATAGTCCTTTTTCTTTCTAGATTATGATTAGAGGTGTATTCTATGAATGAATTTCGTTCTGCAACTCGTTTTGAAAAAATAGCTTATTCTACGGCGACTTTTGGTAATGCTCTATTAGGAGCGGTCGTAAGCATCTTTACCTTCTTTTATTACAAGAATGTGGTGTTTGTTAATTTGTTCACTACTGAGAATCAACCGCTCATTGGCACTCTTATGGGGACCGCTCTTGCGATTGGTTGGTGGACTCAGGCTTTAATGAATCCTGTCGCTGGCCATATTTCCGATAAGCTAGCTTCCAGTCGATTTGGTCGCCGCAAACCGTGGTTAATTTTAGGTTCTCCCATCATGGCATTCAGTTTTATTGCCATCTTTTTAGTTCCTACCCCTGCCACGGATATTCTTTTTCCAATCCTCTGGTTAACCCTTTTCATTACGATTTTCAATGCTGCTTTTGCTGCTACTGTGGTGGTGTATCTTTCTATGATCCCTGCCATTGCTCCCACTCCCGAGGAACGAACCAGTGTCTCCACCTATCGAACAGCTTTTTATTTGGTTGGATATATCTTAGGTGCTTTAATTGGGGCCTTACTCCAGATTGAGGAATTAGTTTTGGTTGTTGTCATTGTTTTATCTGTGTTTATGCTAGCAGGGTTTTATTTCGCTGCCTTTGCAGTGAAAGAACCGTCTGAATTACCACCATTACCCACCTATAGTATTCGTGATGCTCTTATCATTACCTTCCGTAATCGTCCGTTTATGCCCTATCTTGGCTTTACGATTTTTGCTACTGCCTTTCAATCTATGCTTATTGCTGCTTTGCCTGATTTTGGGGCTCATGTTATTTTCGAGGGTGATACTGAGAACATTCTTGCCTCTTTTCTTCCTGGTGCCTTTGTTATCACTGCGATTATTGCTGTTCTTCCTGCTATGATTTGGATCAATCGGGTGGGTAAGAAAACTGCGACTCTCTATTCTTTGGTTGCTGCTACTCTTATTACTCCATTCCTATTTACAGTTGGTTTAATTCCTGGCTTTGAACTTCCTCAGACGTTAATTATTGTTCTTATCTTAGGTTTTCCTGCTGCTCCGTTACTCATTCTTCCTGATGCCATCATTTCGGACATTACTGATTATGATGAGATTGTGACTGGAACTCGTCGTGAGGCCATGCATTTTGCCTCTCAAGGTGTTTTAACCCGTTTTGCTGGGGGCATTTCTATCCAGATTATGGGCATCATTATTGGTCTTTTTGGTGGTAAGTATGGTACTCCCTCCTTCATCTCTCAATCTATTCCTGGTTTACCCGATGTTCTCGGATTACTTCTTATCGGACCTGTGGCTTCTCTGTTCCTAATTTTTGGTATTCTAATCTTTCGGAAATATCCTGAGGATGAAGTATTAGAGGCCTGTGCGAAAAAGAGTGTTAAAGGCCCTTAGCAGTCTTTAACCTTTCTTTTTTTGTAGTAGAAGTTCCAGAATCTGCTTTTTCATCGTTTTAAACATTATAGATTTCCATCATTTCAACGACTATCTCCCCTCCCTTTTTATTGAGATTTAAAAAGTTGTTATAAAAGAACGACAATCTATTATTTGTTATTTTTACATATCACTCCTGTAATAATGGAACTAATTAATTAATAACCTTATTAATTGCAGTTAGAGTCTCAAAAGACATTGTAGCTCCAAGATTGAGCTTGTTTAGTTAAATTCCTAATTTCTGCATTATTACTCCTTTTTTAGATATTCAACAAAGATTGTCTCTATGTATACTGGGATTAACCGTTTTAGTTGCAAATCAAATTTCATTTCGAATAAAGAAATAACAGTACTTTTGTAGTTCTTATTCACGTTTTAATTTGGTGCATCGAATGACTCCTAATGTTATTAATGCTCCTAATCTCTGGCAATTTATTCCTAACAGCCAATTTTCCCGCCCTTCACGACCTATTGAGGAGACTGTCCGTTTAGGTGTCATTAATTTTGTGCAAAAGTTTCGCTCTAGTCGATTAAAAGATGTCGGATTTTTAAATCAACAAATTTTATCAGCTATTCCACGAACTAAGCTTGATCGTGTTATTCCAGCCATAAATTGGGAGGAAGTGGCCTTAGCATTGGATCAATATTTCCGTGAGCATTTTAACCAACCTCAACCAACTACTACTACATTAATTCTTTGTCCACCTGCAAGTGATCTTTCTATAGTCTTAAATTTTTGGGGTAAACAACATAAATGGAATTTACTTCCCTCTCCTGATTACAATGAAATCCTAGACACACCTGATTCATGGTTTGAAACTTTACTTCCTGTTCTTCAGGAACCTTTTATTATTCCCCACCTCGAGCATTGGTTTTTACGCCATTTAAGAGGATTAAAATTATTACGAATGCTCCTAGATCGTGTTCAAACCTCTCCTACTCCCTGTATATTAGGATTAGATACTTGGGCATGGTCTTATTTAAAATATGCCATCCAAATTGATGCTTTTCCTCAATCGACTATTATTTTAAAAGCATTTGACAGTAATATGCTTCATTCATTTTTTACTGAACTTTCTCATCAAAATTATAAACGTCAGATTTTTTTTCGTGAAACTACTACCGGTAAATTGGTGTTAAAATCTGAGAATTCTGATATTCAACCTCAGAAGATTTTAAAATTTGATGATAATTTTTTAAAGAATTTAGCTGGATATACTCACGGTAATCCTCTGTTAGCTTGGAACATTTGGCGAAATAGTCTTCGTACTGATCCTGATGAGGAATTTCTTTCTAAAGAGGAGGATTCGGATGTTATTCTTTCGGATAAACGAAGAACGTTGTGGATATTACCTTGGGAGAAAGTAGGGGTTCCTACAGTTCCTGACTCATTGAAATTAATAGATTTGATTGTTCTTCAGACACTTTTACTTCATAATGGGGTTGTTCGTGATTTTTTACCAAATCTTCTTCCCTTTACAGTTGAGGAGGTCAATCGAACTATTGCTTATTTAACCAAACTAGGCTTTATTGAAGCATTCGATGATCGTTTGCGGATTAATCGCCTTGTTTACCCCCGTATTCGAGATAAGCTTAATGGAGAAGGCTTTTTAACCGATGAAATTTAGAGTTGCTTGAAATGTTATCACAAATTGGTGGATTGTTTAATACTTTAACTCCTAATGATTTATTTAATATTTTTGTTATACTTCTTGTCGCATTGCTTCTTTTCAGATTAAACAAGCTATTAATTCCGTGGATAGCCGAAAAACTTGCTGGTAAAAGGCGTTTACAAGTTTTGGCTTTTATGCCTATCATCCGTCTTATAATTATTATTAGTACGTTTCTCATTCTTTTTCCCAAGATCATAGTTCCTACCCCTGAGAATCTTCTTGCCTTCTTAGGTGCTATGGGAATAGCTCTGGGTTTTGCGTTAAAAGAATACATCAGTAGCTTAATTGCTGGAATAGTAACCCTATATGAGATGCCCTATCGTCCAGGTGATTGGATAGAAATTAATGGTGTCTATGGTGAGGTTAAGTCCATTGGTTTGCGATCTTTAGAAATTATTACTCCAGATGACACTGTAGTTCGAATTCCTCAACTTAAAATGTTAGATAGTCCCTTATTTAATTCCACAGCTGGGAGTCGTGAATTATTATGCGTAATAGACTTTTTTCTTCACCCAGAACATGATCCTAATTTAGTAAAACGACTATTGTATGATGTTGCTTTTACAAGTGCTTTTATTCAAATCAAAAAACCAGTCATTATTATTATTTTTGAGAAACCGTGGGGAACTAATTATAAGGTTAAAGCCTATCCTCTTGACGCCCGTAATCAATTTCAATTTATTACTGATATTACTGTACGAGGAAAGCAAGCTTTGATCCAAAATAAAATTCAATATGCTCATATTCCAATGTCTTCATCAGAAAAAGCGTAACTTGAAAAATTAGTCAGGAATTCTTTTTTACTCTTGTAATAATGGAGTTAAAAAATTAATGATTTTTTCAATGGCATTTAATACCTCATCGGACATTGTTGCTCCAAATTCTAGCATTTTTGGTTGTATTCCTAATATTCGGACTGTGACTTCCGCCTCTTTTTTCATATAATCTAGGAAGATTTTCATTGGAATATCATGCGTGCTGAGCGTTACCTGTTTTTTTTCAAGATCCGATGGTTTAAAGAAGCCAATGGTGCCTGCAGTGATCTTTTTATTTCCAAAATCTACTGCATCAATAATTAAACAATGGGTTGCCTGTTTTTTGGTAATTATTGAGAGATAATTTTGTATCGAGCCTCCTACATCATACAGGGGAATGTCTTTTCTTAGCTGCTCTCGAAGTCTTTGATATATTAAGGGGCCGATACCATCATCTCCTCTCAATTCATTTCCTACGCAAAAAATGATTAATTTTCCTTCTTTGGCTGCTTTGATGAATGAACGGACTTCTGTTGTTGATGCCATATTATTGAGTAATGATTTATCGCTAAATTATTTCTCTTTTGTCTTCACCTTTTGCTTTATTCATTGAGAGAAGGATTGTGATCTTTTTTTTTGATTTGATGTCCTTTTTCGCTGGAATTTTTCTTTGATTGCGTATATTGAATGTGTTTTACCAGTTAACTACTTCTTAGCCTCTTACCTTAACATGAATTATGCATAATAATTATGGTTAAATATCATAAAAATGATTCCTACTCAGGTTGAGAGATATCATAAGTAACAAAATTTCCATATTAATTGTACAATAATAGCGTACAAAATATGACGGATTTTAGTCTTATTAAATACATTTTTTGGGGGATTTACTGTCACTTTTTACATATAATTCTTGGATTTTGTACATCAGATTTATTATTGTCATTTGTGTATTTTTATTTGACCCTTAGTAGAAATAGCTTTTAAAAATTAATTAGAAGGGATGATTAATGGCAAATATTAGTGTTGATGAGCTTCTTAAGAAAGCAGACCTCCCCAATCGGAAAGCGGAATTATGGCATCCATATTATCGGGGAAAAATTGAAGTAACCTCCAAAGTTAAAATTGATAATTTTGATGATTTTGCGGTATGGTATACTCCTGGTGTAGCAAGACCTTGTAAACTTATTGAAAAAGAAAATAAGACTCAAGATGGTGTTAAAACTAACGAAGTCTATCAATTAACAAATAAATGGAACAACGTTGCGGTCATATCGGATGGTAGTAGAGTGTTAGGACTCGGTGATATTGGTCCTGAGGCAGCTATGCCTGTAATGGAAGGAAAGGCATTATTGTTTAAATATTTAGGTGGCGTGGATGCTTTTCCAATCTGTTTAAATTGTCATGATCCATATCATATTATTACTACTGTAAAATGTCTTCAGCCTAGCTTTGGGGGTATTAATCTCGAGGATATTGCTCAACCTAAATGTTTCAAAATTCTCGACATATTGCGACGTTCCAAGGACATGCAAATTCCTGTCTGGCATGATGATCAACAAGGAACGGCAACGATAATTCTAGCGGGTGTATTCAATGCTTTAAAACTTGTAAATAAACGATTAGATGAAGCACTCTTTGCTATGGTTGGCTCAGGGGCTGCAAACATGGCAGCAGCTAGAGTTATGATCGCCTCGGGTGTTCCTAAAAAGAATATTATTATGATCGATTCCAAAGGAATATTACACCCTGGTAGAAAGGATATTGAGAATGTTAAAAGAGACTATCGATTGAAATGGGATATGTGTCTGAATTCTAATGGCGAGGGTAGAGTGGGGGATATGATGGATGGAATGAAAGGTACAGATATAGTTATTGCTGCTAGTAAACCAGGTCCTGGAACCATTAAACCTGAACATATTAAAGCTATGGCTTCGGATCCAATAGTCTTTGCCTGTGCCAATCCTGTTCCTGAAATCTGGCCTTGGGAAGCACAGGAAGCAGGAGCTTTAATTATAGCCACTGGTCGGTCGGATTTTCCAAATCAAGTCAATAATAGTTTAGGTTTTCCTGGAATATTTAGAGGAACCCTGGATGTTATGGCTACGACTATTTCTGATGAAATGTGCATTGCAGCTGCCAAAGAATTAGCTAAAACAGCGGATGATAAGGGATTAGCCTTTGATTATATTATCCCATCCATGGATGAATGGGAGGTTTTTCCTCGTGAGGCCGTAGCTGTTGGTCAACAAGCCATTAAGGAGGGTATTGCTAGACTTAAATTGACTCGTCAAGAAGCCTTTGAGCGTGCTGAGGCTCTTATTAAACGAGCAAGAGATCAAACTCATTCTTTAATGGATTTAGGATATATTATGAAAGCTCCCCCTATTGCTGAACAAATTTGATGAGAAACGTACCTAAAAAATAATGAATATTTGAAAAAGAATAGGAAAGAAGATTTGTGGAAATAAATGTTGAAGATTTGCCTAATACCTTTCATCATGAAGTTGAGACTATAAAAGTATGTTTTCCCTCTGATGGAAAAGACCTTTCAACCTCTCTGGCTAACTCCATTGAACGTTGTTCTTATCTTATTATTCTGGATTCGAATCAAACTAATGAGGTTACAATATTATTAAATGATGTTCAAACTGCTGCTAGAGGGGCAGCTATTCAAATAGCTCAGTTAATTATTAATGAACAGATTTATGCAGTGATTGTTCTTGATATTAATTCTATTGCCTTTAATATTTTAGCAAAAGCAGGAATAAAGATTTATTTAGGGACTGATGGAACTCTCAAAGAAAACCTTGACTTATTTCGGCAAGGACGGCTAGTAGAGTATATTTACTTGAATAAATATTTAATATAGGGCTTTTGGAGGTGTTTAAAAGGAAGAAAGAGGTCTAAATAGAAAAAATTCTCTCTGTTAAGTGACTTGAAAATTATTTAATACAAACTTTCAATCTATATCTGAGACAATTAATTCATTTTTATGAGCCATTCATGGTGATTTTCGTGGAATTTCTTATAGAAATCCTTCCAGCATTAATCGCTGCGATTATTGTTGTCATCTGTTTATACAGTTTAGCAGCTTGGTTACAAATTTCAAGCTTCCAAAAGAGTCGATTAAAACTACAGTTATACCAAAGTGGAGAATCCATCTTACCCCAAAGGAGGCGTTATTTAGAGACTACCTTCATTTGGTTGTCTTATTTTTCCACGTCTCATGTAATATCGTTTATGTTCGCCACATTATTGATATTAAGTGTGGTTACAACGATCGAGATTCTCTATCCCCTGTTATATTTTTTAATTACTTCTTATGCAATTTTTATGTTAGCAATTAAGACTCCGTCTACGTAATTCAATTTAGAGGTGTGTTCACTGATAAATAAGAAAAAACTGATCACCTATTCTTTAACTAATTCTCCTTGGGTCGGACATCTTAATTCTGGATCTTGTAATGGATGTGATATAGAAGCTCTAGCCTTATTTTGTCCTCGATATGATGTTGAGCGATTTGGTATCTTATTAGAAGGGACACCAAGGCATTGTGATATCTTATTAGTTACTGGTCCAGTGACTAATCAGACTTTACCACGACTTAAGCGTATTTATGAACAAATCCCTGAACCTAAATTCGTGATTGCAATTGGGAATTGTACCAGCACTGGTGGTGTCTTCCAAGAGACTTGGAATACGTTAGATGGGGTTGATAAGGTGATTCCTGTTAACGTATATATTCCAGGTTGTCCTCCTCGTCCTGAAGCCATTGTTGATGGTGTTATTAAGTTAATTCAAAAGTTGCGTCGTGAGTCTGATTCCAAAGATGAGGAAATCAAAGAATAGGTGATCCAGATTTGATAAAAAACGAATTTCAAACATTAACTGAAATAGCCTCTTCTATGGACCTAGCAATTCGTGAACCTATAACCTACCCATTAGATTTATATGTAACAATTTCTCCTGACAGGTTAATTAACGTTATTCAAGAGCTCAAGGGACAGTATAACGTTTCACATTTATCAACAATTATCGTTCAAGATCTAGGAGAAGAGTACAAGTTATTATATCCATTTTCTATTCTCTTAAGTAAGGGAAAACTGGGAAAGTTGATTCTAGATACGAGGATTGATGTTAATAACGCTAAAATTGATTCAATTGTATCAGAAATTCCGGGGGCTATCTATTATGAACGAGAAGTGTATGATATGATGGGCATACACTTTAAAAACCATCCAGATCTCAGACGGATCTTATCACCAGATTCGCTACCTAGAGACATCTATCCTTTGAAAAAGAACATTACTGCTGAAGAAATTCGAAGAATATTAGCTGAACGAAGGAGAGAGAAGGAGGCGGAAGAAAAATTAAAAGAATATATCCGACGTGAACAGTTAGAGTTTATTTCTGAAAAATCTGATTATGCGATAGCTGTTGGTCCTCAACATCCTGCTCTTGAAGAACCAATCCGATTTGTTTTTCAGGTTGAGGGAGAAACGGTCAAGGATGTAGAATTACGTATTGGATTCAACCATCGAGGATTGGAAAAGGCATTTGAAAATCGAACATGGTCTAAAAATCTCTATCTAGCTGAACGAATATGCGGAATTTGCAGTGATGCTCACCAATTATGCTATGTTCAAGCTGTAGAAAAGTGTGCTAAAATAGCTGATGAGATACCTGAACGAGCGAAATATATAAGAACAATTTTGGCTGAACTTGAACGGATCCATTCGCATCTGCTGTGGTATGGTGTTCTCGCTCATAATACTGGTTTTGATACCATTTTTCAGGTTACCTGGCGTGACAGAGAAATAGTTATGGATATTTTAGAGGAAATTTCAGGGAATCGGGTTAATTATGCTATGCATGCTATTGGGGGAGTTCGACGTGATATAACCCAAGAACAGGTAACTAGAATCATTCCTCAATTAGAAACACTTCGTGATAGAATTAAAGAACATCGATTTATGATGACAAAAGAAACCAGCTTTGTGGTCCGTCAAAAAGGTATTGCTCCCTTGACAAGGGAAGAAGCTTTAAGTTTATGTACTGTAGGACCTAATGCCCGTTCATGTGGCATCAATATTGATATTCGGCGGGATGATCCATATGCAGCATATGATCATCTCTCTTTCGATGTTCCTGTTGTTACTGAAGGAGATATTTTTAGTGGATTAGTTATTCGCCTAGAGGAATCCCTTATTGCAGTTGATTTAGCTATTGAAGCTCTTAAAACCATGCCACAGGGTGATTTAAGAATTAAAGTTCCTGGAAAGATCCCCCCAGGTGAAGGAATCAGTCGTGTTGAGGCCCCAAGGGGAGAAGACATTCATTTTGTTCAGTCAAATGGCACCAACAAACCTGAGCGTATTAAAGTACGTGCTCCAACCCTTGCTAATATGCCCAGTTTAAAAAAACGATTGATTGGGATCCAAGTAGCTGATATTCCTCCAGTAATTCGAGTTATAGATCCTTGTGTAGGTTGTATGGATAGAGTTACTTTCATAGATTCAAAGAAAGGAAAAATACTAGAATTATCAGGTGAACATCTAATAAGTCGAGGAAATCGGGCGTATCGCCTAGGTACTCGAGTCCTAGATTTTTGAGGGAAAATGATGAAAATATCTTTAACAAATCCAATTATCAAACTCCTAAGTTATGCAATGATTTATGTTTTAGTCATTGCAGGATCGTTTCTTTTGTTTAGAAACTTTCCTCTAATAATATTGATTTTTAAATATTTTCTCTTCCCAGGTATTTCTTTTATCCTAGTGGGGTCATTATTTTATAGTTGGTTCGAACGCAAGATTTATGCTCGAATGCAGAATCGTATAGGCCCTCCCCTTTTACAACCTTTTTACGATATTCTCAAACTTCTTATCAAGGAAGATATTACTCCAGATGGAGTTGAAAGGCTTGAATTTAATATAATCCCACCAATTCAGTTGATATTAGCTTTACTAATAGCGTTCTTTACCCCTATTTACATTGCCGAAGGATTAATATCGTTTGAAGGTGACGTCTTTTTTCTGTTATTTTTATTGGCAGTGTTAGCAGGGTCTATATTTTTAGTTGGATGGTCATCAAACAATCCTTATGGTTTAATTGGGGGATCTAGAGCAGCTATTGCAGAATTATCTCTCGAGATACCTTTAACGCTTGCATTTATTGGACCTGCTATTTTAGCGGGATCACTTCAACTTTCTAATATTATTAAGAGCGGATATAATTTAATTGATATTCCATTAAATGTAATCTTTAAACCAGAAGCTTATAATTTACTTAATTTACTATATATAATCCCCCTATCTATACAGTTTTATATAGCAGTCTTATCTGCAAATGCAGTCTTAGAAAAAGTTCCGTTTGATCCAGCTCACGCGGAAACAGAGATAGTTGGCGGCTGGAATGTGGAGCTTACAGGTAAAAAACTCCTGTTTAGTCATTTGGCTAATTTAATTTTGGAATTTGGCCTTGCTGGGATAATTGCTGCCATTTTTTTAGGGGGCCCTGGTTTCTGGCCCTTAGACTCTTTAACAAAAGGTTTGCTTGTAATTGGTTCATGGGATATTTTTTATTATTTCATTAATGTTTTAACCTTCCTGCTTAAAACTACGGTTGTTATTTTCCTTATTACAGTTAGTCGTACGGTTCTTTCGCGCCTTCGTATTGATCAATTAGTTCGCTATTTTTGGCGGTATTATTTACCGATTATTTTCCTTGCATTATTGATGATAATTTATCTAATAGGTGTACTTTAAGAATGGTAAAGATTTTTGATTTTATCCCCCTACTTAAAGAAGTGACAAAGAATTTATTACGTGATACAGTCACTGTACAATATCCTTTTGAGCATGTTAAAGTGCCAGATGGATTCAGGGGGGCCCCAGAAGTCAATCCAGAATTATGTATTGTCTGTAAAAATTGTGAAAAAGAATGTCCAACGCAGTGTATTGATATAACACCTGTTAATCCAGCGGAATTGCAAAATTACTCCTTAGGGCAGGGAAAACCTTTCTGGTTCTCTATTAACCTTTCACAATGCATGTTTTGCCAAGTGTGTGAAGAATCATGTCCAGTGAAACGGAAAAGCAGTCAATCAGCAATTACCCTAAATCATGAACGTTGGAGGCTTGCTGGATATAATCTTGAAGAAACAATAGAAAAGAAACTTGTTTATCAAAAATCGAAGGAGAAAAGTAAAACAATTACACAAGAAGTTGAAAGTAATGGCATCAATTGAAATTATAATCTTTGCGTTATTTACTATAGTTATGGCTGTTGCAGCCCTTGAAGTTGAGAAATTAACTAGTGGGATTGTTCTTTTAGCCCTCTCTTCGGCTGGAATTGGGTCTATCTTCTTTTTGGTTGGTGCTAGTTATGCAGCAGCATTTGAATTTTTACTTTATGCAGGTGTTTTAATAGTTTTATTCATGGTTGCAGCTAGTTTAACTGAAAAATCGGAGAAAATGATAGAAGAGGAAGAATCCCCAATCAGGGAGGTTAAACTATGAGTAATAAGGATATCTTTGGAAAAATAGGAATTTTCCTCATTATTTTTGTTTTATTGATTTTTGTTATTATGACACAGGGAAGTGAAATTTGGGCTACTTTAGAAACTGTGGATTCAAGTTTAGCAAATCAAATAAGTTTGCAGATTTTATGGACAACTTTGGTAACTGCGACTTTAATCCAAGGATTTTTAATTTATTCTGCGTTATTAGGAGCAAATTCACAGTTCTCACCATCTTCAAAGAAAAATAAGGGGGAAAGTTGATGAGTCTTTATATTGATTCTATTAGTGATTTTGACATTTTACTGGCTTTAGCGTTTATTATGCTATTAATTGGTATTTATGGTCTAATAACAAAACGATCTGCAATTAGAATAATTATGGCGTTGGAAATTCTGGTTGCTGCGCCAAATATAGCATTTATAGCGTTTGGATTTGCTCAAACTACGGATGTAGATCCACAAGTACAGGCTTATGTAATAATATCATTATCTATTGGTGCTGCGATAATCGGTCTAGCATT
>Ga0209536_100009940_pt1 | contig 14073 bp, 12 predicted proteins | sample DeeMarSeWOR28_12_FD_187461 | JGI IMG/M metagenome (GOLD analysis project Ga0209536, IMG submission 187461) | Marine sediment microbial communities from White Oak River estuary, North Carolina - WOR-2-8_12 (SPAdes) (version 2) | ecosystem: Environmental > Aquatic > Marine > Intertidal zone >...
AGTTGGGCAATCCGCCAGTGGTCAACGATCCGGGGCTGCTGGCCCGCATGATGCCGGCGCTGGAGCGCGCGGCCGGTCCGGTCGTCGACGTAACGCCTCAGACAGTGGCCGAGGATTTCTCCGAGTATGCCGAACGGGCGCCCGGACTCTTCCTGTTTCTTGGTAGTGGCCCACCGGATGTTGATCCTGCCGGGTTGCCCAGCAACCACTCGCCGTTCTTCGACACGCACGAACCCAATCTCGAAGTAGGCGTGCGGGTGTTCAGCAACCTGGTGGTGGATTACCTGCAGGGCCGCTAGCCGGACCTGCTCAGCAGATCAGACCGGTGCGTCTGCTACCGGCAAGCCTGCGCTTCCGAGCGCGCCGACCAGCTCCCGAACCAGCTCGGGCTGGAATGGAAAGTACATGTTGAGCTGTGCTGCAGCGCTGTCGAGGGTGAGGTCGGGCAGAAGCTGGCGAAGCTGGGCGACTTGCCGCTGTGTTTCCTGCGGCCGTTCCAGTGCCGCGTAAGTGGCGATCAGGAATGACTGGTGCGGCACCCAGGCAGGTAAGTTCGCTTTGTGGAACTGCTCCAACGCTGCCGCATGGTCGCCCTTGACGAACGCCTCGATGCCGAATGCGGTGTAGTAGTAGTCCGGATGGTTGGGATTCAGCAGCTTCGCCTTGTGGACCATGTCCATGCCGCGCTCCCATTCACCGGCGAAGGCGATATACAGGCCAAGCAGGCCCAGCGTGGTGCCATCGCTGCTGTTGAGGTCGAGCGCCCGCTGGGCCTCGGCCAGGAACAGGTCGCGATGGCCCATGAAGTAGTGCACCCGTGACAGCAGCCAGTGGCTGTGGTTGTTGTCGGGGTTGAGCTCGATGGCTTTGCGCGCTGCGGTCAGGGCGCGCTCCATCGGATGGGGCAAGGGGTTGAAACCGAAGATCTGTTCGTCGGTGTAAATCCAGGACAGGTGCGACCAGGCTTCATCGAAGTTGGGGTCGAGCTCGATGGCGCGTTCCAGGCTTTCCCTGGCGCGCAAGTGATAGTCGGGGCTCAGATGCCTGTCATAGGCCAGCGCCACGGACAGGCATTCGTAGGCGTTGAGGCTGGCTGTTGGCCGATGCACGTTCCTTTTCGACTGAGTTGCGTAGATAACGCCATGCAGATCGCTCAGCGTGGCGACGATCTGCTCGCGAATGTCATCCTGCACGGCAAACAGGGTTTCGGCGCTGAGCTCCCGATCGTATTTCTGTGACCACATCTGGACCTTGTTGGCGACGTCGGTGAGCTGCGCGCTGACGCGCAGCGTCTTGCCCGCCTTCTGCACCGTGCCGCTCAGCAGGTAGCTGACACCCAGTGATTGACCAGTCTGTGCCAGGTCCTGCTCGCCTGGCCCAAGCCCGGCGGCGGCCCCGGCGGATAACACGAACAGGTGTGACGAACGAGTCAGGCCTGTGACGATATCACCCGTCAGCGCATCGGCGAACAGGTCCTGTGAGCTGTCGCCACTGAGATTGCGAAAGGGGACGACGGCAATGGACGGGCCGCTCGGCAGTTCGATGGCCACATCCGACTCGTGGTTTGGCGCCGAAGCTTCGCGCATCCCGTCATCCGCGACCGCTAATTCCTTCGCCCCGGAGTCGGTCTTGACCACTCCCTGTGGCGTCAGTTCGTAGGCCCAGGCCAGCAACACGGCGACCGGGAAGCCTAGCGCCAGCAATACCGTGACAGTTTTGAGCACCCAGGCCGGCGTGTCGAAAATCGGCAATACGGTAGCTGCGACCTGCAGCAACAGCCACGCGATCACGACGTACGCGGCGGCGACCGTAAAGACCTTGCGCTGCCGGAGTTCCCTGAAAAAGTTACGCATCACGCGGTTACCCTTAAAACTGCCCGACAGTTTATACCGAACCCGGCCTGGCCGGAGCCAGCCTTCAGGGTTTGATATAAGCGCGCGGCGTTCCAGGGTTCCGTTGCAGGTAGCGATCGCGCAGCAGGGTTTGTCGCGAAATCATCGGGATCAGCCGGCCCTCGATGATCACCTGGTCGGCCACCGAGGTGACTTCCAGCGGGTCGTTGCTCCACAGCACGAGATCGGCTCGGCTGCCGTTCTCCAGTGTGCCAATACCCTCGCCCAGTTCGAAGATGATCGCAGGGTTCGCGGTCATTGCCGCCAGCCCGGCCTCGTAGGGCAAGCCATTGGCCACCGCGTTACCGGCAAGCTGCCGCAGCTTGCGGGCGTTGTGAGTTTCCCCGTCGCCAAAGGCAATGGTCACACCGGCGGTGTGCAGGATGGCCGCATTGTCGAGCCGCGCGCCCAGTTGATCGAAGCTGCCGGGCAGGTTTTGCAGCGCATCGATCAGTACCGGTACGCCGGCTTCAGCCAGACGGTCGGCCACCATCCAGGCCTCGGCACCGCCGCTGATCACCGGCTTCAGTGCGTGTCTGGCTGAGAATTCGAGTACCTGGAGAATGTCGCTGGCGCGGTCGACCTGGAAAACGGTAATGCCGCCGCTGCGGTACTGTTCAATGGCCTTGCGGCCCGCCAGCGTGAGCAGTGGAGCCGGGGCCCATTGCACGTCCGGCCCGGCCTGCACCAGGGATTCGGCCATGGCCTGTTCCAGAAACATCCACTGAGCGGCGCGGGATCCGGCACTCTGCCCGGAGGCGTCGGCGCCAATGTCCAGGAACAGGATGGGCGCGCCCAGGAACGAGGAGTAGCCATCGTCGAGGGCGACCGGCCGACCCTGCCCGCCGACGATACTGCCATTGCGGCTGGCGCCGAGTACAGTCCAGGTGTAGCCTTCGATCCGCGTAACCGGGATCGCGGAAGACCAGGGATTGTAGGCAGTCGTGACGTCGAATTCCGGCCGCATGCCATCCATGGCCAGGCCGCTGTCTACGCTGGCCTCTTCGAGAGAGATCTCGACCAGGCCGAGCTGGGTGATGCCGGCGAAAAATCCGGGAGTCAACGGCCGACCATCCGCCTCGATGACCGTGGCGTCGGCCGGTACTGGCAGCTCGGACCCGATGGCCTTGATGCGGCCGTCGCGCACCAGCACGTCAGCCCGCTGCAAGGTGCCTTGCCGGCCCATGGTATGGACGGTGGCGTCATTGACGAAAAGGGCATCTGCGTTCAGTTCGAGCGAGGTGAGCAAACTGAACGTGAACAGCAGAGCGCATTGCGCTCTCGACCCCGAGCGTGTCATTGTCCCACCCCCACTTGCTGGCCCAGTTCGAAGTCCGAAAGCGGCTGTCGCGCCGGGTCGTGGCGATCGTACAGCAGGGCGCCGTCTATGAAGACCTGGTCGGCCACGGCGTACACACTGAACGGGTTGCCATTCCAGATCACGACATCGGCCATCTTGCCGGGTTCGAGCGATCCGGTTTGCGCCTCAATGCCGAGCGAGCGCGCCGCGTTCGTGGTGATCCAACGAATCGCGCGCTCCGGGGGAATGTCCATGCCGGCGCGCCGGCCCCGGGTCATGGCCTTGGCCGCTTCCTGGTTGAGCCGCTGAATCCCTTCCGATGAATCCGAGTGGACGATCGAACAACTGCCTTCGGGGCGGTCGACCAGTGCAATATTCTCCTGGATACCGTCATAGGCCTCGGCCTTGAAACCCCACCAGTCGGCCCACAGCGCGCCGCAGACCCCCCTGGCGGCGAGCGTGTCGGCGATTTTGTAGGCTTCGACCGCGTGGTGGAAGGCGCTGACCCGGTAACCGAATTCGTCGGCCATATCGAGGATGGTCATCATCTCGTCGGCGCGGTAGCAGTGCATGTGCACCAGGATTTCGCCCTTCAGCACGCCCGCCAGTGTCTCGAGCTTCAGGTCACGGACCGGCGTGGGGTCGGCACCCTGGCCTGCAGTCGACTTGCCGCCTTCACTCCGCCTTTTCTCGTACTCTGCCCAATCCTGGATGTACTTCTGCGCCGCGACCCATTCCGCCCGGTAGCCGGCGACATTGCCCATGCGCGTGGAAGGCGCCTGGCTGCGCTCGCCATAAACGCGCTTGGGATTTTCGCCGCAGGCCATTTTCATCCCGTGCGGCGCGCCTGGAAATTTCATGCCCTGGTAACTCACGGAGGGCACGTTTTTCAGTGTCACTCCGCGGCCGCCGATCAAATTGGCTGAGCCGGGCAGAACCTGCAGCGCGGTCACGCCGCCGGCCAATGCGCGACTGAAACCCGGATCCTGCGGCCAGACGCTGTGCTCGGCCCAGACCTGGGCGGTGACGGGTGCGGTCATCTCGTTACCGTCGGAATGCGCCTTGACGCCCGGGCTGGGATAGACCCCGAGATGGGAATGGACGTCGATCAGGCCGGGCGTCACCCAGCGACCCCCGGCGTCGATCACCTGGGCGTCGGCGGCGCGGATTGGCTTGGTGCCGTCGGCTACCTTGCTGATGAGGCCGCCGTCGATCAGCAAGCTTCCATTGTCGATGCGCTGGCCGGTGCCGGTCAGAATGGTGGCGTTCACAATAAGCGTCGGGCCGGCCGGAAGCGGCTGATAAGTGGAAGGATACGGTTCTGTCCGGCCAATGCCCGGAGCGGCCATGCCGAAAACCGTAAGGAGCGTGAGAATGTTCCTCGAAATCATTTGAAAGTCCGGCGGGCAGCCCAGGTCAGGGCGGTCCCGCGTTAGTGTGCCGAAGCGGAATGGTACCAGATGCGGCATCGAGGATGCTCGGTCAGCGCGTGTGCTGGGTTATTATCACCAGCCATGAACGATCGCATCAGCGAGCCGGCTTTCAGGCGGTGGATCGGGGACAGCCTGGCGCGGGGCGAAAACATCCTTGCCGTGAGCAACCAGGGGACCATTCTGCACTATGACCAGGATGGCCTGGAGCTCGTCGTCAAGTCGGCCATGGGGCGCGGTCTGGTGCGAAGCGTGCGCCAGCGGACCCTGCTGCGCGAATACGAAGCCTATCAGCGCATGGAGGGGCTGCAAGGCGTGCCCAGGTGCTTTGGCCTGGTCGATGGCCGTTACCTGGTGCTCGAGTTCATCCGCGCCACGCCCTACCGGGAGGCGACCTGGATCGACCGGGAACGCTGGTTCGACGACTTGCTCGGCGTCCTGCGCTCGTTTCATGACCGCGGCGTAAGTCACGGCGACCTGAAGTCCAAGTCCAATATCCTGGTGACCCAGGATCAGAAGCCCTGCGTGATTGACTTCGGTACCGCCTTCATCCGCAGGCGGGGCTTTCACCCGCTGAACAACCGCTTGTTCGAACATGGTTGCCGCATGGACATCAACGCCTGGGTCAAGCACAAGTACCACGGGCGCTACGAGGACATCGAGGGCGCCGACCTGGAACTGCTGGATTACAGCAAAATCGAGTACCTGGTGCGCAAGCTCAGTGGGCGCCGCACGGATGTGATCCCCCGCAAATAGCACCACCTCGAGTGGGAGCGGCTTCAGCCGCGATTGCAGCTTGGGGAGTTCTACCGGATTGCGGCTGCAGCCGCACCCGCCAGTCGCTGCAAGCCCTGTTCGATGGTAATCGTTGGCCGGTAGCCGAAGTCGCGTTGGGCGGCGCGGGTATCGAACCAGTGCGCTGTGGCCAGTTGCTCGACCGAAAAGCGCGTCACGGGAGGTTCGGATTTCAGGCGCAGTGCATGCCAGGCGAACTCGCAGATTGCGCCCGCCGTCATCGCGGCGCGGACGGGCACTGCGCGGATTCTGACTTCGATGCCGATGGCAGCGAGCAGGCGCTGGATGATCTCGCCCTGGGGCAGCGGCTCGTTGTTGGTTACGAAGTACGGTTTGCCGGCGCAACGGGCTGCGCCGGCCAGTTCCTGCAGCGCCTGCACGTGTGCGAGTGCTGCGTTTTCGACGAAAATCGTATCGATGAGCTTGTCGGGGCCTGGCAGCGCAAGGCTGCCGCCACGGGCCTTGGCTGCCAGGCGCGGCAGGATGTGCGGGTCGCCGGGGCCCCAGATCAGGTGCGGCCGCAAGGCCACGGTCAGCAGTCGTTCGCCGTTCGCCGCCATGACCAGGCGTTCAGCGGCGGCCTTGCTGGCCGGGTAGGGCGCTGTGAAATGGTCGGCGATCGGCAGCGATTCATCGGCCCCGCCGATATCCCCTCCGGCGTGCACGATGCTGGGGGAGCTGGTGTGGACCAGCCAGCGGATGCCGTGCTGCCGGCAGGCCTCGATGACGTTGGCCGTGCCATCGACGTTGACCCGGTGATACGTCACCGCGTCGCCCCAAACGCCGGCTTTGCCGGCGGTATGCACGATGGCGTCGCAGCCTGCGGCGGCGCTGGCCAGGCTGGGCCGGTCGGTGATGTCACCGCGAGCCGCGGTCAAGCCGGGTAAAACGAGATGGTTCGCATCAGAACGTTGAAAGGCAATGACCTGGTGACCGAGGCTTGCCAGCTGGCGACAGATGGAACTGCCGAGAAATCCGCCTCCGCCGGTAACCAGTATCCGCATTCAGCTCTGCATTTTCTTCGCAGCCCATTCCGCAAGTTCTTCGCGGCCAATCTTTGAATTGTGCCGGATGTCGACCGGAAAACCGGGATGGAACATGACCGTGTGGACGCTCTTGGTAATCGCATGCGCCTGGGCGAGCTGAAGCAGGTCGAAATGCACGCGCTCGGTGTCCACCGGCGAGAGCTTTTCCTTCACCTCGATGCACAGCACGGGAACCTGGCGGCCCCTCGGCCCGACGCCGACGAGCGCGGAGCGTGCCAGGTCGGGGTGCTGGTTGAATATGGCCTCGCACTGGTCGGCGAACAGGGTTTCCTGGCCGGTCTCGACACGTTGCGATACGCGGCCGCAGTACCACAGCCGGCCCAGGCCATCGATTATGCCGACGTCTCCCATGCGGTGCCAGGTGTTGCCTTGCCCGTCTCTAACCTTGGACATTTCGGTGTCGGAGTCGCGTTGCCAGTAACTGTCGGTGCAGCTTGGGCCGGACACGAGGATTTCCCCGGCCATGCCGAACGGCATTTCGGTGGTCTCCGAGAGGTCATTGAATGCCATTTCGCTGATCTTGATGATACGCACTTTGTTCGGCTCGACCGGACGGCCGACGCAGACGCCTTCACCCGACTCGATCCGGTCGACCAGCTTGTCGTCCATCTGCGAGGCGCTGATGCTGCTGACTGGAAGGCACTCGGTGGCGCCGTAAGGCGTATGGATTTCGGCATCGCGATAGACTGATTTCTGCATCCTGCGAATGGTGCTGATTGGAACCGCCGCGCCGGCGGAAATAACACGGGTCACGCTCTCCAGGCGTATGCCGTGTTCGACGCAGTAGCGGCTCAGCGTATCGAGCAGCGCCGGCGAGCCGAAAATGTTGGTTACCCCGAAGCGGTCGATAGCCTCGATGAGCTTGGTGGGGTCGACCTCGGCCGGCCGCGTTGGATCCATATCGGGCACGATGGTGGTCATGCCGAGAGCTGGATCGAACAGGGCGAACGGCGGAAAAGTGGGCAGGCTGACTTCGCCCGGCTCGATGCGGAAAGCGGTTCTCAGCATGTCCACCTGGGCGTTGAAATGGCGGTGCCGGTAGACCACGCCTTTCGGCGCGCCAGTGCTGCCCGAGGTGAACAGGATGGCCGCCATGTCGTTGGGCTTCGCCGCGTGCATGACTTGGCCCGTGCTTAGCTCCCCCATTTCCTTCAGTTTCTTGAGGTTGATGCCACCCAGGCCGAGCGTCGGGCCGGCTGTCACCAGCAATTCGCAACTCTCCTTGGCCCAGCCCAGGACCTTGCGCGCGAAGTGCGCCTTGGTTACGCCGATGAATGCTTTCGGCGCAGCCTCCGACAGGCATTGCTTCAGGGGCTTCATGCCAATGCCCGGATCGATCAACACCGGCACGGCGCCGGCCTTGAACAGGGCGAAGAACATGGCGAAGAATTCCAGCCCGGGCGTCAGCATCAACGCGGTGCGCGTACCGGCGCTGATGCCGTACGCGGTCAGGCCGCGGGCATAGCAATCGCTCAGCTCGTCGAGCTCCTGGTAGGTGCAGCTCGCATAGGTCGACTTCCTGAAGGCGCCGCTTTGCGGGTAGTGAATCGCCGTGACGTTGGGTTGCCGCCGGGCTTGCCAGCTCAGTGCGGTCGCGACGTTGGAGCATTCATCCCTGTTCGGGGTTGTTTCCACTGGCCTGTCCATGATTCGAATCTTCCCTGATTTCGATGAAGTCCACGATGGTGTCGATCAGTTCCGGTCCACCATCTTCCAGTATGTAATGTCCGCAGTCAGGATGGCGGTGCACGACCGCGTGAGGATAGTGTTTGAGCCAGGTATTCAGGAACGGCGCATCGAACACGAAATCCTTTTCTCCCCATGCAATTAGACACGGTTTGTCCGCCAACAAGTGTAAATGCTCCCCTGTATTGAGCACAATGTCAAAACCAGGATCGCCGGCATCGAGCGGTATGTCCTGGACGAAGCGCAATGTCGCAATGCGGTTCGCCGGCGAATCGTAGGGCAGGGTGTAGCCCTGCCGGACCTCCCTGGAGACCGGTTTCTTGAAGGCAACCCGCGCCGCAATGGCCGAAAATGCGTTGAATCGCCGAACCAGGAAAGCACCGACGGCCGTGTCGCGGACGAGGCTGAGCGCCGCCGGCATTTTCTTGTCCGCCGGCTGTGGGAAGGCCGCCGTATTCAGAATGACTGTGCGGGCGACCCGCTGCGGGTAGCGAACGGCCCAGGCGAATCCGATCATCCCGCCCCAGTCGTGAACCACCAGCGTCAGTGGTTGCTGCAGGCCGAGGTGCGTCAGCAGGCTCTCGAGGTCCTCGATGCGGCTGTGCAGTTGGTAATCGTAGGCCTCGTCAGGGGGCTTGTCGGACAATCCGCAGCCGATGTGATCGGGAACGATACAGCGATAGCGGCCGCGCAGTGCCGTGACCAGGTTACGGTAGTAAAAAGACCAGGTCGGGTTGCCGTGTAGCATGAGCACCGGCGGCGCGTCCTGGGGACCCTCGTCGAGGTAGTGCAGGCGCAGGCCGCGGGTCTCCAGGAAGTGACTGGAGAATGGGTAGAGCCGATGAGGGGGCCGCTTTACCAGACGACTTCGGCCATCGCGCAGTTGAGGCCGGAGCCGATACCGAGCAGGGCCACGCGGTCGCCACGCCGGATCTTGCCGAGTTCCACGGCGCGCGCGAGCACGATGGGCACCGAGGCCGGGCCGATGTTGCCCATTTCCGGATAGATCGCATGGACCTTATCCGGGTCCAGTCCGAGCAGCTTGACCAGCGAGTCGGTGTGCACCTTGCTGACCTGGTGAATGACGAACTGGTCCAGCTCTGCGGCCACCCAGCCAAGCGCGATTTTTGCCGCATGAAAGGTCTTCACCGCCAGCTTCAGACCTTCACTGAGCAGGATTCGGGTATCCGTCCTCATCTGGTCCATCTGGCCGCGGCAGAGATGATTGAATTCAGTCGCGGCGCGCGACACGCTGCCCAGGTAACGGTGTCCCTCGGGCGCCAGCTCACGCCGCGCCATGACCATGGCTGCGGCACCTGAACCCAGTGTCAGCGAGGCGAATTCCGCCCGGAACTGTTCGGCCGTGATATCCGGCCCAAGCATGCGCTCGATGGTGGCTTCGGTGATTGGGCGGCTCGACTCACCGTCGACGACCAGGGCATATTCGACTTCGGCCCGTTCGATCATGCGGGCCGCGATATCCATGCCGTTCATGAATGCCAGACAGGCATTGCCGACATCGAAGTTCAGGCATTCTTCACTCAGTCCAAGGTTGCCGTGCACGATGCACGCCGTCGACGGCTCGAGGTAGTCGCGGCAGACCGAAGTGTTGATGATCACGCCGATCTTCTTGCGGTCGATGCCGGATTCGTCCAGCGCTTTTTCGGCTGCCAGCGTGGCGGCGTCCGAGGGCGCAGTGCCGTTTTCCCAGAAACGGCGTGCCCCGATGCCGGAAACCTCCTCGAGCAGATCGTCGCGGACACCCAGCCGCTCGAGAGTCGGTTTCAGCCGGATCTCGATTTCGCGCGAAGTGACGCGAATTGGCGGCTCGACAGCGGCCAGTGACTGGATAACGACGTTCTTGAATTTCATGGCGTGCGCCGGGCAGGTAGGTCCAGCTAAAGTATAGGTTAATGGGGCTGGCTTCAAGGTGCCGCTGCACAGCGATCCCGGCATGCGCTAGACTGGGTCGGTCAGAGAGCCCGCTCGTCGCTGTGCGGGGACATTTTCGCGGAATCCGGTGGTGCCCAGGCCTACTTCAGCAACAAGCAGCGTGACGGTGGAAGTGAAGCCGGAAGACTTCGCAACCCGCTTCATTCCCTTGGGCAGGCAGGATCTGCCCGCGGCAGAGGAAGCACATGTCTGGTTTCTCGACCTGGGTCGGTTGGCCCGCCCGCTGCGGGGTGCGCTAGACGGCCACGTGGGCGCTGACGATGCCACACCCTTTACCAGCGGGCAGTTGCGCTTCGCTCGCCGGTTCTACTTGAGGCTGTTGCTTGGCGCCTACCTCGGGCTGCCTGGCAAGTCGGTGAGCATCAATCGCAGCAATCGCGGCAAGCCCGTACTTGACGCTACGGTGCACAAGGAGGAACTGCACTTCAGTATGGCGAAAAGCGAAGACCGTCTCTTGCTCGGTTTTTCTTCCCGCTCTCACATTGGGGTCGATCTCGAGCCCTCGCGCCGCCGGGCGCTCAACCCTCTCGGCGTGGCACAGCGTTATTTCAACGTTGCGGAATTCTCCGCGCTGTCCGCGATGCCACCAGATGCACTCGATGCCGCATTCCTGCGCACTTGGGCATGCAAGGAAGCGGTGGTCAAGGCGTCGGGGGAGGGTATTGCCAACCAGCTATGCCGTTTCAGCGTGGAAACCGACCCGTCTCGCCGCGCGGAGGTGCTCGAATACGATGGGGAGCAGTCGCCTCGCTGGTCGCTGTCATTGCTGCGGCCGGCCGAGGATTTCCTGGGGGCTGTGGCGGCACCCGCGCCCGGTTTGCGGATCAATGCGTTCAGGCTGTTGCCCGCCGGGGCAGGAAACTAGGCGCCGGTTATCGGTTTGCGCAAGCTCATACCCATGCTGCTGGCCGTGGCGCTGCTCCCGGCCTGTTCCCTGTCGCCTAAAAAGGTACGCGCGGTCGACGCCCGGGTAAGCGAGAGTCGCGAGTTCAGCCTGACGTGCGAGGCGAACAGTACCGATCGCTGCGCACAGGACTCGCCGGTACTGGAATTCGGGCGGACTGCTGCGGGGGGGGAGCTTCACCATCTGACGTTGCTGGAAGATGGCGAGGCCGCGTTCGCCCTTCGCCTGCATCTGATACGCGCGGCGCGGAACACCGTCGAGGTGCAGAATTTCATCCTGCGCAAGGACGAAAGCGGCGAACTGTTCCTCAACGAGTTGTTGGATGCGGCCCGCCGCGGTGTGAAGGTGCGCCTGTTGCTCGACCAGATGTTCTCGTTTTCCGAGGCAAGGTATCTGGTTCAGCTCACCATGGCGCACAGCAACCTCGAAATCCGCTTCTACAACCCTTCGTTCTACAAGGCCGAGATGGCCAAACACGACTGGCTCAGCGCCGTGGCTTGTTGTTTCCGACGGTTCAACCAGCGCATGCACAACAAGTTGATGGTGGTCGACGATCTGGTTGGTATTGTCGGGGGGCGCAACATCGCCGACCGTTATTTCGATTTTGATACGAACTACGAATTCAAGGATCGGGATGTCGCCGTATTCGGAAAGGTGGTGCCGGAAATGCGGGCCTCTTTCGACACCTTCTGGGTCAATAAAAAAACCATTCCGGTGCAGCACCTGCGCGATGTTGCCGCGGAGTTGCTGGATGACCCGCCGGGCAGACTGGAACCCTATGAGCCACCGGCCCGCATGAGTTCGCTGCTGGCAGCGATTGAAGATACAGACCTGCTGCGTGCGCGCTTCGTCGAGACGGCTTTCGAGGTGGCTCGACTCAGCTATTTCTCGGACCTCCCGCGCAAGCAGGCAGCTGCGGAGAACCCTTCGCAAGAGGATACGACCCAGGAACTATACGACCTGCTGCTCTCGGCGCAGCGGTCGGTGCTTATCCAGTCTCCCTACATGGTTTTGTCAAAGCGGGCGAGAAAACTGTTCGCCGCTTTGCGCGATCGTAATCCGGGCATCGAACTGGTCTACTCAACGAATTCACTTGCCTCAACCGATGCCGACACGGTCTATGGCCATACGCACAAACACAAGAAACGCTATGTCGGCAAGCTGGGTTTTCACCTCTACGAACTGAAGCCATACCCTGCGGACGCGCCCGATTTCTTCCCGCGCTGGTCTGCGCTGATCGAGGAGAAAAAGCAGGGGGTCGGCAGTGACTCAAGCGTTTCCGGGGATAACTCGACGATCCCGATGCCTGCTCCCCGGGTCGGGCTGCACTCGAAATCCTTCGTCGTGGACGGCCGCATCGCGATGATCGGATCGCACAATTTCGATCCCCGGTCGGAAGGCTTCAACACCGAGAACGGGCTCATCGTCTGGGACGAGGCATTTGCACAAGAGCTGGAGCGCTTGATCCGGCGCGACATCGAACCACAAAACAGCTGGGTCGTCGCCATGCGGCCGGACAAGGAGCAGGAACGCACCGCGATCCAGACCGCCCCGGAAAACATTACCGAGTTCATGCCGTGGTTTTATGGATCCACGTCCATTTACGAGCTGGCGCCCGGCAAGCAGCCGTTGCCGCCGGATTCACCGGACTTCTACCGTCACTACTACTCCGTGGGCAGCTTTCCCGAGGTGATCCGCACCCGCCGGCAACTCAATGTACTGTTCCTGGGATCGTTCTTCGGCTTCCTGGAACCCATCTTGTAGCAGGCCGGCTGTGGGGGCCGCCTTGCGGCCTACTGCAAATAGCCCCCACGCCATTGTCCCGGCCACTCCCGATCCCCAGTATCATTTCATCATGCATATTGTCCTCATCCTGCTGATCCTGCTCGCGCTGCTCGTCGGCCCCGGTGTCTGGGTGAAGCGGGTCATGGCTCGCTACAGCAGGCCGGCCGACCGCTATCAGCGCTCGGGGGCCGAAACGGCACGGCACTTGCTCGACGCTTTGCGCTTGCAGGACGTGGCCGTCGAGATCAGCGAGTCTGGCGACCATTACGACCCGAGCGCACGGGCTGTGCGGCTCTCAGCCGCCAACTACGAGGGACGTTCGCTGACCGCAGTGACCGTGGCGGCGCATGAGGTCGGTCATGCGCTGCAAGACGCACAGGGTTTCCCACCACTGAAATGGAGGACACGGTTGGTGCAGTGGGTGGGACCGGTGGAAAAAGTAGGCGCCTTGCTGATGATGGCGACGCCGGTGATCATCGGAGTCACGCGGCTGCCAGTGGCGGGTTTGCTGATGTTTTCCGGCGGCGTCCTGACCCTGGGTTCGGCGGTCGCCATCCACTTGCTGACCCTGCCCACGGAGTTTGACGCCAGTTTCGGCCGGGCCATGCCGTTGTTGCGGAAGCAGAATGTGCTCTACCCGGTAGACGAGAGACATGCCCGCCGCCTGTTGAAGGCGGCAGCCATGACCTATGTTTCAGCATCCTTGATGAGCCTGCTCAACGTGGCGCGGTGGATCGCTATTCTGCGTCGATGATCAACGCTGCAGGATGGCTGCTGCAACCCAGGCGGCAACCAGGGCAGCCGCGACGATCGTGAGTTCGACCGCGAAGTTGGAGCTGAGCAACGCCAGCGCCGGCAGTGCGATGCCCGTAGCCAGGTTGAGGATCGACAACTCTGCCGACTCCGATTCGACGGCCAGCCCGAGGAATACGAATCCCGATACCCAGGTCAGGACCTGCAAATAGAGCACAGCATTCGGCAGGGTGACCAGCCATGCAGCCCCGACGACAATGGCCAGCGCCGGCACCAGGGCGAGGAATGCCCTGGTCGCAAGCCGCAAAAGTCCTTGCAGCTGTCGAGCGGGTTCGAGTACGACCGCGTTGTCCCGTGTAGGGATCTGTGACCATTCAATCGAGTGCGTTTTCATCTTCTCTCTCCGAAGTACTTACTAATAAGTAAGAACAAAGTGTAAAAAATTTTTAGCTTTCAATTCCCAGATCCGTGCGGATCTGCTCAAAGGTACATTCCAGCGCCTTGTGCCCATGGATGCGAGCGAACTGGC
>Ga0209536_100009941_pt1 | contig 14073 bp, 12 predicted proteins | sample DeeMarSeWOR28_12_FD_187461 | JGI IMG/M metagenome (GOLD analysis project Ga0209536, IMG submission 187461) | Marine sediment microbial communities from White Oak River estuary, North Carolina - WOR-2-8_12 (SPAdes) (version 2) | ecosystem: Environmental > Aquatic > Marine > Intertidal zone >...
TCGCCGCCATAGCGGAAGGCAAGGTCGATACTCCTTATGCAATTTTCAAGATAGCGCCCCACCTTACGTAAAACCTGATCACCCGCTAAATGACCATAGATATCGTTATAAGTCTTAAAAAGATCGATATCCATTAATATCAATGAGAAAGAACCGCCGAAGCGAGAACCTCTAGCTATTTCTTCCTCGATTCTTTCATGAAAGGCGCGGTGGTTAAATAAACCTGTAAGTTCGTCAGTATTGGCTCTTGTTTCAGCTTGTTGGTAAAGCATGGCATTTTCGATGATTATTCCCGCTTGACCACCAATAAGATTGAGTAGTTGCATGTCTTCATATGAGTATGGACTTTTAGACTCTTTTTTACCTAGCGATAAGATGGCAACTAGCTTATCCCGATTCTTAATTGGATAAAGCATCCCTAATCCAGACTTTTCTAGTTGCTCTCTTTCTTCCTGCCATAATCCCTTTATCTCGGGAATATTATCTATATTATCTAAATATATTGCACTGTTGTTTTTATCTAGCCAGTTTATAATTGGGTTATCTGGACTCAAAGTAAATTTGTTTCCATCTTCCTCGTCTGACTCAGGGTAAGAATAAGCCATAGTAAAATCACCGCTCTTATTATCCTGAAAAAGTAAATCACACTTTGAAATCTTAAGGGTCCCTACTACTGAAGGTAATAGTTCTCTAGCCAGTTCATCAAGATCAAGAATATTACCCATTTTATCATTAAAGCTTAGTAGAGCCTTCCTAACATCGTAAGTAGTTTGATAAAACAAGCGATCTATATTGACCTCAAGAAGCTTTGTCAGGGGACGAGCCGCAAGAACAAGTAGTAAAATAAATAGAGTAGATACAGAAATAGTGGTTATCATTGATTGGCCTTCGAAAAATGAATAACCAAATCTTACGTAAAGTACACTCACACCTACGATAAATATCGCTAAGATTGCATAGGCTAGTCCCCTCCTTACGACCATTCTAATATTTAGTAGATGAAATCGTGAAATGGCATAGCTTATGATTAAGGCATTAATTAGACTACCAATATGATCTAGTGGAAGTCCGGCCCATGCCGGTATGGCATTTGTTAGAGTTAGAGCCACCAAAACACTCCAACCAGCAAGAAGATAGGCTGTCCTATTTCTATCGATCGGATCAGTTGAAGCGTGATATTTTTTAAGTAATCTTATAAATATAGCAGCAGCGAAAGAAAGGCTGATGGTCATGATGAAATATAAAGAAGTGCCCAATTGGTGATAGAGAAGTCCATCCCTTACATAAGCAAAATCGATAACATTGCCACTAAAGGAAAAGGCTGCCAGCGTAATTAGAATAAGATAGCCAGCATACAAACCTCGATTGCTCGTTTGCTTGGTATATACTTTAATAAAATGATAGTAAGCAATAAGTGCCCATACCAGAGCTACCACCAAAATCTGGTTCCACAGTAGTGTCTGCTCGTCTGCTACCCCATCAAGGTGTAACATGAAAGAACTGAAACTCCAGAAGGCAGCGATACCAATATAATATGCAAAAAGTTTATTTGCCCTTTTTTGTGCTTGCTGAGAAATAAAAAGGAGTAGAATTAAATAAACCAAACTAGTAGCCAGAGGGATAATCGCCCAAATATTCAATATTCTCTCTCCGCTTTGGTTTGCTATTTAGATTACTTTTACACAGTTTATGATATTTTACGTATCGTTAGGTTATTATGATCAATCGTATTTGCCTTGTCAACACGGCTAAATATCAACAACCCTTACTATAGTACTATTATTAAACAAGCGACAGTTTTTATCTGCCGCTTGTTTATAGTTTAACTTATACGTCTACCGAGATTATCTAAACTATGTTTCTACCTTTTGGGTCCTCTCTGCATTTTGTGAAATTGGTACTTCTTCTTTTCGAACTGTCATTAAAATTTCCAAAATATCTTCAGAAGGATTTAAATGCGGAGGCTTTAGATGGATAATATCAGCACCGTCAGCTCTCTGTTTATTCTTATATGTTTTAAAGGCATCCTCTGGAAGTAGTGTGACCTTGATAGGTTTTAATCCAGTGAAGGCTTCCATTTCTTCATAAGGTTTATCTAACTTCTTAAGTTCTTGATGAACCATTTGAGAAATTTGCTCGGCATCAATGTGACCATTATCTTTGGTTTCAATATAGAGATGTAGCAATGGCTTATCCCCGACTTCCTTCCTGGCCACCCAATCTTTATATGGTAATCCAGTGTTTTCTATTGCTTTCCAGATAACTTTCTCGGATAACCTTGTAAATCCAGCGATATCTATCTGATCATCCACCCGGGTGATAAACTCCATTTGGGGTATATCTATATTTAGTTCCTCGTTACGCACTGATATAATCCTGACCAAATGGCCCAATCGATACCTGACAAAGGGACCGCCATGAAAACTGGTGATCACCAGTTCATAGTTCCCAGGTTTTAATTCATCCATTAAAAGCGTTTTGGGTTGATATGATGGATCATCCATGGATCTTACTATTTCCGCTTCGGGTATAAACTCATAAAAATTTAAGTTTGGGACAAAGGTCATACCCTTAAAGTCCCAAGTTTGTATGGCAATAAATGGTGCTTCGGTGCATCCATGAAAATCGAGTGCGTACTTACCCCACATTTGTTTTATTTTCTCTTTGTACACCGATCCATCCATGCCGAAGGTAACCAGTCCTTTTATGGCCCATAAATCTTTGGGCATAAGTTGCCTCCTGGCAAGTTTACTTCTGGCTTTGCCTTTTAGTAAACGCAGCATGGTTTTAGGTTTACCAAGTAATTCTTTCATACCCGTTCCGTTTTGGCCTTGTATGCCAAATCGCTCGCCGATGGCTACAGCAACGCTAGACATCGCAATTGTCATATCCAAACCCTGGTCTAAAGCAAGTTCGAAACCCTTCTTCAGTCTTTCTTCGAAGGTTAATATTTCCGACTCTTCTATAGATGGTAAAGAATTAAAGAGCTCATAGGGAAATACACGGGTCATAGTACCAGTTGCATACGGTGGAGGCGCCATACCATAGAAGCATTTTTCTCCACCCCGTAATTTGATTTCGCCTTTCTTTCTACAGGTAGAAAGGATAAGAAGAGCAAACATATACGGCTCCATGGTATCAAGCTGCTGAGCGGTTACCGGTGCCCATAGATAAGGATATTCACCCGATTTCCCCGAAGTACACTGCCATAAAATTGGCTTTTTGGGCATGACGTCCATACGTCGCTTAATGAGATAGGGGGCATAGTCTCTATAGGTTGTGAGTGGCACTTCTTGGCGGAATGTTTCTAGGCTTTCAGGTACGATGTCACCCATAATTTTTTGACCTAGAGTACACCTAGCCAACATCCCTATCTGTTCTAAAAGTAACCGCTTTTGAATGCGCATAAAATCGTCAATCCCAAGATCGATAAAGCCACAACATCTCTGCCATAACTGCTCATATTTACCCTGTTGGAATAGCTCGGCTTCTACTGTCATCTTATTATCCCTCCTTCTGTTTCCATCATTGAAATTTATTCTCAGGTTGTGAATAAAAGTGGTTATACTTTCTTTGTTAGGTATAAGCATGGGAGTTTGCCGCTGGTATTCCCGATAACCGGGAAACATCTTAACGAAGACATATCTGTCTTGTACTACTACTAGTACAATATCAACCAGAATCCATATAGGGGCTGCGCAGAGCAGCAAAGTTGACCTGGACACCAAAACTAGAGATACCATTACTAGAGTAAATCCGATTACACCTGGATGACGGACCAAAGAATAAAACCCACTACGTATTAATTCGCAGCCAACGCCACGATTAATGTAAGTGGTAAATAGAGGAAGGTTTATAAACAGTGGATAAATCAGCAGAGGGACCGATACAACCAGGAGTAGCCACCCAAAGACTGATAGCCAAAACGGAAAAATGATTTCACTCGGAGCTATGGCCACCATAACAATGGCATGTGTGAGTAAAATACTTCCAGCGATCCAAACAACTGGTTTTAGAAATGGGATTTTCTTAAGAGATATGAAGTCAAATAAATGAAACAGTAAAAAACCACCTATCCCAATTGTTGCATACGTCCAAAAACCTTCCATTTTTTTATCGCACTTGCTTCGGTGTAAAACTTACAGATAGTACGAATATGACATAGGGGATAACCTAAGGGAAGGTTTTATATACTAGAACAATGTTCTATTAAACCTAAATGAGTAAGAATTAATTAAAAATAAAATACTCTCTTCAAAAAGTATGAAGAGAGTATTTGGTTATCCCTAATGAATTTAGTATATTACTTCCACTTGATTTTTACTTCACCGCCTTCTTCCTCAGCGGCTAGTTCTTCTTCAAGTCCTTTTAGCTTACTTGTTATCTCTAATAGCTCATTGTTATCTGATTTCTTGCCCATTTCAAGGCCATAACCGATAAAAAAATCAAGGAAGCTTTTCATGAGCTTCCTATTATCCTGCATAAAAGATTGAAATTCTTCTTTTGTAGCGTATTTTTTCTTTATATCCTCTTCAGTGACGATTAGCTTCTTTAAATCTGCCTTAATAGCATCGATCTCATCCTTACTAATGCCCTGCTTTTCATCGATTTTTTTATTAAGTGCTCTATCAATGAGAAAGCTAATAAATTCTGCTTGGCTTAAATCGCCGCGATTGGCATCTATTTTAGCAACTAGCTCTGCTGGCACTATTAACATCAATCTATCGGACATATCCACTCTCGTACTCTTACTTGGTTTTTGTTACTGTGCCAGTAGGTTTTCCTTAAGTGTAGTTATATAAATATCTGTTTTTTTTCTGAAATTGGTTGAAAATCTTCCTGCCCTCTGAGCTCAAGGCACTCGAGGATAGCATCTATACTTCTTAATATTCTAAGACCCTTCTTCGTTACCCTATATGTCACAGAAGGATTGCCTAATCTGACTTTGTCAATCAACCCTCTCTCCAACATAAAATCAAGATATTTCTGGAGTTGGAAATAGCTCATATTGACACTATACATTATCTCGGTTTTATGGGCTTCACCAAGCCTTAACATATCAGCAATAATCTCTATACTAGATCTTCTGCGATCCAGCTGCATATCTAGTCTCCCTAACGATCTTACTATTAAACTAGTACTATTATACTATATGTGTCAAGAGGGTAAACTAAATAATGCTTAAATATTCTCAAATAGTCTTAGAAATATCCGATATACCAATTGAGAATAGAATCCCCCCATAAAATAGTAGCCATTGTTCCCAAAGCTAAAAATGGACCAAAGGCAATATGCTGTTTCCGCCCCTTGGTTTTGGTTATTAGAAGTATTACTGCCAACAATCCACCCGAAATTACAGCCAGTAACAGCGCTACGAAGATAAGGGGATTCCCCACTATAAAGCCTATTAATGCCGCCATTTTCACATCACCCCATCCCATACCACCCCGAGAAAGCACAACTATTAATATAAATAATCCCAAGCCGATACCACCACCAGCTAAAGCAGCAGCGATCCCGGGTACAATCTCAAGTGGGGATAAAAATATGCTAAATATAATAGCTATGATAGCCCCAGGATAGATCAGTTTGTTTAGGATAAGGTGATGCTCAAGATCGATAAAAAAGATGACTATTAAAAAACAAAAGTAGAAGGTTGCTATAGCGTATTCTAAGCCCAGGCCATAAAACCAGAATAGAAAAGCGAAAATAGCTGCAGTAGTCACTTCTACAATCAGTACACGCCTTGGTATTGAGCTTCTACAATTCCTGCATCTTCCTCTTAACCATAGATAGCTCAATATTGGAACTAGATCTTTTCGTGCAAGGAGTTTCTTACATTTTGAACATCTTGAAGGTGGCAGAATAATAGACCTGTTTTCAGGTAAACGATCAATGCAGACATTTAAAAAACTACCGATTGTTGCTCCTAGTAAGATAAATAGAGCAATATATAGACTATACATAAATACACATTTTGATTGTTTTTACTCTTCTAGTCAAGCATAGATTAATTCCAATGTAATAGTTAGAGAAGTCCCTATTTAATCGTGTCAAGCATGACCTAAGTACTACCTATATATGTTACCTTTAACCTATTGACCGTTAAACATCACCCTAATATAATCAAAGCTAACTAATGCACACCAAATATTACTAATCCTAATAAATAACCAAAATAAGCAAGGAAAGGAGGGAAAGAATGAAAACAAATAGGTTATTTAAGGCTTGCAAGCGTGGAGAGAAAGGCTTTACCTTGATTGAGCTTTTGGTAGTGGTCGCAATCCTGGGTATTTTAGCCGCTGTTGTTATCCCCAATGTCATGGGGATGATAGGTTCCGGAAGGGTTGAATCGGCCAATACTGAGGCGCATGATGTTGGTATAGCCATATTAGCAGCTATGGTGGACAACAATATCTTTGATCTTAATGGTGGTACAGTTGGACCTAATGATACTGATGTTGAAGCAGCCACTGGTAATGAAGATACACTAACCAATGGTGATGGCGATGTAGATATTGATGTTGCAAGTTATCTCGAAGGTGTTTTACATGCGGTCTATACTATTGATACTGAAGGTCATATAACCGCTGCTAGTGAAGCTACCCTCACTAATAGCAAATGGGATGGTCTGACTTACACAGAGCATGCTGGTTGGGCTGAATAAATATCCCTGTTGCTATGCTTATTATTGGCTTAGTATAGTATAAAAAACCCATCGGGTTATTGCTTGATTATTCAGTGTTCCCGTTGGGTTTTTTATCAATTCGAGAAAAAAAATCCTACAATGATACAGTAGATTTGATTAGGTAGAAAATAATTGGGATATAATATAGTATTTTTATTCTGGATTTGTCATTATGCGATTGATTTTATTAGATAAAAAAGGCTTTACTCTCCTTGAAATAATCGTAGTAGTAGCGATTCTTGGTGTATTAGCAGCAATCGTAATACCTAACATTATGGGTCTTCAGAATGAAGGGCGAGTAGATTCAGCTAATACCGAGGCGTACAACTGCCAACTAGCAATACTCTCTGCTATGATCGATAGTAAGTTTGTAGAAATAAGTCAAGGTACAGTGGGTCCTGATAACATAGATATTAAGCTAGCCACTGGTAATGTCGATACCATACCAGAAATTGATTTGACAGATTACATAGAAGGTGTTTTACAGGCGGTCTATACTATTGATACTGGGGGGCATATAATCGCTGCTAGTGAAGCTACCCTCACTAATAGCAAATGGGATGGTCTGACTTACACAGAGAATGCTGGTTGGTCAGGTTAAATTCTTCGTAAATATTTTATCTAAATTAAATGGGAAAGCCAATTGGCTTTCCCATTTTGTATACATTCAATGGGGTTAATTAAACCATTGCAAATCTTCTTTTTTAGCCTTTATTTAATATTAATGCGACCAATAAGTTTCTCCACTTCTTGCCGGTCATTACAAAACTTAATCACTGATTCACCAGATATTAGATTCTTTAAATAAAGATCTACAAGTACTTCATCTAAGGTTATCATACCCTCATCCCTATGAGTACGAATAGCATTATGTAATTGATAAGTCTTACCTTCCCTTAGTAAATTCTTGATTGCCGCATTAGCTAGCATTATTTCAACAGCCGCTATTCTACCAGAACCTTGAACCCTGGGCACTAGCGTTTGGCACAAGGAGGCTATTAGCAAAGAGGCAAGGCGTGATTGTGCTAGCCCTCTTTCATGCGTTGGAAAAAGATCAATTATTCTTTCCATAGCCTGAGGTGCACTTGGAGCATGTCCTGTACTTAGAATAAGATGTCCGGTTTCAGCAACATTTAAAACAGATGCTGCAGTTTCTAGATCTCTCATTTCACCAACTAAAATAACATCCGGATCCTGTCTTAAAACATGTTTCAATGCCTGGCTAAATGAATGCGTATCAGAGCCCAATTCTCGTTGAGTAATGGCGCAATTAACCGAAGGGTGTACATATTCTATTGGATCTTCGATAGTGAGTATGTGTCGACTATCATTCATATTGAGATGATTGATCATTGCTGCTAAAGTTGTAGTCTTACCACTACCGGTTGGACCTGTGACAATTATCAGTCCTCTTGGTTTCATAATAAGCTGTTTGCAGATCTGTGGTAGCTCCAACTCATCAATTGTTGGAATAATCGCTGGTAGTAATCGAATGGCTAAACTTATCGCGCCTCTTTGCATAGCTGCATTACACCGAAATTGTCCCACTCCTGATATAGAGTAACCGAAGTCAAGTTCCATCTGTCGATAAAAAGCATCTCTGTCTTCAGGGCTGGTAACCTGGAGAAATGCTTCGTTTATCTCAGTTGCTGTAAGTACGCTTGAGCCATTTACGGATGTTAATGATCCATCAATTCGAAGCATCGGAGGACTTGCAACCACCATATGTAGATCCGAGGCGCCCAGATTCTTTGCGTTAGATAATAATTCAATAATATCCATACATTTTACCTCCTACCTTATAGCAAGGTTAAAATCAAATATTGATACGTCAGATATTGATTCTATGATTACATCATTAAAGAGTTCACTACTCCTTAGTGCTCTGGCATAACCAAATATATCATCCTCGTCTTGAGCAACACCGGAGATTAATACGACATCACTACTATAACTTATATCATGTAAATCAATCGTTACAGGTAACAGGTTAACAACCTCTTGTAGTTCACTCTCAGTGAAAGAAAGCCCCAAACTTAATTGTTCAAGCAGCAGTTTGAATTTGATTCCCTTTTCCTCTATAGACGAAATCCGTGTTTCTAACTGTGCTGCCTGTTCTGGCAAAGGAGATATGTCCTCTTCTATAATTGCAATTTCATTTTTCAATGAAGAGTTTTGCAATCGTACAATATCATTCTGATTGTTTTGTCTTTCAATTTGTTGGTTTATGTCGGCTGTTTCATCAGAAATACCTTTGACTAGGATTCCTCCATAGGCGAGTGCTCCAATACCAATTATTATCGCTAATGGAATAATAACATTAGATAATTTAAAGGGTATAGTTTGGTAACTTTCAGGTAACGCGTTCAGATCTATTGATGAGTGGAAAGTATCTGGTCCTTTTGGTAATTGATCTTTAAGAGCTAAGCCGATATTTACCATAAAAGCCGAAGGATTAAAAGTCTCTGGATATTCAACTGGTGGAGTTAAAGCGTTTATAGAATAGCCAGAACTTCCGATAGTTGATTGCCACTTGTCCGGTATTTCTGCAAGGTCACCACAAACAAGAACCGGTACATTGGATTCAAGTTGATTAGCAGGGTTAGCTGAATTATAAAAAGCTATCGTACGTGTGAGCTCTTCGGTAATAAGGGGTAACTTTTCTTCAATTTCCGTCGACTCCGTGGGAAGCGATAAGCTACGGATAACTTGAGGAATTCTATCAACCATAATGATAACGTCAAGATATGTTAACCAAGAATTGATAATTATCGCCTTTGGTTCGTTAGCACACCGGGCTAATGCGAGTGGTGCTAGATCCATAATTTCAGATTTGATACCTGCTTTTTGTAATGTGTTTATTAGCATATCGGTTGAATTGCGCGGATAAGCTACTAAAAATACACGGGTTTCTCCGGGTGAGGATTCTAATTTTTGATATGAAATATATACCTGGTCTAAGGGAACTGGAATTACTCTTCTCGCCTCATTTAGAATCGCTTCTGGTAGCAAATTTGCAGATAGTTCAGGTAGAGTAATAATCCGAAAAATTGAATTGAGTCCGCTGATACCAACACTAATTTTTTTAACACTTACCCCGCTGAGTTTAAGTAAATTTTTAATACTCTCAGCAACTTGTTCATCATCGATTATCACTCCATCACGAACAAGACTTGGCTCGAGATTCAGACTAGCCCATTTATCTATCTCTTTACCTTTCGCCACTAATAATTTGATATCGGTATCTTCAATGTATAACGTTATTTTCTTTGCCATTATTACTCTCCTCCACTTTGATATATATACACCATTATTGTCATACTGGCAGAAGGCATTTCTGCCTCTTCGATAATCCCTGGCATTGTATTTTCAATAGCATCTTGAACAGAATTTGCAAACGAATCTAGCATCTTCCCTTCTATTAAACCTGCGATATAACCAAGTAGTATTGTTGGTATTGAACTTTCAGTTGTATTGACTATTTCAGTTGGAATGAGTGCAGCCAAATCTGGCCCTACCAAGTCGATCAGGTCATTTAGCTCAACTTGCTCTTCTCCCTCAACTAGTTCTTTGGTGATAATAAGGTCTTCGATCATTGCCGTGATTTCATTAACCACTTTATTGATCACCGGATCTGGCAAATTAACCTCTATAAGTTCCGCTAAATCAACAGCTAAAGGTTCCTCAACTTCAGTTTCTAAATATATTGAATCAGCAATCCTTTCTTTTATGGTTGCTGCCATTTCAGTCAATGTTTTTACACTAAGACGACCATCGCTGCCTCCAGTAAGCATATCAATATACGTATCACCAGCGACTTCATCAATAGCCTCTAAGGTGAATACAACAATATCCGCAGTCGGAATTTCCACCAAAGCTTCTGCAGTCAATTGGTTTCTCAGTGTTTGCTCTAGATTATCAACTTCTTCATCGTCTAGTGGATCGGGTATTGTCACAGTTACTGGTTCTAAAATGGCCGTTCTAAAATCACTATCATTTACTACGGTATTTATAAAATGTAGTAAATCTTCTACCTCTCCTCTAATCCCCGCATCGAACGTAACAGTTCCATAGTCGATATCAGCTATTCTCGTAACCCCAAGTTCTGATGCAGAAACTGAAAAAAGCTGAACATTGTTTCCCAAAGCAAATGAAAAAAGTGTTTCATCATATTCAATACTTTCTGCTGAGTCAGGGAATCCTTTCTGAATTTGAGCTAGCTCAGTCTCTGATTGATTTATTTGTTCATTCAACTGATCTATTGTATCTTCCCATTGTGTGAGCTCATTTTCTTTCTCTACTAATTCCGTTTCCAAAACACTTTTTTGTGAAAGAAGCATAAGTGAGGTATCCTGAACAACAGATAGTTCGTCCTTGGCTTCTTGACGTTTACTCATTTGGTTTTGGTAAAACATGTATAAAACAATAGCGCAGATTACAAAAACCACTATGGCTATTACCAGCCAAGTCGTTTTACTTAATCTCATATGTCACCTCTCTACTAATTTATTTCCCAAGTATGTATACCCCACAGCAAACCCCCACCACCAGCACCTTCAATGGGAAAGTTTAACCCCGGTTCTGGTCCGTTCCATTGAATACTGGAATTTGGTTGCATTTGCACCTCCACATTTCCAGCTAGCGCACCATAAAAATCACCCTGGGGTTGAAAATGAATGGTGCCTTCAATGGACATTACAAAAATGAAGGAATCTGGATCATCCACCATCTTAGGCTGAAAAAAGACATCGCCACTGGCTACAATGCAGCCGTGGCCTGTAAAAGAAACGTCCTGATCAACGACAACATCACCATCAACGAATATTGTCTGCATATTCATATCCAAAGTGTAGTTTTTGTCACCACCCACGGCATCAATAAGAAGGTCACCAACAACAAAAATCGTATTTACAGTATTCGGGTCATCCGGATCATATTCCACTTCAGGATCTCCAAGATATAACCATATGGGAGGATCATCCTTCTTCGGATTGATCGAGCTGGTGATCTCCAAGTCTCCTCCGGGGTAGTCTCTAAATGTGGTTTCTAACATACGATCATTTTCCGTATATGGTGATGATAGGCTAGGCAAATCGGCCAGATCTATCTCTGCATGCAACTCATCTGGCTGATATGGCTCGACGCCGTTTATATCACGCATATACCAGGAATAGAGCTCTTCGACGGTGGGCCATAGCTCATCAGGATGATAGTCCCTTGGTCCATTGTCATGATCTGGATCTTCGGGAACAACAACGGATCCAGGTTGTAGAACAATTTCATCTCCGCTAGTAATTACATGTTCCAGGAAGTCATAATAGTCAATCCAAATTGTAGCTGCAATCGCATCAATTTTTGTTTCATAGTCAACAGGGCTATTACCTACCCATGAACGAATGCGATATGTTCCATTATTATCATAATTAATAAACGTTATTTCGATATCTATCTCGTCATCAACCGTTTCGGCATTTAATATTGGAATATTATAAACTAGTGGAGGCTCAGCTATACCCATCGGCAATCCAGGCGCTAGCTCGGGATTATTAATCTTCCAGAGAGCATCCTGTACCCCTGCATCTGCATCATATAGTTCATCCAGTTTATCCTCCATAACAACACCAGCTTCTAATCCGGTTCCCATAAAAGCCATCATAGGGGCAATCATGAGACTACCTAACCCAAGTAAAGCTAAGGCTAAAACAAGAGCTTGGCCTTTCTGTTTACCTTTAAATAATTTATTAATACTCTTCATCGCCTTCACTCCAATTCCATTTAAAAGAAGATATTTGGCCTGGGATTAGCTTCGTATATCCTCGTCTCTTTCTGTTCCCCGGCTATTCCTTCAACAGAGGCAGTAACAATAATAATTAATTTATCACCAGTCCAAATACAATCTGTATTATCTTCATCTATATCTATATTATCAGCGATGTATGTTGATGATTGAAACACAAATGCATCATCTGGCGTATCGCCTTCTACATCGGGTGCTTCATAATAATCACGATAAATCATTCCAATGCCACTACCGTTAGTATTGAGTTTGTAAATAACTCGATAACCTTCTCCACGCCTGTCTGTGGTACCCTCGTCCCAGAAGTATTGGTACCACGTTAAAGTGACTATTTCACGATAATCAGTAGTACTTGGATCATCGACCGTTGACACCTCAGCAGCCATCTGGGTATCCCGGGTTATATAGTGCCCAACTTGCTGAACCTGGCGAACAACATTCATTTCGCCACTACTGCGTGCATGCCCATGCCACAATTGGAAAATTGCCATAGCCAATCCTGCCGCGACAATACCTGAAATTGCCATTACAATCAATAGCTCTACCAAACTAAAACCGCTATCGTCTTTGTTTGTAGGCAAGATCTTTTTAATATACGCCCTCATCTATTTTATACCCCTCAAGCGTAAGAACTTCATTATCATCACCGTGAAATATTTTTAATATTATTTTTTGTAAACCAATATCCTCATTATCAAGTATATCATTTTGGCTATCCCAAGGGATTCCTACTACTCCTTCAACTACATTATCAAGACTATTAACACTCCATATTGAATATGGTGTACCCTCTAAATACTGTGTTCCAGTTAGATCTAGTGGTTCATAATCTACTTCATCAATTGGTGGTGTTTCATCATATATATATACTTGCTGCTTAACATATTCCATCTGCGCTCTTGCTAAACTTTCAGCGTTGGCCTTTTCATCAGCAATCATAATGGATTTGGTAGCTATAAAAATTGCCATGAAAAAAGTAGTAACAACTATGCCGAGAATCCCTATAGCCAACACTAATTCTACAAGGGAAGAGCCCTTTTCACTCATGGTTAATCTTTTTATTAATTTAAACACTTTATTAACCTATCTGGCCATACATTGAATACATTGCCTGAACAAGAGTTAAAGCAATAAAACCTATAAAAAGACCAATGGCAATAGTAACTACTGGTTGTATTAAACCAACGGCATTACTAGTTCTTTCATCGGCTTCCATTTCATAGCTTTCAGCAACAGTCGTCAACGTTTCATCAAGGTTACCTGTTTCCTCACCTACACCTGTCATCTGCACCATTAAAGGTAAAAATTCTTTTCTCCTTGACATCGGTTTTGATAAACCTTCCCCTCTTATCAATTCGCGTTGCACTTCACCAATTCTCTCAGAAATAATTTTATTCCCACTACTCTGATTAGCTATTGATAGTACTTCCGGTAAGGGTAATCCAACGTGGAATAATAAAGAAATAGTCCTACAAGCTCTCGCAAGTTCACTCAGAAGAACTATACGCCCGAGTACGGGTAGCCTTAATGCAATTTTATCCCACTGGTATCTTCCAGTGGCTGTTCTAGCATACATCAGACCAGCAAT
>Ga0209536_100009942_pt1 | contig 14072 bp, 13 predicted proteins | sample DeeMarSeWOR28_12_FD_187461 | JGI IMG/M metagenome (GOLD analysis project Ga0209536, IMG submission 187461) | Marine sediment microbial communities from White Oak River estuary, North Carolina - WOR-2-8_12 (SPAdes) (version 2) | ecosystem: Environmental > Aquatic > Marine > Intertidal zone >...
ACCTCCATGGTTGTGCCAAGCGTTGTGACCTCTGCCGCCAACCTTCCTGTTGAGACAATGATCGAGCCAAAGACACCAACAATACCAACCATGGCAATCTTTATGGCGGTGAGGGCTTTTATGATCGACGCACTTTTAACTTCAGCAACCTGGCGCATCCCATCCATGGTTGAACTGAAGGATCGGCCCACTTCTCCAATACTATAGGCCATGCTCTGAAATTCAGGATCGAGATTACCAAGGGCAGTTACCAGGCTTTGCGTCTGACCACGCGCCGTTTGGGTGGCAGACTTCAACCTGTTCATCTGCTCTTCTGAAAGCTTTGCCTTCTCACCGATGACCGGAATGTGCCTTGCCGCTTCCTGGCCAAGCCCTTGAACTCCGGTGATCACACGCCTGGTTGTACCGTATAGTTTTTCCTTGACTTGCTGTACAACCGTAGCACGTTGGGCCATAATGCCAAAGTTCTCGGCACCAAGGAGGATTTGTCTCTGCAATTGTTGCCAGAACTTCAAGGCTTCAGGATCTTTGAGGAGATTCAACTTCATAATGTTCCCCATTTCCTTGGCCATGTTTTCATAGGCAAGGCGCATATCCTGAAGGTTCTCTGTCGAGATCTTTCCTCCGTCACGCAGGGTTGTCATGAAGTGCTTACTTTGTCCCTCAAAGTCCTGGACGGCACGGTTGAGCATCGAGAGCATTTTGGGATAGTTATGAGTAAGGCTATCTACTTCATCTAGAAGTTTTTCTGTTACAACTACGGCATCCTCCCCTGCCGTAGTGAAATGATCCGAGAATTTTATGACAGATATCTCACCAGTCTTGAGCTTCTCATTAAGCTCTTCCATGTGCTCGGATATTCTTCCGAAAATTTCACCCTGCTTGCCAGTCTTGGCAAGTTCTTGGCCAGCAAGATTAAACTTCTCAGTTGCCTTATTTAATCTTTCTTGCGCCTCAGTTGATCCATCTATTGCGTCTTCTGCCTTTTTTAGCGCATCATATGCCTCTAGCCACCTTGCAATAATTTGAGTCTGCTCTACCTTGTCTTTTCTAATCTCTTGTGTAAGTGTAATATACCTCTGTGCTTGAGTTTTGAGCGTATCACCCATATCATCAGAGGTTTTAGCAAGGCGCTGTAGAGACTTATCCGTTATTTCATTTTCTCTTCTGTACCCGCTAAGATTTCTACTTGCTGTTCCAACCGCTTTTGCTACGGCAGCACTAAGCTCGTTCGCCCCTTCAACGCCAATACCAAAACTTCTATCCAGTTGGTGAAGTCCGGTTCTGAGGGTTGTGAAAAACTGGCCAAACCCAACTTGACCAGAGAACAGGTTTTGAAAAGCGACCCCGACGTTCTTGAGCGAATCGGTTACGCTTTGTTCCGTAACCTTCATTATGTGCTCAAGTTCTTCCATGCTGTTCTGGAGATTCAAGCCACGCTTGATCCTCTCCTCATTCAACCTTTGTTCGGCTTCAGTAAGCCCAAGTTTCCTGGCACGCTCAATGGCCTGCATAAGACGATCTTCTTCCTTGCGGATCGTCGCTACATCGGCAATGCCGCCAAGCGCAAACTTGAATTCTGACTTTAGCCTATCCCCTGCATCTTTGGCAATCCTAATGATTGCAGATTGCACAATGGTTGAGCTTAGTTGTATTTGGGCCTTGAACCCTTCGGCAAGGGCTGTGCCAGCATCCTTGCCGATTTTGGCCATTTCCTGAACAAGAGGCTTCCAATTGCTCAATACATCTGAAAAATTTGAACCATCCTTAATGGACTGGATACTCGCCTTCATTGCCGAAGCGAACAGATCCCCCGCATTGCGCACTTCGTTTACGGCGTTAATGAGATAGTATTGTGTTCCAAGGGGGAGCTTGGCCATGGCATTTGTCACACCATCGACCAATTTACTTTGCAAAATACCTGGAATTCTACTGACGGCAGTAGAGACGGTTGTGGCTATATTCGAGAAGAAGGTAGAAATCTTATTAGCGACATCCTGCGGAGGAGTCAATTTTGTCCATGCCGCATTGACTTCCTGAATAACATCAATAATATTCTTTCCTTCTTCCCTAATCCTTTTCTCAACATTCGCAAAGTTAAGATACTTGGACCAATCTGTTTTTACAATATTACGATAAGCTCTCAGGTATTCTTCACGCAATTTTTGGAACGGTTCAACCATATTCCTAATGATGCGCTCAGTCCCGATAGGCTTATCGATGATCTTTCTTCGGATCAGATCCTGCTCGTCTACAATCGCCTGGAGAACTTGGTTATATGCTTTCGAGAGGGCTTCAATGTCCTGTGGTTTCTGATCGATAAAGAATAGCTGCTTGACCAACTTTGCATGTTCGCCAAGAATCTCTTCTTTAATCTTGACACTTACGTTTGCAAGTTGCCCACCCTGCCTCTCAAGCTCAGTGGCCAATCTTTGAAAATCGATCCCATACACGAATTGATCAATACCCTGAATAGACTCCTTGATGGTATCTTCTACAATCCTTGCCGTTTCCTTCTGTTGCTCATAAACTCCACGTTCAAACTTGGTCTGCTCTTCTTGTACTGCATCTGTTACTTTCTTATACAGCTTTGTGATTTCTGCTGGATCTAATCCAGTTCCCGGCAAGGCAAAGGCTTCAACAAGCTTCGCGTGTTCTTTTAGAATCTCCCGCATGCGGTCTACCATCTGCTTCTCGATGGCATCCATCATGTCGGGAATAATAGAGCGACCAACGAGAGTAATGAATAGATCTCGCCACGCCTTTACAATATTCTCTGTTTCTCCCTCACTCCTCTTTGCAATTTTTGCTTCAGATTCTGCCCATTTTTCAGCACTTGCAATAAGATCCTCTCTTACTGCCTCAACTTCCCCTCCTGTCTTCTTAAATTGTCTAAGGGCATTATCGATGGCTTCATACGCAGAAGCACCTGCGGATTTCTGAAACTCCCCACGTGTCATTACTACAGATTTTGTATAACGTGCAACAACATCTTGTAATGTTATTTTCAATAGATCAAGCTTATCTATTGTTCCCTGCGTTGCCTCTTCTGATCTTTTCTCTTCTTCCGTTTTCTTCTTATGAGAGTGCGCATATTGTTCAAGCCACTTGACATTTTCCTTTAATCCAGCAACCTGATCTTCATACACGCGAATGTTGTATTCAAGATTTGCTACATTATCCCTTAACGCCTCATTATCTCTGCGCAATACATCGTACTCAACCTCAGAGATTTCCACAAGACCTTCTCTGGCACGGCGAAGCTCTTCAATGCGAACCTCTGCTTCATCTATCTGCCGTATTGCAGTTCTGAGGTTGTTTGTAAAATAGGCAGCGTCATCTGAAATCTGCGTAAGGTTTTGATCGATAGCAGAAACAAGTGCCTGTGTCTTATCTGCAATATTCCACGCAGCACCAGAGAGATCGGCAAGCTTCTGCGCAAGAGGCTCTACCTTCTCCTGCACATCCTTTGTGTCTACATCGAACTTGATTTGAGGAATTTCGATCTTACCAATACTCTCGGCAAGGGAGGAAGCCTTTCGCTCGACAGCATCCATGGCCGTACTGGTCTGGATGCTCCACTGCTCAATGCGGCCCATCTGGAGATTTATTTGATCAAAAGCAGTAGAAACTGCTTTTGCAACTTCACCAGCTTTTGTTTGGAGGGTGCGTAGTTTGGCTAGGGCAGATTTGGTGTCTACCTCTGCCTTAATAGGGGCTTCAAATGCTAGGTATACGGTGTCGTCAGGCATGGTATCTCCAAAAAACAAGGGGCCTTATAAGGCCCCTATTTGGATGACGGAACAAACACGGAGCCTTGCGTTGGTTCTACCGGATTGCCAGCCTCATCGGTAAATGTACCATCCGGCATCTGGAAAACCTTTTTCAGCCCACGTGCCTTGGCAAACGTGCCGATGTCGCCCTTCATGCCAACAAGCGGCATGTTTGCCTTCTTTAGAGCGTCCATCACAATGTCGTAGCCAGTTTCTTCCGGTGGTCCCTCCACTGCACGTGGTGCCACATTTGCCGATCTTGTCTGCCCATAACGACGCCTGCGCTTGGGAAACTTTTTCATATCCCCACCAGCGGCCATATAGGCTAACATCTGCTGGTTGTACCATTCATCTTCTTCGGCATCAAGGGCAACAGACAAACAACAATACCAGTCCGGCAGGACAGGCATTTCGTTGTTGATATATTCTGTGGTGAAGCCGAAGTGTTTGCACAGAAGGCGAATGAGACGCCATTCTGCCAGGGGATCTACGATCCCTCCTCCTGTGCTACCTCTGAGTTTCCCAGCGCTGCCTCGACTTCGGGTTCCTTGAATCCTTCAAACATCTGGCCAATGATAGTGGTTAGTGCGTTCACCAACTCAATCGTTGTGCCTTCTTCCTCAAGGTACTTTTCACTCAATCCGAGAATAATAGGCATGTGAATATTCTCAAATTCTGGATCGTCAAGTAGGCCAACAATCCCATCTAGCCCCTCTCCGCTCGCTCCACCTAGCTTCGAGAGAAGATAGTTCGTCGCCCTGCGGCCCTTCTTTCCCTTGGGAACAGTTACCGGATGCTCTTCACCACTGATTTTGAACGTTACGTTATCCATGTCTTCTCCTTATGAATGGTATCTACGACATTCTACCACATATGTATTATGTTGTCAACAGCAAGATTTTAATGCAAAAGCACGGCAGGACGAGTGATAATTCACCCGCCTGCCGTGCAATAGATGCATCGGGTACTAATTCAGGTATAGATTCCCCATTCAACTAGGAAACCTCTACCACAAGTAGAAGTTACCCAAGCGATTGCCAAGTGCGTGCGCCAGCACAGGCCGAACCTGAAGCTCCAGGTTAATGACGTTCAACGTACCAGCATTGATGTCATCCCACGGCAAGCCGGAGCTAACCAGGCAGTCGTACAGCGTCAACACGCCACCAGAGATACCACCAGAGATGTCTTCACTGGTAGGAGCTTGGCAGGCAACGTTGAGGAATTCGATGCTCACAGGCCGGGTACTCATTGTGCACTTCCCGCCGAAGGTGATCACAACTTCATCGGCAAGGTTGTAGCGAATGCCAGTGCCAAGAGCAAGATAGAGCACGGTAGGATCAAATTGGCGAATACCAACACTCAGCGTGGTCTCTTCCCCGGTCAAAACCCAAACGTTCGAGTTCTGAAGGTTGGCGCTTTCCACAGGCTCAAAAGTAGGTACATGGCTAAAACCAAGCGATTCCAGCGAGCCAAGGTCCAGCGATTTTCCAGATTGGAGACCGATTGAGGCCGTATATGTGCTGTACACCCAACTTGAGACTTCAAGACTACCGTACAGATATTCAGTGCCCAACAGGACACGAGACTCAGGCTGAAGCAGAAAGCCCTCTGCGACAGTCGGGGCAGAAACGCCAGGATAATAGGTTCCAGCCATATTAGTTTACCTCCCAATTGAATGGTTCTTCATCGGTAGTTTCTGCCTTCTCCATTGGCTCTTCTACCACTTCCGGTTCAGGTTCTGAATATGCCGTGTATTTTCTCTTTCTTTTCTTCGGCACTTCGGGTTCAGGTTCTTGTTCTGGATCAAAGTCCCACAAATACTGAGGGACGCTTTCTATTTGCTTCGCTGTCGGAACAGAGACACCAAACGATTTGATCTCTCCGCCAAACGGCAGGGTGTGTCCACAACATGGCGGCTCAGTCATTACAGAAAGGGCATCTGCATCATACACAGAGACCGGGGTTCCTTCAACAGTAATTACATAGCTGAATCCGGTCACAGGTCCGGTAACACCCTTATTCCCCTGCCGCCTGCTCCTACTAAAGAATACTACATCGCCCATAGATCTTCTCCTAAACTATCTGTTCTTCCAGAGAGAATTGGATCGTACTATACATAAGCGGTGTCCAGACTTCGTTATCTGGATCTTGCCATGTATGGTCAAGATTCTGTACCCTAATCAACCTATCCGATCTGCCGCCTCTGACAATGTGAAACTTGGAGTTTGTGTCTGGATCTTCTATGCAGATCGGCAGGGACTGGAAGTATGTGTAGTATGTCCCGTTGATTGGACTTGCCCAATACGATCCCGCTACAAGGGCCGCTATTCCTTCGACCATGCTCCTGAAGTGCGTATGAGCCAACTCATATTGTTCTGCCCAATACGTTCCACTTGCCTTGGCCGGATCTGCCACATGGATCATGCAGTCATAGACTGGCTTTCTTCGTGGCTTTGCCGTATTCCTATCGACAAAGCTCATATCCTCCGCACCACGCACCTGAACTTTCACATGGTAATACTGCCTTGGAGGAGTCAGGACAGAAAGCGTGATCTCGTTTATGGCCCTATACGTACCTTGCTGGTAATGGCCATCTACAAGAACGTCCTTGTAGTCGTCTATTAACTTTTTAATGGCCCTCTGTGCGCCAACTTCGTTCATCAGTCAACTACATAGCTAATGACAAGGGTTGCAGAACCAGCACTCGCATTGCTGTTCTGTGGTGCATAGATGCACACAACAGTCACATTGCTTGCGCCCACATCCCCAAACTCGCCATAGGGCATGTCACCACCATCGCCCATTCGATTAACACCTGCCGAGCTAACATCCATGCCATCTACATAGTCGTCTGGATCTGCTGCGGGGCTAATCCCACAGTCCAGCGTATCCGTGCCGCTGTCATTGAACAAGGTAGTAACCACCAGTTCAATATCGACAATGTTCACATTCGCCGGAAGGACACACATGGTCTTTGAAGTGACATCGGTATACGCTACCGTGTTCGAGCAATCGAATCGAGCACTCGTATAAGTAGCATTCTCAGGGTAAACCTGGAAACCAGCTTGCGGAATGACATCGCCATCCAGAATCAAGCCATTACCAGCACGAACATTGAATGTGTTTGAAGCGGTACTTGAGTAATCTGCATCTGTGCCATCTGCCCACACAAACGATCCACTTGTAACAGCATTCGCCCTTCGGCCTGCGGCAAGGCTGTATGTGCCAGTGACCACATTAGACATGCCACCTGGGATTGTGCCGTACTGACCACTTACCGTACCGTCATACCCACCAGCAACCGTTCCATGCGCGGCACTTACGGTATTCTCAGCGCCACCAGAAACAACACCCGAACTTGCGGTTGAGGTAACAGTATTGTTGTATCCGGCACCGATGAACCCATAAGACACACTACCACTGATCTCGTTGGAGTACCCACCAACAATGGTTCCCATATCACCAGTGGTTCCAACGGTATTATCATTCCCACCACCGATCACGCTGTAGCGAACATCATCAGCAATTGCGGTAGCCTGAATAGAGTTAGACAGGCCCCCACCAATTACAGACCATTTCGCATACAGATCATTGGTGTCTCCACTGAGAATTCCACTAGACGCCGATCCAGTCGTGATGGTATGGTCATCGCCAATCCAGATATTTGGAGTTGTAATTGCGACTTCGCCATCATTCTCGTTCGAGATTGTTTCGTCGTTCTCGAAAATCAGCGAATTCAGCATATCAAAACCAGCGGCAGTGAATGTACCGACAGTTGTGGAATTTCGCTTGAACACAACATTCTGCGCGTCTGATGTTCCGATAAAGTGTGTTCCTGGGGTAGTACCAGCATTTCCAAGTAGTGACCAGTATGCACCAGCGTTATCCAGATCGTCAGCAAGGCTATAAATTGCCTCTGCCTGATCCTTCATGAACCAATGCCTGATTCGTGCTTGAGTCTCAGAACTTACCCAAGATGGAGGAGTCGTTGCCGCAGAAACCGCACCAACAGACACAACCAGTAGGGCAATTACAATTGCAAGGAAAGCAATTTTTCGATTCATGCTTTTACCTCTTTCAGTCCATACGAGTTCATCATATCCCGTATATAGTCAGAAACTTGTCCTTTTACATGAGTTGACATGGTTGGTATTGCTGCATCTGCCGCCCTTCTTACAAAGGGGTTCTTTGTTTGGTTAGTGATTCCTGGATGATTTACCCACTTGAAAACTCTAGCACCGGGATCATCACCATCTTTTGCTGGGCACCTGTGTGGCGCTCCCCACCAGAAAAGAAGCTTTTTTTGCCCTTTTCTGTCTGATGGAATTCGGTGTTGCGGCGCTCCACCTATTACCCATCTGATATGCTCTGAGATATTTTCAAGCTTTACATTCACACCAGTAGATGCTCCAGAAGAACCAACATCGTAGAAATACTCTACGCTCGGCCTCCAACCATCGGCAATGGGTGTATGCCCGAGCCTAGCACTAACTGTATCTCCGTATATTTCTTCTATATGCCCATGTGGCTGCTCAAGAACTATGTAACGGAGCATGGTTTGAGTGCAAAGCTCTCCGGCAAACTCGGCATATGACTTGAATCCACCAAGGTTTCCGAATTGGCCATCTAGCTTATTGATCAGTTCATCCAAGTAAGGCATCGCGCTTTGTCTTCAGGTGATCCCATGGAAGCCCACCTATGTCGATCCCGTATGCAGTTCTCAGATTTTCTATCATCGTAGTGTACTCTGATACACTTTGGAATCTTGTTGGATCTAGGTAGCCTTCAAGATGGTCCGTTGTCGGCCCACGTGGATCTCGGCAGAATTGTTCTGCTTTCGATCCGGCGCGGTAAGACATACGAAAGCCTGCTCCGTTCACAGGAATTGACCTCAAGAATTCCTTGTAAGCAGCAGTATAGAAGTTGTCGCTCCGGCCACTATCTCTTCCCATTGCCGGAGCAGGCTTTACAACTGGCCCTGCCACCCAACCAGCAGCGCCAAAGCTGTTCATAAGCTCCAGCATGGTTGTTTGGCTTGTTGGCCAGGTTTCACCAGAAATCTCTTGGTAAGGTACTACATACCCGACAGATGCAAACGCCTGATCTATCTCAGATGCAACCCAACCGATGAACTTGCTGACAGATACCTTTGTGGGAACTGTCTGCGTGCTGAAATCAGATGCGCCATTGATCATCTGAAATACGAGCGCAGCAACATCGGTCGAAAGGCAATACGGCGCTGTTGGCGCTGTCATTAGCTAAGGACATCGAGCACGAACATGCTGTCCCAATGTTCAGGAACAGGCAGGCCAACAAGACCTTCGCCAACCCGCGTCTCCCAGGGCGGCTCTTTATCTTCACCCATCCACTGGTACTTTCCAGGCTTGTACTTGCCATCCGGTGAAGGAGCAACAGCAAAGTAGCCAAGATCTGCACCGTTCGGGATGATCAGAATATTGCCACGATCCAGGAATGGAATTGCGTTGATAGTCGGGCCAGTTGCCGCATCTTCATTAGAGCGGTACGTCCACTGCGCATCGTAGATCATGATCTGGTAGCCGATCTTGGCCTTGATGTACTCCATCAGATCGGCAGGGGCAACAAAGTTCGTACCACGCTCGGTGCCCTTGAGCCAGCTAATGATCTCTTCGTTCTGCGACAGGTAAGACATGATCTCACTGGACATGACAATGGTCGAGTTGTGAGCATTCATGCCGATGGTCATGGCCATATAGTGGGCAATAACCTCCAAGTCCAAAATTGGATTTGAGGTTGCCGTAGTTGACCACACCACACCACCGCCAGTGCGAGACTCATAGCCAGTCAGGGTTGTCACTGCCTGGTTGAAAGCTGCGCGAAGAGGATAATCGATCCGAATGCTAACATTGCCCCATTCTGGCTGAAGGTCGGTGATCGGATTACCATCTGCATCCAATGGAGGCCAGTAAATATTGCCCTGCATAGCACGCAGAATCATATATTCAACCGTCGCATCCACTGAATCATCGCACTCGCTGATCAGCCTGCGCAATTTGTTCTGAGAAGCCTGAAGCAATGCCTTTCCAGTCCGACTAACTGCGATCTCGCCAGCCTCGCGCATATAGGCAACATCAGTCGGGTGAACCACGCGGGAGTACATGATGTTCTGAACTTCTGCGTACCGCTGTTCAAAGAGAATATCACTGCCGGGAATCGGGCGACCGTTAATCGCGTAAATTCCAGCCAGCTTGTTTTCACTCTGAACCACGTCCCACGTCAATTCATACCCACCAACATCTCGCATAGGCAGGAGTTTCGTGCCGATGTATTGAGAGCGCCACGCCTTGCGATCTGGCCTGCTCTCTACAACACCAGTCAGGAATTTCAGGGACAATGGATTAGGATGAAGTGCCATTGGTTATTACCTCCTATTCGTCCCACTGAATTTGAACGCCCTGGATGCTCTGTGCGGTTCGAGCAGCCATGGGAATATCACCCATCGTTCCACCATAAACATAGCAGTGATCCACAATGGCGGCACAGCGGGTGGCAGGGGCTACGATTTGCTCCTGGAAAGAGAAATCCTGGAGCACATACAGAATACCTTCCAAATACGCGGAGTATGAACCGTATGAAGAAGAAGAATTCCACGGTACATACTTCGTTTTCTCCGAGTTGAATGCCACCAGCATGCCGGGATACAACCATTTGTTCCCATAACTGTCAGCAGTGAGGTAGGTTGAATCGAACGCTAGGCTAATGCCAACATCCCACAACCTGGAAAGAACATCCAACACGGCCCTATTCTGGAAGGTCTGGACAACATTAAAAGTCGTTGCTGGCATGGTTACGCCTCCCATTCCGCCCCATAGTCAAAGTTGTCCTCTTCGGGATCACCCTTGTCACTATGAGTCTTTCTCTGTGCCGGAACAGAACCAGGCATTTCAAGCACAAGCTGGCGAACCGCGCCAACCATGTACTGAACCACTTCCATCCCTGGTTTCCCTTCATCGGACAGCTTGACAACATCCTTGTCTTTCCCAAATTCCTCCAACTTCAGGAACTTGGAAATCCACTCAATAAGCTGGCGCGGCAGGCCGTTGCCGTTCTGATCCACCTTCGTCTGTGATAGTTCAATCACAGCCTGAATACTGGTATTCATGGCCTGCATCTCAAGCTGCAAAGCACGCTCTTCTGCCTGCTTGGCACGCTCTTCTGCCTGTTTAGCCTCACTCTCGGCAGTAGCTTGCGCACTTTCCAGCTTGGCCAGCTTATCCTGCAACTCTCGAAACTCTTCAAGATTTACAGTATCTCCTGGCATATCATTTACCTCCGGCTCTTCTTTTTCTAATACCAGACAAAAATCCTCTGTTACGTTTTCCAGATCCAGAACCACATCATCGCGTTTGTAGTTGCGATGAAACTCCATACTTGAATACTTGAACGTTCCCTTACCGACCGTCTCAAGTCCGGCAGGGGTGGGATTGACAAGGCCCCAAAACTCATTCTTGCCCTCACCAATCTCATCGCCAAGCATAAGGTCTTCAAACCAACCAAGAGCGCCAAGCTCTGGCTTGTGCCGTGAATCATAAGCTGAATCTTGCCCAATCACCTTGGCATCAAGGTTCGCTTTCATGGTAGAGAAAACGGCACGGTTGAGAACGAATGGGCCAGCTACCGGATGGTTAAAGTGTCCAGAATTTGCAAGGTGGACAAGAAACTGAGTCGCACCATCCTTATCTACTACCTTTGTTGGCTTTAGGTTTGGAATGTACGGCCTGTTCGTTGCGGCAGCGCCAATGAGTGTCGGACCAAATCCATCCCCACTAAGCATAAGCTCAAGGGCATTCTTCACAGACTTGTTGTACGCAGCTTGGCAAATCGCCCAAGCCTGCTGTTCTGCTGTCTGTCCCTCTTTTCTTGCCTTTGGCCTACTGGCCGGATCTGATTTCCACTTGCTTGTCAGATCAGAAACACACCGATCTACCTGTGCTGGCATAGATACCTCCTACACTCAATTATATATATTAGCATAACAATCGAGTAAAATCAATAGCATTTAGCAATTTTGAATCATTTACCGAGAATTTCTTGTCCAAATTCATGCGCTTCACGTATCTTTTGCGCGAACAGATCGGCAGCGGTTTGCCATGTCACATCTTTGAAGAAGTTCCAGCAATTATACGCAGTGCCAACTCTAAGTTCTTCACTGTCCCAAAACTCAACAATGGTATCGGCAATCCTTTTTGGACTCACAAGAGGCAGGATTGCTCCAGTATGCCAATAGTCTGCCGCCGTAGGCTTCATCATATATGCGCACTGCCCATAGATCTCCGTCCTGGCAAACCCATCGTCCACCATTGCCACAGGAACACCACACACCGCAGCTTCTACAGCGGGGAGGTTGAAGCCATGAGCACTTGCCGGATCTACATATAGATCAAAACAATTCAACAGGCTTACAAAATCCAACATCCCAAGATTCTCTTCTGCCTCTTCCTTACTTCCAGGTAGCGGCCTTTCAAGAACCTCTTCCAACGTCCCTGTCCTTGGCCGCGCAATATACTTGTGCTCCTTCTGGACTGGCTTCAATTGGACCTGATCTCGAACTCCATAGGCATCGATCATCCAATCCAATTCCCAGCCGCCCATCATGATCTCGCCCTGCTGCTGGCAATGGAGATAGATCATCGCATCATCTCTTCCGCTCTCCTTGAGCATCTTGGCGACTTCGATCATAACAGGCTGTCTATTCGTCCTCTTATTCATTCCCACAAGGCCAACAACAAAACGATCATCCCACCCAACCAACTGGCGCAACTTTTTCCTTGTTGCCGGATCATATACCTTGGCAGGGAAATGATCGGTTCCATGCCATACCCAATCTGCCTCTGCCGACGAATCCAGTTCCCTAAGATAATCCGCTCCCCATTTTGTGTACGTTACTGGTCCATATACCATCTTTGTCTGCTCAATGATGTGTGGGCTGAATGGAGCACCCTCAAGTGGAAAGTAAGATACGGCAGGGACGCGAACGATCATGCCAGATCCTGTAAGTACAGAATACCTATTCCGTAATGTTCCAGGATCTCCAATAAAGAACAGGACATCTGGATCGACATGCTGAATATAATCGATGCTTGTCTTAAAACCCATCAAGTCATGGATACAAACTGGATGGTAATATGTCAGTGCTGGAATTTGATCCAAGTCCTTCGGCATAAGCTGGAACATGGTGCCAAGAACGCTTACGTCAAATTCTTCTGGATCTAACCTGGATAGAATGGCCTTAGATACTACACCAAAGCCTGAAAAAATGTACGGCGAGTCTCCAATGTACGCTACCTTAATCTTCTCCATCTCTGTCTTCTCCTATAATTTGATATGCTGGCACAGGAAAAAGAACACCTGGCCTGCCAAGAGGCTCAACATCCTTGCTTAGTTCTATCAATAAACCCTTCTGTTTCAATATTCTCAATTCACTTCTCACCCTTTTCTCATTCATTCCCCACATTAAGGATAGCTGTTCAGTTGTATAACAATTATCTGGATCTACAAGAACTGGTTCTCTTGGAGGTCCAAATCTATCTCTAAAATAACTTACTATGTCTCCTATTGTGAAATCAGGCTCCGAAGGTCCATTCTCCAAGGTTCATTGCTCCTTTCATATGTCCTTCTAGAAAGTGGGGGGTGCTTGAACCTTAACCAAATTACCTCTATTGGCTCAGTATATGTCTTGGCGTTTGTGTTTATTCTGAGAAGGCACGCACCCAAGTATCTACTAAGAAGTCTGTTTGGAAATTTGCTTTCTTGGGCATAATCTGTTTGCATTTGCATCGGCAGGAGACCAATTTGCAATTCTCCATCCACTCGAAGTTCAACCTGTACATGGGCATGGCCCCTTATGATTGCATCAGCCCTCCTTTTCATATCATCCATATTATTGTTGAAGCGGCGTTCTCTTTCGAGAGGCATCGACCTGTTGATAATGGTTGCAGACTGATGATGTGAAATGTCAAAACATTGCCCACCAACATCTAAGTCTGGAAGCCACATCCAACAATAACGCCCGAAGTCATCTGGAATCGCGCCTATTGTATACGCAATCCATTCCTCTGTCTCGTTCTGACTTCCAACATGGTAACGAGATCCACGAAAAACATACCTTTGCCCACGGCTTGCCATGTCAACAAATGGCTCGATTTTTATCAATGCGGCACGACCTTGATAGGCCATATTCGGCTCGATAATAAACTCCCCCTCTTGCTTCGCACCCTTACCCTGTACTGCATCGCCAACAAGACAGAATACATCTAACCT
>Ga0209536_100009944_pt1 | contig 14072 bp, 14 predicted proteins | sample DeeMarSeWOR28_12_FD_187461 | JGI IMG/M metagenome (GOLD analysis project Ga0209536, IMG submission 187461) | Marine sediment microbial communities from White Oak River estuary, North Carolina - WOR-2-8_12 (SPAdes) (version 2) | ecosystem: Environmental > Aquatic > Marine > Intertidal zone >...
TACCACGGCTCGACTACCCCCCGTGTTCCCTACGCGCGGAAACGCTCACGATGAGATTTTCCGAGGATTTCCTGCGCTCGCTCCCCAAGGTGGTCTTGCATGACCATCTCGACGGGGGGCTCCGGCCGCAGACTGTCGTCGAGCTTGCACGCGAGGCCGACTATGGCGGCCTTCCCACCGAGGATCCGCAGAAGCTTGCGCGCTGGTTTCAGCGGGGGGCGCGCCGGGGGAGCCTGGTGGAGTACCTGGCAGGGTTCCGGCATACCTGTGCCGTGCTGCAGAGCGAGGAGGCGCTGGAGAGGGCCGCCTTCGAGATGATGGAGGACATGAAGGCCGACGGCGTGGTCTACGTCGAGACCCGGTTTGCGCCGGCCTTCCACACCGATCACGGGCTCCACTGGGACGAGGTCGTCGCGGCAGTCCTGCGGGGGCTGGAAGGGGGTCGTCAGGCCTTCGGCGTCGGTTACGGGCTGATCCTCTGCGCGATGCGCGATATGCGACTGTCTCTGGAGATGGCCGAGCTGGCGGTGGATTTCCGCAACCGCGGAGTCGTGGGCTTTGACCTGGCCGGCGAGGAGGGGGGATTCCCCCCAAAAAAGCATATCGATGCGTTTCACTACATCCAGCGCGAGAACTTCAACATTACGATCCACGCCGGAGAGGCCTTCGGCAAGGAGAGCATCTGGCAGGCGATTCAGTGGTGCGGTGCCCACCGGATCGGGCATGCAACGCGGCTGGTCGAGGACATCGGCCTGGCCCGCGGGAAGACCCGGCGCGTTGCGCGCATGGGATACCTGGCGCAATACGTTCTGGACAAGCGCATTCCGCTTGAAATCTGCCTGACGAGCAATGTCGATACCGGTGCGGTCCGCTCGATCCAGGAGCACCCATTCGGTCTCCTGTTCAAGGAGCGCTTCCGCGTCACGCTCAACACTGATGACCGGCTCATGAGCAACACAACCATGACCAACGAGTTCCGGATTGCCCGGAAGGTGTTCCACCTGACGCTTGATGACCTGGAAAAGGTGACGATCAACGCCATGAAGAGCGCTTTTCTCCCCTACCAGCAGCGCCTTGCCTATATCTACGATGTGATCAAGCCGGGGTATGCACGTGCGCGGCGTCGTGCGGGGGGGTGAGCTCTGATCACACTCTATCTCATGCGGCACGGCGAGGCGGACCCGGTGGGGGGAACCATCACACGGGACGCCGACCGTGTGCTCTCCGAGCGCGGCCGGGAGGAGGTGCGTCTGATGGGAGCTGTACTGGCGCGCCTGGAGCCCGATCTCGAGCGCATCGTGACCAGCCCGCTGGCGCGCGCCGTCGAGAGCGGGAGGATCGTCGCCGGAGCGTTTTCGGCACCGCCCACCGTGGAGCAGAGCGAAGCGCTCGTGCCGGGGTTCCGGCGCACGGCCCTGCTGAAGCAGCTTGAGTCCTACGGAAACAGCGCCCGCATCCTCCTGGTCGGCCACCAGCCCGATCTGGGAGAACTGCTCGGCTGGTTGATCGCCGAGATCCCTCAGACGGGGATTGCCCTGGGGACGGCCTCGCTTGCGGTGGTGACCTTGCGCAGGGCAGCGCTCGAGGGCGAACCGACGCTGCGTGCGCTCTTGACGCCCGCGCTCGTTACGGCGCTTGAGACCTAACGGCAGAGGAGTTCGACGATGACCCTGAAGACCATACCGCTGAGGAAGCCCGAGGACGTCAACATCATTCTCGGGCATACCCACTTCATCAAGTCGGTCGAAGACCTCTATGAGGCAATTGTCCAGACCGCCCCGGCGATGCAGTTCGGCATCGCCTTCAGCGAGGCCTCCGGCCCCGCGCTTGTTCGATATGTCGGGAACAACGAGGAGCTGATCGAGATGGCGCGGGCGAACGTCCTAGAGCTGGCTGCCGGGCACTCTTTTTTGATAACGCTCAAGAACGGGTTCCCGATCAACATCCTGAACGCCATCAAAATGGTTCCGGAGGTCTGCCGGATCTTCTGCGCCACGGCGAACCCGGTCGAAGTCGTCGTGGGCGAGACTTCTCAGGGGCGGGCGATTCTCGGGGTGGTCGACGGCATCTCGCCAAAGGGGGTCGAGAGTGAGCAGGATATCGCAGACAGGAAGAACCTCCTGCGTACGATCGGCTACAAACTCTAGCACGCGGGGGCGTGCCCCGCACGCAATGCACATTTCTACTCAACCACCGAAGGGAGAACCGATGACACGCACCCTGTTCACTCTCGCCGTTGCGCTCATGCTGGTGGCCGCCTCCGCACAGGCGCAGACCGCCGGCACGGCGCCCACGATCTCCGATGCTGCAAAGGAGGCAAAGACCTTCCGCGCGCTCCTTGGGAACTACGAAGGCCTGGCGACGAACCTCGGCAAGCTCCTTCGTGTCACCGACGCCTTCCTGATCTTCGAACAGGAAGATGTGGAGTCGGCCGTTGTGATCGATGCCGTCGCCTCCTTCCAGTTCATCCGGGAGGTGGATGAAGAGGAGGGGACGACCAGGGAGTTTGTGGAAATCCAGCTCTTCTCGCGGGAGTAGCTCTGATGGGACGAGCGCTTGCCCTGCTGCTTGTGGTCTCGCTCGCCGGCTGCGCCCCCTCGGAGGACGAGATCCGCTCGATCGCCCGGGAGGAGGCTGCCCGGGCTGTGACCGCCTACCACACAACAGGGACCGTGATCGGTCCCTACAGCCCGGCCGTCCAGGCCGGAAAGTTCCTGTTTGTCTCCGGGCAGATCGGCATCGATCCGGCCACCGGCACCTTCCGCAATGCGACGATAGAGGAGGAGACCCGGCAGGTGCTGACAAACGTCGCTTCTGTGCTTCGCTCGGCTGGCTATGACTCCTCCCACGTCGTGAGTGCAACGGTCTATCTGACCGACATGCAGGACTATCCGCGGATGAACGCCGTCTACGGAGGGTTCTTCCCCGAGGGGCGCTATCCGGCCCGTGCCACCGTGGAGGTGGATGATCTGCCGCGGGATGCCAGCGTGGAAATCGCGGTCATCGCCTACAGATGATGAACAGCGCCACCGCACCTCGTGCAGCACTCTGGTTGCTGCTCATCTGCTCCGGGCCCGGCGCCGGCTGTCTGGCTGCCGACGGTGAGGATGAGCTCGCCGTGCGGGCCGCGCATCTGGCGCAGGAGCTCGTGATCGTCGATACCCATATCGACCTGCCCTATCGTCTGCGCTCAAGCTGGGAGGATGTGGCGGGGCACACGGCCCGGGGTGACTTCGACTTCGTGCGCGCCAGGCAGGGGGGGCTCGACGTCGCCTTCATGTCGATCTACACGCCATCGAGCCTGGACGGGAAGGCAAAGGCGACGGCGCGGGCTGACCAGTTGATCGATACGGTGGAGGCGATCGTGGCGCGCTCGCCGGAGAAGTTTGCCCTCGTTCGCTCGGTTTCCGATATCCGGGCCCTGGCCGGGAAGGGCCGGGTGCTCCTGGCGCTGGGGATGGAGAATGGCTCGCCCATTGGCGGGAGTCTTGCCACACTCCGGCGCTTCTACGGCCGGGGCGTCCGCTACATCACACTCGCCCATGCCAGGAGCAACGCGCTTGCCGATGCCTCCTACGACACCAAGCGGCCCTGGAAGGGGCTGAGTCCCTTCGGACGGACGGTTGTGAGGGAGATGAACCGGCTCGGGATCATGGTGGACATCTCGCATTTGAGCGACCGCGCCGCCGAGCAGATTCTCGCGCTTTCGACCGCACCGGTGATCGCATCCCACTCATCCTGCCGGCATTTCACGCCGGGCTGGGAGCGCAACATCTCGGACACGCTGATCCGCGCGGTCGGGAAGGCCGGGGGTGTCGTCCAGGTCAACTTCGGCTCAGAGTTTCTGACCGAAGAGGCGCGCCAGTATGACCGGCGGAGCAAGGCCGAGGTGAAAGAACACGTCCGTGCTAAGGGGTGGCAGCAGGGGGGAAGCCAGGCGACGGCCTATGCGCGGCAGTACAGCGAGGAGCATCCCTTCCCGCGCGCCTCGGTCCGGGATGTTGCTGACCATATCGACCACGTCATCGGCCTGGCCGGCATCGACCATGTCGGCTTGGGCTCGGATTTTGACGGAGTCGGCGACACGCTGCCCCACGATCTGCCTGATGTTGCAGGGTATCCGGCGCTGATTGCCGAGCTCCTCCGTCGGGGATATTCCGAGGGTGATGTTGCCAAAGTCTGTTCCGGTAACCTCCTGCGCGTCTGGGAAGCGGTCGAGAAGGTTGCTGCCAAGGAGCGGAGTCATGACGCCACTCGCTGATCTACGGCCGCGCGCGGTCCGGGCCCCGCGCGGCAGGACTCTCAGCTGCAAAGGGTGGGTCCAGGAGGCGGCCCTCCGGATGCTGATGAACAACCTTGATCCCGAGGTGGCCGAGCGCCCCGAGGAGTTGATCGTCTACGGCGGCACGGGGAAGGCCGCCCGGAACTGGGAAGCCTTTGAGGTGATCGTCAAGGCCCTCCGGGAGCTCGAAAACGACGAGACGCTGCTGGTTCAGTCCGGCAAGCCCGTGGGCGTATTCCGGACACACACCGACGCACCGCGCGTCCTTCTTGCCAATGCGCTTCTCGTCCCCCGCTGGGCAACCTGGGATGAGTTCCGGAGACTGGATGCTCTGGGCCTGACGATGTACGGACAGATGACGGCCGGGAGCTGGATCTATATCGGAACGCAGGGCATCGTGCAGGGTACCTACGAAACATTTGCCGCCTGTGCGGCACGGCATTTTGGCGGGACGCTTGCCGGGCGGCTTCTGGTCACGGCGGGTCTGGGCGGAATGGGCGGGGCGCAGCCGCTGGCCGCGACGATGAACGGTGCTGCGTGTCTGGCCGTGGAGGTCGACCGCGCGCGGATCGAGAAGCGCCTCCGGACCGGATACGTCGACGAGATGACCGAGAGCCTGGACGAAGCGCTCCTGAGGCTCCAGACCTCCCGTGAGCTGAAGGAGCCGCACTCGGTTGCCCTTCTGGGCAATGCCGCCGAGGTGTTGCCCGAGCTCGTGGCGCGGGGGATCAGGGTGGACGTGCTGACCGACCAGACTTCGGCGCACGATACGCTCAACGGCTACGTCCCGGCGCACATGAGTTTTGCAGAGGCCCTGGCGCTGCGCGCGGCCGATCCCGAGCGCTACATCGCCCGGGCGTGCGAGTCGATCGCCGAACATGTCCGCGCGATGCTCGCCCTGAAGAAGCGCGGGACGGTCACCTTCGACTATGGAAACAACATCCGGGGTGAAGCGCTCTCGGCCGGCGTCCGGGACGCCTTTGACATCCCGGGATTCGTCCCCGAGTACATCCGGCCGCTGTTCTGCGACGGCAAAGGCCCCTTCCGCTGGGCGGCACTCTCCGGCGATGAGCGCGACATTGCGCGCACCGACCGGGCGATTCTGGAGACCTTTCCGGAGAACGGGCCGCTCTGCCGGTGGATCGAGCGGGCGCAGCAGGAGGTACACTTCCAGGGTTTGCCGGCCCGGATCTGCTGGCTGGGATATGGCGAGCGAGCCCGGATGGGGGCGATCTTCAACCGTCTGGTCGAGACCGGTGAGGTGAAGGCACCGATCGTCATCGGCCGCGACCATCTTGACTGCGGGTCGGTTGCCTCGCCCAATCGGGAGACCGAAGGGATGAAGGACGGGAGTGATGCGATCGCCGACTGGCCGATCCTGAATGCACTTCTGAACGCCTGCGGCGGTGCGAGCTGGGTCAGCGTGCACCACGGCGGTGGTGTGGGGATGGGTCTCTCGCTGCATGCCGGCATGGTCGTGGTGGCCGATGGCACGCCGGAGGCTGCCCGACGCCTGGAACGCGTCCTGACCTACGATCCTGGCCTGGGCGTCCTTCGCCATGCCGATGCCGGCTACGACCGTGCCATCGAGAACGCCCGCCGCTGGGGGATCCGCGCCCCGATGCTCGAGCGACAACGCTAGTCACACCGTAACCATTGGAGGACCCATGCACGGAATCGGTCACGTGGAGATCCCCACGACAAACGTCAAGAAGGCACAGAAGTTTTTTGGGAACATCTTTGGCTGGACCTTTCAGGAAGTCCCCGACCTGGACCGGGTGCTCTTCCACACGGGCTCGGCGCCGGGCGGGAGCCTACTCCGGGTCAAGAAGATGCCGAAGAAGGGGCAGGTGAACGTCTACATCGAGGTCGAGGATGTCGCGGCGAAGCTGAAGGAGATCAAAAAGGCCAAGGGGAAAGTGCTGGTCAAGAAAACGCCTGTGGGAACGATGGGGTGGCTCGGGCAGTGTGCCACACCTGATGGCTGTTTTCTCTCACTCTGGCAGTCTGCGCCGAAGGAGCAGGCCGAGGGGGAGCCCATCGCCTAGGTGGACGGTGCCGGTGAGGTTCCTCTGGTAGCGGGCCTGTGTGCCACCTGCTCGCACGCCGAGGCGGTCACGAACGCCCGGGGGAGCGTCTATCTCCTCTGCGGCCGCTCGCGCAGCGACGGCGCCTACGTACGCTATCCCCGGCTGCCGGTTGTCTCTTGCCCGGGCTATGAACGTTCCGGAGCGGGTGCCGAAGGATAATCGAGAGCGATGATCGATCCTGTCCGATTCAAGCGTCTTCTTATCCTGCTCATCAAGGTGCTGATCGTGCTCGAGCTGATCAGCGCGTTGTTCCAGGGTCTGGGGGGTGGCTCCTGGAACCGGTTCGCTGTTGATCTGATCGCTGCCGGGGGGCTCTACTTGGCCTGGGGGAGGATCACGGCACTCGTGCGGGAGCAGAAGGAGTCCGCGCGTGCGAAGATGGAACGCGCTCCCCACTCGGTCTCCGTCGTGGATGCCTTTGTCTTTTCGCTGCTCTGGTCCGATGAGATCTACACCGATATCCCTGCCGACCGACGCCGCTTGGTGGTGATCGCCTACACGCTGATTGCGCTCGGGGTGGTGGCGGCCTTTGTCCAGATCGGACCCGGGCTGATGCCGCTGGTGGTGACCGCCACCTTGGTCCTGGGAGCGGTCAACCTTCTGAGCTGGGCGGTGGCCTCCGAGCGCATCGAGCGGGATGCGCTGCAGACCGAGCTCCGGATCGCGCATGAGGTGCAGCTTTCGCTCATGCCCAGGGAGAACCCGGTGGTCGCGGGGCTCGACATTGCAGGCTTCTCGCTCCCGGCACGGGAGGTCGGGGGAGACCTCTTCGAATATGCCACCCTGGACGGCCGCGCCGGCGAGCTGGCAGTCTCGGTCTCCGACGTCTCGGGCAAGGGGATGCACGCGGCGATGGCAGCGGTCTACACCAGCGGCGCCTTTGCCGGTGAGGTCCTCCGCGGAGGTTCTCCGGCGGAGATCTTGCGGCGGATGAACGGCGTTGTCTGGAGGCACTCCGGGCGAGGACAGTTCGTTGCCTTCCTGCTCGCCTCGGTGGATGCCGAAGCGCGCAGGCTCACCTTTGCCAATGCCGGTCAGATGAGGCCGCTGCTACGCTCCGGCGCCACCGTTGAGTGGCTGGAGGTTCCGGGTGTGCACTTCCCCTTGGGGCTCCAAGAGGAGAGCCCATACCAGGAGCAGACACTGCACCTGAAGCAGGGCGATCTGGTGCTGCTTTTGACCGACGGGGTTACCGAAGCGATGGATGCGTGCAGGGAGCTTTACGGGAACGAGCGTCTCGAGGCGCTGGTGCGTGCGCTCGATCCAGAGACCTCGGCTGCTGATGCGATTGAGGCCATCCGGGCCTCCGTCGGTGAGCATGCGGGCACGGCGCCCCAGCACGACGACATCACACTGGTGGCGATCCGGTTTGCCGGGGAAGGTGCCTAGGATGGCCCTAGTGACGCTTGTGTTGCTCTTCTGTGCGTTGCACTCCGGGATCAGGGCCGAGGCCGGGTTCGATGTGACGCTCCGGCTGGATCTCACCTCCGCCGAGCAGACACTGGCGCTCTATGAAGGTCGCCACGGGAACCCCCGGCAGATCGCCGCGCTTAAGGGGAGCCAGATCGCGCTTGCGACGACCTCCCTGATCGTGCAGCGGCCGCTTGAGACGGCGACGCTGGAACAGAGCCTGGAGGCCGCGAAGTTCAACCAGGACCTGGGCGAGGACCTGTTCCGGATGCGGGAGGCTCGCTCGCAGGTGCGGGAGATCCGAGAGCTCCTGGAGGAGGTCCAGCGGCGGAACTTCGGTGAGCGGGTCGTCCGAACCGTCGAGCAGCTCTTTCCCGCCGACGCGCGTGTCAGGCGGAGTGTCCCGGTTTTCTTCGTCGCCTTCGGGCACACCAACGTCGATGCCTATGTCCGGCGCGTCGTCTGGGAGGGGGATAGCCCGCACTTTGTGGGAGAGGGTCAGGGGGAGATCACCATTGTGGTCAACCTGTCCAGGGCCGTCTCCTACGGGCGATCGGTCGACGAGCGCTTCCTGGGGCTCCTGAGCGTTGTGGCCCATGAGGTCTTTCACGCGGCCTTCGCGGCCTACAAGGACGGCTCCCCCCTCTGGCGGGCCTACTACGCCGGGGGGAACAGCTATCTTGAGCAGCTGATGGACATCGCGCACAACGAGGGGATCGCCTACTATCTGAGCCTTATCCAGGCGACTCGCGGCAAGCTTCCTCCGGGCTGGGAGGAGAACGTCCGGGCATCGTTCGAGCGGTTCAACCGCCAAGGCGAGGAGCTGCTGGATCCGGAGCTCTCGCGGCAGCGTGCCTACGACATCATCCGTCAGTCCAACACCTCAGGGTACTGGCAGAGCTACGGGGCGATGGCCGGGATGGTGATCGCACGGCAGATCGACCAGACGCTCGGGCGGACGGCGCTCGTCGAGACGGTACGGGACGGTCCGGTGTCGTTCTTCTCAACCTACCTCCGTGTGATGGAGCGGGACGACCGCGTCCCGAAGCTCTCCGATCGTCTGGCTCGCGAGATCCGGCGCCTTTGGCGCTAGAGGTGCTCCTCCTTGCTCTTCCTGCGCTGTTTTGGTATGTTTTTGGCACATTGAGGTATTCCTCAGGGTGGATCTTCTCCTCACGAACATCAAGCAGCTGGTTACCGTCGGGGCGCCCGGGCAGCGCCTCAGGCGGGGGCCGGCCATGCGTGAGCTCGGTGTGCTGACCGAGGCGGCCGTGGTGTGCCGTGGCGGGACGATCGCCTGGGTCGGCCCGATGAGCGAGCTTGCGCTCAAGGATGATCTGCCCGAGTATGATGCCCGGGGGATGGTGGTCCTGCCCGGCTTCGTGGACTCGCACACCCACATGATGTTTGCCGGGGATCGCTCCGAGGAGTTCGCGCTCCGCTCTTCGGGGGCCACCTACCAGGAGATTGCCGCCGGCGGCGGGGGGATTCTTAATACCGTGCGGCACCTCCGGCAGGCCTCGAAGAAGGAGCTCAAGAAGTCGACCTCGCGTTCCCTGGCCGAGATGCTCCGGCATGGCACCACGACCGTGGAGATCAAATCGGGCTACGGCCTGGAGACCAGAAGCGAGCTCCGGATGCTCGAGGCGATCGCCGAACTCTCCCGGGAGGAGGTGGCGACGGTCGTTGGGACCTTTATCGGCGCGCACGCCGTGCCGCCGGAGTTCGCCGGGCGGCAACGGGAGTACGTGGAGTTGGTTGTCGAAGAGATGCTCCCGCTCGTTGCCGAGCGGAAGCTCGCCTCATTCTGTGATGTCTTCTGTGACCAGGGGTACTTTACGGTCGAGGAGTCGCGCAAAATTCTTTTGGAGGCAAAGCATCTGGCCCTGGGGGTGAAGCTCCATGCCGAGGAGCTGGCGCCCGGCAAGGGCGCACAGCTTGCGGTCGAACTGGGGGCGGTCTCCTGCGATCATCTCGAGCAGGTCGATGAGCCGGGGATCGGTGCGCTGGCAGGTTCCGGGGTCGTGGCGACGCTCCTGCCGGGCGTGTCGTTCTTCCTGAATCACGGTTACGCACCGGCCCGCAGCTTGATTGACCGGGGTGTTGCCGTGGCTATTGCCAGTGACTTCAACCCCGGATCCTGCATGGCCTTTTCGATGCCGCTGATGATGACGATCGCCTGTACGCAAATGCGGATGACACCCGAGGAGGCCATCACGGCCTCGACCATCAATGGCGCGGCCGCGCTCGGATGTTCCGCCACACGCGGCAGCATCGAGCCGGGGAAGGCGGCGGACATGATCGTCTGTGACATTCCCCATTACCGCCATCTGGCATATCATTTTGGGACCAATCACGTCGTGCGGACGATCAAGCACGGAACACTTCTGGAATACTAGGACTCTGGCATGGAACAACAGCTCGTCGAGTGCGTTCCCAACTTCAGTGACGGACGGCGGAGCGAGGTCCTGGAGGCCATTCTTGCTACGGTGCGCGGTGTGGACCGCGTGCGGTTGCTCTCGGCCGAACCCGATCGGGACTACAACCGGAGCGTTGTCACCTTCGTGGGGCCACCTCAGGCGGTGGTCGAGGCGGCCTTCCGGGCGACGCAGGAGGCGACCGCGCGGATCGACATGCGCCAGCAGAAGGGGGAGCACCCCCGGATGGGCGCGACCGATGTCGTGCCCTTCGTCCCTGTCTCAGGTATTTCGATGCAGGAGTGTGTCGGGCTGGCCCGGAGCTTTGGCGAGCGGATCGCCAGGGAGCTATCGATTCCGGTCTATCTCTATGAAGCGGCTGCCAGTCGGCCCGAGCGCCAGAACCTGGCCTCCATCCGCAAGGGGGAGTTCGAGGGGTTGGCCGAGAAGCTCGCCGATCCTGCCTGGGCACCTGACTTCGGCCCGGCCCGGCCTCATCCCACGGCCGGGGCCACAGTCACCGGGGCGCGCACCTTCCTGATCGCCTACAACGTGAACCTTGCGACCGAGGATGTCGATCTCGCGCAGGAGATCGCTCTCCGCATCCGGGAGAGCGGGCGCCTCAAGCGCGGCCAGGACGGCAAGCCGCTCCTGGATGGGCACGGGAAGAAGCAGACGATCCCGGGGACGCTCCGCGCGGTCAAGGCCATGGGGGTGATCCTCGAGGCACACAAGATCGCGCAGGTGTCGATGAACCTGGTGGACTTTCACCGCACGCCGCCGCACGTTGCCTACGAGGAGGTCGCGCGCCAGGCTGCCACGCTGGGAGTCGAGGTCAGAGGAAGCGAGATCGTCGGGATGACCCCGAAGGAGGCCCTTCTTCTGGCCGGGCGGCACTGGGCGGGGGCCGAGGAGAAGGACGAGGCCGCGCTGGTCGCGCTTGCCGTCGAGCGTCTGGGGCTGGGGACGCTGGAGGAGTTTGTGCCGGAGAAGAAGATTATTGAGTACAACCTGTGACACAAGACGAGTGTTGACGATGCCAGAGAAGAGATCCATGCAGGCGTTTCTTGACGAGCTTGCCTCCGCCTCCCCCGCTCCGGGAGGGGGGAGTGTGGCGGCACTGGCCGGCGCCCTGGGCGCGGCGCTGACGGCGATGGTCTGCCGGCTGACCCTGGGCAAGAAGAAGTACGTCGAGGTGGAGGAGGAGATGAAGCGCATCCTGGAGCAGGCCGAGGTGCTTCGCGCCCGCTTCACCGAGCTGATCGACAAGGATGCCGCCGCCTTTGGCAAGGTGATGGAGGCGTTTTCCCTGCCGAAGGAGACGCAGCCGCAGAAGGCGCTCCGTGCGGCGGCGATCACCGAGGCGACCAAGGAAGCCTCGCTGGTCCCGCTGGAGGTGATGAAGCACTGCATCGACGCCCTGGCGCTGGCGCAGCAGGTCGCCTCGCAGGGCAACAGCAGTGCCGCCAGCGACGCCGGCGTGAGCGCGCTGATGCTTCATGCGGCCTGCACCGGCGCGGCCCTGAACGTACGCATCAATCTCAACGGCCTGGATGATCCGGAGTTCGTGGGGTGGAAGACCGATGAGGTGGAGTCGATTCAGAATACGAGTACGATGATGCTCGAGGAGATTCAATCGGTGCTGGAGACAAAACTCGCCCGCCCCTGAAGCCTAGGTCCCTTGAGCGGGAGGCGCTCCGAGCAGCAGGAGAACGGCGGCCGCCACGGCCGCCGTTTCTGTTCTGAGGCGACGCACTCCCAGACTTGCCTGGCGGCATCCCGCCGCGGTCGCCTGGTGGAGTTCCTCATCGGTGAATCCGCCCTCCGGTCCGATGAGAACCAGTGGGGCGTTGCCGAGCCCGGGGTCGAGCAGCGGGAGCCGAGGGCCGGCGGCGCGTTCGTGGAGGATGAGAGCGTTCTCCCCCCCCACGCCGGAGAGCACCTCGGCAAGGGTGGCGGGCTCTTCGATCCGCGGGAGCCTCGACCGGAGAGACTGCTTCATGGCGGCAAGGGCAATCGCCCTCCACCGCTCGGTGCGCGGCGCGTGGCGGACGGTGCGGTGGGTCAGGAGCGGTATGATTGCCGCAACGCCGGCCTCGGTCGTCTTCTCCACCAGGAGGTCGAACCGGCCGGGATTCTTCGTGAGGCCGACGGCGAGCGTCAGGCGTCGTGGCGACTCGTTGTGCTCGGCCTGGCGTGCGGTGATGCGGCAGAGCGTCCGCTGGCGGTCGATGGAGGTGATGGTGGCCGTGTAGGCCGTCCCCTCCCCGTCGGCGATGAGAATCTCCTCCCCCGTGCGCTTGCGCATGACGCGCCGCAGGTGTGTGCTCTCCTCCCCCTCCAGGGTGATCTCCCCGCGGGCGATCTGCCGGGGGTGCGCGTAGTAGAGCTCCACGGCTAGAGCGGTCTCCTGAGGTCGAGGATGAATTCGCCCTGGCCGGCGTCGCTCCATGCGTAGCTTGTCCGGACCACAAAACTGTAGGGCAGCAACAGGTCGATCCCCCCACCGTAGCCGGAGGAGAACGACCGGAGGCCGATCTTCTGGCCGCGGAACCAGGTGACGCCCGTGTCGCCAAAGAGGGCGAGGCTCACGCCCAGGCGCCAGAAGGAGAATGCCTGGGGGATCCCCAGGCTGCTGACGTCGTAGGTGCGGGGACCGAACAGCGGGATGCGCAGCTCGAGTGTTCCGCCGGCCAGGCTTTCCCCCTCGAAGACCGTCGTGTAGTAGCCGCGGATGCGCTCCCCGTAGCCGAAATAGGTGTTCATATAGCCCGGCACCGCTCCGCCGGTGACGATCGTGGCAACGCCGCGACTGAGCAGGGTAACTCCGAAGGGGAGCGGCGTGTAGAGCCGGAGGTCGCCCCCCATGCGGAAGAACCCGACCTTGCCTTCGCCGAACCCGTTCCGCGCGACATAGAGTTCTGCAAACTGTCCGCGGCTGGCGTATTCGTAGAGGTCGCGGGAGTCGTAGGTGAAGGCGAGCGTGGCGGTGAGGAAGATGTCCCTTCCCTCAGGATCGAGTGTGTATCCCGGCTGGTATTCATTGACAACGACCCCCCGAACACCCGCACTCAGCGCCAGCGTCTCGAACAGGTTGAAGCGTTTGCTCAGGCCCAGGTTGGCCGTATAGTTGTTGACGGAGAAATCCCCCGGGTAGAGCTCGCTCCGGTTGCGGACACGCGCGTAGGAGAGGCCGGAGGTGAACGCGAGCCGATTGTCGTGGTCGAAGAGGGGGTCGCTGTAGGAGACGGCCACCGAGGGGTCGTAGCCCAGCGTCAGGAAGGCGAAGAGCTTCTGGTTGCGGCCCCGGAGGTTGTTGTGCAGGATCCCGGCGCCGAAGTAGACCTTCTTCGGATCACCGTCTCGGAACCCGAAGATGGGGACCGGAATCAGGTGCCAGCGTTCGGAGACCTCGACATAGAGAAAGCGCGTGGCCTGGAGGGAGTCGTAGTAGATGTCCACGCGGGTGAAGAGGCCGAGGCCGTAGATGCGGCGCCGGTCGTACTGGATGGCCTCGAGCGTCACCTCGCTTCCCGGCCCGAGTGTCATCTCGTTGAGGATGACGTAGGTCTCGGTCGCGGTGTTGCCGGCGACGATCACCGTGTCGAGGATCCCCAGGACCTCGCTGCCGGGCCTCGTCTCCTGCGCCTGCGTCGAGGCGATGAGCAGGGCTGTCGTGAAGGCAAGAAGGCCTTGCCGCGAACGATGATGCGTTGCTCTGTGCCCCCTTCCCATCAGAGCAGATCCCGCAGGGCCTGTCGGGCTGCCGCCTGTTCGGCCTCTTTCTTGTTCGTTCCCGTGCCGGTTCCCCGGCCTCCGGATCCCAGAAGGACCTCGACGGGGAATGTCCGGTCGTGGTCCGGGCCGTCCTCC
>Ga0209536_100009945_pt1 | contig 14071 bp, 13 predicted proteins | sample DeeMarSeWOR28_12_FD_187461 | JGI IMG/M metagenome (GOLD analysis project Ga0209536, IMG submission 187461) | Marine sediment microbial communities from White Oak River estuary, North Carolina - WOR-2-8_12 (SPAdes) (version 2) | ecosystem: Environmental > Aquatic > Marine > Intertidal zone >...
TCGATCAGTTCGAGGGCATCCATGGCCACCTCTTTTGTCTCGGCTGCCACCGCGGCCACCTGTTCCCCGACGTAATAGACTTCCTTGGAAAGCACCCTGTAGGTATGGTGAGGTGAGTTGTGGGCTCGAATGGGTATTTGGGACACGTCTTTATAGGTCAAAACCCCCCGCACGCCCGGCAGTTTCTCCGCCTTACTCGTGTCGATGCGAAGGATTCTGGCACGGGCGTAGGGGCTTTTGAGGAGCTTGCACTCCAACAGACCCGGCAAGCGAATATCATGGAGGTAGAGCGCCTTCCCGGTCGCCTTGAGCTTTGCATCTACCCGGGGGATATCCTTACCCAACACGTGGTGTTTCACTGCCATAGGACTGCCTATCCTTTTTTTCCCATGATCTTGGCGGCTTCCAAGACCGACTTGATTTGAAGACTGTAATTGCCGCAACGACAGAGGTTCCCGGAGAGCCCTTCCTTGATCTGCGCCTCGGTCGGGTCGGGATTGCTTTCCAACAAGGCCTTGGAGGTGAGGATCATGCCGGGGATGCAGAAACCGCACTGGATCCCGTGGTTATCGATGAAGGCCTGTTGGACGGGATGAAGCTCCCCGGTTTCAGGATCACCGAGACCTTCGATCGTGGTCACCTCCATCCCGTCGCAATCCGCCGTCAGTGTCGAACAGGAAAGGACCGGTTTTCCATCCAAAAGAACCGTGCAACTCCCGCAAGCCCCCGTGTCGCAGGCGACCTTGGTCCCGGTGAGCCCGAGCCTTTCTCGAAGGGTATGGGCAAGGGTATCCCAGGGGTAGACGTCGTAGGCAAGAGATTCCCAGGGATCCACATCGTCTCCGAACCTCAATGTGTACTGCCTCCCATTGACCTTCAGACGGATCGTTTGCTGCATTCCTGCTGTTTCTTCTTTAGCCATAATGAACTTGATTTCTTTTTAAACTAAAACCTTAAAATCTAATTCAGGTTTTTTATCAAACATGATGCTAAATGCGAACAGATACTGGTAGCTGGTTTCTGGATGCTGGTACGTAAGGAGAAACTATTTACTGATTGATCCAGAATCTGGCATCTCTACGCATCAAGCAATGGGACATTGACGCCGCTAACTCGTCGGTTTGAGGCGAAGCTTCGCAGGTTTTGTCTTTGTGTTTACCCGATCAAGTCAATTCGATCTTCTCCTCATACCAGCCGTACCCGTACCCGAGAACCACATGTTTCAAACGGGGGTTGATTCTCTCCAGCATAAAGTTGGTCGCCCTTGCATAGATCTTGTTGTTGACTTCAAGGACATCCAGCCCTAAGACCCGGCAGGTGTACGAAATCACGTCTACCAATTCCTTCCGTTTGAGTAAGACCTTGCTTTCCGTCTTGTCGACCAGTTCAAAGTTATCCTCTTTGAGCTTAAAATACTTGATGAAAAGATCCAGGGCCCGCTCCAGATCCGTTCCCTCATGAACCAGACTGTCCCAATTTTGATCTAGCCACTTGAGTCTTTTATCGGTAACCGTATCGCTCATGATCTCAAAGGCCGTATCAAGACCGTACCGATCCCCGACGGCGATGATGAGCCGGTAAAGATCGACTTCATAGTCCCTCATCACATTCAGGACATCTTCTACGACCCTGTCCTTATAGGCTTCGGCACGGGTTTCTATGTCTACCAGGACTTCGTCTCGACCGTAAACCTTGCTCTTCTCATATTTTTCTGTCTGCATTTTATTAACTCTCACGCCTGCTTTGAATCATTCCTGCCATCCGGCAAAGCGTGGAATGATTTGTGTTATCTATACGGCAGGACAATATCAGGTAGAAACAAGCTGATATTCGGGAAAGCCACTAGTAATATCAAGAAAACAATCATCGCTATGATGAACGGAATTACCCCTCTGAATATAAGGTACATAGGAACATCCCTGACCATGCCTCCAACGGTAAAAACAAGGATGCCCACAGGAGGTGTAATGCTTCCTACTAACATAGTGACCATTATCAGTACCCCGAACCATACAAGGTCAAAACCCAATCCATGAACTACCGGCGCGAAGATAGGGACCGTAATCATCATTATGGCGATAATATCCATGAATAAACCTGTAAAAATAAAGAATAAAAGGATAAGAGCTATTATAATGTAACTGTTCAGCTGTAGCCCGCTGATAAAATTCGCCAGCGCAATAGGAACTCCCGAGATTGTCATGAATGCAGAAAAAATAAACGCACCAATGATAAGGACAAAGAGCATGGCCGTTGTTGACCCGGTATGGTGAAGAGATGATAATAATCGCGGCCAGGTAAGTTTTCTATTTATCAGGCCAAGTACAAAAGCTCCGAAGGCTCCAACGGACGCAGCTTCAGTCGCGGTGAAGAATCCTGTATATATGCCGCCCATGACTAAAACGAACAGGACTATAATTCCCCATACATCCCTGAGTGCCCCAAGTTTCTCTCCCCAGGTTGTTTTTGGTCCGGAAGGGCCAAGGTTGGGATACATCCGACAAAGGATGTAAACGGTAACGCAAAACATAAAAGTCAGGAGAATGCCGGGTAAGATACCGGCCATGAAAAGGGCTCCGATAGATTCTTCGGCGAGAAGGCCATAAATGATAAAGCCGATACTGGGCGGAATCATGAATCCCAGATTGCCGCCTGCGGCGATGGAACCGAGTGATAAATGGTCGGCATACTTATGTCGTCTCAATTCCGGCAGGGATACCGGCACCATCGTAGCTGCCGTAGCGATATGGTCGCCGCACACGGCACCGAATGCAGCAGCGCCTACGACGGAACTCATGGCCAGACCGCCACGGAGTCGACCTATCCACTTGTTAGCAACGGTAAATGCACTCTTAGTCAGTTCGGATTGTGTAGCAAGGTGTCCCATGAAAACAAAAATGGGAACAGCACTCAACATATATTTGGTCCCTTCACTATACGCAACGAGACCAGCTACGGAGAGCGCCGGTGTGAGCCCTCGAATAGCCCAGAAACCCGTAAAGCCTGTCAGAGCCATTGCAAAACCAATGGGCATCTTCAGAAACAGCAGCACCAGAAAAACGCATATTCCAATTATCCCAATTAGTAAAGGACTCATGATTCTGCTTTCTTTTCAATTATCGGAAAACTGATTGAACTGACAAATTGTATTAGAATGACACAGGCCAGCAGAGCACTACCAAAGGCTGCTATGAATGAAAAGGGATAAACGGGTATCCTCAACAACATGGAACTTTCTCCTGCTCGCCATAAACCCAATGCCTGCCGGGTCAACTGGTAGCTCAGCATGATCCATAATCCCAGACTCAAAAGCGATGTGACTTTCTCCGTAATTATCTTTAATTTGTTCGGAAAAAGGACCAACAATACGTCACAAGTCACATGATGATCATGAACAGCAGCGTGTGATATGGTAAGAAACACTGCCATCGCCATCATGAACCTGACAATCTCCAGAGTACCCAGCAGGGGACTTCCAAAAATGCGACGTCCAATGACATCAAGCACCGTAACCAGCACCATAACGGCTACCGCAAATATACCAATAGAGTTGGTTACGTTGGTGAGTCCGAAAACACCTTTGCGAATATTACCGGCAACCGAACTGATACTCACAGCTTAAGACCCTTTGTTTGAATACTTTTCTATTAGTCGGAGGGCATCTTCAAGTACTTTGGTACCAGGCAGACCTTTGGCATCTTTTTCCTCTGCCCATCTATACCAGAGAGGTTGAACGGCTTTGAGCCATCTTGCTCTTTCTTCCTTAGTAAGGGTATAAGGACCCGGCTTTCCGGCTTTTTTATCCATACCTGCAATTAAGCCTTTGAGATGTGCCTCGGTCTGTTCGAACGCTGCTGCTGCAATTCTGGAGCGCTCGCGACCGCTGAGGTCCTCGATTATTTGCTGAATATCCGCCGGTAAGCTATTCCAGGTTTTCAGATTCATCATTATAGGCCAAGACATAACGCAAAGATTGACCTCGGTACGATAGCGGGTAACTTCCTGGAGCTTAAATGCGATAGCACCTTCCCATCCAAAGATAGATCCATCTATTACTCCCCTTTCCAGGGAAGGGTATATCTCCGGAGTGTACATGGTTGCCGGAACGGCTCCTAAAGCCATAAGAGTATCAGCGACAACCCTGCTGTCACAATTAATCTTTAAGCCTTTCAAGTCTTCTTTCGTCTTTACCGGTTTATTCCTTAACTGCAATTGAAGATTCGGTGTTGCCTGGATCCAGAGAACTTTAACGTCTTTGAACTCCGTATCAACCATGTATTTGTCAACCAGATCACTTAACACCAGAGCCGCAACTTCACCCGATGGGAAGAGCATCGGTAGCTTGTTCATTTCATAAAGAGGAAAACGCCCAGGAGAATTTTCGGTCATGGGACCGGCTACGTCGCATACTCCGGTGTAAACCATCTCATAATGATCCCCCGCTGAACCCAAGGTACCGTTCGGATGCATCTCAAATTTTACGCGGCCGCCTGTTGCTTTTTGAATCGCCTCAGCCCACGGCACCACCCCGCCTTTTACGGTGAATGCATGTTGGGTTCTGAAATCGGAGTATACCAGCGTATATGTCTTGTCTTTGGAGGCTGATTGTCCGTTTCCGACAAGAACCATGGGGACAATCAGACTCACCGCCAATAAGATTAGAAATGATCTTTTCATTTTCGGTCCTCCTTATTAAAATTTGCTTCCTTTTCCTTGCCCTTAATTTACATTTTCAAACCCAATTACGGTAATTCTCCATCCCGTTTTAAAGGTTACTGATACCCTTTACCATCCGGTTGTTAACACCGCGGTCATCCGACTCTACCAACTGGCCAGCGGATAGCGAACATCTATCGCCCTTAGAGGGCACTCCATCATGCAAGCGCCGCAAAACCAGCACTCCATGTGATAAGTCACTCTAGGCACATTCACACCTTCATCCCATGTATAAACATCCATAGGGCAGAGATTGTAACATTTGCGACATCCATTACACTTGCTATAATCTACCTTCACCGGCATCCGAGTAGACATTTAATCGCCCTCCTCCAGCCATTTTGGATCGACTTCCGGGAATGAGCCTTTCTCAATGACACATTTTCCGTCTTTCATGTACGCAAAGTTCACCTGGTTATCCCATTCCGGGTTCATTTCAGGGAAATCCTTGCGCCAGAAGGAAGCCCGTGTATCTTCTCTGCTGAGCGCAGATCTATAATGGACTTCAGCCAGGTCGGCCAGATTATAGCAATCCACAACGCGCATTAAACGATGAGGGGTATCACCTGAGAGCCTGTGCATCCAGTCTCTGCGAACATCATTCAAACGAGAAAGACCTTCTTTCAGCTTTCCTTCCGAACGATAGAGAACTGCATAGCGTTCACTTATCATACGGATCTTGGTCTCAAATTCCAGAGGGTCAGCGCCGTCTTCCACATTTTTATGCATATCAAGGCGATCTTTCCAAAGCTTGACCTGAGCTTCATCGAGCTCTGAGTTTTCAATCTTCGGCAGTTCCTTAACTGCACTTTCAGCGAAAATAATGCCACTGTTGCAGGAACCCAAAACCGTGCCGCCCGCCTGCACAGCGTCGCCAATCCCGTAGAGCCCGTCTACGGTGGTTTTGAAGCTTTCATCTGTAACAATACCCGCCATATTCTTGGTCAGGGCCAGGGATTTCGTTCCGTGAAGCTCCCAACGGTGCTTCCGGGGATCAAATCCGCGTTCCTGGATGTATTTCAAAGAAGCCAGTCTCTCATCAGCGGTGGAGATTTCTCTCTTCCTCTGATGGCTTTCCGAGGTGTTCGGCACATCAAAATACATCGGTGTGAGACCTTTTTCTTCTTGTTCCAGATATGTTTCCAGAGACATGAATGCAGTCTCAGAGATGACCTCTCCCCTGGCATTGACAATAGGCGTAGGTTCTCCGTCACCGTCGGTCAGGGAGCCAAACATGAGCGTTTTGTCATCCAACAGTCTCGAAAACCAGGATGAAAACTCCATGTTGGCAAGCTTGGCGCCGGCCCTGTATGCCATAGCATGGGCATCTCCAGCGCCTGTCGGATTCCAGTGATACATAAACTTGTTCGTCCACGGAGCACCGTCCTCAGGATTGAATATGCGCTGAACCATGCCTGTGCCGACGACGACCACCTTTGCTTTGATAACGATAAAATCACCGTTGCGAACGTTTAAGGCCACAGCTCCGACAACTTTTCCGTTCTTTGTCAGCAGATCCACGCCCATTGTCCTCTCTAAAACTTTACATCCGGCTGCGCGAACAGCAGCCGCAAGTTGCGGTTTCAGAAATTGCCCATGGAAACGGATTGTCGTCCTGCCGCCGGTCCTGGGGGAAGGAATCCAGTAATGTTCGCCGTCATCCCACTTAAGGTCTACCCCCCAGGATTCCATTTCTTCAACGTGTTTCCTGGTGTCCTTCCAGGTGGAAAAATATACATTGGAATTGAACAATCCCTTTTTGTTTTTGATTGGAGGGTACTGTCCTTCGCCGGTCATCCCTTTAACAATATCCTTATAGGATATGTTTTCATTGGGAACCGTCGCACAATGATCCATGCCCGCCGCCGCACCACCGCCCCTGTCTAGCGATGCCTTCTCAAGAACAATCACTTCGGCACCAAGCCGACCCGCTTTGGACGCTGCCACACATCCGGACAGGCCTCCGCCAATCACAAGAACCTCGGTTTCAAAAACCCTGTCGGCAATCTTTTCTAAACCCATTAATGTAATACCCCCCTTATTACGTGAAAAAGCCAGAATGCCCCGTGCTTTGCACGGGGATGAATGGCCAATATGGGGGTTTGGGGGCGTGAGCCCCCAAACCTAAATGGCTTTTTCTTTAGAAGAAGCCCCGACCTTTGGTCGGGGTTCTTCAGGGTTTCTTTGAGAGGCCGTAATCTTTCCAATACTCCAACTGGCACTTCCGGGTCACTGCCCAATAACTTGTTTTTTCCTTCTCTGCACGTTTCTTAATTCTGTTCCAGAGAGTATCTTTTTTTGTCCATTCGACGTATTTCTTCTTATCCATTATAAAAAACCCCCTCCCTTATCAGCTGGAATTATTACTGGACAGCATTCAACAGTGAGTTTTTTACAGCTGAAGTAATTTGTTGCAATTTATTTGCATTTTCTCTCAATGGCACCGCATTTTCACAAGCTAGTCTTCCTGCCTGAACCGCGACCGCCTCATTAATTTCTTTTCCTTTGACAAAAGTCTCTACTTCCCTCAGGGGGTACGGAACAGGTGCGACCCCACCTAAAACGATTCGCGCATCCACTATTTTGCCATCTTCTACTTTATAAGCAGATGCTACGCTTACGAGTGCAAAGTTCTTCCCATCTCTTAAGCTCAGTTTGTCATAAGAACCTTTATAATTATCCCAGGCGGGGATTTCTATTTCCTTTACAAGTTCACCCTGATTAAGGACACCGTCAACCATTGGTGTTTTTGTAAAGAAGTCGACAGCTTTTATATCTCTTTCAGTAGTTTTTACTATTGCGTCCAAAGCAACGAGTACCGGAGAAATATCAGAGGGATTCACCGCCAGGCACCCGCAATTGTAGCACCTCGACGTTTCCTCCTTAACCTGCTCCCAATTGAGGTCTGTATAATAATCTTCCAGATCAAGTGAACATTCATTCGGTAGCCTTAACGGCAATTCTGCGGCATCTTTCCTGGTAATCCCAACCGCATCAAATTTCAGAAAAGGTGGTTCCTCTGAAACATCACATTCATCATGTGCCTCAACACCAAAGTCCTTGTTTATTGCGTCGGCGGCTCCATGTCCTGATACAATTGCATTAATGACAGTAGCAGGACCGCTGGTCATATCTCCCCCGGCATATACACCCTTTTTGCTGGTCATATAAGTTTTTTCGTCAATTGCTACAAGCCCTCTGGGTGTAAGATCCAGTTGATATTTTTCATCCAGGAAAGAAAGATCAACACTTTGTCCTACCGCGAGAAATATTGAATCTCCCTCAATGACCTCTTTTTCATTCAGGTCATATACGGGTGCATAGCGATTGTTTTCATCATATACGGAAAGGCATTTAACGAGTTCCATGCCTTTAATCTTGTCTCCATCTCGAATAACCTTACTCACACCATAGGAATTGATAATTTCAATTTCTTGTTCTCTGCATCTTTTAATTTCGTTTTTTCCGGCAGGCATTTCTTCTTCTGATTCTACACAAATTAGTGTAACATTTGCTGCGCCCAGTCTCTTTGCTGTCGAGGCTACATCCATGGCAACATTGCCGCCTCCGACAACCAGGACATCCTGGCCGAGCTTACCTTTCATCCAGTTTTTCACTTCCATAAGGAAGTCAAGTCCGAATACTGTAAGTTCCTCGCCGTCGATACCGATAACCGGTTTCTTCCAGGCGCCGGTGTCATAGAACACCTTGTCGAAGCTTTCCTCCAGCTTTTCAGGCGATATATCCGTACCAATTTCTGTATTCATTACGAATTCGATGCCCATGTTCTTTAGAGCATCTACAGTATTTTTTACATAGTTTTTAGGCAGTCGGTAAGCCGGTATGGCATATTGAAGCATGCCGCCCGCTTCTCCCATCCTGTCATAAATCGCAACATTATGCCCTTCCTTGCGTAAGAAATAGGCCGCAGAAAGTCCTGCAGGACCTGTGCCTACGATTGCTACTTTTTTACCCGAGTTTTTATTTGGATTACGATAATACTTCTCACTGTTTTCAAGGATATAATCTCCCATATAGCGTTCAACATTACGGATAGCTACAGGCTCATCATGGTTGTTTCTGTTACAGGTTTCCTGGCAAAAACGCGCGCATACTCTGCCTGTTAATGAAGCAAAAGGATTTTTCTTCATTATTATTTTGGCTGCGCCATCTAAATCATCATTTCTCAGTCTTTCCATGTATGCGGGAATATCAATTCCAGCAGGGCAATTATCCGTACAGGGTGAATTGTGTATCTTCATACCGCCAAATACAGAATGATGGAATTCATTTTTTTCGTGCAATGCGAGACATTCCTTTCCGCCTTTGCGGTAACATATCTTTCTTCCGCCATTATTATGAGAAAAGCGATAATGCTCGCAGGCTGTGCACTGACATATATTCCCGCCGATTGTAGCGGCATTTCTGATTATTGGTGTGGCAACAGAACCTGCGGCTTTTGATAATATCGGCAGCTTCTTCAGGATTACCTGTGATTCAGAAATATCAGCCAGTTTTGCCAGGGCTCCTATTTTAAGGCAGTTTTTTTCTGCTTTAATATAATCCACCCCTTTAATAGTTTTGAGATTTATTACATTATCAGGTGCTTCTTCAAGAATTTCCTCTTTCAGTAAGTTGACCAGATCCGTACCTCCTGAAATCGCAACTGACTTCTCGTTTTCTTTTAATCTCTCACTCGCTTCATCAAAACTTTCAGCATTATAATGTTGAAAATCTCTCATGAGATACGTCCTTTATTACTTTTTCCTAATTTTTTGTTGCTTTATCTTAAAGCCGGATGCTTTGCCAGATGAGATACCAGCTGCGTCCCTATGCCGCACTCCTTTTCCAAACTGCAATAATTTCCAGATAATCCCTCTTTGATCTCGCTTTCCGTGGGATTAGGATTTTTATTAAATATGGATTTAACCGCCACTATGATTCCGGGGATGCAAATTTGACACTGAAACCTCGAATAATCTAAAACTGCTTTCACAACAGGATCAGGTTCACCATTCGCTTTCTTTTGCAATCCCTCAATTGTTACAATTTTTTTGCCATCACATTCTGATGTTAACGTCATACAGGAAGCTATAGCTTTCCCATCCGCCAACACCGCACAGCGTCCGCAAAAACCCTCTCCACACGATAGTTCAGTACCGGCAAAACCCATTCTCTCCCGCAGCGTCTGCACTAATGTCTCTGAATAAGGAACCTGTCCACGCCGCTCCCCCAGTGAGAACTTATGGTCCTCTCCATTGATGTTTAAGACAGCGTAGTCTTTCATGAAATTTCCTCCTTAATGTGACCTTGCCGCTTCCCTATGCCGGTTCTTTTCCGCCTTTCATATCCTGCATCCGATCACCTTGCCTCCATTATCCCTCGAGATCTATCATTTCTAGAGATCTGCAAGCTTAACCCATCTGCAGGAGACTTCTCCATCCTCTATGGTCACCTCTTCCATTTCCCCGGTCTCTCCTAAGGCGCCGCCGTTGATGAAGGTTGTCTCCCCCTGTTTCTCAACGCCCTGAGTCTCGTGAACATGACCGAAGGTGTGCAGAAGGGGTTGAAATCTGAGGGCCGCATCTCTGAATGCGTTACACCCGATATGGCCCTCCTTCGCCTTTTCACCATATGTGGAGACTGCATAGGAGATCCAGTCCTCTTTCACCTTGTCCAGGATGCGGTAAGGCGGCGCGTGGGTCACGAAGATCGTCTTTCTCGCATCTACCTTTTCAAAGAGTCCGGCGAGATCCTCAGCGGCCTGATCCTCCGTGAACATGAGTTCAGGGGCCTCGACGATATTCTCATCCAGATATTTGACACGACCGTTGTAGCCAATAAGGTGGTACCCTTTCACATTGACGATCTTTTTGTGAAGGATGTTGATATTCTCGCTGAAATCGACGGGATCACGCCCCAGGTGTGGCGCGATCCGGGTCGGAACGGTATCCGAGTTTCCCAGAACACCGTAAATAGGGATTTTCTTTTTGATCACTGAGAAGAGACTATTGATCTTCGTAGAATCTTCCACAGACTTGGTGAAGGCGGCTTTAACCTCCTCAGACTCCTCCATAATGGACGTGGATGTCCTTTCTTCCCAGGGTTTCCCACCGAGCGATCTTGACCGCCTTATTTCCTTATAGACCTGAGGGTCCGGTGTATCCCCCTTGTAGAGGATAAAGTCATATCTTGATAGGTCGCCTTCCGCCAAGAGGCTGATGTAGTCATGTCGTCCTTCCAGATCACTCATTGCCAAAAACTTTAGCCGGCTCAAAACGTATCCTCCCTAACTTTTGTGTTTATTATCCAAAAAACAGGGTTCTCATATTTTCTTTTTTCGGATCTGTGTTTAAGTTAACAACAACCCAAAAACGATCTTTATACCTCTCACAGAGCTCACGGAGGTCGCAGAGTCTAATTGATCTGAATTTCTGAGGCGGGAATTCAGATCAATTTGCCATCCCACTTGCGTGGGACTCAATATCATTTTAGCCATTCAATTGGACACGGATTAGCCCTGTACCATACTGCTGCATGCAGTTTGGTAAAGGGTGCTGGTTGGACTGATTCGTCCGCACTGCCTTGCCATAGCTGGCCCACGAAGATGGGCAAGCGACGGCAGGTCACCGAATCAGTCCTTACATAATAATCCCCTCTGAGTTCCCTGTGTACTCAAGCGACTAACGGGAGCGGGCGAGAGATAAAGAAAACCATTTTCCCGCAGAGCATAGCTTGGACCATCAGCATAGAGGCTGTGTCACAATTCAAAAAAGTGCCTGAATTCCATCCGTCATGCCGGACTTGATCCGGCATCCAGAAACGTAAGGCCTTGAGACAGCACTGGATTCCGGGTCAAGCCCGGAATGACCAAACTGCTATACACCTATATTTGTCAATTACGACACAATCTCCTGGCTGAAGGTTTATGGAATTAACCTATTTGGGTTACCGGCCGAACAGCAGAAATCCTCACGATGCCTTATCCATGAAGGAGTTCCCCATACTTTGCCTTTATTCTCGTGCAGATGTGAACAGCAGCGCGGTACATTTTGAGGGCCGTCTCTGGATCCTTCTTATGCTTGAGCCAGTTATCCCTCACCTCCAACATCAATTGGATATTGGCTGCTTTGTCCTCGTCGTACCTTTCTCTGTAAAATGCGGACAGTTTGTCCTTGTCGGTCACGAATTCGAGCCATCGCTTTTCCGCCAGCTCTTCCTCGCTCAGGGCCAGGGTAACCCCAAAGCCTATGGAAGCCATCTGGGCGACCTTGTAAGCCTCATGCATCAGCAAGTGGCTTTCCTCGGGCCAGGCATATTGAAAAGGCGCCCTTTCCAGAGGGAGCCAGATATGGGAGAAAGTAGGCGCGAAAAAGGTCTTGATGTAATCTATTGTGGGCGGGGGCTGGTGAACATCGGCAAGGACGTCATTTCCAAAAACGAGCTTTCTTGTCTGCAGAAGGGCTTCAAAAACCCATCCCCATCCGAAAGGAACCGGACCGTGCCTGTCCTCCATACGGGCGTATTGGGTGCAGAGGGTAACGTCAAAATCGGCCCCTTTTATAATGGGGTAGATGTACCTGTTCGGTCGGAACTCGGGCATGACCGTGGCTGAATCCTTGAACTGGGTGCAGACCTGTCTCAAGATCTCCGCATTTCTCAAAAACACGTCCGGTTCAACGCCTTCCTTAAGCAGCAGGAAGTAATTGATATCCGGGAGGTCCAAACTGATCTTGCCAAAGGCGTAACTTCCGAATAGGTAAAGGGCCTCTAGGTCCCCACCAATTTCAGCCTCACATTTTTTCTCATAAAAGCTGGCAATGGCATCGACAATTTCCCTCCTGTTCTCTGTGTCCCCCATGTTAATCCCTCCTAAGCCATTGAAACTATTTAAAAAAATAACATCACTCAAAATTAGATTGAAAGTTTAATAAACTATTTTTTTATTGTCAAGAAATTTTTCTAAGTTAAAACAGCTATTTCAATACATAATATATTTTTTTAATTAATTAGTTGTATATTTTTTCTTTACCTTTGAATCTATAAATGCTAAAAATATAAAGATACGTTTGCTGAGTGAGGATTTCGGGTGTGACCACAATACTTGAATTGATAGAAAAATCAGGGCTGAACAGGAACCAGGTCTCTAAAATAAGCGGCATTTCAAATACTTATCTTGCCAAGTTAGAACGCCTTGAGATGGATGGTGCAAGAATCGACATCAGGCGGAAGACCCTGATCAATATCGCCGTCAGCCTGAACCTGAGCCTCGCGGAGATTAACAGCCTGCTCAAGGAATATAACCATGAACAGGTTTCGACGTCAGACACGCCCTATTTTCTCGCAGCCAGCGAAATCCAGACAGTAACCGGTATCCTCCCGCTTTTCAGCAGTCTCGCTCTGGAGTGGTTTCTTATCGGTATGGAAAAAAAACTATCCGCCACGGAAGGGGCCTCCATGGAGTATGTCCTGGATCAGCCCAATCATGCCCTCAAGTCTTCGGAGCATGCCGGTTTTGTAAACGAACTGGACGCAAGCGCCAAACGGATCCTGCCGGTACACAAAGATTTGGTCGAATCCGCCTGCATTCACAGAAGAAAATTGATTACAGAGGCCCTGGAAAAAGGCAATTCGATCAGTACCTATATCTGCGCCGGGTGCTTTGAAAGATACATGAAGAGGTGGGAAAGATATTCGGGAACGGATATCGAGGACAAATACAAGCTCTTCCTGCGGGAGCACCTGCAAACCGTGGTGAAATACATTGAAAACTACCCGCAACGTTTCAACTTGAAATTGCTCAAGAAATGCCCTCGAGTACGATATGAATTGCTTTATACCCCCAACCAAAACAAGCAGGGTGAGGTTGAAAGCAAAATCAACAAGGTCTTCTTTCTCGGAAGGGAGTCGGAGTGCAACAGCGACAGAAGAATATTGGGGTGGAGTAATGACAATGGCTTCGGACAGGGATTCGGCGATCTGATAGGGTTTGCAACCGACTTACAGAATCTGCTCGATTTCTTTCACAAACAACATTTGGGTCTCAAGGATCATTTTGTTGAAGATCGGTTTGATGACCCCCAGAGACTTGTTGAACATATCAAGAAATTGATGAACAAGAACATCCCGTGACCAGATACCTTCTCCCTTGAAAACCTCTTCAAACAACAAGACGCCGTGCCCAAGGATAGACCTCCCTAAATCGTACCAGAAATTTGACAAAGTGAAGAAACGTTTCTATGTCGTCGAGGTTTTATTTGACACGACATGGAAAATTTATTCATTATGGATGTGGAAATTCCAAAAAGGAAGCAAAAATGGAAATCAAACCTCGATTTTTCCAGGACCCATTGCG
>Ga0209536_100009946_pt1 | contig 14071 bp, 11 predicted proteins | sample DeeMarSeWOR28_12_FD_187461 | JGI IMG/M metagenome (GOLD analysis project Ga0209536, IMG submission 187461) | Marine sediment microbial communities from White Oak River estuary, North Carolina - WOR-2-8_12 (SPAdes) (version 2) | ecosystem: Environmental > Aquatic > Marine > Intertidal zone >...
TCCGGATCCCGACAAAAAACAGGATCACTACAGGCAAAATATAATACAAAAAGTTCATTTCAATGGGTTTTTAGTTTGATTGATGTTGAAATACAGAGCTCCCTTTTCAAGAAAACCGCAATACAACTTCTTGTATAAAGCTACTCCATGTAAGCAATTAAAGTATTACATGATTTGGGGAAGGAGTTATATAATTCACACATTCAGTTGCATTTAATATTACTGAAGGTCATTCGTTTCCATCACTTCTAAATATATTTCATTTTAAAATCTATCGGTAGATAATATAATTTCCTTACCTGGTTGCTGAACATATATGCGATTTTCAGCTGTAATAAAGATTTTGATAGGTTTATGAGGAGATGTCGTTTTTAAGGATGCTTTCAATTGGTTTGAAAGAAAGTATGATGAACTTTTTAATTCGCCTAAATTTTCATTCACGCCCCCGTTTGTTTCCATCCAGGCAACATAGGATCGGTTGAAGTTTTGTAGTCTTTCTACTTCTGCTAAATCTGAAATATGTATTTGAATCACATAATTTTGGTCATTGTCCCTACTGACCTTTGCATAACCTTGTGCCAAAGGAACAACCGAAGAAGCAAGGAAGGATGTTTTTGTAACACAAGAAGCAAATAAAGATAATAACGCTGCTATCATAAAGGCAGCTAAAATATTCTTTATGAAATATTTCAACTTTGCTGTTATCATTTTGCTATTTTTAAATTGCTTCTGTAAAATCTGCAAATTCTTTACCCAATTCTTCCATCTGGCGCGTATATTCCGCTTTAAAAATTTCCCAGTTCACTTTTCCTTCTGGCTTATAATCATCCAGTTTCATCTTCATATAACCGTTTTGTAATTCCAACAGAAAAATTGAATGTCTATAATTATATTTACTCTCGTCTTTTTCAGAGTATATTTTTGCCTTAAAGACAAGTATATTTTGGCTGTTTGACTCAATTATTTTTGCGGTTTCATTTCTATAATGTTCGATATCCTCAAGATATTCTTGATTATTTTCATTTAAGTTATTGTTTTCCTTATTTATATTTTCATGAAGATTCATCGCATTTTTCGTTAGGTTGTTACAGCTTAACATGATTGTACTTAGTATAATACCAAATACAATCAATAGTAAAATTGATTTTTTCATTATAATAAATTTTTTAACCAGCTGATCTATTTGAAATTGATGGGATTTGAAGATATTGATAAATTAGCAAGGACCGCCTTCAATATCTCTTCATCCGTTTTGCCGAATTTAAAGGGAGGTTTGTTCAACATTTTCCTTTGTTGATCTTCCGCAAGAAATATTACGTTTTGACTGGTCGAAAAGATAGATTTTGAGTTATTTCTACGTTTTCTTTTACTTTGATTTTCTTTTTGTATTATTGGAATTTTCATATTGCATGGTGGTGGAAGGAGTATATCCATTTCCACTTTATAAAGGTGAGGAACTTATATCAGGCATTTGTTACATATACCTTGGAATAAGTTACATCATTCACACATTACGAATTTTTTCTTTTAAGTTGGTTTTTTCAATTCGTTCAGAAGTTCATCCAGATTTACACAAGCAAAGGCAGAGGCAAAATCGGACATCGCATAGGGAATGTTTAATACACCATTATGAACTATTGCACCGCATGTATATATTACATTTGGCACATATCCTTCCCTTTCTTCTTCATTTGGCGTCATAAGTGGGGTTCTAAGTCTACCAATTTCTTTTTCTGGGTTTTCCAAATCGAATAAACTAGCGCTTAATACGTATTCCCTCATTTGCCCTACTGCATGGGTCAACACAAGCCAGCCTTCTTTTGTTTCGATGGGTGAGCCGCAATTTCCTATTTGAATGAATTCCCATGGATATTTCGGTTCCTGGATAAGTTTGGCTTTATGCCATATATTAATATCATCAGAAAATGAGAGGTAGTTATTCACACCATCTATTCTACAGAGCATAGCAAATTTTCCATTGATTTTTCTTGGGAACAATGCCATTCCTTTATTCCTGCCTATTTCACCGTTAATCGGCTTTATTTCAAAATGATAGAAATCCCTCGTTTCAATTAGTTTGGGCAATATGGTCAAACCATCATAGGCAGTATAGGTGGCATAGTAGGTTACGCTTCCGTTATCATCGGTAAATTTCACAAACCTGGCATCCTCAATTCCGTTTCGTTCATTGGCCGAAACGGGAAATATAACGCGTTCTGAAATGGCGGTGTCCAAAGAAAATTGAATTTCATAATGAGACGACGCTAACCACATAATTTGGTTAAAAAATATTTCTTTAGCAGCCGATGGATGAAGTTCCTCCTTAGTCTCCTTAACTTTTCTGGCTAATTCACCATACGTAAAATGATCACCAAGCTTTGAAAATACCAGGGAGGTTATTTTTTTATTGTTATCCTGTAGTTCTGATAGTTCGGCTAAAAAGGATTCCTTATCGTAAATATACCTTTTTATATTTTCTGCTTCATCCAACATTTTGCCCACAGGTTCAATTTTCAAATCACTATGCTCGTCAAGAATTCCACTCCGGAATACAATGGACGAAATATGCCCCTCCCCGGTAGCTCTGAAACTTAATATTACCCGTTTTTCTCCCACTCGAAGTTCACTTTGATCGGGATCTTCGACAATGGATGGATTAAAAAACGCCGCTGATTCTATGGAATATTCTTTAGTGAAATATGAACCAATCAGCACTTTCATATGCTCCTCAACATTATCAGGATTTATTTTTAGTTCGTTGAATAGATGGGTCAGTTTATTGAAATGATTTTGGAATATTTTTGAAATACTTCGGTGTCTTTTTGAATAACTACGAAGCACCTGGCTTAGTTCCTCTTTGGCGATGCTTTCCGGCAAGGCCATTATTTTTTGGATGATATTTTTGCTTCGCTCATCATTGGTGTAATGAAAGCGGGCAATTACCCGGCTTGGATCGGGATTAAATTTTACATTCTTTCTGGTAACCTTAACTTGCATACGATAATTATGATTATGGCAGTAAAGGTAATCGCTAAAGATGAATAAGCTAATATGCTGTGATATTTTAAACTGGTTATCAATTTCACTAATTGTAACCTGCCAGCTATTTAATGAAGGTTTCAAAATGTAAAAATAGTATTGATGCAATACCTATTAGCCTGGTGAATTTATTTTTTGTAATAAATAACCATTGTATGAGTTGAAAGATATACAATAATATTCGCAGTGGCTTATAAAATATTATGGGAAATGTTGCCATGCCGATTTTCCACTAACAATTTATTTTAGAATTTAGTAAATTTATATAGTCCATTGCCTGTTTCATATCTGCAAATTTTAGCGCAGGAAGATATGAAAAGGTGACAAAAAAATCGGATTATTTTACGCAATGGATACATATATGAAACCGACAACCAGAAGAAGGTTTATTTTATCCGGTTATTTGCTTTCTATTAGTGGATATTTGGGTCTGGTGGTAAACCCTTTTTCATGGCTCAAAAAAATAAATGACAAAACAATGGTTATGAAGCATATGCCAAATTCAACCACCTGCACTTCATCATATACCAAAACAAACCGATTTGAACCATCCTACCTGGCGTTGCATCAAAGTGGCGAATTGAAAAACCGGGGAGAGAAGCTCTGGGATATGATGGAAGATTGCCGGCTTTGTCCGAGAAGCTGTGGAACAAATCGATTGGCTAAAGAGCGCGGATTTTGTGGGGCCGATGCCAACCTGGAAATATCGTCCTATCATCCGCATCATGGAGAGGAAGATCCGCTACGAGGAACTCATGGATCTGGAACTATTTTTCTGACCAACTGTAGCCTCCGGTGTGTATTCTGTATCAATTGGGAAGTCAGCCAGGGTGGTGACGGAGTCCGAAGAAGCCTGAATGCCATGGCCAATATGATGTTGGACCTTCAGCGCAAAGGGTGCCACAACATCAATTTTGTTACACCAACACACTATGCTCCGCATATACTTTTAGCTGTGGACATTGCCACCTCAAAAGGATTACGGCTACCACTTGTATATAATACGTGCGGATGGGAGCGAAGGGAAATACTGAAAATGCTGGATGGTGTCATCGATATTTATTTACCTGACTTTAAATATTCAGATCCCAATATGGCTGATAAGTATTCCTCTGAAGCCTTTTCTTATCCGGACCTTACGAAGAAAGCCATACTCGAAATGAACCGTCAGGTAGGCGTGGCCAAACCTGCTGAGGATGGATTGATGTACCGGGGATTGATGATCCGACACCTGGTAATGCCGAATAATGTGAGTGGTTCCAGGGAAGTAATGGACTGGATTGCCAGTAACCTACCTAAAGATACTTATGTAAATATCATGGCCCAATACCGACCAATGTACAAGGCGATGGAATATCCGGAGATCAATCGACGACTAACCAATGCGGAATACGATGGTGTGGTCCAACACGCCAAAGCGTTGGGCCTGACTAACCTGGATATACAGGGGTATTGATTAGAAATTTGTTACGTATGGCTGAGCTTGTGTTTCTATCTCTTCGTTGGATGATGTAGGATATGCTATTTGATCTTTATTTTACAATTTAAAGCAGTTCCTGCATCAGGTGTTGGAATGCCTTAGTTTTAAGTTTACTTGGACGTTAAAGCAAAGGATAATGAAGATTTTTCATTCGTATTCCAATACAGCTTAAGAAATAACGATTTCTGATTTTTTAAGTATTTAAACCAATAAAAATTTTTATCATTATTGTTTTAAACGAATTACATTTATTCTTGAATAAATATAACCTTGCTCCATGAATAATACTGTATTTAAAAAGCTAGCTTATTTTCTGCTTTTTCCGATATTGTTCTCTAACCTTTATGCCCAAAACCAACGTCCTAAAATAGGACTGGTACTAAGTGGGGGAGGTGCCAAGGGCGTAGCTCACATCGGTATTCTCAAAGCTATGGAGGAGGCTGGACTGACACCTGATTTTATCACCGGAACCAGCATGGGAAGCATTGTCGGTGGCCTCTATTCCATTGGCTATTCAGCTGATGAATTAAAGGAGATTGTTGAAGGTGCAGACTGGGGGCAGTTACTTTCCAATAGAATTCCACTTAATAAGGTGACTTATGAGGAAAAGTTTTACTATGGCAGGTACTTGCTGGAATTTTATATTGAAAATAAAAAGCTACAATTCCCCAAAGGAGTGATCGAAGGTCAGGCATTAATGGAACTTTTCTCAAATCTTACACGGCCAGTTCATGGTATCACGGATTTCAATGATTTTCCTATTCCTTTTGCCTGTGTGGGAGCCAATATCGTCACAGGCGAGCCAGTCGTGCTGAACAAGGGCTCGCTTGCTATGTCTATGCGGGCAAGTATGGCCATACCATCCATTTTTACTCCTGTGAAGATCGATGGTCAACTTTTGGTCGATGGAGGTTTATTGCGGAATATGCCTGTCGATGAAGCGTTGGATATGGGTGCTGATATCATCATTGGCGTGTTTGTAAGTTCAGACCTGGATCCTGAAGAGAACCTGAATTCTGCAATTTCGATCCTCTCACAATCTGCGTTTATTAAAAGTGCCTTTGACTCCAGGGAGCAAATGGAAAAATGTGATATTCTTATTCTTCCGGATCTTAAGGATTTTTCAACAGGTAGTTTTTCTTCTGCGCCGGATATTCTGAAAAAAGGGGAAGAAGCCGGGAAAGTATATTTTGAGACCTTTAAGCACCTGGCGGACTCCCTGAAACAATTTGGTCCTTTACACCAGATTATAAAGCCGAAAATTGCGGACAATTACGTATTTGATGAGATAGATGTTGAGGGGAATGAAATCATCCAGGACGAATTCATACTTGGTAAAATGAGGATAAAGTCTGGGGATACGGTCTCTATATCAAGAATTGAAAAGCGATTGGAAGTGATCTATGGGACGCAATATTTTGAGCGCATGTGGTATGAAATCCTGGGAGATCAGGGGAATCAGCGGTTGGTAATCAATGTTGTCGAGCGCCCGAAAATTCAAATGCGCTTTGCGTATCATTACGACTCGGAAAATAAGGGTGGAATTGTTGGCAATATGACCATGCGAAATCTGGTACTTAATCGCAGCCGATTAATTCTCGAAGCTAATCTTGCCACACATCCCAGTCTTTTGCTGGACTATTTTAAGTATTTAGGCAAGCATCAAAATCTGGCCTTCGGTGTAAGTGGTATTTGGAGTAAAAATGAGCTTCCTGCGTATGATAGCCTTGGTTCGAGTGCAGCTTTATTTAGCAGTCGTTATACTTCGGGGGGCGTCAAACTTCAGACCACACGTCTACGGAGCAGTACATTTGGTGTTGAGGGTTTTTGGTCCGACCTGGTACTGAAACCATTAGTGATCGGGCAGGACCTTAATTTCATCACAAAAATCCAATACAATAATACCACCTTCAGGGCCTTTTATCGTTTTGACAATTTCAATGAGCGGTATTTTCCGACTCGTGGACTACGAGCAAATTTGGAATTTAGCTCTACGACACAATCAAATGGGAAAGTAGTATTTGGAGATACATTGACTCTTGATGCCAAAGACCTCGGAGACTTGTTTGAAACATCCGGGATTACATCTTTCAGCCTGTCTTTATTTCCAATCATTCCCGTAACAAATAAACTTTCTGTTATAGCCAAAGGGCGTTTAAAGGTGTCGACCATAGGTCAAAATACCTTTAATTTGAGTGAATATGATTTTGTAGGCGGATTTTCTCCCGGATTGATCAATTCCAACGAATATTATGGGGTGGGGCTCAAGGAGTTCGGGATTGCCAATTATTTCTATGGTCGAATCGGTTTTCAGTGGGAGGTCTTAAAAAACGTGTTTGTTCAAGGGCATATAAATTACCTTGACACAGAACATCCCGTGAAATGGATCTATCCTGAAGCTGATATTTCTAAAGTAGGTGATCGCTATCAGCGGTTTGGCTATGCAGGTTTGGTTGGGCTAAAGTCACCTATCGGACCTATTGCCTTTGCCTTTGGCAAAGATCACTATCGAAAAGGCTGGCAAACTTCTTTGATAATTGGCTATCATTATCTTTAGGATTTAAAGATTAATATTCACTTACCTGATCAGTTTTGAAGTAACGGGATGCTTCACCATCTTCAAGTGTATAACTGATTTGCCTCATTTTCCCGGTTTGATTGAGTTTACCATTCTCAATCTCAAAAACAGGAAAACGCTGGGCCAATTTTGTTTCAATTGTGGTAAATTCGTCATAGCCAAAATATCCCTCGGAGAGAGCAGGATTTTCCCTGGTAGGTTGAAAATAAATCTGACTCATCGACTTGCCATTGTTTACCGAATACCCAATTACATCCCCAAACATTCCATCCTGCATCGACCGTATGTATACCAAAAGTTCTGGCGAACCATCACTATTCAGATCCTCTGCATCAGCACCTGTGACAAATCCTGTGATGACATGGTTTACTGGTTGATTATCTATTTCCAGATTGGATGGTTGGATAATTAGCTCCCTGGAAAAAGCATGATTAAAACATTGCACATTAAAAGAAATACCCTGGAGCGAAAGGTCTTTTTCAAAATCGAGGTAATACAATTGTGCCATGTCAATCATCTCGTCCAGTTTTTGATATGTGCCAGCCAGACTTCCCCCTCCGGAGCAGAAATATGACAATATCCCATCGCTGCCTGAAGATATCTGAAGATAGCTTTTGGAGAATGTAAAATTGATGAACTTATTCTCAAAAGTAGATTGCAAGGTAGCCTGATCGATAACTACTGCCACAGCGTCGAACGTACAAGTAGGTTTTTTAATATCCGACCTTGACCGGATGGCAATGTCGGCTGTGGTATCATTTTTCATTTTTACGGAAACTCCAACCCAATCATATCGTTCATTTCTGTTGAAATAACTATCCGTCACATAATAACCATCAAAAGTAATTTCGTTATCACTGTCTTCACGGAGGGCATTTTTATTTTTACACGAAATCATTGCCATTAACGTAAAAATAGTGACAAAAAGAATCCATATGTTCTGTCGAGTCATAATGATGTCAATATTTATCTTCAATATTTTACAGCTGCTATAGTGTTAATTCCTTTTTATTCTTGGATGCATCAAAATCATCGTACCTTGTCCAGTTATAGTTGCCTACCAGCCATCTGTTATTCATTTTCTCACCTGAAACGAAGCAAAGAATAGTACTTTTATGGATGACTTTTCCCTGGTGAGTTGCTGTGAAATAGGACAAATAGCTGGTTGTAAAAATATTGCCTCGTACCACTGTTGAATAAAATGTGGGTTCACCAAACGATATTCTTAATTCTTTTGTTGCAGTGAGCTGATTTAAATGTTCCCTGAAATTGGTATCGTTGTGCCGCTGTACAAAAGGCATATTCTTTGTATCTATTTTCACTGCATTTGTTGTGTATTTAGGCATAAAATAATTCAGCAACGCATTTGGATCTTTCGTTTCAACCATTTTTTCCCAGCCTTGTTCCAGTTCTTTTATTAATCCTTGCACAGCTTTTTCATCTGCTGAAATTGGTTTTGTTTCATGCTTTTTTATATGGGTATAATTATTTGCATATAATTGAGAGGAAATATTTTCATTAATTTCATTCAGGACTTCGTTTTTCAGATTTCGGAATGCCAGCTCATTATTTAATCGCTGTACAGAATCCTGCAATAGAACAATTTCCTGCTCTTTTACTTTTTGAAGATTAGAAGCAGTAAAATATGCATAGGATAAAAATAGAATCAGTACAAGAAGTACAACAAGTGAGATTTTTAGGATGTGTCCTGTTTTCATAATAGACTAATTGTTAATTGATAATTAAATATTTTCTTGAAACATATTTCCTGTAAAATTGTTTGAACCTGGTGGAATTGAACCAATTATTAAAATATTATTCCCGTACTCAGCTGTAGTTCATGCGAATTGGTTCTGGTATTATCCCGTAAGGAATGTAACATCCCAAGGCTGTAGGTGAGATCGAGGTTAAGCCATCCGATATCAACCTGGGTGCCAAGGATAAAATCAACATTCGGATTGTCAAAACCAACTTCCAGCGGATTAAACCTGATAAGCTCATCATTCACTTTGTGAAAACCTTTGCTCTTTAGCCTTAAAATCGTGCCGGAGTAACAGTACCATTTTATAAATGGAGTTTTAATGGGGATATAGCCTATTTTCAAAGGTGCTTCCATAACTCTGAGACTAAAATCAATTGTTTCAAATTGATCCAGATTAAGCGGATCTTGCCGGATCAGAGATACATTATTTCTCAAAAAAAGAAGATCAGTTTCTGCCATAATCCTTTTTTGGATTACCCGGAGACCAAATCCAGCCTGCCAGCCATGCATCACATTGTTTTTTTGCTGAGGATATACATGTGCATTATAACCGCCTATAGCTTTCAGATGTAGTTTTGTCATCTGGGCATGGAGCGACTGCGACATGAATATAAAAAACAATATGTATAGGTTTTTTTTCATTAACTCAACTTTATGCCGGGAACAAATATTCCTTACCGTTGAAAACAAATTTGTGATCCATAATTCTTGGCCACAGCGGTTTTTCCGGCAATTCCAACTGCCATTCGAGATGATTATTGTACAATAACTCATGCAATTTGGGCATATCCTCTTCGAGGTTGATGGTTTCTGATTTATCTGTTTTTAAGTTATATAATTCGGCCCAACCGTCACGTGCACTAAGTATGAGCTTATAATCACCATCCCTTATAGCCCAAATATGATCTGCTCGCCAGAATAGTTGTTGATGCGGCTGATTTTCTTTTTCTCCATTCACAAAAGGAATCAGATCAACTCCGTCGTAAGTGCGATCCGAAGGTAAAACACCACCTATTTGTTGAACAACAGTTGTAAATATATCTGTCGATAGCACCGGTTTATCGTATTGAACTCCTTCTGGAATATGGCCTTTCCATTTCATCATAAAGGGTATGTTAATCCCCCCCTCAAACTGAGTCAGTTTTCCACCTTTGAGCGGTCCATTGTCTGTCGCTCCTGTATAGGATGCACCTCCATTATCACTCAGGAAAAAGATGATCGTATTTTCCTCAAGGCCTAGTTTTTTGACTATATCATGGATATCACCAATAGCGTCATCGAGCGCCGAGATCATGGCATAGTATACGCGTTTGCCCTCGTCTTCAACATGCAGGTACTTATTGTAGTATTCTGTAGGTGCCTGAAATGGTACGTGTGGTGCTGAAAATGGACAGTAAAGAAAAAAAGGCTCATCCTTGTGTTGCTGAATAAAATTTATAGCCTTATCGCGAATGGCAAAGGTCAGGTACTGATCTTCACGAATCTCTTTCTCATTTTCCGTAATTGCTCCCTGGTCAAACCTGCCACTTTTCCATTGGAATTGAGAACTGAACGAATCCTGAACGAAATATTTTACATTTTTGGCTTCTCTTTTTGATGTATACAACGAAAAGGCTCCATTGAACCCATACTGATAATCAAATCCCCTGTTCATTGGCAGATGATGCCTTGAAGCGCCCAAATGCCATTTACCGGTGATCCCGGTATGATAGTTATATTTTTTCAATAATTCTGCCAGGCTGATCTCAGTGGGAGGTAATCCCTGTCGATGCACCTGCCATTCCGAAGGGTAGTCAGGTTTGGACGTGATGATGAAGTTATCCATATTTTTTACGTATTTACCGGACAGGTATTCTACCATATTTGAAGGGTAGAAATCCATGATTTGGGTTTCAAAACCAAAGCGGTTTTGAATTCGGCCAGTCATTATGCCAGCCCTGGATGGGGCACATGTTGGGGCAGTTACATAACCTTCATTAAAAATCACACCTTCCTGACCAAGCTGATCAATGTGAGGTGTCGAAATATGGGTGGCACCATAGGCTGAAACTTCATATTTCCCAAGATCGTCTGCCAGAAAAATAATGACGTTTGGCAATCTGGCATGTATACTTTTCGTCTCAGTTGCAAGGTAATGTTCCTTGCCTATTTGCAAGGCCTCATCCCATTTGATCTTCCATTTTGACTTTGTTACAGATACCGGATAACAGCTAACGAATAATAAGAGAAAGAAAAAAATTATAAGCAGGTAATAATTTGGTTTCACTTGGTTTTCAATAAAAAGCCTCAAATTTACTACAAAGTTATAGCAGAATTTAATTTTGCTTACACAAAAATTCTTTTTTACTTACATCCTATCTGAAATTCTTTATAGCTTAAAATTCTGGTTGAAATGTACGGATACTATTTGACTCCTATTTTAGGTTGGCTTTATAATTCTTCAACTGACTATCAAACCAGCAGCAATGAAAAACCATAGAAATTTTACTATTATAAGTTGCGAAAGGAACAAATCGTAAAGTTGGTTGTTTATTATTGTACAAATAAAACCTGATTATGATGTCAAACATATTTTTATTACTCGTACTTCTATCTTCTTCTTCTTCGATTTATGATTACAAAATCAAGGAGTTGAACAGCGATAACATAATAGAATTGTCGTCTTTCAAGGGGAGAAAAATGTTACTAGTAAATGTGGCTTCCAGGTGCGGGTACACTCCACAATATGAAGATCTGCAAAAACTTTCCATGCAATATGAAGACCAACTGGTAGTGATAGGATTTCCATGTGATCAGTTTATGGGCCAGGAATTAAACAGCGAATCTGAAATAAGATCATTTTGTTCCAATGAATTCCACGTGACTTTTCCCATGACTACTGTTGTGGAAGTAAAAGGTGAGAATCAACATCCCATTTATCAATGGCTTACCCAAAAATCGCTGAATGGAAAGGGAGACTACAAAGTTTCCTGGAATTTTAACAAATTTTTAATCGATGAAAACGGGCAGCTCCTGGAACACTTCCAGTCCAAAGTCAAACCCATGGATGAAGCCATTTTAAAGTATTTAGAATAAGTTTTATCAAAAAATTTCTGTTCTTTTTTGCTTTTCCGATCTTCTGATCCAGCTATGCAATGGTTTAATAAAGAGTGATTTATTACAAGTATTAATTGAATGCAATACACTGGAATCCACTATTAGATAAATTTTTAGGAATGTCACAGGGCAAAGTTGTATATTGAAACAATAATATCCATTTCATTAATTTGATTTTTCAATGAAGAATTTAACATTGATTATTTTTTTGTCCGTCTGTTTCTTTTTTTCCTGTACACAAAAAGAACAAAAGCCAAATATCGTCTGGATCATGCTGGAGGATTGGGGATATCAGCTCTCATGTTATGGTGAACCAGGAATAAAAACTCCACACATTGATCAGGTGGCTGCTGAAGGTATGAGATTCACCAACTCTTTTTGTACGGCACCTGTGTGTTCCCCGTCTCGCTCAGCTATGATCACGGGATTTCATCAAAATTATATTGGGGCAAACCAACACAGAACTAATGGCTCAGGTTTTGAGCGTGAGCCGTTGCCTTATGGAATAAGACCAATCACTCACCTCCTGGAGGACGCGGGATATTTTACCTGTTTTATGGCAACAAGAAAAACAGATTTGAATTTTACGTTAGATAAGCCCTTATATCAGGGGGAAGACTGGGGGCAAAGGGCAGAAGGGCAACCATTTTTCGCTCAACTTACTTTTCCCGGGACGCACAGAAGATGGAAAAGGGATGTAGAAAGACCGATTTCCATTGATCAGGTCAGGTTGCCGCCGTATTATCCACAAACTGATCTTGCCAAAAGAGATTGGGCCAATGGGTTGGAGTCGGCGCAGATTGTAGACAGGCAAGTCGGGGAGGTGTTGCAGCGACTGGAAGATGAAGGACTGGCTGAAAATACAGTTGTTTTCATTATTGGTGATAATGGACGTTGCATGCCCCGGGGGAAGCAGTTTTTGTATGATGGAGGCATCCAGGTGCCAATAATTGTGCGATGGCCAAAAAACATAGATGGTGGGCAGGTGAATGATGATATGGTGATGACGATTGACATTTCAAAAACGATTCTTGATATCGCTGGTGTGAAGACGGATTATGATCTCCACGGGGTAAATTTATTTGATGGAAGTACCAAAGACCGGGAATATATTTTTGCTGCCAGGGACAAAATGGACAGTACCCATGATGCTATGCGGGCCATCAGATCCCGTAACTTTAAACTCATCCATAACCTGATGCCTGAACGGGCCTATTGTCAGTACAATAACTATAAGGAGAGGAGCTATCCTGTACTGGCGTTGCTAAATGTCATGAACCTGAAAGGTGAGCTCAATCACGTACAAGCCTTGTTTATGGCACCGTCAAAACCGGAATTTGAATTGTTTGACTTAAGGGAAGATCCCTGGGAAGTAAATAATGTAGTTGATGATCCGGCATATGCTGAAATAAAGAAAAAACTATTGACGGAATTAAATTACTGGAGAGAGCACGTAATTCATGACAAAGGTGTGAGTGAAGAATTCAGATATGGTGGCTGGCCGGCAAATTATCCAACTAAAACACTGGAAGAATGGGAAGCAACACTGGAACTATTCGAGCCATGGGTTTTCAGGGAACCAGGTGAAGAAATGGAGCATCCGTTTTACCCAAGCAATCAATAAGGAAAGACTAGGTTCAAATAATTGTATTTTTAAGGTTTACGCACATTTTCTGAGCATTTGCATATGAAAAAAATTCACATTGCTGTACTCTGGATTTTTCCATTAATTTCATTTGCCCAAAATCCCGCTGCACTTAACGTCATCACATATCCGGAAGTCGAATATCAGGTGATCGATGGATTTGGGGCTTCGGATGCCTGGCGGGCTCAATTTGTGGGTAAAAACTGGCCACTGGAAAAACGAAACAAAATAGCTGACCTGCTATTTAGCAAGGAAATTGATAGTAATGGAAATCCAAAGGGAATTGGATTGTCCATCTGGCGGTTCTACATTTCTGCGGGCACTTCAGAACAGGGAGACAGTTCAGATATCAAAAATCCATGGCGTCGAGGCGAATGTTTTTTAAATGCCGATGGCACCTACAACTGGAAAAAGCAGGATGGCCAGCAGTGGTTTTTGCATGCAGCAAAAAGCCGGGGTGTGGAAAAATTG
>Ga0209536_100009947_pt1 | contig 14071 bp, 10 predicted proteins | sample DeeMarSeWOR28_12_FD_187461 | JGI IMG/M metagenome (GOLD analysis project Ga0209536, IMG submission 187461) | Marine sediment microbial communities from White Oak River estuary, North Carolina - WOR-2-8_12 (SPAdes) (version 2) | ecosystem: Environmental > Aquatic > Marine > Intertidal zone >...
CGCTGACGCAAGCTTGTCCGCCCGGCAGGTTCGCAACGTGCCGGGATGCGGCATCGAGGGAGTGGTCGGCACAAGAATGTTGCGCATCGGTAATCAGCGCTTTGTGGCGGAGCTGGCGCGCGATGGCGACACGCATGGCGTTGAAGCACAAATCTGGCTGGCCGACGAGGATCGAATGCTCGCCGGCTTCGATCTGCAGGACCGGGTCAGGCCTGATGCAAAGGGTTTCATCGCGGCGCTGCAGGCACAGGGCGCGCAAGTTATCCTGTTGTCCGGCGACCGGGAGTCCGTCGTGCATGAGACGGCAAAGGCCCTGGGTGTGGCCACCTGGCGGGCGGAAATGTCTCCGCAGGGAAAACTGGATTACGTCAAGGCGTTGCAATTGCAGGGTGCGGTTGTGGCGATGGTCGGAGACGGCGTCAACGATGCACCCGTGCTCGCACAGGCGCAGATCGCGGTTGCGCTGATGAGTGGTGCGGCTCTCGCCCAGGGTGCCGCAGACATGGTATTGCTGACCGGTCGTTTGTCGGATCTGTCCCGGCTGGTGGCGTATGCCAGGCGCACCATGCGGATCGTGAAACAGAACCTCGGCTGGGCGATTGCCTACAACGTTCTGGCTATTCCGCTCGCGATGGCCGGTTACGTGACGCCGTGGCTGGCGGCGATAGGAATGTCCGCAAGTTCATTGCTGGTGGTTGGCAATGCGCTGCGCCTTTCGCGGGAGCGGCACCGGCGGCGCATGATACTCGTCAGCGACTGAGTTGCGCTACAGTTGGCGTGTCTGAGGTATTGCGGATGCAGCGGGTGTGTTGTTTTTGTCCGAACCGGATGATGTTCGACAGGGTCGATGTCAGGAGCCGCCTCTTGCTGCAATCGTTGATTTTCGCGCCAAGCCGTGGCGATGCGTTTGTGAACACCGCTGACGTTGCCGATTGACGTGCACGTTTCCGGGACGAAATAGATGGATATACTCTTTCTTCTGATTCCGCTGTCGATCGCACTGGCATTCCTGATCGGACTGGCATTCTGGTGGTCCGTCCGAAGCGGCCAGTTCGATGACCTTGAAGGTCCGGCGCACCGTATTCTGGATGACGACGATGCACTCGACGAGCACGATCCCGGCGAGCGAAGGCAGGCTGCCGGAGAGGGCCGGCAGGATGGCCAAACCTGATTGCTTATACTGGTGTTTTAGAGGATGAATCCAAGATCATGAGTCGCCGATTGTTTCTGAAGTTGATGACTGCTATTTCCGGTCTTCTGTCCGTTGCCGGCGGCGCTTTCGGCAAGACCCTGCCGCGGGCGGCCGCAGTTCCCGGCGGGATTGCAATTGTCGGGCTCGGAGAATCTTCGCAGCCTCCGGTCGCTACACTCGAAGGACAGCCGGTGATGGTCGCCAGTGACGGAACGCAGTGGAATGCGGTCGTCGGAATTTCGCTCTCGACGAAGCAAGGCAGCATCCTGCGCATCGGAGTGAGGCGCCCGAACGGGGACGCCGATGAAGTGCCCATCGAAGTGGGCAGCAAGCAGTATGCGACACAGGAACTCACGGTGAAGCCGGGGCAGGTCAACCTGTCCGAGGAAAATCTGGCGCGTTACCGGCGGGAGAGCGCGCATCTGAAGAAGATACGCCGGACCTTCTCCGATTTTCTGCCCGGTTCGCTCCTGCTCATGCAACCCTGCGAGGGCGTGCGCTCCAGTTCGTTCGGTTTGCGGCGGATATTCAACGGGGAATCGCGTAATCCGCACAGCGGCATGGATCTGGCCGCGCCAGAGGGCACACCTGTAGTGGCGGCCGCGTCCGGTCGGGTGATCGACCGCGGCGACTACTTTTTTTCAGGCAACATGATCATGCTCGATCACGGCCAGGGACTGCTGACGCTGTACGCGCATCTGAGTGCGATGGACGTCGACGTCGGCGAACAGGTGGAGCAGGGGACGCAGATCGGGCTGGTGGGTGCAACGGGCCGGGTAACGGGGGCGCATCTGCACTTTGGCGTCTACCTCAATTCCGTCCCGGTCGATCCGGCACTGTTTCTGACCTGAAGGCCTGCGAGGTGAAGGCGATTCATGGTGATCTGAAGGCGTTGTGTTCGCAAGACACCGCAAAGATGGCCTGGACGGCAAGTCCGAGCGGCACCGTCTGGCGTAAACGCGTTCATCTGGTGGGGCCCGCGGAATCGGGCCAGGTCACGTCCGTCGTCCGCTATGAGCGTAACTCGAACTTCCCGGAGCACGATCATCCCGGTGGCGAAGAGATTCTCGTGCTGGACGGAATCTTTTCCGATCAACAGGGCGACTGGCCGGCAGGAACGTTCCTGCTCAATCCCGAGGGGTTTCGTCACGCACCGTTTTCGCGCGATGGTTGCGTACTGCTGGTCAAACTGCGTCAGTACCCCGGACCGGATCGGCTGCAAGTCGCGACCAACACCGATTTACTGGCGTGGCAGCAAACCGCCATTCAGGGCGTGAGCAGCAAGCCGCTTTACACACAGAGCGGATACACCGATTGCGTGGAATTGCAAAAATGGGAAACGGACACAGATCCCGGCGTTACCGGCTATCCCGGAGGCGCCGAGATATTCGTTATCAGCGGATCGTTTGCGGATGAGAACGGCCGCTACACGGAGGGCTACTGGCTGCGTTTTCCTTGCGACGCAACGCATCACCCCCACACCAGCACTGGCTGCATCCTCTATGTCAAGAAAGGCGGCTTGAAATATCTGGTGCATGAAGACGTGTGATGGAAACAAAGTGTGCCCGATCGTTGTCCGAGTAAGCGTTAACCGGATCGTCAACGTGACACCCGCCTGATTCAACCAACCAATTATCGCGATCACGAGAGGAGAATTCATGCACTTTGCAATTTGTGCCACATGGGGGCCGACCGACCCGACCCGGTCGGCCTTGCCGTTCATATTTGCCGCTTCCGCGTTGCAGGCGGGCGATACCGTGACCCTGATGCTGTTTCATGACGCGGTGCACATGGCGACGAAAGGCACGGCGGAAAAACTGGTGCCGGTCGGCCCGCCGCCTCGGTTCGAGGAAGTTGTATCGCACGCGAACGCGACGGTACTGGCATGCAAACCATGCGTGGTTGTGCGGCAACTCCCCGAGGACAGGATCGACGAACGGATAAAGCTCGCGGGAATGAACGAATTCCACGAAGCTGCCGCGCGGGAGAATGCAAGAGTCGTCTGTTTCTAGCGCGCGATACGGGCCAGATTGACTCGTCGACGGCTGATTCCATAGACCGGCGGAAAGCGACGCGTGGCACCGGCCATGCCAGATTTGCGGGACGGAACATCGGCTCTATGGCTTGCAGCCGTTTTTGATAGCGGGCGCATCGCAGGTATTGTCATCCAGACCAGATCCGGGAAGAACATTGATCGCAAAGCGTAGTACGGCAACCGTTTCTGTTGCTGCACGAATCATGGTTGTCTTGTTGCTGAGCACGTCAGCTGCGGCCAGCGATGTGTTTCTTCTGAGCGAGCGGACGGGATTCGGTGTGACCCGCGTCCACGGGGCATCCTGTTTCGCGGTTGCGCCCGCCTGGGTCACAGCGGATAGCGACAGGCTGTATGCCATTCGGCCGGGAGTATTTCGCCTGCCCGCTACCGTAAAGCGCCGGTTTGACGAAGGCTTCTCCATCGTCCGCATTGGCGACGACCCTTCAGTGTGTTCGCAGACGGCGTGGGCCGACGGGGCACATCTTCGCGCTGCGCTCGGCCGCACCCGGATCGGCAGCCTCGAGATCGGCGTTTACGATGGCGCGGCAGGACACATGCAAGTGCGCGTCGAACAACTCGATGCCGAAGCAGAAGAATTTTTCAGCATCTCGCCGCTGAACGAATCCGACAGGTTGATGGCGGGCATGAGCGGCAACCGTGTCCTGCTCGAAGACGAGGCTGCCGGCATTCTGCTGGAGGTGGATGAACAGGCAAACCGCGGCCGGGTGGTTCGCCAGGATTATCTGACCGGATTGATCGCGCCGTTCTTCGAATCATGGGTCGAGGAAGCCCCGGCAACGGCGACGCGAATCGACCGGGACGCGCCGACGATCAAGTACCGTTTCTTCATCGGCAAGCAATCCTGGCGCAATAACCCGATAATCGTCGGCACCCGCCTGTTCGTCGGCAGTTCGGGGCGCGAACGTGACGAGCCGGATGTTCTCGATGGCGTGTATTCGTTCGACATCGAGACCGGGGAAAAGGTGTGGCACGTTCAAACTGAACTCGACTTCAATGACCTGACTTACATCAAGGGGCTGGTGATCGGTGGCACGCAATCGGGTGCGGTCATGGCGGTCGGCGCACGCAGCGGAAAAACCTACTGGAAAAGAATGTTCCAAGCGCCGGTAGCGGCTCGGCCGGTAGCCGTTCGCGACGCCGTAGCGATTGCGACCGCTGCCGGTGAACTCAACGTGCTGGATCTGAAGGACGGGTCTACGCGCGTGAATTCAACGCTGGGCGGCGCGGTCAGCGCCGGGCTCGCGGCCGGCCGTGGAGAACTGTGGGTTGCGACCGAGGCGGGAACGCTGCATCGCTACACCGGCTTTGGTGAAGTGCAGATGCGGCGCGACAGCAGTGTCTACTACCCGGACGAACTCGGCAACCGATTGTCGGGCAAGGCGATCGAATGGTATGACCGGCTGGGAGACGGCAGGGGTTTGCGTGCCAGCTTCCATGCCGTGCCACTGGTCTTGGACGATCGTGTTGTGCTGAGTTTTTCGCGTGAAAGTCAGTACGATTATCCGCCGGTGATCGCATTCGGCAAGGATGGCGGACTTGGCTGGGTTGGAACCGATCCGCATCGAATCGTCGACAGCCTGTTCGGTGATTCCTACTTGACGCCCGCGGCATGGTACGACCGGCTCATCATGGCGGATCCGGGTTCGAACTCGATATATTCGATATCGAGGGAAACCGGCGAAATACTCTGGTCGACCGGACTTGGAAGCCCCAATTTCCAGATGCGCTCTTCGCCCGTTGTTGCGGACGATTTTGTCTATATCGGTACTTACGGCGGATTCCTGCACAAGTTCTCGGCACAAGACGGGGAACGCATCTGGAGCCTTTATCTCGGCAAGCGCGAACTGGCGGGAAAATTTTTCGCCGGCGACCAGCCACTGCCGGATTTCCGGTTTGATCCGGATTACAGCCCGGAAAAGTCCAGTCCCATCCTGGCGACGCCGGCGATCTCCGGCGATACGATCGTAGTCGGCACGGAGGAGGGGTTCCTGTACATCATCAAGGATACGCAGTAACGACTGGCTCCGTCCTTACTGTCTGACATTGCCGGCACGGCCGGTTCCCGTTCCCGGAAGTCTTCAGGCATCCGACGCAGGTGACGCAAACAGTTGCCACTTGCTGCCGCTGATCGTCGCGCTTTCCCGTTCCGGTGCCCAACGGTTCAAGAACCGACCACGCGTCTCGTGCCGGGAGACGCATTTTTCGGCTGATGGTGTTCATAACTTTCTCCAGTGACGGATGACACGACGCGGCGAGGGCGCCAGCAGCGGATGCACGGTGTCACGATCTCGCCATTCATGCATCGCAGATCGTGAACGGGCCGTCGCGGAGCCTCGCGTGCCCTTATGACGGACCAGGCAACCAGTTGTTTGGTAACGGGCTATTGCAACGTGTGCATGAAAGCGATGGCGGGCATACAACGTGCAACCTCGGTACTGTCTGGAGCGATCACGCGTATGAAACCTTCAGCCCAGTTTCTCACCACAAGAACCGATTACCTCATGGATCAGCTTGGGCCCGCATTGAGAAAGACGCCGCTAGGGAAGGGCATTTCGTGGTTGACCAAGAGCAAGCGAATGCTGCTGATCGTCTCGCCGTTCCTGGCGATTGTGATCGTTCTCGTGGCATTGGCCATCGCGAGCATCGACATACTCGCCGCCGGGCGCGCTTACGTTGAAGGCGAAAGTCTGTGGTCCAAGAACCAGAAAGAAGCCGTATTCCATCTTTTGCGGTTTGCCGAAACTGGCGCGGATGTCGAGCTCCAAAGATTCGAAAGAGCGATCGCCATTCCGCTGGGTTTCCGCAAAGCGCGTCTGGAACTCGACAAGCCGAAGCCCGACTACGACGCGGTGTACAGCGGCTTCATGGAAGGTGGCACGCATCCCGACGACGTTCCAGGCGTGGTTTCCCTGTATGAACGATTCCATCACGTCGGTTACATGAAAAGTGTGCTCGACATTTGGCAAACAGGCGATGAATTCATTGCCCGGCTGACAACGGCCGCGGACGAGCTTCGTGCCGTCGACCCGGCGTCGCCGACGAGTGCGGCACAGCGGGCGGTGATCAGCGAACGCATCATCCAGCTCGATCGCGAGCTGCGCCCGTGGCAGAACAGATTCTCAAATACCCTTGGCGACGCGACCCGATGGATCAAATCGACACTGCTGATTGTCGTTCTGACAGTGGCCGGTACGCTGGTTCCGGTTGGCATCGTTCTCACGCAACGAGTGGTCAGTCGCGTGGACCGGGCGGAGCGCGAACTGAAAGAACTCAAGCTGCGCGAGGAATTCGCCGCCAAGGTCGCGTTTCATGCGAGCCATGATCCGCTCACGGGTTTGCTGAACCGTCTCGAGTTCGAGAACCGCTTGAAGCTTGCCCTGCAGTCGGCCGAGCACCAGTCGCGCCAGCACGTGGTCATGTACATCGACCTGGACCAGTTCAAGATCGTCAACGACACCTGCGGACACGCAGCGGGCGACCGGTTGTTGCGCCAGGTCAGCACATTGTTGAAGCAGCAGATACGCGAGGGCGATTCGATAGCGCGCCTGGGCGGCGACGAATTCGGCGTCTTGCTGGAGAATTGCCCGATGCAGGATGCCGTGCGCATTGCTGAAGAGCTGCGCCAGTGCGTTGTACAGTTCCGCTTCATCAATGACGACCGGTCCTTCACGATTGGCGCCAGCGTTGGCGTGGTGCAGGTGGCTGACGGCACCCTGACGCTTACAGAAATTCTCGGTGCCGCAGACTCGGCCTGTTATGCCGCCAAGCAGAAGGGGCGAAACCGGGTGCAGTTCTATCGCCCGCACGACACGGAGGTATCGCTGCGACGAGGCGAAATGGAATGGCTTGGGCGCCTGCAACGAGCACTGGATGCCGGCAGGTTCGTGCTTTACCGCCAGCAGATCTACTCTTCTGTGGAGAGCTCCGGCGAAGGCAACCATTACGAGCTGCTGGTGCGAATGATCGACGACGCCGGCAATGTTGTCCCGCCGATGGCATTCATCCCCGCTGCCGAACGCTATGGCCTGATGTCCTATGTCGATGAGTGGGTGATCGAGAATGCTTTCTCGGCCATTGCAACCATCAACAATCCCAATGGCACTTTCGCGATCAATGTATCAGGCACATCCATCGCGGATGACCGGTTCCTCGAGTTTGTGCGGCGCCAGTTCAAGGTTCACAAAATACCCGCAGGCACCATCTGCTTCGAGCTTACCGAGACCGCAGCGATTGCCAACTTTGACAAGGCGGCACGGTTCTTCGGGGAGATGAAATCTCTTGGCTGCCTGTTTTCGCTCGACGATTTCGGGGCGGGCATGTCGTCGTTTGGCTATCTCAAGCACCTGCCGGTCGACCTGATCAAGATTGACGGCAGCTTCGTGAAGAATGTCGCGACCGACGCGGTCGACCGCGCCACCGTGCAGGCCATCAACGACGTCGGTCATGTCATGGGCAAACGCACCATTGCCGAATTCGTCAATGGAGCGGCCGGACTGGCTGCACTGCGTGAGATGGGGGTCGACTTTGTTCAGGGAGACTGGATCTCCCCGGCGGAGCCCTTCGTGCCGCGAGACATTAACGTCGAGACCGAAGCCAAAGCCGAAGGTAAAGGTGAGAATTCATCCCGTACTGCATGGTCGGGGGATTACGCAGCAATCTAGAAATGTTCCTGTTCAATGAAATCCAGAGGTAAACCATGATTGATACCGCCGCAGTACGCAAAATTTCATCTCACCCGATGTGGGTCGCTTCGCTGTACGAGTTTGTGGCGCCCCACTGGGATGGCTTGGTCAACGGACAATGGGCCGAGTCGGTCGCGTCAACCAAGCTCAGCCTTGAACAGATGCAAGGGTGGATTCTCCAACTCTATCCGTTCATTCATGACTTTCCGAAGTTTCTTGCGGAAGGCTTGATCAAGGTGGAGGACGATTTCTCGCGCACCTTCCTGATTGAAAATATCCGCATAGAGAAGGCGCACTCCGAACACTGGCTCTGGATGGGCGAAGGCTTCGGTATCGAACGGCAACAGATGCTCGATCTGGCCGAAGGCAATTCGACAGTGATGCGCGACGTCCAGTCATTGACGGACTGGGTATGGCGAATCAACAGCACGGGCACCCTGGCAGAGGCGGTTGCGGCAACCAGTTTTGCCGTCGAGGGCGCTGCCGGTGCCCTGGCGAGGAAGGTAGCCGCCGGGTTCGAAGCCTATCGCGATGTCACGGGCGTGGACATGAATCCGAAGACTTACAAGTGGATACGTGAGCATGCACACTACGACGACGAACATCCGAAGTTCGCGCTTGAAATCGTCAAGCGTTACGCGACAACGGAACACAGTCAGAAACAGGTCATGCATGCGTCGAAGCGCAGCCTGGAACTGCTGAATCTCGCGCTCACGACCGCCAGCAGGATTTAGTACAGCGGCTCGTCCCGTCACATAGGGGCTGGTGATTCACGGTGCTCTGCCGTGAGTGCGGCTAACCGCTCACGCGAATGACGGAACCTGGGCGTTCTGGAGGGAGGGGTCGGGCCGGCAAGATGTTGCCGGCCCGATTTTTTTGATCGTCGCGGACCTTTCCAACGGCCGCGGAAAGCCTCAGTAGTTGAAGATCAGCGTTAGCCAGAATTTGGTAACGTCAACTTTCCCGCTGGCCGCGTCACCGGCCTGGTAATTCGCATATTCGATCTTGCCAACCAGTTTCTTCATCAAAGGATAGGTCAGGCCAAGATCGAGTTCATCCCCGAAGTCCAGTCCACCATTGTCGGCATCGAACAGATGGTAGGCACCCTGAAGGGTTGCCTTGGCAATCTTGGCGCTGCCCGTGACGTAGGTATCCTGAATGCCCTGGCGCGGTGTCGTCAGAAACTGATCGGCCCAACCCTGGAACAGGTGGTTGGTTCCCAGCGGTGTCTGAAAGGCAAACTGACCGTCGTTGCTGCCCAGTTGCTCATAATCGAGACGCAGCATGTATCCGGACCATTGGGCACCGGCGCCGAGATGCAGGTATGTCGCATCAATCCGCGGGTCGCCGCCGGCGTAATCGGTCTGGCTGGCGAATTCCGCGGTGTAGAGTAACTTCCAATTGTCACCCATCGGGTGCGCGCCGTTGCCGCGGATGCCGATGATCTGGTTGGACGTATCCGCCGGGGCCGGTCCCGAGAAGCCGGCCGCGCCGATGGCGTTGCTCTGGTCCTGGAAGTACCCGTAGCCGACCAGCATGTCGTCGGCAGTGAATGCATAACGCGCGTTGAGAAGTATCGTATCGGTGTCGAAATCGCGGGTGGTGACGGTTTTGACGCGTCCCAGGTACCCGACGTAGAGATTGGTGTTGGGCAGGCTCTTGTTCTCGACGATTGCCGCGTCGAATACCTGCATGACCTGGCGAAATCCGACGTCGCCGACGAAGCGGACGTTATCGAGGTTGATCGCCTGACGCCCGCCGCGGATCAACGTGTTGTCGAGCCCGGTGTAATCGAGATACAACTGGTTGATGTCATTGTCGTCGGGATCGGCAATCACGGGGTATTGGGTTTTCCCGTTCAACGTGTCGTTGTAATCGTTGATTCCCCGGCTAACGTTTATCAGTTCTGCCTTTGCCGACAAGCCGTGCCAGGAACCCGTCTGCCAGCCGAGGAGCGTGCGCATCGTCAATGCTTCCGCATCCTCGGCGAGATTTGCCTGATCGACGAACTCGTAACGGGGTCTCAGATTGAGTATTGGCTTTCCCGATGAAACCGCTCCGATGAACGACGTGCTGTCCTCTGCGTACCCCGCCGGCACGCACATTACGGAAACCGCTGCCAGTAGCAGGATGATTAGGATGCGCATGAATTTCCCCCTTCGGTTTTTGGGTCTGTCGCTGGATGCAAGTGTGTAACGCAGCGGCATCGGCCGCCATTGTGCGGAGGGGGAAAGCGCGCAGTCGGGAAGGGCTATCCCGGGTAGGTCGGCCGGGCGGATTCAACAGGGGTGTATAGTCCAAAAGAAGTATTGGGCGAACGCCGCCGGCATGGCAAGGTGGCCGCTCGCCTGGGTAACTTTTCAGGCAATCAGGCAAGATAGGGTATTTGCGGAACGAGGCATGGAGATTCCCCGCCAGCGGCTCAGTACGAAACTCGTCGAGATCCTTGTGGTCTTTTTGCTCGTCGCGTTGGTCGCAATCGGCGTCACGCTGCTGATGTCCTGGGACCTCGAGGGCGGCGCTGCCGCCGTCAACCAGGCAGGCAGCGAGCGTATGCGCGCTTACCGCATTTCGAACCTGCTGTCGCAAGCCGGGCTGCCGGGCGCCAACCGCGAGCGGCTCCTGCAGGCGGCCGCGCAGGAAGCGCAGGAGTTCGAGCGCGTGATGGTGGAACTCAAGACGGGGGACCCCAGCCGTCCGCTGTTCCTGCCCAATGAACCGCGAATCCTTGAACAGTTTGCCGAGCTTGAACAAACGTGGAACGGATCCATCAAGCCGTCAATCGAGTCCATCACGGCGCAGCCGCTGGTACCTGTCGATGCCGCCAAACTGATTGCCTATCGGTTGGGTACTGAACGCTTCGTTGAGCAGATCGACCGGCTGGTCTATTCCATCGAGCGTGACATTTCGCAGAAGACAACCCTGTTGCGTTCGGTTCAGATGGGATTGATCGCGCTCTCGGTGGCCGGGACGGTGACGCTGATTTACCTGATGTTCTTGCTGGTCGTCCGCCCGGTAAGCCGGCTTGACGACGGCATGCGGCGCATGGAAGAGGGGGATTTCGATATTCGTCTTCCGATCGAAAGCCGCGACGAATTCGGCTCCCTTGCCGGCGGGTTCAACCGAATGGCATCGCACTTGAGCGATTTGTACCGGAATCTGGAAAACAAGGTCAGGGAGAAGACCCGGTCGCTGGAGTTGCAGAACCAGGAATTGTCAACGCTCTACGAAGTCGCGGCATTGCTGAATCGGCCCGGCACGCTGGAAGAGATGTGCCGGGCTTTCCTTGCACTCCTGATCGACAGGCTGCGGGCAAGCGGCGGCGCAGTCCGCCTGGTTGAACAAGATAGCGGGCGGGTGCACCTTTACGTCCACCAGAATCTGCCCGCTCCATGGGTCAAGGACGAGGCGTGCCTCAACCGTGGCGAATGCCTTTGCGGCGACGTGGCGCAGAGCGGTACCGCGGTCGTAAAGCTTTTCAACCGGCAGGATATGCAGGAACGGGATTACCGATGCCGCCGCGAAGGCTATGGAACCGTCACTGCGTTTCCGATTCGATTCAAGGAACAGACCATCGGGGTATTCAACCTGTACTTTCACGAAGCACAGGAGATCAGCGAGCGGGAACGGCACATGCTGGAATCTCTCGGACAGCATCTGGGGGTGGCGATCGAGAACCAACGGCTTGTCGCCCGGGAGAAGGAAATGGCCGTATCGGAAGAGCGTAATCTGCTCGCGCAGGAGTTGCATGACAGCATCGCCCAGTCACTGGCATTTCTCAACCTGCAGGCGCAGATGCTCAGGGATTCGCTTGACCGGAAGAATCTTGAAGAGGCGCGCAGCGGTTTGCAGGAGATCCGCGAAGGCATACAGGAAAGCTACGATGACGTACGCGAACTGCTGGTTCACTTTCGCACGAGATTTGGCGAATCGGACGTGGAAACCGTCCTGACGGCATTGCTGACACGGTTCGAGGCCGATACCGGAATACATACCGGGTTTCACCAAAGTGGCACGGGGGTGCCGCTTTCGCCGGAGACGCAGATTCAGGTTCTCCATATCGTGCAGGAATGCCTTTCCAACGTGCGCAAGCATTCCAACGCCCGTCATGTAAACGTCGAACTGGAGAAAGGTCAGGTATATGTGTTCCGCGTCAGCGACGACGGCCGCGGCTTCGAAGGCAATGTTCCAGGCGTCGAGGAAGGGCACGTCGGCCTGGCTATCATGCGCGAACGCGCGCAACGAATCGGCGGACGCATACAGGTCAGATCGCTTCCCGGGTCGGGCACGGAGATAACCCTCACCCTGCCGATTGTTCAGGAAGCGGCCGCATGAGTCCGGTCCGGGTACTGCTGGTTGACGATCACACCCTGTTTCGCAGCGGCGTCAAGGCACTCCTGCAGCGCCATGACGAGTTCGAAGTTGTCGGCGAATCGGCGGACAGCCTGGAGGGCGTGAAACGGGCGCGCGAACTGAAGCCCGACGTTGTGCTTCTCGATTTGCACATGCCGGGGGTTTCCGGCAAAGATGCGGTCAAGCTGTTCCTGGAACAGTCGCCCGATACACGCGTCGTCATGTTGACCGTTTCGGAAGCTGCAGATGATCTTGTCGATACGCTTCGGGCGGGTGCGAGCGGTTATCTGCTGAAGAACATCGAAACCGAAACACTGCTCGATTCGATACGCCGGGCCGTCGCCGGAGATTCGGTCGTTTCAGCGGAAATGACTACCAAACTGGTCAAGGGCTTGCGCGCAACCGGCTCCGGTAGCGACCCGGGCACGGACAAGGAGGCGCTCAGCCCACGCGAGCACGAAATCCTCGGTTACGTCGCCAAAGGCGCCAGCAACAAGGAGATTGCGCGTGCGCTTGACCTGGCGGAGAGCACGGTGAAGATTCATGTCCAGCACATTCTGCGCAAGCTCAACCTTTCGAGCCGGGTCCAGGCGGCCGTTTACGCCATCGAGCACGGGCTTGCATCATCCTGAGTGCCGAACGGCAACGGCAGCGGCAATCGATTCACCGGCAATCGCCGGCGCGTGAACCGGAGATCGGTTTATCAGGTAGCGACGCGGCGGCGTTAACGCTCCGCTGTCATATACGTTTGCCGCGGCCCTAGAACCACATATGCACGCCGGCTACCCAACTGGTTTCTTCGGTCGGCTTGTTCCCTTCACGGGCGAAATCTTCGGTATTTCCATACAAACCTGCCCATTCGACACCTATATAGGGCGCGAACTGCCGGGTGAGTTCGTATCGCAGGCGTACTCCGACCGACAGATCGGACAGGCCGCTTCCCGTTTCCCGGATGTCGTCATTCTGGCCGTACAGATTTGCCTCAATCTTCGGCTGCAAGACCAGTTTCTGCGTAAACAGCATGTCGTATTCCGCGGCGATGCGCCCCGCGGTGTCGCCGTGTTCGCCGAGGTAGAAGGTCGCATCGACGTGGAACCAGTAGGGTGCAAGCCCCTGGATGCCGATGGCAGCCCAGGTGCGGTCAGGGTCTTCACCACTGTCGTAGCGCACGCCCAGTTGTGAATCCCAGAACGGGGCGATGGCGTGGCTCCAGAGTAACTCGCTGCGTAGTTCGTGGAGTTTGCCGTCATCGACTTCGCCTTCGAGTTTGAGATTGGCACGATCGTAGGTTCGCCCGTACCAGCCCTGGCCCTCGAAGGCGAGCCAGCTGTTGTCGTCGGTCTTGACCGCTTCAAGACGATGGATCAGAACCGCGCCGAAATTATGCTGGTCGGCGAGGTGCATTTGACCGAGCGGGCCAAAGTCTTCGCCTTCGGCGTATGCATGCGGGTCGCGCAGCCCGTCGTCACCCGCGGCCGGCGCCGATTGCGCGGTTGCGGTGGCATGACCGGCATGCTCGGAATGGTCCATCGCGCCGGTATCCATGGTGTGATCCGAATGGTCCATCTCGCCGGCATCCATGCTGTGGCCCGAGTGATCCATCTGCTCGGAATCCATGGTGTGGGTCGAGTGGTCCGCCTCGCCGGACTCCATGTCGTGGCCCGAGTGGTCCATCTCGCCGGCATCCATGCTGTGCTTAGAGTGATCCATCTGCTCGGAATCCATGGTGTGGGTCGAGTGGTCCGCCTCGCCGGACTCCATGTCGTGGCCCGAGTGATCCACCTCGCC
>Ga0209536_100009948_pt1 | contig 14071 bp, 13 predicted proteins | sample DeeMarSeWOR28_12_FD_187461 | JGI IMG/M metagenome (GOLD analysis project Ga0209536, IMG submission 187461) | Marine sediment microbial communities from White Oak River estuary, North Carolina - WOR-2-8_12 (SPAdes) (version 2) | ecosystem: Environmental > Aquatic > Marine > Intertidal zone >...
ACTCTTATCCGCCAAAAAGATTCTCATGGGTGAACTGAACAGGATCGGGACTGCCTTTATGATCACCGTTCGTATCGTTGACGTTGAGAAAGGAGTTTCGGAATTCGCTGCAAACGAAAAGAGTGAAAGCGAGGAGTTGCTTGACAGGGCGAGTGAAAATATCACCCGAAAACTTGCTTTGAATATATACAAAAAAAACAAAGGATATTTTGTGATTCCCTTAACACAATCTGGCTACTATTTACGAAGCATAATCCCCGGATGGGGGCAGTTGTATGCAGGGGATGACACAAAGGGATATATCTTCCTCGGAAGCTTTGCTGCGAGTTTCGGACTCATGACATATGGATTCATTAACTATGCTGTTGCAAACAGGGCATACAATGATGTTCCGCGGGATTCACCACAGTCGGAGTTTAATTCGAAATACGATAAAAAGGTAAGAGCTGCCTACATATTCTATGCATTTACTGGGTTATTCGCCGCGGTTTATCTTACCCACTGGACAGATGCCCTGTTCTTCACCAGCCCTGAATTTGAAATAGATTCATCTACCGGCAATCAGAAAACGCCTGTATATAATATTGCACTCTGCCAGAACCGCCGGGCTCTGCCCAATTATCCCCTATATCCACTTGCCCTTCTCTTGTTGTCGATTCGGTTATTTTAACATAGTATTCCGGTTCATATATATGGGTGTGATTTCCTTGGGTGCCAAACCAAAATAGACGATTGTAAATAAAAAACGTGAACCGGGCATTATCCAAATATTTATGTACAATCATTTCTCGCACCGGGATTGTCCAGTTCACCTCATGGCAATCGGGATATAGGGCTTTTAGTTCGATGTAGCGTTGATAGATTCTGTCCATATCATCGGGGAGTCGAATGGGGGATGTAGGCAAACTGGAGAAAAAGAGGTCAAACTCGCGTTCTTTCTGAATTTCCCCTATTGCATGAACATATGGAACAGTACCGGACAGGGAATCGGGGTCTGGCCAATCAGGGCGCCAGATGATGTGGATGCCGTACTTCTCCCCAATCATGGCAATCTCTTCATCATCGGTGGACAGGTACACATCCCCGACTTCCAGGCAGTGCGTGCAACATGCCTGGAGGATAGACCACTCCACCAGGGGCAGCCCACAGAAGGGCAGCACATTCTTGCGTGGCAGGCGGCGGCTACCGCCCTTTACACGGCTATCACCGTCATCTCGGCGCTGCGCACCGTGATGTATCCCTTCCTACCCTTCAGCTCGCGCCAGTTGAGCCTTTATCTTGGCTTTAGTGAGGATGTGGAGAAAGACGGTTGGAAGCTGTGCCATCCCCAGTCGGGGCAGCAACTATCCGAACCCAAACCACTGTTTACCAAGCTTGATGAAAAAACCGTTCTCAAGGAGATAGCGGCCGAATGAAGCTGAGCGAGATATACCAACCGGTAGAAGCAGACCTTAAGGCGGTAAGCGACCAGTTTCAACTACTGGCCGAAGGCAAGCGGGAGAGTTTCCCGGAGCTTCATAAGATGCTCAGGCATACACTTGTCGGCGGCAAGGTTATTCGTCCTGCCCTTACCATTATCTGCTGCCACTGCTTCAACTACGAGCAAGCTAAAGTGCTGCCGATGGCCACTGCCAGCGAGTTGATGCATATATCGACCCTGATTCACGATGACGCCATAGATAAAGCCGATACCAGGCGCGGCGTGGCTACCGTAAATGCGCTGTGGGGCACGGACAAAGCCATCCTGCTGGGGGACTACCTCTTTGCCAGGGCCGGTGAGTTCGCTGCTGCCACCGAAAACATAAGGGTGGTCAAGCTGTTCTCGCGCACGTTGCAGATTATATCCAGCGGTGAACTGAACCAGTTCTTTAGCGCCTACAACCTGAAACAGACACGTGAGCAGTACTTCAAGAAAATATCCGGCAAGACCGCCTCCCTCTTCTCCCTCGCCACCGAGTCAGGGGCCATCCTAAGCGGAGCACCGGAGAAATCAGTCAAAACGCTCAGAGAGTACGGGCATCACCTGGGCATCGCCTTTCAGATTGTGGACGATATCCTGGATTTTATTGGCACCGAAGAAGAACTGGGCAAGCCGGTTGGCTCGGACCTAGCACAGGGGACTCTTACTCTACCGGCAATGCTGCTGCTGGAACGCTACCCTGAAAACAATCCGGTGAAAAGGCGCTTTGAGAACCGAGACGACAAGGATAACATCAAGCAGGCAATAGAGATGATACGCAACTCACCGATAGTGGATGAATGTTACCTCGTGGCTTCGGAATACAGTGCCCGCGCCTGTCAGGACCTCACCGAGCTGCCGGAGAACAGCAGTCGAGAAGCCCTGTTTGAACTGGCCAAGTACGTAGTGGCCCGTAAAAAATAGACGCTGCCACCTTTACTCACCTTCCCAGACGCTGCCATCGAGATAGGTCTCTCTTTTGCTTGTTGGCAGCTCCCTCTTGAACTGGTCAATGGCAAACTGGCAGGCGGCAAATCCCTCCGCGCGGTGCGGGGCCGCTATGGCCACGACCAAGTTGATATCACCGACATTCAGCCTGCCGACACGGTGATAAATGGCAACGTTATCCACCGGCCACTTCCGCTTGATTTCGTCAGCGATTTCGTGCAGCTTTTTCTCCGCTTCCCCGGAAGCGTCCTTATAAGTAACAGACTGAACCTGCTTGCCGCGGGAATGGTCACGAATCAGTCCCACATAGGTAACGACGCAGCCACTGCTACGAGCCTTGACCTCGTTGACCACGGATTCCGGTGAAATCGGCAAATCAGTAATCTTAATCATCTATCCTCCCTACGCATTATAGCTCATAACCAGGCTTTAAGCATAAAAAAAGAGGGGGCCAGTGCCCCCTCTCTATCATCATTTCACCAGCTTTAATCGGGTGCCGCCGGCGTTTGTTTCGGAACCAGACGAGGCACTATGGGCGCCTTCTGCGGTCTGGTTGCCGGTTCAGTTTCACCGATTGGCTCGACCGGCACCGGTTTGGCTTCCGGCTTTACCTTTGCGGATGGCTTGGGCCTGGTCTCACTCAATATCGCTTCCAGCTCATCCCCTTCCAGCGTCTCCTTGGCCATAAGCTGTTCCGAAATCGATACCAATCTGTCCTTGTATTTTACCAGGATATTCTGTGCAGTCTCCTGGGCTTCATCGATAAGGCCGTGTACTTCTTCATCGATTTGCTCGGCTATCTTATCGCTGTAGTCCCTCTGCTCAGAAATTTCACGACCGAGGAAGACCATCTCCTCCTTGTGGCCGAAAGTGCGCGGCCCCAGCTTATCACTCATGCCGAAGCTGGTTACCATCGCCCGGGCGATTTTGGTAGCCTGCTCGATGTCATTCTGAGCGCCGGTGCTCATTTCATTGAAGATTAATTTCTCCGCCGTATGTCCTCCTAGAAATCCGGCCAGCATGTCCTTGAACTGCGACTTCGTCAGCAGGTAACGGTCCTCAATAGGCAACTGGCGCGTATGACCGAGCGACATACCTCTTGCCACAATGGAAATCTTGTGCACCGGGTCGGCATTGGGCAACATCTTGGCCACCAGGGCATGTCCGGCCTCATGATAGGCGGTAATTTCCTTCTCTTTGGCGTTTATCTTGCGGCTCTTTCTTTCCGGTCCGGCAATCACCCGGTCCACTGACTCTTCAAATTCCTTCATGCCGATGGCGTTCTTATTGCGTCTGGCTGCCAGAATGGCGGCCTCATTAACCAGATTGGCCAGGTCAGCACCACTCAGGCCCACCGTACCCTTGGCCAGGACTTCAAGGTCAACATCTCTATCCAGCGGTTTCCCTTCAGCGTGAACTTTAAGAATAGCGACTCGACCATTAATATCCGGTCGGTCCAGAATGACCCTGCGGTCAAAACGACCGGGCCTCAGAAGAGCCGGGTCAAGAATATCTGGCCGGTTGGAAGCCGCCATCACAATCACACTGGTACTGGTATCAAAGCCGTCCATCTCCACCAGAATCTGATTGAGGGTCTGTTCCCTCTCGTCGTGGCTGCCGCCCAGTCCTGCACCGCGGTGTCGCCCCACCGCGTCAATCTCATCAATGAAGATGATGCAGGGCGCATTGCGCTTCGCCTGGTCAAAGAGATCGCGCACCCTTGAAGCGCCAACGCCAACAAACATCTCCACAAATTCGCTGCCGCTGATTGAGAAGAACGGCACATCAGCCTCGCCAGCGACCGCCCTCGCCATCAGTGTCTTGCCTGTACCTGGAGGTCCGACGAGCAATACCCCTTTCGGGATACGCGCGCCCAGCGCCTGAAACTTTTCCCTGGATTTAAGAAATTCCACTACTTCCATCAGTTCCTGCTTGGCTTCTTCCACGCCGGCCACATCGCCAAAGGTTACCGTGGGCCGATTGGCCGGGAAAAGGCGGGCGCGGCTCCGCCCAAAACTCATTGCCTGGTTATTTGCCCCTCTTGCCTGGCGGAAAAGGAAGAACAGCAGACCGCCAAATATAATGAGTGGCAGGAAATTCAGCATAAGGCTGCCCCAGTTAATACCTGAAGACCCTTTGATGTTTACCACGATGCCTTCAAGGTTGAGCCCCTCAATTTCATATATGGTGGCATTGCTTTCTTTGAAGGCTCGCACCTCCGTATCGTCAACCGTAGTTATTATCAGGAGGTCATCCTCCACCGTTATCTCGGTGATTTCCTTGTTCTGCGACATGGCGATTACCTCGCTGAGGGGTACTTCCTCAGGTTTATTCGCCGATGGCAGCAAATAGGAGAACAACGCCACCGCCGCCAACAGTATGGCGATGTAAATCAAGCTGCTCCTCTTCCAGTTAGGTTTCACATCTAACTCCCGACATTATCTCTATATGCATTATACCACAATATATCACAACGTTTTCAGCCGCTGGCAATTAAAGACCATTATAGGCCGCCTGCAGCCGCAGCGCATCTTCTTCAAGGTTTGGACTTTCACATATCAGCATACCTTTGACATTGTAATCTTTCAACACGCCGAGCAGTTCTTTATACCTGAAATCAGACTCTTCCAGATTGAGATGGTTCAGTTCGCCCTTTTGACCGTAGTTAATGCCGGAGACATGAATATGCATATTTTCCAGCGCCTCATCGCCCAGACGCTGCTTCAATTGAAGTAAAATAGCCTCAAATTCAGGATAGGAATTGAATTTCCCGGTGCGGGCGTGCCAGTGAGAAAAATCAATGCAGGGCGATACCCCTGTAAGGCCGGCACTGAGATTTACTAACTCCTCAATGGTGCCAAACTGACTGCTTTTTCCGGTTACTTCTGGCCTGATACATATCTGAATATCCTCGCGCTCAAGCTGGCTCAATACTTCACCAAGGTGTTGCTTTACCGTCTCGTAGACGGTTTCCGACGGCTGCCCTATATAAAATGCAGGATGAAAGACCACGCTTTCCGCATGACAGAGAGCAGCAATACGCGCTGTCTGCAAAATACGACTCTGGCTGGCTCTTACCTTCTCGATATCCTGTGAGTTTAGGTTTATATAATAGGGAGCATGCGCCGATAACCTCACCCCGATTCGAACCGCCGTCTCACCAACCAGCCGGGCTGCCGTCTCCCCCATCTTCACTCCCCGCACAAACTCAATCTCCATACATCCCAGCCCCAGCTCTGCAATACGTTCAATGCCACCAACGGTTGATGGCGGCCGGGTACTACGAGGAGTTCCTGCCGTTCCAAAGAGCAGGCCGGTCATTATCGTTCCATTCTCTGAAATCACCAAGCCAGCGGTCAGATTCGAACTGACGACCAGCGGTTTACGAAACCGCTGCTCTACCCCTGAGCTACGCTGGCCCAAGGCAAAGTATAACACAAATACAGTCACACATTAAACTCGTTTATTGAGGCTGCTAAACAGGCAGCAGGTTTGACACCTTAAAAGGGCAATGCTATGATTTTTACTTGATGGTCACTTTCAACTAACTATTAGAACAGAGTTTGGTCATGATTAATGATTTGGTCTATGAACTGGTACAGATTCCCGGCCCTGTCGGCTTTGAAAGTCGGGTAGCCAATCGGCTCCAAGAGATGCTCAAGGACCACGTTGATGAGATTTACATTGATAAGATAGGTAATCTCATCGCCAGAAAGAAAGGGACAGAGGGAAAGCACTCGCTGGCGCTGGTAGCACATCTGGACCAAGTCAGCATGGTGGTGATGAAGGTCGATGAGTTTGTCTGGTTTGACAAGATAGGCTGGATTGACTTTGGCAATCTGCCCGGTGCACCGGTGCTCATACTCGGTGCCGAACGGGACATCCCCGGAGTTGTCTGCGCCAGCAGCACCGTTGGCAGCCGTGAAACAGGTGCCCTGTGGATAGACGTTGGTGACCGACAGGAATTCGTCTCGGTGGGCGACCCCATCGTCTATGACTGTCCGCCGCGCTGGCTTGACGACAATAAAACTATACTGGCGAGTCACTCCATTGATGACCGGGTGGGCTGCGCCGTTCTTATCGAGCTAGCCCGAAAGCTGAACAACCCCCCGAAGCATGACATCTATTTCGTCGGTTCGGTTCAGGAGGAGATAGGTAGCTTCGGCGTCAAGCATTTTCTACGGCAGGTAACACCTGACTGGTTCATTGCTCTGGACACCGGCTTCGCCCAAGATGCCAAGCCTGACATCCAGCGCACGGTGCCAATGCGTACCGGCCTGGGCGTGCGCCGACTAGCTTTTACCCAGCCCACGACTCCCTACCCTGCCAAAGTCAACTTCGCCAGCCCCCGTTTGAACCAGCTGTTGATTGACGCGGCCAAAAAACAGAATATCCCCTTCCACGTTGATGTGAGCACCGGCATATGGTCCGACCATAACATTGCGTACGAAGTGAACCCGGATATTGAGTCGACTTTCATGTTTGTGGCGGCCCGGAGGTACAGCCACTCTCCGACCGAAGTGGCCGACCTGCGTAACGCCGAAAACGCGATTGCTGTGCTCGACCAAGCAATTGCAGATATGGGAAGCTGGAGCGAGTGAGCAGAGGTGGCTGAGGCAGGGCCGTTTTGGAAGTGATGCACCTTTTCCCGAATGCAAAGACTCTTCTCAGGTGGAATTATTTTAGAAGTCGATGATTAATCAATTGTATGTTAAAACTATCAGATAGAGCCCAAGAGGAATACACACCGGACGGAGGCTTGTAACATGCCTATAGGTTCAAACGAAGCGGAAAAGGATGGACTTCTGACCGCCGCCAAACTGATGGCGGTCAGTGCCCGCACCGCCCCCAAAACCAGAGGGCTGGACTCAGTTAAAACACTCATTCTGCATGAACCGAAGGAATTGGAGAAACTGGCCGCAAGCATGGAAGATATTTCTGGCGAAGACCCGGAAAGGCTCGCCTTCTTCAAACGAAATGCCGGGCATATCAGGCAATCGGCAGCGGTGGTGCTCATCGGCGTCACCGGCGAACCCAAGCGTATTGCTGACCCATTGAACTGCGGTGCCTGCGGCATGGACTGCCCGGGTATGGTGAAGGCGAATAAAAAAGACTGGGGCATGATGCGCGGCCCGATGTGCCACATGCAGAGCATTGACCTGGGCATCGCTCTTGGCTCGGCGGTTAAGACTGCCAGTGAGTTGAATATTGACAACCGCATCATGTATTCCATCGGCGCTTCCGCCCGCAGAATCAAGCTCATGGATGCTGACCTTGTCATCGGCATTCCGCTAGCGGCGGCGGGCAAGAACCCCTACTTCCCGATGCGATAAACTGACGGACTCAGGTATAAAACAATATTAATGGCAGGAGGTTATAATGCCTAAAGTTTTCATTACCCGAAGGATAAGTCCAGAGGCCGTTGACTTGCTCAAGCAGCACTTTGAGGTCGGTGCCTGGCAGGAAGATGAAGCACTGAGCCGCGAAGAGCTTTTCCCAAAAATTGCTGATGCCGACGCCTTGGTTGTCTGGCAGGATAAGGTAGATGGTGAGTATCTGGACCATGCGCCAAAAGTAAAGGTAATAGCCCAGCGCGCCATCGGCTTTGACCTGATAGACACCGAAGAATGTGCCCGGAGAGGCGTACGGGTGAGCAACGCGCCCCGCGGCGTCGACGACAGCACCGCCGATTTCGCCATTGCCCTGCTGCTGGCCTCGGCACGACAGCTCGTGGAAGCGGTCAACACGACCATGAACGGGGGCTGGCAGAGATTCGGCCCGATGGATAGCCCATATCTCGGCCACGATGTTTACGAGCAAACACTGGGCATCGTCGGCATGGGCAGGATAGGCGCTAAAGTCGCCCGGCGGGCGCGCGGTTTCGACATGAAGATTATCTATTACGACGTCGTGCGCAACCCGCTTGAAAAAGAGCTCGGTGCCGAGTACATTCCTGACCTGCATAAAATGCTTGGCATGGCCGACTACGTCACCATCCACGTGCCGCTGAACAACGAGACCAGACACCTGATTGGTGCCAGAGAATTTGCTGCCATGAAACCAACGGCGATACTGGTCAACACCGCCCGTGGAGGACTGGTTGACCCGAAGGCATTGTGTGAAGCTCTGAAGAGCAAAAAGATACACGCGGCCGCGATAGATGTTACCGAGGTGGAACCCATAGAACCAGATGACCCGCTACTCAAGCTGGACAATATTATCATTGCCCCGCACATCGCCGGCGCCTCGGCACTGTCACGAGTGAAGATGGACATAATGGCAGCGGAAAATGTCATTGCGGCACTGGCAGGCAAGCCGATGCCCAGTTGCGTCAACTGCCATTTGATAAAATAGGTGGATTGTACAGGGAAGTTTGTGTGGTAAGCAAAGTAGGTATAATTGCCAATCCGGCTTCCGGCAAGGACATCAGACGACTGGTCGGCTACGCCAGCATAATGGACAATAATGAAAAGACCAATCAGCTGCGCCGGATTATTATGGGCATTGACGCCATCGGGGTCGATGAAATCCTGGTCATGCCCGATTACTACGGCCTAGGCGAGCGCGCCGTGGATGGCATTGGCAGAGAAAAGCTGAACGCCAGGTTCAGCATACTTGATATGCCGATTAGCTACACCAGTGGAGACTCCACGCGGGCCGCGGAACTGATGGGTGAGCAGGGCGTGGGATGCATTGTTACCCTGGGTGGAGACGGCACCAACCGCGACGTGGCCAAGAAAAGCGGTGACATTCCACTGGTCCCGGTTTCCACTGGTACCAACAATGTCTTTCCCGCAATGGTGGAATCCACAACGGCCGGCATCGCTGCTGGTATAACCGCCCGGAAGCTGCTTGATGACCGGGATGTAATCAAAATTCAGAAACGACTCGCCGTCATCAACGACAGGCGTGAGATTGACATGGCCCTGGTTGACGTGGTAGTGTTGAGTCAACTATTCACCGGTGCCCGGGCTATCTGGGAATTATCGGAAATACGGCAGATAATCTGTACCAGAGCCGAACCAATCAATTTAGGTATGACAGCCATCGGGGGCAATATACACCCCATCGGTCCCAATGACGCTCAGGGAATATACCTCAGACTGGGCAATGGCCACCTCAAAGTGAAAGCAGCTGTGCTGCCCGGCGTTGTCCAGGAAGTCGGAATCCAGGAATGGAAACTGCTCGAACCCGGTGATGAAGTGGCGGTGAACCACAAACCTTCAGTTATCGCGCTGGATGGGGAACGAGAGGTCACGGTCAAGGACACTGACGAGGTTAAAATTCGACTTCAACATGATGGCCCATCCGTGGTCGACATTGAAAAAACCGTCCGTGCGGCGGCCAAACAGGGCTTTTTCAGAAACTAAATATCAGAGAGGGAAGATATGGCAACGGAAATAAAAATACCTCGCATTGGCATGGCAGTAGCCGATGCCACCATCATTGAATGGAAATCCAAGGAAGGGGACCAGGTGGAAGAACGCCAGGTCGTGGTGGTCATCGAGACGGAGAAGGTCATGTCCGAAGTTGAATCACCAGGTGCAGGCCTGCTCCACATCATTATGGGAGAGGGGGAATTGGCCGCGGCCGGCCAGGTAATCGGCATGCTCGCGGAAACCCCGGAAGAACTGGCCAAGGTGCAGAAAGAGATGCCAGCGGGAAAGCCGGTCGAAGCAGCGAAGGCAACCGAACCTGTGGCCGCCGAGGCCCCAAAGACCGAGGCAGCACCGCCCAAAGAAGCCGCCGCGGCAACGGGTGGCCAAGAGCGCATCCGCATCTCGCCGGTGGCCCGTAAGCTGGCCGAGGAAAATGCCATAGATATTACCCAGGTGGCTGGCACCGGACCGAACGGTAGAATTGTCCGCGAGGATATCGAAAAGGCGATTGCCGATAAAAAGACGGCACCAGCCCCAGCGGCAGCAGCTCCAGCGGAAACCACCGGAGAAAGACGAGCCAAACAGACCATACCACTCACCGGAATGAGGGGCACCATCGCCGAGCGTATGCACCAGAGCCTCGCCGTATCGGCCCAACTTACCGCGATGGGTGAAATCGACATGTCAGAGATTGTCTCGCTGCGCAACAACCTGACAGCCCAGGAGAACACCATCGGCACCCGCGTTACGTACACTGACATCCTCGTCTTCGCCATCGCCCGCGTACTCCGCGACCACCCGAAGGTCAACGCCAGCATCGTGGATAAAGAGATAAAAGTCTGGGAAGATATCAACGTCGGCGTAGCGACCGCTCTGGAAAACGGGCTCATCGTTCCGGTCGTAAAGAATGCCAACCAGAAGTCAATCGTTGACATCAGCAAAGAGATAAAGCTGCTTGTCGAAAAGGCAAAGGAGAACAAGCTGAGCGCCGATGAAATCACCGGCGGCACTTTCACTCTGACCAACCTAGGTGCTCTGGGCAGCGGCTGGACTTTTGAAACCGCTATCATCAACCAGCCGGAATCGGCAATCCTGCGTGTAGGGGCGATTACCGACCGGGCCGTGGTCAGGGAAGGCCAGATTGTCGCCCGACCGATTATGACCTACAGCCTGACCTATGACCACCGGGTTATTGACGGCGCCGTGGCCGCCAGTTTCATTTCGAGCCTAGTCAGTGCCCTGGAGAACCCGACGCTGCTCTTAGCCTGATTGATTATATGGCAATTTATTCAAGCGGAGGTAAATCAAAATGGAAAACATGAAAGAAGTCGCCAAAGAATTTGAAGCCAACGTGGCACGCTTTCAAAGGGAATGGCCCCAGCAGAGGCAGGCGTTCTCCGCACTGTCTCAGGCTGCCAAAGCCCCGGGGGCACTGGAACAGAAATACAAATACCTCATTGCCGTGGGCATTGCCGTTACCGAACACTGCCACTGGTGCATCGCGGCCAACGTGAAGGGCGCCCTGTCCCATGGTGCCACCAAGGAAGAAGTCATGGAAGCTGGCTGGGTGGCTGTGCAGATGGGCGGCGGGCCATCCCTGGCCTACTTGCAGCTGGTACAGCAGGCGGTTGACGACCTGGCAGGATAGAGTTAACCGGAGCTAAATCAGCTATTTCGCTATTTACCGGAGGTATTTTGTGGAAGAAAGAGACCTGGTCATCATAGGTGGTGGACCAGCGGGTTACGTGGCGGCAATCAAGGCGGCGCAGCTCGGCGGCAGTACCACCATCATCGAGATGGATGCGCTGGGCGGGACCTGCCTCAACCGCGGGTGTGTACCATCGAAAACGCTGCTGCACAGCGCCGAGCTCTACGATACCATGAAGAAATCGGAGCATTTCGGCATCACCGCTCAGACTGTCCGCGCTGACCTGATTAAAATGCAGTCACGCAAGAATACTGTTATAAAAACTCATGTATCAGGCGTGGAGAGCCTGCTCAAAGGTAATAAGGTGGAGATAATCGCCGGTCGCGCCAGATTACTCCCTTCTCTCCAGGTGGAAATCGAGAGCGGAGGAGGAGAGAAGCAGGTCATTCAGGCGCAGAAGATAATACTGGCTGCCGGTGGCAAGCCCATTACCCTGCCCATTCCAGGGGCGGACAGTCTGTCCGGCATCATAAGCGCCGAAAAAATCCTCAACATGGAAAGCGTCCCCAAAGGCCTGATTATGATTGGCGGCGGGGTTATCGGCATTGAAATGGCCACTATTCTGACCAAGCTCGGCTGCCAGGTAAGTGTGGTAGAGATGCTGCCTCATATCCTGCCTCTGGAGGACTCTGAACTGACTGCCATACTGGCCAAAGCCCTCCAGAACGAGGGTGTCCATCTCTACGAAGGCACCAAGGTATCAGGGATAGAAGGCAGCGACGGCGGCAAGTCGATCGTCATCTCGGACGGCAAAACGGAAAGGAAGCTGGAGGCAGAAATGGTCGCCATTGCCGTGGGATACCGACCGAACACGGATGGTATGGGTCTTGAGGAAGCCGGCATAAATATAAACAAAGGCGCCATTCAGGTTAACGAGCGCATGGAGACCAGCGTCCCCAATATTTACGCCGCAGGAGATGTCTGCGGCGGCATAATGCTCGCCTACGTCGCCATGGAAGAGGGAATCATCGCCGCCGAGAATGCCCTGGGTCGAAGCGCGACCATTAATTATGATGCAGTGCCCAGATTTGCACACAGCCTCATGGAACTGGCCAGCGTTGGTCTTACCGAAGAAGAGGCAAGAGCGCAGGGCTATGAGACAAAAACGGGACGGTTCCCTTTCTCCGCCAACAGCACCGCCACCATACTGGGGGAGCGACGCGGCCTGATTAAAATCATCTCCGAACAAAAGTACAATCAGATTCTCGGTGTTCATATCCTCGGGCCACGGGCCACCGAGCTTATCGCCGAAGCCACGCTCGCTATGAAAATGGAAGCCACTGTGCCGGATATTGTCGCCACCCTGCATGCCCATCCCTCCCTCTCCGAAGCCATGCATGAGGCCGCCCTCGATGTCACCGGCGAGACAATACATTATCCATCGAAGAATCGGTAGAAAAATACTGTGGGGCAAGTTATGCAGTGTGTAGTTCGCCAACTGGGACAAATTGAATACCGCGAGGCCTATGAGCTACAAAAAGAGCTGCTTGAGAAGAGAGTAAACGGCCAGATAGCCGATACATTACTTCTCCTTGAGCACCTGCCAACCATCACCGTCGGCAAGGCGGGCAAGCTGGAAAACGTCCTCGTATCACAGACAGAGTTAGCCAGCGCAGGCGTGTCTTTAATCTTAACCGACCGCGGCGGTGACGTTACCTACCACGGCCCCGGTCAGATTGTCGGCTATCCAATCCTCGACCTGCGAGAGCGTAATCGCGATGCCCACCGATATGTCCACCACCTGGAAGAGATGCTCATCAGGACGCTGGCCGACTACAGCATTAAATCGGAGCGCGACCCCAGCCATGCCGGCGTCTGGGTGAACGATGAAGAAATTGCTGCCCTCGGGCTGCGCATACATAAGTGGATTACCATGCACGGCTTTGCTCTGAATGTAAACACTGACCTCAACCATTTTTCGCTGATAAACCCCTGCGGTTTCACCAATAAAACGGCAACTTCAATGGCGCGCCTGCTCGGATACCAGCTATCCACAGGCGAAGTGACCAGGCGCTTGCTGTCCTATTTCGCTGACGTCTTTGAAGTTCAACTTAAATTCGCGGATAACTCAGTTACGGAAACTTATGATGAGAGGAAGACTGCCACCCTGGTTCAAACAGAGGCTCGCTGACCCCGGCGTTATGTCATCCATGCATGGCCTGCTGGACGGGCTGAATCTCCATACCATCTGCCAGAGCGCGCTTTGCCCGAATATCGGCAAATGCTTCACGGCCGGTACCGCCACGTTTCTCATTCTGGGAGACATATGTACCCGTTGCTGCACCTTCTGCGCGGTGAAGAAGGGGCTTCCCGAGCCCGTTGATGAGGCAGAGCCGAAACACCTGCTTGAGGCGGTGCAAAAGCTCGGACTGAGCTACGTTGTCATCACCTCCGTCACCAGAGATGACCTGCCCGATGGAGGTGCTTCGCAGTTTGCCCGAACGGTTGCCCTGCTCCGGGAAAACGCGGCCGATATAATAGTCGAGGTCCTCGTCCCCGATTTCCGCGGTTCGGAGGAGGCTATCCGAACGGTGGTGGAATCCGGCCCCCAGGTAATCAACCACAACGTGGAAACGG
>Ga0209536_100009949_pt1 | contig 14070 bp, 16 predicted proteins | sample DeeMarSeWOR28_12_FD_187461 | JGI IMG/M metagenome (GOLD analysis project Ga0209536, IMG submission 187461) | Marine sediment microbial communities from White Oak River estuary, North Carolina - WOR-2-8_12 (SPAdes) (version 2) | ecosystem: Environmental > Aquatic > Marine > Intertidal zone >...
TAGACATTCTGGCCAACGCGAAACATTTGGACCGGACAATCTGTACCGGTCATGAGCAAGGTCGCACCATCGGGTGTGCTATCGACGGCCTCTTTGTGACCGAGAAGGACATCGATCTGCGCCGGGAAGCCTGCGAGCAAAGGGTCTTGCTTGCCGGCGTCGGTAATATCCAGACTGACGCAGCCGACAGCTTCCCCAAACCGTGTGGAGATGCTGGCGCCAAGAAAGACATTTGTCTGGCGCTTAGCAAGAATTTCTCCATCGTGGCTCAAGAAATCAAGAATGGACAGCTTACAACGCCCGATGAAGTCATTTCAAGGACGGCAGAATTGAATAGTTCGCTCGATTTGGCGTCCGTAGAGGCAGTTTTGGCGAAAGTTCAGGCATACCTGATCAATGCGGCCGATACTGGAACGCTGGAGTCGATGAACAGCCACGCCCTTGTCTGGGCGGCGATCTCAGAAGGATTCAAGGCGTATGCGAAACGTTAGTCGAGCAATCGCAGGAACGTCAATTTTCACCCTGATGGCCATGTGCATGGTCAGTTTGGGTACATTTTTTGGCGAAAATCAGCCGCGTTCTGCTCAAAAACCCCGTTCAATCGACTACTTTGGTGGTTGGATGGGGAAGATTACCGTTTCGCAAGACGACGAGTTGTTGCATGAGATCCCCGCAGGTTGGCGAGGGAAGGGGGAGGGCAAGACACGCTTGCTCTACCTCGATTACACAGCAGTGCATGGGCACGCATATGAGCCGAGGGACCAACAAAACGCGCCCTCATGTGTTGGACAGGCCGCCGCAGCAGCAGTCGACATCCTTGCGGCGACTGAGATCAATCTTCTCGGCCATAGAGAACGTGCTCCCCCTGGTCGCGTAGCCGCCAGCATAATTTATGGCCTATCGCGACAAGAAATCGGTGGACTCGGCCCGATGGCTGGCGGGGGTTCACACTGTTTATGGGCCTGTCAGGCTCTGCAACAGTACGGGGCAGTCATACACAGGAACTATGGGCTCATTGGCTACAATCTTAGCCAACCAAGCCCATCACAGTGCATACGGTTTGGCGCCAAAGGTGTTCCATCATCCTTGGAAGACATTGCCAAGCTGCATCCTGTGTACGAGTACATCAAGATCGCAAGCTATGAGGAACTGAGGGACGCAGTTTACGCCGGTTCACCAGTGATTATCGGCAGCAATGTCGGATTTGGCAACAAAACTGGCCGAAAACGCGATAATGAAGGATTTTTGAATCCGCCGCGCCGAAGATGGCACCCAAGTGTCTGGGCGCACGCCATGGTCGTGGTGGGAGTGTGTGACAAAGATCGAAAAGGGGCACTGATACTCAATTCATGGGGCGCCCACTGGATTTCGGGGCCAAAACGCTTTGGAACGGAGCCGGAGGGCTCATTTTGGGCCGACGCTAAGATCATCGAACGAATGGTGTCGCAAGGTGACAGTTTTGCCATCCGAAGATTCAAAGGATGGCCTAATTACAGGCTGTGGTGATGAAAAATGTTGCGATTGTACTTGCGTTTGCGGCGCTTGTGGCTTTCACCGGTACCGTTTTCCACCAAAATTGTTCGTACGGCACGTATTCTGGTACCGTGGATGGACGACCAGTACAACGAGCCGCCTCGCTCACGGCGGTTACGTCGCCGACGTGTCCACCTTGTAAGGAAGTCAAGAAACACATCAGACAACTGAAACGCGAAGGCTACATGTGCGTGATTATCAATTTCAAGGACTATACAGGCCCTGAAAAGATCACGAGTGTGCCTACTTTGTTGTATTTCGACAAGGATGGTAACCTACTTTTCAAGGAAGTTGGGTACAGGACGTACGAACACATCAAAAGCAAACTCATTCCGGCGTACGAGATCACATGACCGATGTGTATTTAGCCTTGGCAACAGCCGCAGTTTGTGTGCTGTTCTGTACAGGATCGATCATGGCTCCAGTGCGGCAATGGGCAAAGCCGCTACGTGTGCTTGAGTGTCCGTTTTGCTTTTCGTGGTGGGTAGCAGCACTTGCATTGATTTATGAGAGCGGTGGCGAGTGCTTGACCTACTGGTTTTACACGCCAATTCGATGGTGCGCGGTCGTATGCCTTGCAAACATCGGTATCCTTTTGATCCATCTGTCGATGGCAACTGTTGGAGAAGAAGAGTGATCAAGAAATTGTTTCTTCTGATCGCTGTGACATTTGGTCTTGGGACGCCAGCGGCGGCAGCCCAATACATCATTCACTGGCCTAATGGGCATGTGATTGTTGTTGTGCCCGACAGGCGCCCAAAGCCCAAACCACATCCAAAGCCACACGTCGACATTCGCGTGTGGCATCCGTACTATCACTACCACTACCGACCTTATTACAGGCACCGGTAACAACCCAGAGGACACCAAATGTTCAGTCGATGGGGAAGAATGCGAAAACGGGCTAAGTATGCTCGTTATGTCCGCAAGGGCGCGAAAGACCTGTATGAAACAGGCGATTTGTCGGAAGTCGACTATGACCGTGTCGTACGTGGTACGTATGATGTGGACATCATGGACCAGATGATTCGCAATTCGATTCGCGGCGACGGTCTGCTTGGCGAATTTGATTGGGAGAAACTCTGGGAGTGGATTCAGGAGAATCTGATTCCGCTACTCCAGATGCTGATTCCGCTCGTCATCATGTTCTTGGACACTGGTGATGATGCTCCGGCACCTGAATCAGAGCCAGAATCTACCGACGTGTACAAGGTCTGGTAATGTTCAAACGTGCACTCTTCATACTGCTCCTGTTAGCAAGCCCTGCTTTCGCCAAGTATCCGTACGACTCAGTGGGCCGTACGGATGCTGGCGGCTCGGCTGTTTTGGTTGAGGTCAAAGGTGACAAAGGGCTCATCGTGACCAATGCTCATGTGCTAACAACGCAGCGCGAGATGAAGGTGTTTTGGCCCGCTGCAAATGCCACACGAGTCTGCAAACCTGTGTTTGTGGACAAGGACACTGATTATGCGTTGATGGTGTGTGAGAATCCTCCAGTGGAAGCTGTGAAATGTAATGCTCCAACGCGCAACAGCGTCATCGTTGCCGGGTTCCCGTACTATGAACGGACTCATCTGCATTGGCAAATCGGCAACATCACTTCCAAAACCAAATATGAGGTCTTGTACACCAATCGTCCAGTTCCTGGCATGAGTGGAGGAGCGGCATTCGATCTCGATGGTCAGTTGGTAGGTATCGTCAAAGGTCACGATGAGAAGCATGGAGTTTTGGTTTCCGCTACTTCATTCATCGTTGCGTTGAAACATTATGGCGATTCACGTACCTGGGTACCTAATTACGACCACGTTGAGAAGCCACGAAACTGGAATTATGCCAAGCCAGATGGTCAAAAACGTACTTTACGGTACTTTGAATGGTCCGCACCTGACCTCAAGGATTGATCATGGCTAAGAAGAAACCGAAGAAATTCATCGACAAGGCAATCAAACGTCCGGGTGCTTTGACAAAGAAAGCAAAAGCTGAAGGTATGACTGTATCTCAGTTTTGTGCTCAACTTGGGCCGCGAGCGTCAACGCGGACCAAAAGGCAATGTGCCTTGGCAAAAACGCTCCGTAAGATGAACTGAATGAGCGACCTGCTGCAAGAGTTCGCAGACAGTATTGCGAGAGGGTTGATTGACAATACACTTGACACCTGTGCTCGATGGGCTGAGAATCGCATCCACATGCCAAAGCCCATGGATGGACCACTGAGGTTCAATAGGTTCCCATGGCAACGCGAAATACTGAATTGTCAGGAGCCACAGGTCACGATAATGAAGGCCGCGCAAATGGGCTTCAGTGTCGTGGGAATGATCAAGGCATTGTATACTGTGGATCAACTTCGTGCAGATGTTCTGTACGTACTGCCAACCGCGAACATTGCGAGCGACTTTGCCAAGGCACGACTTGATACAATTGTTGAGTTGAGTCCTGAACTTCAGGACATGTGGGCTGAGTCAAACGTCGGATTGAAAACCTCCCATCATCACGCACACATTTACATTCGAGGCTCTGTCAGTGAACGCAATCTTGTATCAATGCCGATTGGTACGGCGATCATTGATGAATTTGATAGATGTGCTGAACGTAGTATGGCTATGGTCAAGCAGAGGCTCGCGGCTCATGCCGATAAGCATCTGTTCATCCTCAGCACGCCCACGCTTCCAGAGCACGGCGTCGATGAAGAATACAAGCTGGGAACGCAAGAGCACTTCATGTTCAAGTGCCCATCGTGTTCACGAATGGTCGAACTACTCTGGCCGGACTGCGTGGAAATTTGCGGAGAGTATTCGACGGACCCACGATGCGACGAGAGTTTCCTGAAATGCCCAGAATGTAGCGCCAAACTGCCACATGAGACAAAGGAGGAATGGCTCATAACCGGTTATTGGGAGCCGACACGCAAAGCACACGGACACAGAAGTTTCTGGATTCCACAGATGTATGGCCCGGAAATCACACCGGGCGAAATCGTCATCCAGCACTTCAAAGCAGAATCGAGTGAAATCGAGAACATCGAATTCCATAATCAGGTGCTAGGCGTACCGTACCTGATGGAAGGCGGTAGAGTCACCGAAGAACTGATCAAACAAGCACTGAGATCACACACAAAAGGAGAAGCACGCCCTCGCGATTCATCACGAATGATTGTCATGGGCGTCGATGTGGGCACATTCCTTGATGTTGTTGTAACTGAGTACATCTACACAGATGACCCTAAGAATGAGCCTCATCTACACAGTATTGCAAAAGTGCTTTTTGAAGCGAGGATTCCTGGTAGTGACTTCGATCAACTTGGCAACATGATGAGTGAATGGCAGGTGCAACACTGTGCAATCGACTTCCAGCCAGAAACAGTCAACGCCAAAGCCTTCGCCAGAGCCTTCCACAAATTCGTTAGCCTTGTCCAATATCGAAAAGGAACCACAGGATGTGAAATCAAAATCGCCTATGACGATGACAGAGTGCCGATTCTCACAGTTCATCGCACGTCGTTTTTCGACATGGCTCTAGGACGATTTCACAAAGGAAAAATATGGCTTCCGCAAGACATTTCGGGTGTTTTTCGTGAGCATGTTCAGACACCAACACGGACGTATGAACTCGATGAGTTAGGTCGCCCAAGAGCGATGTACGTTACCGGGCACAACAAAGCGGACCACTTGGCACATGCCTTACTTCTCTGTGAAGTTGCACATTTCAGAGCCTACAGTTACAGCACCGGCCGTGCCATCAAAGCAGGTGAGTCTTACTATAACTTCTAGGAGAAGACATGAGCGAGAATGAACCTTTGTTTCGTGTACCAGAACCCATGGAAGTGACATTCCACTTGAAACAGGATGAGAATCTTGAACCCGTTGCAGAAAGCGAGGTAACGAAAGATGCCCTCGAAGAAGAAGTGCTCGAAGCAGTCAAGGAAGCAAAAGATGAACCAAAAAGTAAAGAGAAGCCCCCGCTCCCGAAAGCGTTAGTTCAACGTCTCCGGTTGAGGGATAGGTACTTCAACAAAACGTGTGCCCAATGTGGGCGTCGGGTACCTTTGGTTCAAATCCAAGATGGCAAAGGCGAAATTTGCGACAAATGTAGAGGTTAGCCGTGGCACAATCAAGTTACACACTCTCCGACATACGTCACCCTGACTTGTTATATGACAGTCAGCAGTGGACGTTGTGGCGTGACACATTTGAGGGTGGCGATTTGTATTTGGACCGGTACCTTGAGTATTTTTCTGACCGCGAAACTGAAGAGGATTTTGCTGCTCGTAAGCGTCTGACCCCGATTCCATCGTTCGCGAAATCAGCCATCTTAGATGTCAGAAACAGCATTTTCCAGCGGCTTCAAGATGTGTCTCGCGTTGGTGGCTCGAATGAATTTCAACGAGCCGCGAATGGTGAGAAATTTGGAGTCGATAGAAAAGGAACGTCGATGGATTCATTCATCGGCATCAATGTACTCACGGAACTTTTGGTCATGGGGCAAGTTGGCATCTATGTGGATGCGCCCGACAAATTGCCGACAACGTTGGCAGAAGGTGAAGCAACGCCGTACTTGTACTGCTATCGAATTGAGGATGTCCTATCGTACACGGAGGAAGCACAAGAGGAGCCGGGACAATTCAAAGCGGTACTACTTCGTGACCAAGTGATCGATATGAAACGCCTGAATCCAGGCGTGGAACTACCACAAGGACGTATTCGACGACGCCGTCTTGTATGGAAGGATGACGAAGATGGCCTTGTCAAGTGCAAGATGTGGAACGAAGATACCGGCGAGGCAATTGTCACAGAGACATCATCGCCTGATGGTACCATTATCCTTGGCGTGCCGTTTGTACCATTCATACTTCCGACAATCGGTGACTCCTTGCTCAAGGATGCGGCTTGGTATCAAAAAGCCTTGCTGAATTTGGTATCAAGTGATGTTGACTACGCATTGCGATCCAATCGTCCGTTCCTTACAATCCAACAGGAACTCAGAACTGCTGGATCGCACTTGAAAAAGACAGGCGCAGGTGCGGAACCTGGACAGCAGCCTGGACAGGATCAAACTGAGTACATTGGCTCAGGTGTCGGCCGTTACTATGACCGCGATCTTGATCGTCCTGGCTATATCGCGCCTCCAACTGATCCTCTTGAAACCTCAATGAAACTTCAGGAGAAGTTGGAAGATGATATTCGGAGGCTCATCAATCTCGCAGTGGTCAACAAAGTTGGCTCGCGAACTGAATCTGCTGAGGCCAAGAAACTCAGTAGTCAGGGACTAGAAGCTGGCTTGTCATTCATTGGCGAAGTGCTCAACGATGCCGAACAGCGCGTTGCCCATATGTGGGCTTTGTATGAGTCTCGCGATAAGCCTAAGATTGCCAAGGTTGGGTATCCCACGCGCTACATTCTCAAAGAAGACAAGCAGCGTATTGAGGATGCCAGCAATCTTGTCAAGTTGATGGATCGAATGCCTAGCATCGAGGCCAAAAAGGTAGCCGCAAAAGAAATCGTCATGATTCTCTTTGGCGGGCGGGAGAGCGTAGATACAATCGACCAGATCCTGCGCGAAATTGACACCGCTGGCTACACCACTAGCGACGTGCAATCCGTACTACAAGCCCACAAAGCGGCTCTCGTCAGCGATGAGACAGCCAGCGAGGCTCTTGGGTACGGTAAGGGAGAAGTCGAGCAAGCACGCAAGGACAGAGTCACCCGTGCGACTGCCATTTTGGCAGCCCAGACCACTCCTGGCGAACCTGGCGGGATTCAGAATCCAGCCTCGCGCGGCGTACCTGAACTCGATACTGGTAAACAAACGGCATCTGAGGAACAGGCAGCAGGAAAAGAGCGGGCGGCAGAGGAGAAAGAACTCGAAACTGAAGAAGAGGAAGACTGATGCCTTTCAAAAGTGAGGCGCAGCGTCGGTATCTTTGGGCGACCAATCCCAAGGTGGCAAAGAAGTTTGCCGCGCACACGCCCAAAGGTAAGAAACTTCCCAAACGCGCTAAGAAAAAGAAGAAATAACCATGGCAACTTCTGATCATTACGGCACATTGGCAGAGGCCGCCGCGTTCTTTGCAAACAGATTGCATTCATTCGCGTGGGACAATGCTTCAGGTGATGATCGTGTCAAATCGTTGAATCAAGCAACTGAATTGGTTGATCAATTCGACTATTTGGACGATAAGTATGCTGTGGCCATTCTCGACGATGATGCAACTGCTGATGAGATCCAAGCAGCAGAGGCATCACAGGTTCATCAATTCCCTCGTGGCACAGATACTACGATTCCAACTGATATCGAGCATGCAACATATCTCATTGCATTGAAATTGCTCGATGGGCGAGATCCTGAACAAGACCTTGAAGCACTGCCTATGAAATCTATGGGCTTTGCTGATGCAAGGGCAGGGTATGATCGTGGCGGCAACACACTGGAACACCAAACACATCTGATTCCAAGCCCTCAAGCCTGGAATCTTTTGAAACCGTTCTTACGAGAACGAAACCGTTTCTTCATCAAGAAGATGTAACAAGGCTTTACCGGGCGGGCCATTTACGCCTGGGATACTCACTCAGATTGAGGTGATGAAATGACTAAGGATTTGTTTGAACTGCTGTTTGCTGTCCCTGAATTGATTGCTTTCGACAATGATGGCGACGGTGATGGTGATGGCGACGGTGATGGTGATGGAAGCACCGGAGAGGGCGACGACGGCATCAATGTCTCTGGCAACAGTGGCGAAGATGGCCAACAGGGGAAAGAACGGACCTTCACCCAAAAGGAACTGGAAGCCGCGATCATCAAGCGTAACAAGAAAGTCAAAGCACAACTGGAACAGATGGAGCGAAATTACCAGAAGCTGCTTGATGAACAGAACATGACAGCCGAAATGCGGTCGCAGTTGGAGAAGGATCTCGACGATGTTCGTGCTCAAATGATGACCAAGGAAGAGAAACTCAAGGCTGAGAAGAAAAAGGCTCAGCAGGAGTATGAAGCCCAATTGCATAAGGTGCAGGAAGAAAGGGATTACTTCCAGCGGTTGTTCCAGAACAGCACGATCAATCGTGCGATTGCCGATGCTCAACAGAAGCATGAAGGATATGATTCTGATCAATTCATCGCACTACTTGGTCCAAGGGCCAAGATTGTTGAGGAAGTCGACAATCAAGGACAGAAAACTGGACAACTGGTCCCTCGGATTGAGTGGAAAGTCAATCAAGAGGATGGAACTGTGGAACAGGTACTTTTGTCGCCTGATGAGGCAGTTGAGAAGATGAAGGCTGATACGGACAAGTACGGCAACATGTTCAAGCCCAACATCGCAACAGGCGTTGGTGGCGGGACGGCTCCCGGCACTCAGTCAGCAATGGTCGGCAAGATTGACCACAAACGCATGACGGATGAGGAATACTTCACGGCTCGAAAGAAAGATCCAGAAGGGTTCCGTCGTCAAGCGGGTATTATCCGCTAACAATCACGCCAAAATAGCAGGTAAACTTCCCACTGCGGGGCTGCCGTGATTGACCACGATAAGATTACTCGGAAATCAAGAAATGTCGTGCCACATACCTTGGTAGAAGAGGTCCAATGTCCCACCTGCGACTTAGCAGGGTCTCTTACCGGTTATACCGGGTTGGTTTTGGTATCCACATTCAGTTTTCTACAAAAGGAAACACCAATGAACGACATTTTCTACTTGCTCAGCAAGCCAGAAGTGACGTGTTGGGCGAATGATAACGACGCGCTCATCCCAGAAGTCTGGGCTCGTGAAGCGCTGGCAGTTCTCATGTCCAACATGGTCATGGGCTCCCTTGTGAACCGAGATTTCTCGTCCATGGTGGCCAATTTTGGTGACGTGGTCAACACGTCACGCCCCGCTAATTTCACGGCGGAACGAAAGACGGACACAGATGATGTGACTGAGCAAGATGCTGAGTCTCCCAACATCCCTGTGCCTCTTGATCAGCATGTTCACGTTACGTTTGTCATCAAGGACGGCGAGATGTCGAAGGCTCTCCCGAACTTGGTCGAGCGTTACATGGAGCCTGCGGCCCGCGAAATGGCGGAAAGCATTGACCGAATTCTGTGTGGTCAGGCTGCGCGTCTGACCGATTACACGGAAGGTCGTCTTGACGAAATGGACAAGACCAATGCGACGGATTTCGTGCTCGACACGAACACTCAACTGGACATCAACCGTGTCCCGAAGAGTGGCCGTTACTTGGTCCTTGGCCCGCGAGCCCAAAAGGCTTGTTTGGGTGCCGACTTGTTCGTAAGTGCTGAGAAGCGCGGCGACGAAGGCACAGCTCTCCGAGAGGCGTCTCTCGGTCGTGTGTATGGTATGGATGCCTTCATGGATCAGAATGTTTCGTACGTGGCCCTCGCGGACACGGACAATGAGGCTGGAGTCACGGACAGCACGGTTTACGCTGCTGGCACCACGACTGCCATTGATACCACGCTCACCACGACCACGACTCAGGTCGGTGAATACGTTGTGTTCGACGGCGATGGCGAAGCCTACGAGATTCTGACTGTGACTGATGATGGTGGCGATGCCGACATCACGATCTACGGCGGAACTCAGCACGAGATTGCGGCCTCCAGTGCGTGCGTCAAGTACAATGCCTACGCCGTGAACTTGCTTGCTGGCTACGCGGCTGGCTGGTCGAAGCGGATCAACCTGGATGGTTATACCAATCCGCCTCAGTTGGGTCAATGGGTTGCGTTTGACACTGGCGCTAGCCGTCATGTGTACACCATCGTCGCTGTGACCGATAATGGTACTGATGCTGACGTTCTTCTTGATCGTCCGCTCGATGCCGCCATCGCGAACAACGATCTGGCATTCATGGGTCCGGCTGGCGGTGTCAACCTTGCGTTCCATCGGAATGCGGTTGCACTGGTCATTCGTCCTCTGGCGTTGGTTCCGGCTGATACCGGTGCTCGTAGCGCTGTCGCGTCGTTCAACGACATGGCGATGCGCGTCACGATGCAGTACGATAGCAAGGCGCAGGGTATGCGAGTCACGTTCGACTTGCTCTGCGGTGTCGCCGTCCTTGACGAGCGGCAGGCTGTTGTTCTGTACTCCTAAGCCCGTCCTTTACAGGTTCACCTCCCCTACGGGGGAGGTGGGCCTTCTTTTCAGCGAGACAAACCCATGCCGAAATCAGGTTTCACGCAAACTTTCCGATCTGGCTCTCAAATAGCTTGGTACGGACAAATTACAGACCTAAGTTCGGCAATCGGTCTCCCAAAAGCAACAGCCGGTCGTCGTGCTGTGTTTCATGCGACAGGTCAAAATGTCCGATGGCGTCCAGATGGTGTTGATCCAGATTCCACTACGGGTATGTTGCTACGAACACTTGCCACTGGTGGTGATGAGGTTGAATTTGTTGGCGATCTCACAAAGTTGCGATTTATCGAGACCGTTGTCGGCGGCATCCTCAATGTGACTATCTATCGGTAGGAGTAATCATGCCCAGTTCAGGTTTCACGCAAACATATGAGGTTGGCTCAACAAAAGCCACCTATGTCCAAATGACAGGAATTACCACTGCCAAGACCATTCCAAAGGCGACCATTGGTCGTAAGATTTGGATGCAAGCCACTACACAAGGCGTACGGTGGCGACCCGATGGCACTGATCCTACAGCTACAGTTGGCATGCTCATTCCTGCCAATGAGACGGTGGAGTATATCGGAAATCTGTCCGATATTAGGGTCATTGAAGCAACTGGTGGTGCAATCCTCAACATAATCATTTTCAAGTAGGAGTAACACATGGCTCTCATCACTGACCCCGATGATCTCAATCAAGGAACTGAGGTCACTATCAACACCTCCACGCGAAAGATCACCCTCAGTGTTGCGGGCAATCTAAGCAATGACGGTGTAACGCTCCAAGCGTTGTATTCATTTTTCAAGGAGGAGTGGAAAAGTGATGCAACATTGATTCCACACCCGTTCCCAATGATCGCGATTACGCCTGAGCAATTCGAGTTCATTGAGAACTGGTCGCCAATCAACGATACAACTCGCAAACTTATTCGTACAGGTGGTTGGCGAGAAATTGACGACAGCGATTTGCTCAATGAAGAATGGGCAGGCGTCATTACCCTTGGTAGTTTTGTTGACGAAAATGCCACAGATGGCGACCTCGCATACTATCAACAGGGCGATGATAACACTGATACTGGTGCTGCTGTTGACTTTGATTTCCGTGGACCGGTCAATGAAGCAGTAAAGACATATGACTATGTCACTCCGGCCGATGCGTCTGGCACAGGCTTCGTGATTACCAGTAACAATGTCATAGCGCGAAATGATACTGGAAACTGGGTCACCGATGGTTACAAAGTTGGTGGTCGCGTCACTATTATAGGTGCTGAAGACTCTGAAAACGACGGTACCTATCTACTCAGCGCTGTCGAAGATGCCTCTGATGGTGACCTCACTATTCAACAGACCGGCCCCGATACTGGTGGCTCTGGATTTGATTTCACTACGACCACGATCACGCGAACAGACGGTGGTAGTTGGCTTGATGAAGGCTACCATGTTGATGGCGTTGTGGTCATCTCGAATGCCGCAGATACCAATAACGATGGTACCTGGACACTGAGTGCTGTTTCTGCAACCGTACTCACCACAACTGGCCTTACTGCTGATACTGGGGATACGACCGCTGTTTTCAAGCCTCTGACAAACAACACCGATGATCAAACTGCATCCTTTGCAGTCAATGATCGCAATGTGTTGAATGTACGTATTCGTGAACGAACATCAACCGCTGAAACACAAGCGAGAACATTCGACTCCTCGAACTTGGCAGCCATCGGTGTATCCGCAGTCGACAACAAGGTGTTTAGGTTCCCGCTCGCGAATGCCATCGATCTCAAGATCACGGCATCAGATGCTACCATTGATGGTAGTACACCGTATACCAGTATGGACATCACGTACTACAGTACAGCACAGTCTAGGAACATTGGCGGTTCCAACTACGATTTCGGGATTATCATCGACGGTGCTTCTGGTTCCGCTGAAGAAATCTACGAGTTCGTTCAACGTCAGTTGAGAAAGGATTCTGATATTGACGCCGGTGCTGGCACGGTTGTTGGTCGTACAGCGGACGAATTGCTAGTGTTTGTGGGTGAAACGCTTGCAACTGGGCGAGCATTTCCTGACAATCCAATTGGTGGTGGTTCTGGTGTGTACATCGATAACTTTGATAGCAACGATACGAACAGGTTGATCTTCACGGACAACACTGGTACTGAACGAACCTTCCCGTTCGTTGCCGCTGGTACGATCAACTTCAACTCGTATCTTGTCTCTGATTCAGAGGCACATTGGTGGATGTTCTTCGAGTACACCATTCGCACGACAGTTGGTGATCTTGTCATTACCGCAGTCTCTGGTGCCAACGGTACTTTGGATAGTTCTGGTGGCAATCTGCCGACGCTCACGGATACTGAGTACGTCTATGTCGCTGGTAAGACCGGTGCCGACGAGCCAATGAATGGACTCTATCAAGTCAACGATACTACGCCTACTTCATTGCAAGTGGAAGTGGATCGTGTTGATGGAACGACCATTGTCACGACGGGTTCATCGTCTTGCACTGTTGATGAGAATCCCATTGACAGTGCTGGTGCCTTGATCGTCGAAGACAACGACGGTATTCCGCTTGCCACACAAGCGTACACTAACGCTGGTTTCAGCATCAGTGGCATCTCTGGCACAGCGGGCACGTTGAATAGTTCGACGACTGATCTCACTACAGCAATGTCTAATGGTGATCTCATCGTTTTGAGCGGCACATGGAATTCGGCCAACCTTGGTGAATGGGATGTCACAAGTACGCCCGCAGGAACAGGACCATGGACGTGCTCGATAGACAAGCGAATCGATACGACCCCTGTCAACGACACTCCAGGTGCTGGTGCGATAGTGACTGCACGTCCTGTTGACGGAGCCACGTATTCGTTTGATTTCGATTACGATGGCAATACGCAAGGCGGTCGTGCCGCAGGTACGGATGCCGATATCGTTCTTCGTGCAATCGGGCTGGAGACAGCGCAGTTCGTTGAATCGACTGGAACTATCCTTGAAGCAGTCGGTCAAACGTTTTCGCTCGTGTCAGGTCTTGAGCGTAACTACTCGAATCCGTAAGGTTGAATCTCATAAGCCCGCCACCCTTGCGGTGGCGGGCTTTGGGGAGTCTCATGCCGAGAGAAGTCAGAGAAGACGATGTACTCATTTGTTATCCAGTCAACTATTTCAAGCGGCTGGTAATGAGTGGGCAAGAAGTAGGCTCATGTGCATGGGTGCTACTTTGCTATGCAACGTACAACAACTGGTATCTACCCAAAGAACCCGCCCAAGAAATCTTAGAGGAACTTGGATGGACTCGTGAGCGATATCTTGCTGCTCGTGCGTATTTGTTGACAACGGAAATCTGTACATTTGACCAAGATGAAACGGTGTGTTGAATCATGGCACTCACGATATCTGCTTCCAATTTGACAGAAATTGACGACGC
>Ga0209536_100009950_pt1 | contig 14067 bp, 8 predicted proteins | sample DeeMarSeWOR28_12_FD_187461 | JGI IMG/M metagenome (GOLD analysis project Ga0209536, IMG submission 187461) | Marine sediment microbial communities from White Oak River estuary, North Carolina - WOR-2-8_12 (SPAdes) (version 2) | ecosystem: Environmental > Aquatic > Marine > Intertidal zone >...
CCAGGCCTTTCAATTCCAAGCCGTTATGATAGTCATCGTCCAACTCGTCGGGTTCGATTTCGTCAGCAAACAAACGATCTTGGTTATCTCGATAAGCATCCACTTCCAATATGGCATTTTCTACCAACAACTCGGTGCCTAAGGTGTTGTCATCGTAGTAAATCGTCACCCCGTTGATGGTAAAACTCTCTGTATTGACAGACCCGATGATACCTTCGATTTCAATGTCATCATCAGAGTCAGCGCTGAGTAGGCCGCTGTTGGTTTCATCCTCAATGATATCGGCCAACAATCGTCCCTGGCCGTCAAACCCGCGCCCTTTCACTTCCACATGCAGGCCATCTGCCAGCATGTCGCTGGTCATATCGTCATAAACAGTCGCATTGCTATATACGATAGTCATATCAGCGACCATAAAGGTATTCGCGTTTGTTTCGAGATTTTTCACATAGCCTTTGATTTCGATATAGTCGGTTGAAGGATCAAATGTTTTGATTTCTATACGCGATGCGTGAATATTGCCTGATCCGTCGGAGTAGCCGCTCACCTCGGCAATGTATTGAATACCTACGTTCGGATCGTAAATGGCTTGTGTCATTGTGTTAATCGCGGTGGTATAGAATTCCACCAAGGTGTTTTCGTCCACAGCGACTTCATATCCCATCACGCTGATTGTCCCTACGCCTTTTTGATCCAAATTGACCGAGGTAACGACACCGTCAAGATCATCATCGAAGTGTACTGCGCTGGCTATGCCAGCCGTGCCTGAGGAAGTGCCGCTTACCGTGACCAACATGCCGAGCTCCAGATCGTCTTCGTTGGCGCTTTGTCCGTCCACGGTAAAACTAGCGCCGGAGGTATCGTATTGAACACCACTCACAAATATGCTGCCAAACCCCGTGATGCGCCCTTGCGCGGTAACGCTGCTGGATGGAGTCGCTAGCGATGAGTCCCCGTCATCAGATCCACTGCAACCCACTAAAGTCGTTGTCGCCGCAAGAACAGAAATCGCAATCAAATTTTTCTTTAAGTTCACTTCACACCTCCAATAGTTGATTATCTTAGTCAGGTATTTTGTGTGACTCAGATTGCTCTGACATAGTTCCGCCAGTTTCTTACAAAAAAATTATTTTTTGATTTCCGTTCAGGTGCCGTTCAGGCTAACGAATCTGCTGGGGATTGGTATTAAAAATTCAAGTGCGAACGAACTGAGAAATGTCAATTGAATGCAGATATGGCGAGAAACACACTATATACCAAAGTAGGTATGTATAAATTGTCTTGCGTTTGTAAGTCTGGGTAAGGCTTATAATGTCGTATTACTCGTGCGTAATTCCAATAGTTATATTGACGGTTGCATCTCCGAATAATCATTGATCAGACATCGGACAGGTCAAGAAGGCATCGCAACTACATCGATTAGTCGTTTCTCGGCTTGGGCATTCTGCTTCGCACTAACTCCTCCATCCATAGAGTGGTACATATGCCTATTTGGCACTCTTTTAGGTTAAATTTATTTTGAGTAGTGTCCGGTGGTAATTGCTAAAAATATTCAGCGTTTTTGCACTTCAGCAATCGTGTCAATATATACATTAAGTACACAAGCGGATTGATACCACTGAGGTCGGACGGATACCAATGACCATACAACAGAAGACAGGAGTACCCGTACAATTTGAGATAACGGAACAAACAAGGAAATCCATTGAAGTATGGTATGCAAAAGCACAGTTACAATTCGACGACTATTTGTTTCCCAGTCGTAATTCGAAGTCACCTCATTTTCACCGTTTGAATTACTGCATTCATGGATTGAATGGCATGTAACGGGCGGGTTGAAAAAACTTATAGATACCCTAACTGTCAGAGTAAAGTGTTAGGTGATTAAATCGATTCGTATCTGCGCTCGCAAAAGAAAGTGGCTATGTATACGTACAACCCCAATATGAGGAGAGGATTATGAAATCTCTTATTTCGCGTCTGGCATATATTCTGACGATACTATTCGTGACAAGTAGTGCTGCTGCTGATCAATACGACGCTACCATTAAAACTTTTAAGGAATCTAGAGAAGGGAAACAGTTTTTTCAAAGTGCATACGGATATGCCGTATTTCCGACTATTGGTAAAGGAGGTTACGGTATTGGCGTTGCGCACGGTAAAGGGCGGGTGTATGTAGACGGCAAAGTGACTGGTAAAAGCTCGGTGACTAAAGTTACGGTGGGCGCTCAAGTGGGTGGTCAGGCCTATAGTCAAATCATCTTCCTTGAAGACAAACGTGCTTACGAGGAGTTTACCAGCGGCAATTTCGAATTCGGCGCCCAACTCAGCGCGGTGGCTATTACAACGGGTGCTCAGGCGCAAGTAAGCACCACCGGTAGCTCCGCAAGCGCTAACCCAGGTGCAGGAGACGCCGGTGCGCAGCAAGCCAAATACTACAAAGGTGCGGCTGTGCTGGTATACACCAAAGGAGGGTTTATGTATGAAGCCTCCCTTGGTGGGCAAAAGTATAGTTTTAAACCAATCAGAAAAGCTGAATCGATCTAATCGCTGTCAGTGCCAGGTGCAGACTCTCACGACGTGATTATCTCTGTAAATAAATGGACTGTCAGCTGAGTACAATGGTGACTCAATGGCGTCAGAGTTTGCCGTGCAAAGGCCCTATAGGAAGGGGCGGACTATCGGCTGGACTACCCTGACCTGCCGATTACGCTGGTCGCAGAAGGGATGCCGATCACTCGGCACCCCCTGCGCGGATCCATGCTTGCGCTACTAACGCACACGGCTCCTACCTCGAGTGTTTGGCGTTGAAGCGCCGCTCAGGATAAGGGTGCAATTCAACACTTGGCAAAATCGCGTTTATGCACTGCTGGACATAAACGCGAATCTTGACCGCATCTCTACCACCATCTTCAAATGAGTTTATACACAAATAGTAGCTCTTCCTTTGCTACTCAATTGCGTGCCTACGGCACACTTTCAATAGAATCCAGCGACTCCAGACATTGCTGGTTTGAATATATCGTTTGTCTGAAAACCTAAAAGTAACCGTTCAAATCGTTTGTGTAGCATCGACCGTCTTGCTATGGCACTTTGCTACCGAATATATTAGTAATACCGAATATTCAAAAGGACTACGCCGTGAGCAATCATTGCAACCTTTGCGAAGATGTACTCTTGGGGTGTGCTCGTAGGAATGTTGAGTGGAGGCGTAATTGGTGACCACATGCGCCCTCCGTAGTTCTAACACCGACAACCCTGCAGACTTATTCCTTACATATTACCTACATGAGCGAACGAATATAGAGGGAAGCACGAGTCCATAGATGCACGAGGCTAGAATATCATACGTATGTCTATACACGAGTAATAGTCGATGCAGGCAACCCGTGACCTTGTAGTTTTATTCCAGTTTTTTGTTTTGATTCAAACAGTAAGCAATATTTAGGAAATTTTTCACAAAATAGATTGTGGAAATCATCGGCTGCACGTATTATTTGCGCACACAACAACCACAACAATATGGGGTAATATAATAATGAAAATCAGTAATGCTTTACTCGCATTAGTAACAAGCTCCACAATCGCTTTATCCTTGGCAAGCTCACAGGCACTCGCTGCAAAAGGCATTACTCTTATGCAATTGGGCGATGTACATGGACACATGCACTCACATGCTGAAATTTTTCCGGACGGTCGTATTGATACAGACAGTGGTGGTATTGCCAAGTTGACGACCTTAATTAATCAAGTACGCGCCGACAATCCCAACAGCCTACTGCTGGCCATCGGCGATACTACCCATGGCAGTGGGGAGATGACGTTTTCTCTGGGTGATCTCATTATGCCCTGGCTGAACTCTATCGGTATCGACGCGTTTACGCCTGGCAACTGGGACTTCGGTTATGGCCCTCGTGTTTATCGTCAGCGTTTTACGCCGGATACGGCAATACAGCTGGCGCCCAACAACCGCACTACGGTCGCCTGGCTGATTCCCGGCTGCAACGTGCCTGGCGGCCTACAAGCCACTACCTATGAACAATGTCATGTCACCAAAGCCACTTTTCCCACCGTAGCCATGAACGTCTACAACTTCAACGAGGCGACCGGCATAAATAACCCAGCACAGGCTCCGGGTCCTCTGGTGCATCAACCCTACGTAATCAAAGAAGTCAATGGCGTCAAAGTTGCTGTTCTGGGTCTTACCAGCGATGTTGTGCCACAGCAGGCTCAGGCCTTTAATACCGGTTTCCGCTTTACCATGGGCTATAAGGAAATGCCAGTAAACATAGCGGCTGCTAAAGCAGCGGGGGCCGATATTATTGTTGTGCTGTCCGAACTCGGTCTTGCTAAAAACGTGCAATTGGTCAAGGAATTTCCCGAGATCAATGTGATGTTCAGCGGCCACACCCATGAGCGCACACCGGAAGAAATCGTCATCACACACGCCGATGGTAATTACAGCCTGGTTACCGAATCCGGCGAAGACAGCTTCCTTGGCCGTCTTGATCTAAAAATCAGCGGCAGCGGTAAGATTATCGGCTACAACTGGCAACTGATCGAGGCCGACTCTACTGTGCAAGCGGATTCAACGGTCGAGGCCATGGTGGATGCGGCGTTGTCGTCCTTTCATGACAAGTTGCCTAACGGCGAAAACAATCCCGACTATAAATGCCATACCTTTGGCACAAACGCTTCTCCGTTTGGCAAAGGGCACACCTTGTGTGACTCCTTCGATAAAGTGATCGGTCATACCAAAGTCACCATTCAGCGCTGGAACGCCCTGGAGGACACCTCCAATAATGTCATGGTGGATGCCTTCCTCGACTTGGCGAAAAATCTCGACGCAGTCGATAGCAAAGGCAACTATCTAACCGATGCGAACACACTGTCCACTACCAACGGTTTCCGTTTCGATATAGTCATTCCGGGATCGGACGACGGTTTCTCCGGCGATATTACCGTCGGTGATCTGTATGACTACTACCCCATTGGCGCCGCATCAGCTTTGGCCGAATTTACAGGTGGGCGTTTAAAACAACACTGGGAAGGCATCCTCAGCAATGTGTTTGATCCTAATCCCTACCGGCAGCGCGGTGGCTGGTTCCTTGGCTTTACCCACAACATGCATCTCGATATTCGTCTTAGCGACGACTTTCCGCGATCCATCAGCGATGGCAAACGGATCGCCAAAATAACTATCGACGGCAACCGATTCGACGACAGCAAGATCTATACGCTAGCCTCCTGCTACCCGCATGGCAATCCCATTGATGAGGTTTGCCGCACTTCAGGAGCGACCAATCTGCGTTTCATCACGGCGCCGCAAGAAACATGTGATCATCCGGCCACATTTGCTGGCGGTATTGAAAACTGTCAACTCGACATGAGTGACGATTCCGCTTTGGAAGTTGTGCCACCTGTGGTCACCGATGCTCAACTTCCGGTGTTTGATCCATCACGCGCGCCGCAGTTTCGCCAGGTGGCGCCCGACAATTTCGTACATCCAGTGGACGCTCTGCGTCGTTATCTAGCCATACACGATGTTAACCTTGCGGAAGACGGCCCCACCCGCGTCAATGCTATTGACCCGGTGCCAGTCTCCGAGCACGGTGGAACAGTTATTGTGCAACCTACTCAAGGCGCAGGTCCGGAATGGATGAAACGTGAATTTGTTACCGCTGACACTGAAAACCAGCAGTAATACAGTGATTGACTGAACACTAAGTAAAATAGAACGGCGGGGTTTGGTGGTTTTCTTAACCCCGCCATTTTATTTTCGACAATATACTTGGTTTGCGATCAAAAATATTTAGTATAAGAAGCCGAGTTAGTGACGAATTTAATACGAATTATAAAGCGTAGACGTGTGTGGTTTAGATCAGTTGTAATACTGAAATAATGTCTGGGCAGGGTGTACGATTTAAACTACAAGGTAGGCGATGGTAATTTATGGATCTCGATAAACTATCCATTTTTAACAAATCGTTGCCTTCATGCTGCACATCAGCCATAGGAACCATAGTGGTATTATATTCAGGAAAATCTTTCTCTACGAAGCCTTACATTTTTACGGATGCTTTGCAGATCCTAAATTAAATGATTTCTCCCATATCGCGGCTACTGGCGCGCCGCACTAATTCTATTTGCATGCTGTGATTCGATTTTGAAAAAACGGTATGGTTTCTTCGTGTATCGCAGCAATGATGGATGCCTCCAATGGATCATTGCCGTAAATAATCTGCAGCTGACTGGTACGGGGGCTGGAAACATCGTATACGACTTTTGCCAGTGCGTAAGTTTCACCTCCAATCGGCAGCACCTTGTACACGTGTAAGTCTCTTTCAGCTAGAGTCTGCTTGGATTTTGTAACGGCCTTACAATCTAATAACGACTATTCGATCACATGCACGCTTTTATCAACAATTGTCTAAAACTGCTCCCACAAACTCTAGGCAAAAAATACTCGGGGCACTCTGGTAGGTTACTTACCGCGAATTTCGTCTTCCATTTTTTCCAGACTGGTATGGCGAACGTCTTTGCCTTTGACGAAATAGATAACATATTCGCAGATGTTGCGGGCGTGGTCGCCGATGCGTTCCAGGGCACGGGCCGACCAGATAACATCTAAGGTGCGCTTGACATTGCGAGGATCTTCCATCATGTGGGTGATCATTTGGCGCATGATGCCTTCGTATTCCCTATCAACATTCAAGTCCTGCCGGGCCACATCCACAGCGGCTTCGGCATCCATGCGGGCAAACGCGTCTAATGCGCCGCGCAACATTTCGCGCACTTGGTCGCCCAGATGTTTAAGTTCTGAATATTGACTTTTGGGGCGTTCCACTTCCGACAAATGAATAGCCATCCTACCGACACGTTCGGCCTGATCGCCGATACGTTCCAAATCGGTGATGGTTTTGATGACGGCCACAACCAAACGCAGATCGGACGCTGCGGGTTGGCGACGCGCCAAGACTTTCAAACATTCTTCGTCTATGGCGACTTCCAACGCGTTGACTTGGTAGTCTTGCGTTATCACCTGCTCGGCAGTTCCTACGTCGTTCTCAGCTAACGCTTTAATGGCGTTTTCGATTTGGTGTTCCACAAAACCACCCATCGCTAGAACTTTAGTGCGTAAATCCTCCAACTCTTCATTGAATTGGCGAGATATATGATGACTTAAACGTTTTTTATCCATAGACGGACCTAACTGTATAAATGAATGAACTACCCGTAACGGCCGGTGATGTAATCCTCGGTTTTCTGTTCCCGGGGATTGGTGAATATGGTATTGGTGTCTTCAAACTCAATTAACTCACCGATATACATAAATGCCGTGTAATCGGATACCCGGGCGGCCTGTTGCATGTTGTGCGTTACAATAACTATAGTATATTTGCTTTTTAATTCATAAATGAGTTCTTCGATTTTCAATGTCGATATTGGATCCAGCGCCGAGGCCGGCTCATCCAATAACAATACTTCGGGTTCGATGGCAATGGCCCGCGCGATCACCAAACGCTGCTGTTGTCCCCCGGATAGGCCTAAGGCATTGTCGTTTAGCCGGTCTTTCACCTCGTCCCACAAGGCGGCCCCTTTTAACGCGTTTTCCACCACTTCGTCTAAGGTTCGCCGGTCATTGACGCCCTGTATACGCAGCCCGTAGGCCACGTTTTCATAAATTGTTTTTGGAAACGGGTTGGGCTTTTGAAACACCATACCCACTCGGCGTCTTAGTTCGGCCACATTTACTGATTTTTCATAGATATTATTGCCGTCTAGTTGGATCTCCCCTTCTATGCGCACGTTGTCGACTAAGTCGTTCATGCGGTTCAAACAGCGTAGCAAAGTGGACTTGCCGCAACCACTGGGGCCTATATAGGCCGTTACCCGTTGCTTAGGAATGGCCATGTTAATATTATGTAGCGCTTGTTTTTCGCCATAAAAAAGATTCAGGTCTTTCACTTGGAACACTTTTTCTTCGTCTACAAGTTTTATGCGCTCCCCCTTGCGGGTGAGATTGCTGACATCGATCCCGTGTGTCGGCACATTATCTTTTTGGTTCATAAAACGGTTCGCCTAATCAATCATAAAAAATTAACTTTCCAGGGCCCGATATTTTTCCCGCAAATGATTGCGCACTGCCACCGCGGCCAAGTTCAACACGACGATAACGGCAACCAATAATAGTGCGGTGGCGTAAACCAAGGGCCTAGCTGCTTCCACGTTGGGGCTTTGAAAACCTACATCATAAATATGAAATCCCAAGTGCATAAATTTACGCTCCAGGTGCAAAAACGGCGCGTTAGTATCCAGAGGTAGCGAGGGTGCCAGTTTGACTACACCCACCAACATCAACGGCGCCACTTCGCCGGCGGCGCGGGCCACCGCTAATATCAAACCTGTCATCATGGCAGGACTTGCCATGGGCAACACGGTGCGCCACAAGGTTTCCGCTTTGGTGGCCCCCAATGCCAAACTGCCTTCGCGTATGGATTTGGGGATTCGTGACAAACCTTCTTCGGTTGCAACGATGACTACGGGTAATGTCAGCAGCGCCAAGGTCAGCGATGCCCACATGATTCCGGGAGAGCCGAATGTAGGAGCCGGCAGCGCTTCGGGAAAAAACAATTGGTCGAGATTACCACCCAGAAAATAGACGAAGAAGCCCAAGCCAAATACGCCGTATACGATCGACGGCACGCCGGCTAAATTATTCACAGCGATGCGAATAATTCGTGTAATCGGGCCTTGTTTGGCGTACTCACGTAGATATACGGCTGCCACCACACCGAACGGTGTCACGATTATCGACATTATGATCACCATCATCACGGTGCCGAAAATCGCCGGAAAAATCCCGCCTTCGGTGTTGGCTTCGCGCGGATCGTCGGTTAAAAACTCCCAAAACTTCGCCACATAAAATCCAATCTTACTAAACAATGTCATGTTATTGGGTTCATAAACGCGCACTATTTTGGCAAGCGGAATTTCAACCGATTTACCACCAGCGACTTGGGCGCTGACGCTATCTCGATTAATGTCTTGATAGAGCTCTGTTAAACGCTGCTGATGGCTTCTGTATTCTGTTTCAAGCTGCGCTTTTTCTGTATTTATTTCTTCGCGCGCTTGCTCTGTGAAGCGATTATCCAGTTCCAGTTTGCGTTGTTTTAGGCGCAAGCGTTCCAGCGCGTAGTTGATGGCACCGATTTGTTTTTTCTCGATGTATTGAATTTCATCGAATATGTTTAAAGCGCGGCTCAATCGGATTTCTAGTTCTCCTTTTACCTTGTCGCCTTCAACAACGACTGTGCCGCTTTCCTTAATCGCGGTCACATAGCCATAGAAATTCCCCCATTCACGCCGTTCCATGACTACCAGTTCACTTGGGCTTTTCTGTTCAGCAATGTGTGGCGCCAGGAGGCGTCTGAAATCGATACCGGTCACATCCCGATTGCCGGTTTTAATAAGATAACGTATCAAAGTATCTTGATCGCCTGGGACCTCAATTCCGGCTTCGCGTAGGCGTTTTGCAGTGACTTCTTCGGAATCGGCAATTTCACCAATAAGCGTGGCATTTTCACCATGGCTATCGACAACAGTAAATTCATACACGGTACTGGGCCAAAAATGCCCTAAACCTCTGAGCGCAATCAATACCAGCAAACCAAACACTAATATAATGCTGGCGCTGACTGCGCCGGCATTTAGCCATACCCATGGTGATCCGGATTCAAACCACTTTTTTAGCATAAACCATTGCCGTAAAAAGTTATCATAATGAACTGTAGCGCTGACGTAATCGCTGCCGCACTATTTCCGCTATGGTGTTAAACACAAACGTAAACATAAACAAAACTAATGCTGCCAAAAACAACACCCGGTAGTGGGTACTGTCTACTTCACTTTCGGGCATCTCCACGGCGATATTCGCCGACAATGTACGCATGCCTTGGAATATGCTCATATCCATGATGGGTGTATTGCCTGTCGCCATCAACACAATCATGGTCTCACCGACCGCACGGCCAAAACCAATCATCACTGCGGAGAAAATGCCTGGACTGGCCGTTAGCAGTACCACCCGAATCATGGTTTGCCATGGCGTGGCGCCCAAAGCTAATGAACCGAAAGTGAGATGCTTGGGCACACTAAAAATGGCGTCTTCCGCAATAGAGAATATGGTTGGGATAACAGCAAAGCCCATCGCTAAGCCGACGATAATGGAGTTACGCTGATCAAAATCGACCCCCATTTCGCTCGTTAGCCAGACCCGCATATCGCCGCCGAATAACAACACTTCTATGGGATGACTTAATGCGAAACTGATCCAACTAAGAATGAGTATAACGGGAATGAGCAAAGCGGCGTCCCAACCATCGGGAACTTTATGTTTAATTGCATCGGGTAGATGACTCCAGGTAAATGCAAACGCCAAAACACCCAAGGGTAGAATCACCAACAAGGTAAATATCCCTGGCAAATTGCTCTCTATTAACGGTGCCAACCATAGTCCGGCTAAAAATCCTAAAATAACTGTTGGCAACGCTTCCATGATTTCTATGCTGGGTTTTACCAGGCGGCGCATCCTCGGCGCCATAAAATATGCCGTGTATATAGCGCCCATAATGGCCAATGGAATGGCAAATATCATGGCGTAAAAAGCCGCTTTTAAAGTACCAAACACCAGTGGTGTTAAACTGAACTTGGGTTCGAAATCATTATTGGCAGCTGAGGATTGCCAGATGTAAGCCGGTTCCTGATAGCTTTCATACCAGACTTTACCCCACAACGCACTCCAGGAAATTTCCGGGTGTTCGTTGTGAATATAGAGAAAATAGATTTGTTGTGTCGCATCTTCAATCAATGCAGCATCCGCTCGCGGCGACAACGCCACCGCTATAGGCTGATTGTCGGTTATCTTTTCTTTGAGTAACTTTCTATGCGACGTGCTGTGATAGACGCCGATGGTCCCCGCCTGATCCGCCGCCAGGAAACCTTTTCGATTTTGCTCAGCGGCAATGTTGTGGATTGAGCCCAGGCCGGTTTTGAATTGGCGAATCTTGGTTAAGATCGGTTTGTTATTATCGTCACGCACAGTGGTCCATTGTGATAACTGGCCACTGGAATCACTCACTAATAATGACAAGTCGCCGGTGAGGAACTGCAATTTGGTTAATTGGGCGCCGGATTCAATCACGTTAATCTGTTGAATCAATTGGGGAGCCAGTTTGTCGCTGATATCAAAGTGCGCCAGTTCACCAGTACTGCTAGCGATGTACAAATTGCGCTGTTCCTTATCGATCAACAGATCGTGAATTTCGGGAAGTTGAAACGGCAATTGTGTTTGGGAGCGCTCAAAGCTGACTTCATCAGACAAAAACGACTCTTCTTTACTAAAATACGTCAGCACAAAACGTTCATCGGCGGTTTTGGCAATAAAAACCACGCCGGAATCGTTTTCTTGCACAGCGAGTTGATCCAGGGCTTGGCCTTGTTCATCTACTTCTACTGGCTCCTCTCCCATAGGAAACCGCAACTCGGGTGTAATAACCCGCACATCATTAGGATAACTGGTTTGATAGTGGTGTTTAAACAATAGCGCTTGCCCATTACTCAATCCGTAGGCGACGACACCCGTGGCAGGATCGGCATGAGCGAAACTCACAATGTGACTTGCTTCGGGGATGGTTAGCGGTTGAGACGTAATAGGAGTGCCGGAATCGGCGCTAAAAAAGATGACATGGCCGGAATCGGTAAAACGGGCGCCGATTTCATTTTGCTCCTCTAACGCCAAATATAGTGTTGCGCCTTCGTTGCTTTGCGGGCTGGCATATTGGGCTTGGGTGTCAACACTGGCGGGCAAGAACAATGGAAACACCACATACAACAAATAGAAAAATATCAGCAAAATGGCAACAATAACTCCGATGCCACCGACGGCCACACCGTATCTCGCCGTGTAGTCTTTAATGGTGCGCCAGCGATGAAGACCTTCCGATGCGAGTTGTAAGTTATTGTTAGTCATACAAAATAGGCTAAAGTCAGTGCTACCTAATTGGGTCTTGTTTTAATTTGTGGTTATCACTCAGCAAACGCCTAGGTTCCACAATTTTTTGTAATGCTTTGCGAATGCGGCTGCAGCGCACAATGAACGGAGTACCCCCCGCGGTGCTCAGCATAATAAAATAAATGGCTTATGAATCATAGGCACAACGATATGAAAAAGGCCCCAATGGGGCCTTTTTCGGATTCGGAACTGAACTTGACAGGATTATTGGATACTGGCGAGGTATTTCTCAACAACCTTCAGTGGCAATGGGATATAACCGTCTTTCACCACAACCTCTTGGCCTTGTTGGGAAAGCACCATTTTTATGAATTCACGCTCTAACGGTGGCAAGGGCTTATTGGGGTGTTTGTTGACGTAAACATATAAAAACCGGGCCAGGGGGTACTTGCCGCTCACGGCGTTTTCGGTGTTGGCTTCCACCGGCTGGCCACCTTTTTTCTTTGTCAACGGTACCGCGCGGACACTGGAAGTTTTATAGCCAATTCCTGAATATCCGATGCCATTGATGGATGAGGATACCGACTGCACTACTGACGCCGATCCGGGCTGCTCATTCACGCTATTTTTGAAATCGCCTTTGCACAAAGCTTTTTCTTTGAAATACCCATAAGTGCCGGAAACAGAATTGCGACCATACAACTGTATAGAACGGTTCTGCCAGGCGCCGGTTAAACCCAGATCGCCCCAGGTTTTAATATCCGAACCGTGACCACATTTTTGGGTGGAGGAAAAAACCGCATCCACTTCCGCGATAGACATGCCTTTGAGAGGATTGTCCTTGTTTACATATACAGCCAGCGCATCGATGGCCACCGGAATAGCCGTGGGTTTATAACCGTAGCGTTTTTCAAAGGCTTCGATTTCTTTGTTTTTCATTTTTCGGCTCATGGGGCCTAAGTTAGAAGTTGCTTCGGTTAATCCCGGTGGTGCGGTGGATGAGCCCGCTGCTTGAATCTGGATATTCACATTGGGATAAAACCGTTTGAATTCCTCTGCCCACAACGTCATCAAATTAGCCAATGTGTCGGAACCCACGCTGGATAAGTTGCCGGATACGCCGCTGGCAACGTTGTATTTAGGTATGTTTTTATCCACCGCGGCATCGGCGAAAACGGGGCCGATAATCAGTGATTGCATGAACAGCAAGGCTATTGTCATTCTTTTCATTAAACTCTCCAATGGATTATGGTTACTTACATTTCGTTTGTGAAATTCTGGCTGCTTAAAGGCGCTAAAACAGCGATAAACTACGAAGCTATTTGCTCCGCAGTTTGCCGTTTCAACATGATTCTGGAATTTGGGAAGCAACACTTAAATGTGCTGCCTTCACCGGGTTTACTAATGATCTCCAAGCTGGCATCGTGCCGATTCAATACATGCTTAACAATGGCCAATCCCAAACCGGTGCCACCTTGTTCCCTGGAACGACCGGCATCGACTCGATAAAAGCGCTCCGTCAACCGCGGGATATGCTCTTTAGCGATTCCCGTACCGGAATCCTGGACCTCGCAATAGGCACCGTTTTCATTATGATACCAGCGAACGGTGATCTCACCGCTGTCGGGCGTGTATTTTACCGCGTTACTGATTAGGTTGGAGAATGCACTGTGCAGTTCTTTTTCATTGCCGTGCAACCAAAGATTGGAATCAACTTCCAAATGAATAGATTGTTGGCGTTCTTTCGCCAGCAACATCGCATCTTCACGCAGTGAGGATAAAATGGCCGGCACGGCGACCGGTTCCGGCGCTTTCATTACATCATCGGTTTCCAGCCGCGACAACATCAATAAATCGTCCACGATGCGGCTCATACGATTTGCTTGTTGCTGCATTTGATCGAGCACCTTGGTATAAGGTCCGCTGGCAAAAGCGTCATCATCGATGATATTTTCCAAATAACCACTCATCACTGTCAGTGGCGTTTTTAATTCATGCCCGGCAACTGCAATGAAATCGGATTTGCTTTTATCCAGACGCTCCAGTGACACCCG
>Ga0209536_100009951_pt1 | contig 14066 bp, 14 predicted proteins | sample DeeMarSeWOR28_12_FD_187461 | JGI IMG/M metagenome (GOLD analysis project Ga0209536, IMG submission 187461) | Marine sediment microbial communities from White Oak River estuary, North Carolina - WOR-2-8_12 (SPAdes) (version 2) | ecosystem: Environmental > Aquatic > Marine > Intertidal zone >...
AAACCAATTAAATTTTAAAATTATTATCAATTCAATAACTAACTGATGTTTAATTTTAATTATATTCTCAATTTGACAAAAGTTTAGCTGTAAGATTAAATAAAATTATCATATTGAAAAAAATTAAGTAATTTACCTAATGTTTTTTTGATTTATTTCTGATACAACTTCAATAAAAACTTTGTATTATATTAAATAATCATATTTGGCATCGGAATTGATACGAGTATTTTACTGCTATTTTGAATAAAAGGAGGAAATAATGCTGCGAATAGTTAGTTTAGCGTTTATAGTTTTAAGTCTTTTATTAGCCGGATGCGACAGGCAAGATAAAAAAGAAGTAACGGAAAAAGAAAGCACAGAGCAACAATCAGTGCAGGATTCAACTGCTGCCGATACAACAATTAACAATGGCGATAATATCTATTAAATGATAGATAGAATTTTCGTTGTCTTTTTTTAATCTGAAATTCTCCCGGAAAATTTAATAATGGAAAAAAACTTAAATGAAGTTCCGCAATTAATTCCGGGAGATTTTTATTATTATATAAACTGGAAATAAATATGGATAAGCAAAAAAAAAATTATTTTAAAAAGATACTGCTTGAAAAAAGAACAGGTGTTTTAAAAGCAATTGAGCAATTAAAAGCATCAAATATGAACGCTCAGGATGATTGGTTTGAACTTCCAAAATACAGTCACCATATTGCGGATGAAAGTAGTGAATCACAAGAACGGGAACAACATTTTTTATTCCTGTCTCGTGAGAAAAAGTATTTACAGCAAATAGATCGTGCCCTTTTAGAAATTGAAAATGGAACATATGGCAAATGTAAAGTATGCAATAAAATTATTAACGAAGAGCGGCTGGAAGCAGTACCGACGACAACTATTTGTTATTCATGCAAAATGATACAATCAAAAAAAATTACGATAAATTAGCAAATTATATTTTATGCATATAATTAAAAACAATGCAAATATCCTCATTCTGTATAATGATTTTACCAAAGGCAAAAAAGATAATCTTAGTAATAATGATGATGAACGAATATTTATTTTCCAAACCTTACGATCAATGGATTTTAGGGTAAATGCTATCGCCTTTAAAAATACAACGGATTTAATTTTTTCGATCCAAAAATTTCAACCAGATTTAATATTTAATCTTTTCAAAGCAGCTGAAAAAAATGATCCTGACGAAATGCACATTGTTGCTCTAATGGAATTATTAAATTTACCCTATATTGGACATTCTCCCTTTATACTGGGACTTTCTAATATGAAAAATTTTATGAAAAGGTTATTGGAAAATAAAAAAATACCAGCAATAGAATACCAGATTTACAGGGATATGCCCAAATCCACCTACTTAAACTTTCCGGTAAGTGCCAGAATTGCCGGTGCAGAATGGTTGGCAACCAGAGAAATGAACGATGTTATTTCTGATTTTGATAGTCTAAAAGATAAAGTAAAAATATTGCTGAATAAATATGAAAAACCTGTTATTGTAGAAAAATATTTTGTCGGAAGAATTTTTCAGGCAGGAGTTTTTGGCAATAAAGAGCTAAGTGTTTTACCGCTGTGTGAATTAAATATAAAAAACGGCAATTCGAAATTAATATGTCCAACAGATTTAGATTCAGATATATCTTTTCATATACAGGATACAGCCATTCATGTATATAAATATTTAATGGGCCGTGATTTTGCAACAGTTAGTTTTTTAGTTGACAATTCAAATAAAATTTATGTTGTTGATTATCACCCGAATCCCTCGATATCTCCGGGTTCGGTTATATATGAGTCACTAAAAGTAGCAAAGCAAAAGTTTGAAGATTTTTTATACTTTATTATAAATGAAGCTTTGACAAGAAAAACTCATGTTAAGAATTAGAAATATTAACGTAACGGACAGAGGCAAAATTTATAATATTATTCAGAATGATGAGATTTTTACTTCAGGAGAAATTGAACTTTTTCTTTTTCGAATGGATATATTCCTTTTTGAAAAAGAACAGAAATTGTTTAAAGTTATAATAGTTGAAGATAAAATAAAGGAGGTTCAAGGATATGCAGTTTTTGGTACTGATCCGGCAACGGTGGGAATGTTCCAGATTTATAAAATTGCATCTTCACCATTAGCAAATCAGAAAGGTGTATTTGAAAGATTATTAATTTATATTGAAAAACAAATTAAAAAACGCAATGGCAGAATTATAATTGTTGAAATATCCTCCCATACCAGATACCGATCTCACTTTAATTTTTATTTAAATAATAACTATATTGTCATTTCTAAAATAACTGATTTTTATGCACAAGGTGAACACAAACTGATTTTGTCAAAATATCTATATAATGTAGAAACAAAAATAGTTTGATAATTTGAAAGAATTAGCTCAATATAAAGGTACTTCGGTCTGTTACTTTAATGAAAATTTTATATACTTACTTGCTTTTCCATACTAATGTATTTGCGAAAGTAAAATATTTTGAGTATATGCAGAGATGGAAATAAAATTTTCAAATAAAGGCATTGTTACTTTTATAGGTGTTATTTTTGTAATCATACTCGGTTTTATAGATTTACAAATTGGTTACATGATTTCCTTTTCTCTTTTTTATGTCATACCTATTTTGTTTGTAACCTGGTATGGAGGGAAAAAAATAGGAATTCTAATTTCAATTTGTAGCTCATTTGCCTGGTTCATTACAGAAACACTGCCAAATCCTAATTATGTGCACTTTTTGATTCCTTACTGGAATGCCGGGATTCGTCTGGGATTTTTTTTAATTATCTCAATTTTATTTTCAAAATTACATGATCTATTGAAAAATGAAGCAATTTTGGCGCGAAAGGACTTTCTTACCAATACCTGGAACCGGCTCGCATTTTATGAATTGGCAAAAATTGAAAAGGCAAGAGCCGAAAGACATCAATTGTTAATTACCCTGGTCTATATTGATCTTGATAATTTTAAACTGATTAACGACCGTTTTGGACACCAGGTTGGTGATGAACTTTTGATTCTTGTTGTAAATACTATAAATGACATGATTAGAAAAAGTGATATTCTGGCACGATTAGGGGGCGACGAATTTGCGCTTTTACTACCGGAAACTAATTCCGATGATTCTGTAAATCTGGTACATAGGATAAGAAAAGAATTACTTGAAGCAATGTTAAAAAGAGAATGGCCGGTAACATTTAGTATCGGAATAGTTACATTTTTAAAATTTCATTATTCGTTAGATGAAATGCTTGATGTTACTGATGAATTAATGTACTCTGTCAAGAAAAATCATAAAAATAGCATTATTCACAGAGTTTATAATTAAATTTTTTAAACCCCGCAGAAATTTCAATTGGAAATACAAACTAAACAGCAACAGAGCAATCTATAAATTTTTTATTAAAAATTGACATCAGGGAAATTTCTTGTTACAAAAAATAAATTTTTATTAGCTCAAATAAAAAATGATTATAAATCATAAATTTATCAATTTGGTAATCCTCGGCTATAAACTTTCGCCTAATTTTCATTTTGATATTTAATATCATTACATGAAGTTATATTTTATCAAAATGAAAAAATATCCTTATAATAATTCGTAAAACTTAAAAAGCAGATTTATTTAATATATTGAAATTTAAAGAATTATACTTAAAGCCAATATTTGGCATGAGAATTGTGATGAATATACTGTTTTATACAATAATTCATTCAATGGAAAAGGAGAAGAAATGATACGTAAATTTTTATTTATGACAGTGTTAATTTTTTGTATTTTATTTATTTATAAATCAACACTATTTGCAGCCCAAGACAAAAAAGAGGTTAAAATATCGGGTATTATTCAGGCAAGTGACTGGGATGAAGACGGAAATGTAATTGCCGTGGTTATTTCTGTAGAGCAGGAAGTGGAGAGCGAAGAAGAATTGATGATCGTAACCGATGAATATCTTGTATTTAATGATGAAACAGGCGAGAAACTATTGGAGTTGGCCGGTGAATCGGTCGAAGTAACAGGGCAGGTTGTAACAGATGAAGACGGCTTCAAAACTATTTATGTTAAAAAATTTAAAGTCATTGTAGAAGAGGAATATTAATAATTTATTGAAAAAATATTCTTTTTCCGGCGCAGGGTAAGCAAATATATTTTACTTTTTCTGCGCCTTTTTATTTTGAAAAACTTATATTATTCAGAATTTAGATTCAATGTGTAAAAATTAACTCTTTACATTCAGAGATTTTTTTTTGCCAAAAAAGAATAAATTTATTAAATATTGATTTAAGCATTTGGGGAAATTTGAGATGTCCGAAAATCAGAAAAATTTAAGTTTTGATGAAATAAACGTTATAGATTTGCTTGACGGTGCGGAAGGTGTTTACACGGAAATTTATAAGGACATTGAAGTCCAAAAAAAAATTGCTGCAGACACTAAGCGTGATATAGAAGAAAGACTGGAAGCATTTGAAGACGTCTTTGAATGTGAGGTAGGTGATTCCACCCTTTCCCGCGCCAGGAACATAGAGCGGGAAATTGGATTTCGACAGCTTTTTTTAAAATTCGAAGGAGGTAATCCTTCCGGTACACAAAAAGACCGTATTTCATTTGCACAGGCAATGGATGCTTTGCGTCGCGGTTTTGATACGATTACAATGGCAACCTGTGGAAATTACGGGGTTGCTATGGCTCTTGCTGCGTCTTTATCCGGTTTAAAGTGTTTGATATATATCCCCGAAACATTTCATACAAAGCGTGTAAAAGAAATGGAAACTCTCGGAGCGCAAATTATTTCTGTACCGGGTGACTATGAAAATGCGGTTTTAATATCAAAAGAAAGAGCGGAAAAAGATGAAATTTATGACGCTAATCCAGGCGGGGCAAACACGGCCCTTCAATTACGCGCCTATGGAGAAATTTCCTATGAAATTTATGATGAACTTCGGGATGCACCATCTGTCGTAGCAATTCCCGTTTCCAACGGTACGACACTGGCTGGAATTTTTAGAGGATTTTTGAGTCTTTACCGTCGTGGTAAAACTTCACGGATGCCCAAAATCGTAGCCGGTTCTTCGTATATGAAAAATCCAATAATCCAGGCATTTTTAAAAAACAAACCATCTTGCGAAGATCTTGAACCGGGAAGCATAAAAGAAACACACATAAATGAACCTTTGATTAACTGGCATTCTATCGACGGTGATCTTGCACTTATGGCAATCCGCCAAACCAATGGTTGGGCTGATAATGCCAGCGACAAAAGTTTACTTGAATATTCAAAAATATTAAAACAAAAAGAGGGATTGCATGTCTTGCCCGCATCTACTGCCGGCCTTATTGCATTAATTGAACGGCATAAAAAAATAAATTTAACAAATGACAGATATGTTGCCATACTTACCGGGAGAAAACCATGAATAAATCGCCAGATGGAAATGCGATAGTTTATTGTGAAGGCGCCTTTAATACACCTAATGGAAAAACAGCTCATGGTCTTGTCAGGCGAACGATTCGGTATAAAATTCAATCGGTAATTGATTCCCGATATGCAGGAAAAGATGCAGGAGAAACGCTGGATAATGTTAATAAGAAAATACCGATTGTCGCAAATATTGAGGAAGCTATTCAGGCAAAAAAAAATGCAACCCATTTTGTAATCGGTCTGGCACCTGATGGAGGCAGACTGGATTATCAGGCAAAAAATGATGTAAAAAAGGCCATAAGATGGGGACTTAATATTGATTCCGGTTTGCATGATTTTCTTGCGGAAGACGATGAGATAAATGAACTGGCAAAAAAACATAATGTTACAATCCGTGACATAAGAAAAACACCACCGCGAAATAAACTTAACTTCTTCAGTGGCAAGATTGAACAAGTTGATTGTCTGAAAATTGCAGTTCTAGGAACGGATTCAGCTATCGGGAAACGTACAACGGCATGGAAATTAGTGGAAGGATTTTCATTATACGGATTGAAAGCAGAAATGATTGGCACAGGTCAAACTGCCTGGATGCAGGGTGCCAAATATTGTATTATACTGGATTCATTAATCAATGATTTCGTTTCGGGAGAAATTGAACATGCTGTTTGGAGTGCATGGAAAAATGAAAGGCCAGACGTGATTATCATTGAAGGTCAGGGCAGTTTAATGAATCCGGCATATCCGGGAGGTTTTGAAATTCTTGCGGCTGGTCGCCCGGATGTTGTGATTTTGCAACATGCGCCGGCACGATTGGAATATGACGGATTTCCCGGTTATAAAATGCACCCACTGTCCAAACAAATTGAAGCTATTGAATTAATCTCAGAAAAACCTGTAATTGCAATAACTTTGAACCATGAGCTTTTGGATGCAAAAGGAATAATAAAAGCGAAAAATGAGATAGGTAAGCAGTTTAACCTCCCTGTATTTGATCCGCTTTTAGATGACATGAAAGAATTTGCCGGGAAGCTTAAAAGTTATTTAAAATAGAAAATTGTCTTTTGAATAATCAATTATCAGCAAATTTTGATATTTGCATCGCAACGGATTGGGAATATGATGATGATTTTCTCAAATTGGTTGAAAAAAATGTGAAGGAGTATGGACTCACTACTTATACAGTATATAAATACAATTTAAAGGATACGGTAAGTAAAATTCAAACCGGAAAGTTAAATTTCAGATTTCTCTTCGACCGCGCTTCTGATACGGAACCAACTTTCGTTGAACTTCAGAATTTATTTTTACAAAAAAATATACCTGTTTTTGAATCGCTGGAACAAATGCTCTGGGCATCGGATAAAGCCACCATGCATCTTGAATTTATTGAAAACGGAATAAACACACCTTTTACGATAATTCTACCCTCGTTCAAAAATGTCGAAAAAATGAATCTGAATATTCATGATCTGGCTGTGCTGGGTCGCCCTTTTATTATTAAACCTGCCAATACTACCGGAGGCGGCATCGGGGTAGTTGACGGCGCAGAGACGCTCGAAGATGTCCTCAGCGCCCGGCTGACCCATAAAAACGATAAATACCTTATTCAAAAAAAAATTATTCCAGTTGAAAAAAGTAATAAAAGATTTTGGTTCAGAGGATATTATGCCTGCGGGCTTGTCCAATTTTCGTGGTGGAATGATCTGACCCATCTTTCCGAAATTCTGACGGCTGAGCAGATAGACTATTTTGAGCTGGAAGAAATGTTTCGCATTGTTGATAAAATAGCGGCGATCAGCAAGTTAAATTTTTTTTCGACGGAAATAGCCCTTACGGATTTAAATGAATTTATTGTGGTAGATTATATAAATGAATCTTGCGATATGCGGTTAAAATCAAAACATTACGATGGAGTTCCGAATTTAATAGTGGAGAATACTGCAAAGAAAATAGCTGATTTCGTACATAATAAAATCAAAAATAAGAATATTTAATTCATATTACTTTTCGTACTCAAAGATACTAACTGTATTTACTTAGTTTTCAGGTTAGAAAAAATTCAGATACTATGAAATAATTGATTTAACACATTTTCGAATCATTTAATCTTTTGCATTACTAGCTGCAAAATTGAGATGTAAATTTTGCTAAAATAAATCCGGGTAAAAAACCGTGTAAGATTTACAAAATGAGAATAAATATTTTATTGATATTGCCTGCATTATCATTTTAAGAAAATATTTAGCTAAATAGTAGTCATTTTATCATTTTGAAAATATGTAAAATATAATCCTTGGTCAGCAGTATTTACATATAAACTTAACTTGTTGTTAATAAAACATTTAGATCAATAATAATTTATTGGCATGATTATTGGTAATGATTGCAAAATGTGAAGAATATTTTAATTGTGGTTATTAGAAACTATTTGCATTATCAGTATGAGCAAATATTTTCTGTAAATAATGTGAGGAATTCTGACACAACTCAGGTTACGCACATTACTAGTTAATAATAAGAAAAAGTTATTCAAATAGAACTGACAGTAGTAAAAAATGAAGATTGCCCTTACTTACAGTACAAAAGCTGGTTTAGAAAAAGAGTACGATAAACATTTTGGCAGTGATGATTCCGGTATGGAAATTCCTTCGGATTTTTTTGCCGAAGGTGATAATCCTCAAACGATTAATGCGATTACAGAATCTTTAAATAAAAACAATCACCAGGTTTTTGGATTGGAAGCGGATAGTTCTGTTGAGCTTTCACTAAGTGAAATGCGGCCAGATTTGGTTTTCAATATTGCGGAAGGTTTATGGGGAGATTTGCGTGAATCATATGTACCATTTATTTGTGAGCGTTTGGGAATTCCTTATACGGGTTCGGATCCGCTGACACTGGCAATTTGTCTTAATAAATCTTTTACGAAAAAAATGCTTTATTATCATCAAATCCCAACGGCTGATTTTATAACCATTTCAAATAAGGTATATCAGAAAATACCTCCTGATTTTTTTCCGGCTATTTTAAAACCAGTTGCAGAAGGAAGCAGCAAAGGTATTTTTAATCATTCAGTAATTCATTCAGCGAACGAAATGCCAGAAAAACTTGAAAAAATGTTTGCTGCTTATAACCAGGACATTTTAATAGAAAAATTTTTAACAGGACGTGAATTCACGGTTGCTATATGGGGTAATGACGAAGATATTGAGGTTCTGCCGATAGTTGAGATTAATTATAGCCAATTACCGCAAGGCGCCTTGCCGATTTATTCTTATGAAGCCAAATGGATTTGGGATACTACCGAAAAACCGCTGGAAATATTTCAGTGTCCTGCGGATATAACTCCGCAATTAGAAAACAAGATTAAGGAAATAACAATAAATACTTATCGGGCGTTAAAAATAAAAGACTGGTGCCGTATTGACGTTCGGCTCGATGAAAACCGGACGGTGAATATTATTGAGTTGAATCCTTTACCGGGTATTTTACCTGATCCGATGGAAAATTCATGTTTTCCCAAAGCTGCGCGTGCAGCCGGTTACAATTATGACCAGATGATTAATAATATTATACAAATCGCTGCAAAACGATATGGATTGAATCATGCATAATTCCAGGCAAAATATCAAGGTTGCCGTTGCCTTCAATCAACCAACCCAATCGACAAATGATGACGGAGATTTCATTTCGGAAGAAGCGGTAATCGACGAGGCGAAAGCAGTTTATGCGGCCTTAACGGAATTAAATCATGATGTTCAATATTTTCCGATTAATAATATCGTAGAAAATATGATTCAACTGAAGCAATTCGAACCGGGAGTTATTTTTAATTTATGTGAAGGATACAGAGGCAAGGCTTATTATGAGTCACATATCACCGGCTTGTGGGAGATAATGGGAATTCCTTATACCGGTAATAAGCCACTTACACTTGGAATTTCTCTTGATAAGGCATTAACGAAAAAGTTATTTGAATCAAAAAAAATTCCGACGCCCATATTTCAGGTATTTAAAAAAACGCCTGAAAAAACATATCTGAAGTTTCCATTAATTGTAAAACCTTGCGGTGAAGATGCAAGTTTGGGAATTACGCAGGATTCTATTGTTCAGAATTTCGAGCAGATGAGAAAAATTGTAGAATTATTACTTGAAAAGTATAAACAGCCTGTATTGGTTGAACAGTATATTGAAGGTCGGGAATTTAATATAAGTATTTTAGGAAATAATCCTCCCAAAGTTTTGGCGATATCGGAGATTGATTTTAGTCTAGTAGGTGAAAGGTATTACCCGATTACAAGTTACGAAGCTAAATGGTTAAAAGATCACCCGCTTTATAATAATACTCCGGCAATTTGTCCGGCTAAAATTTCAAGTGAGTTAACTGACAAATTAAGTGATACTGCCCTGCGTGTATATTCACTTTTAGGGGGACGTGACTATGGGAGAGTTGATATGAGAGTTACAGCGTCGGATTCGATTTATGTATTGGAATTTAATCCCAATCCTGACATTTCTCCTGATGCCGGATTTGCAAGGGCAATCAATAATGTGAATATGAGTTATACTCAATTCGTAGATTTTCTTTTACAGGAAGCTATGGACAGGAAGGAAAATGATTAAAGTACGACCTATGTTGCCAAAAGACCGTCAACCAATTTACAATATTCTGCAGGAAACAAATATGTTTACCTTAGCAGAAATCAATGTAGCCATGGAACTGATAGATATATATCTGTTCAACAATGAACAACATGATTATTTTATTTATGTTGCGGAGAATTCTTCAGCTGGGATTGCGGGTTATGTTTGCTACGGACCTACTCCGGCAACCAACGGGACATTTGATATTTACTGGATTGCGGTAGCACCTATCCACCAGGGTAAAGGAGTTGGAAAGCAGTTGCTTTTTTATGTGGAAAACCAGGTCATGGGACGTCATGGACGATTAATCATTATTGAAACATCTTCAAGGGATGATTATGCACTAACCCGACAATTTTATTTGAATAATAAGTATCAGATAGCTGCACAAATAAAAGATTTTTATCAACCCGGCGATGACCGGATTATATTTTTAAAATATTTTAAAACTCAAATGGGAGGTTCATAAACCAATGGAACGTTGGCAGAAACAGTTGAAAAACAGTATAACCAATATAGAAAAAATCGCCAGTCGCTTTGACATAAATATGGAGGATTTACTCAAACTTGATACCGAGTTTAATATCCGCATAACCCCTTATTATTTATCATTAATAAAATATAAAGGCGATCCTATTTATAAGCAGGTCATACCTGATATAAAAGAACTAAATGATGAGTATTCATTAGAAGATCCGCTTGCGGAAGATTCATTTGCGCCTGTATCAAATATAGTACATCGCTATCCTGACCGTTGTTTATTTTTAATTAATCATGTGTGTGCTTCATACTGCCGGTTTTGTACACGAAAACGAAAAGTAGGGGATCCCAACAAGATTAGTCTGAAATTCATCGATGAAGGAATTGAATATATAAGTGCTCATCCGGAAATAAGAGATATCATACTTTCCGGTGGAGATCCGCTTTTGCTTGTAGATGAGCGGCTGGAATACATTTTACAAAAGCTCAGGCGTATCCAGCATGTTGAAATCCTGCGTATTGGAACACGTGTGCCATGCTTTTTACCGCAACGTATCACTGCCAGTCTGGTTAAAATGTTAAAAAAATATCACCCCCTCTATATGAATGTGCACTTTAATCACCCTGATGAATTAACGCCTCTTGCCGTAAGTGCATTGGCACGGCTGGCAGATGCTGGTATTCCGCTTGGTAATCAAACGGTTTTACTAAAAGATGTAAATGATAGTCCGCAAGTAATGAAAAGTTTGATGCAAAAGTTATTAAAAGCCCGGGTAAAACCTTATTATATCTATCAGGCAGATTTGGTATTCGGTACAGCGCATTTCCGCACAAAGGTTGAAACAGGATTAAAGATTATCGAATCATTGCGCGGATGGACATCGGGATTGGCTGTGCCCCATTTTGTAATAGATGCACCGGGTGGAGGTGGAAAAATTCCTTTACTCCCGGAATATGTTGTTAATTTGACAGATGAGGAAGTTGTACTGCGCAATTACCAGGGTAAGATATTTCGATATACACAGTCACCAACAAATGGAAAAGTAAATATTGAACAATTGCAGGATTTAATTATCGATAATGCAGTATTCAGGGATAATGCTAATTTTTGATGGAAATGAAATTTATTTATATTATTATATATTGAAAAAATCTGATCTACATTAGAATTTAATTAAAGTTATGTTTAGAATCCGTCAAATTTTCGATAATACAAATCCGATTGATGATTTTGCAATTTCGCAAATACAACAAATCCTGCGCGTACAAATTAAAGGATTAAAAGAAAAAGAAATCAACGGATTAGCAAAAAAGTTAAAAAATCCATTTGTATACCGTTTTCGCTACATATTATTTGCGGCGGATGACAATAAAGGGCGTATTAATGGGTTTGCGCTGGTTGCCCATGAACCCGGATTAAATTTTTTCTTCCTTGATTTTTTGTCGGCACATCAACGCTTGAGCGGAAGGGGTGTCGGCGCGGCTTTGTATGAAAGAGTAAGGCAGGAAGCGCTTGCTGCAAATGCGATCGGTATTTTTTTTGAATGCCTGCCCGATGATCCGAAACTGAGTCCCGATCCTAAAATTCAAAAACAGAATATAAAACGATTGCACTTTTATGAAAGATTCGGGGCGCGACCACTTATCAATACAAAGTATGAAATGCCCGTCAATCCCGGTGAAATCGATCCGCCTTATTTAATTTATGATAACCTGGGTAGTGATTTTCAGTTATCAAAATCGCTTGCCAGAAAAGTAATTAAAACGATTCTCGAAAGAAAATATGGCAATCTCTGTCCGCAGAAATATATAAAAATGGTCATTGATTCGGTAAAAGATAATCCGGTGCGAATGAGGGAATATATTTATCACAAAAAACAGCCCCTTGAAATAAACGCAATACAAATTCCCGAAGACAAAAAAATTATATTGATTATTAATGACAAACACCATATACATCACATCAGGGAACGGGGCTATGTTGAAGCGCCGGTACGCATAAAATCAATTGCAGGAGAAATAAATAAAACGGGATTGTTTTCCAATATCAACCCCAAACGTTTTTCCGAAAAATATTTAACTTTGGTACATGATCCAGCCTATGTGCAGTACCTGAAAAAAGTCTGCGCTTTTGTGGAAACAAAAAATTCAATTTATCCTTATGTATTTCCGATAAGAAATGCAGCGCGCCCACCAAAATATCTACCGGTGCGTGCCGGATATTTTTGCATTGATACCTTTACACCGCTCAACCACAATGCCTATTTGGCGGCAAAAGCGGCGGTTGATTGTGCACTTACCGGTGCTGAAAAAATACTTTCGGGGAACCGGCTGGTTTATGTATTGGTGCGTCCACCCTCTCACCATGCGGAGTATAAATCATTTGGCGGATTTTGTTATTTAAATTCCAATGCCATTGCTGCACAATATTTAAGCCAAAAGGGCAAAATTTGTATTTTGGATATTGATTATCATCATGGCAACGGGCAGCAAAATATTTTTTACAAACGCCCGGATGTGTTTACCATTTCTCTGCATGGTCACCCCCGTTTTGCCTACCCTTACTTTTCCGGATTTGAAGAAGAAACCGGTGAGGACGCCGGAAAAGGATATAATAAAAATTACGCTCTTCCGGAAAAAATAGATGGTGCTGAATATCTGGAAGTATTAAAAAAAGCCTGTAAAAAAATTGAAAGATTCCAACCAAAATTTTTAATTGTTGCGCTTGGTCTGGACACGGCAAAGGGTGATCCGACAGGGACATGGCATCTGAAGGCAAGTGACTTTTTTAGGAACGGTAAATTAATAGGCGGGCTAAAGCTTCCAACGCTTATAATACAGGAAGGCGGATATAATAACCGGAATCTGGGAATCAATGCCCGCAATTTTTTCCGGGGTTTATGGGAAGGTTCCTTTGGCGAATTTACAGGCAAAAGAAATTTTAAGCCGTGAAATCACAACAATTTTGATTTGCAATAAATTTATTTCTAAACTGATACCAGAGATCAGAAAGTAAATTTATTGCTTTTAAATCAAAACAAGGAAAACATTTTGAATTTTTCGGAACTAAAAATTATACAAAAACTTGAAATCGGTCCGACTTCTGTTGAAAAAAACAGACTAAAGACTCCTTATACGGTTTTAGGACCTGACGGATCAACTTCGACGACTTCGTTAATTTACAAATTTGAAGAAGCTGTTTTTGCGCCCGGTGAAACGTCATCCGATAATCTGGCTGCCATGATCGGTGCACAGGTGGCGTTGAATTATGGACTGTTTTGTAGTGAAATTATATTTCATGATCAGCTTGACCAAACCGATCAGCAATTTTTAATTGACATGGCTGAAAATACTGCCCGCGAAATTTATGTAAATAAGATTTTGCGCCCGAATCCTTTTTTGACGGGCAATGTAAAAAAGATTCAGCCGGAAAAGCAGGATAAATATCTTCAGGCACAATTAGTTTTTAAAAACAGTACAAAAATCACCAAACAAAAAGATTCCAATC
>Ga0209536_100009952_pt1 | contig 14066 bp, 8 predicted proteins | sample DeeMarSeWOR28_12_FD_187461 | JGI IMG/M metagenome (GOLD analysis project Ga0209536, IMG submission 187461) | Marine sediment microbial communities from White Oak River estuary, North Carolina - WOR-2-8_12 (SPAdes) (version 2) | ecosystem: Environmental > Aquatic > Marine > Intertidal zone >...
GACAAAGAGCTCGCGGAGCTCCTCGTTAAGAAGATACGAGAGCTGGATCCCAAAAAACAGGTCAAGATATGCCACGTCTGCGGAACTCACGAATGGACCATCACCCACTCAGGGCTGAGGCACCTGCTCCCTGAGAACGTCTCGCTCATAGCCGGCCCCGGCTGCCCCGTCTGCATCGTCCCAGCGAGAGAGATCGATGAGGCAATATGGCTCGCAATGAACGGGGCCAGTGTGATCACTTTCGGGGATATGTATAGGGCCCCTGGCTCGGAGACCTCTCTGGAGGACGCCAAGAGCCAGGGCGGTGAGGTTAGGGTCGTCTACAGCGTGAGGGACGCCGTTGAGATGGCCGCCAAGGAGCCCTCAGAGGAGTTCGTCTTCTTCGCCATCGGCTTCGAGACCACTACGCCGATGAACGCCGTGGAGGCTGAGAGGAGCCCTGAGAACCTCAGCTTCCTCGTGAGCCACAGGCTGATCCCTCCGGCCCTCGACGTCCTCGCTGACATGGCCGACCTCAACCTCAACGGTTTCATCGCCCCGGGCCACGTCTCCACGGTGATTGGGATGAAACCCTACCAGAGATATGCGGAGATGGGGATACCCACGGTGATCGCGGGCTTCGAGCCCCTTGACGTCCTCTTAGGGGTTTACTTGATCCTCAAGCAGATCGATGAAGGGCAGCCCAGGCTCGAAAACGAGTACTCAAGAGCCGTCTCCTTCGAGGGGAACGTCAAAGCTCAGGAGGCAGTGTCCCGTGTATTCGAAACCGTGGATGGCGCATGGCGAGGCCTCGGATCAATACCCGCGTCAGCCCTGAAGCTGAGAGAGGAGTTCTCAGCCCACGACGCCCGCCTCAGATTCGACATTGAGGTGGGCCCCGGAAGGGACGTCTACCCAGGATGCAGCTGCCCGGATGTGATCCTGGGGAAGATATCCCCCGACGAGTGCCCCCTTTTCATGAAGGCGTGCACCCCTGAGAAGCCCAAGGGAGCCTGCATGGTGAGCAGGGAGGGCACATGCAGGATCTGGGCCATCGAGGCCCTCCTATGATTCCCTGAGAGCCGCTACAACCGCTTGGCCCAGGGAGATCCCTCCGTCACCTGCAGGGACCTTCCTGTGCCTGAGGAACCTCAGCCCGTGTTTTTCTACTCTTCTCCCGATGGTCTCGGTGATCATATGGTTGTTAGCTACTCCCCCGGTGAAGGCCACGGTGTCAATCCCCTCGGATAGGGCAGTTCTTACCGCCATCTCGGCTATGCCCTCCGATAGAGCTGCCTGGAAACCGTATGCCAGGTCCGCTCTCGAAACTTCTCCCAGCATTTCAAGGGTACTCTTGACCATCTGAGTCGTCTTCAACATCAAAGAGCCTCCCTTTTCTTCTATATCCACAGGTAGGCTCGCAGGCCCAGGTCTTCCTTGAGCCGCGAAAGCCTCCAGCTTCATGGCGCCCTCCCCCTCGTAGGTTCTGATGTCAGATACCCCGAGGAGGCAAGAGACCGCGTCCAGCAGGCGCCCCACGCTCGTGGTCCATGGAGTATAGATCCGCTTCTCCAGCTGGCTGAAGACGAGGTCCACCTCCTTCTCCCCCTGACCGTAGCCATCGAGGTAGCTCTCCGTGAGCAAACGCCTCAGGTCTTCCTCCAGCATTGAGCCATAGAGTACTCCTTGGAGCATCCTTCCGTACCTTACGGAGGCGAGGTCTCCCCCGGGCATGGGCTGCCTCTCCACGTGGCCAAGCCTTCTAAATCCGCTGTATCCCCCGACGAGGATCTCACCGCCCCAGGCCTCTCCGTCGCTCCCGTATCCGTATCCGTCGCAGACGATCCCCACGGCCTCCGTGTCGGGCTCAAGGCCGTTATCGGCCATGACCGATGCGAGGTGGGCGTGATGATGCTGGACCTCCACGAGGGGGGCTTCATCCTCCTCGGCGAGTCTCTCTGCAACCCCTCTAGATAGGAAGCGTGGGTGGAGGTCGCAGGCTACGGCGTCGGCCTTGCCGCCCCTGAGGACCTTAACGAGGTGCCTGATCGCCTCCTCGAGGAACTCGACCGCCTCGGGGCTCTCGATGTCCCCCAGGTGCTGGGTAAGGTAGCACCTGTCCATCTTGAGGAGAGCCGCGGTCGATGTCAGCTCGGGTCCCACCGAGACCACCGTCCTCTTGGAGGTGAAGGGTAGATCCAGGGGCATGGGGACGTACCCCCTCGACCTCCTCAGGAAGAGAGGGGCATCGTCAACCATCCGGACAACGGAGTCGTCACAGCGGGCGTGGATCACCCTGTCGTGGAGGAGGAGGTAGTCGACGACCCCCCGGAGCTTCCCGAAGGCGAGTTCGTTGCTGGTGAACATGGGCTCCCCTGGATAGTTCGCCGAGGTCATTACAAGGGCTGACTCGTCGTAGTGGTGGAAGAGGATCTGGTGGATGCCGGAATATGGGAGCATCGCCCCCACGGTGTGGAGCCCGGGGGATACGTGCTCCGACAACGGGAACGGGTCTCTCTTCCTCAGGGCTACGATGGGCCTCGCATAGGAGGTGAGGAGCTCCCTCTCCGCCTCCCCGACGTGGGCGAAGCCCTCCACGGCCTCGAGGTTCTCGCTCATGAGGGCGAAGGGCTTCCCGGGCTTCCTCCTCCTCTCCCGCAACTTGAGGATGGAGTCGTCGTCCGTGGTCCTGACCGCCAGATGGATTCCCCCGATCCCCTTTATCCCGAAGATGGAGCCCTCCTCCAGGAGCCTAGCCGCATTCACGAGGGGGTCTCCCTCCACGACCTCCCCGTCAACCGTGTAGAGGGTCATCCGGGGGCCGCATGTGGGGCAGCAGATGGTCTGGGCGTTGAAGCGCCTGTCCAGGGGGTCCCAGTACTCCCTACCACAGTCAGGGCAGAGAGGGAACATCTCCATGGTGGTCCTCTCCCTGTCGTAGGGAAGGTCGGTGATCGTCGTGAGCCGGGGGCCGCAGATGGCGCAGCAAGTGAACGGGTATAGGTGGTGCCTGTTAGCGAGGTCGAATATTTCCTCGAGGCAGTCAGGGCAGACGGATATGTCCGGGGGGATTATGGAGAGCTTCACAGCCCTCTTCCCAAGGTCGCTCATGTCGATGTTGAATTCGGAGTACCCTGTTTTTTCCTTTAGCCAGTTCACATCGACCTTCGTGTAGACAGCTATGGGGGGCCTCTTCTCCTGGAGATCTACGAGGAATGCGTCGATCGAGGATCTGTCCCCCTCCACGTCGATCTCGACGCCAGCGTCCCCCAGGTTCCTCACGTAGCCCTTGAGCCCGTTATTTACGGCGATCCTGTAGACGAAGGGCCTGAACCCGATCCCCTGTACGAGCCCTGAGATGCTGATGAAGGCCCTAACCATCTCCGTATCCTCCTCTTAATTTATCTCAGCATATCCGGGGCATCGGGGAGCCATAGGGCTCCCTGACGATCCTCCTACCGCCGATAAGTGTCTCCATGATGACCCTGCTGGGCCCCTCTCGGACCTCCCCGACGATGGTCGCCTCCCCTCCTCGCTCTGTCTTCATCAGGGCACCCAGTACCTCGTCAGCTCTCTCGGCGTCGACTACCATGAGCGCTATCCCCTCGTTGGCGAGTTCCATGGGGTCCAGCCCCAGCATCTCGGTGGCGCTCGTCACCACGCCTTTTATGGGGATCGCCTCCTCCTTGAGCACGAAGTCGACGCCCGCCTTCCTCGCTAGCTCGTTGAGGGCCCCGGAGAGACCGCCCCTCGTCGGGTCCTTCATCGCCTTGATCCCCCCAACCTCGAGGGCCTTCTCAATCATCCCCCATAAGGGGGCGACGTCGGACTCTACTGGAGCCTCGAAGCTTAGCCCCTCACGCTTTGAGAGCAATGACAGCTGGTGGTTGCCGATGGTGCCTGAGACGATGATCTTATCGCCGGGCTCCGAGCCCGAGTCCGTGATCACCGCCTCAGCGATACCTATCCCCGTCGTGCTCGCGATGATCTCGTCTAGGCTCCCCCTCTCCACGACCTTGGTGTCCCCGGCGATGAGGGGTACCCCGACCTCGACCATCACATCGTTCATGGAGACAAGGAGCTCCTTCAAGGTGGAGATAGGGAATCCCTCCTCCGCCACGAGGGTGGACGCCAGGGCTAAGGGCTTCGCTCCCATCATGGAGAGGTCGTTCACTGCACCGCAGATCGAGAGCCTTCCCAGGTCGCCCCCCGGGAAGAACAGGGGCTTCACGGTGGTCGCGTCTAAGGTTACGACGATGTTGGTACCTTCGCCGAGAGGTATGGTGGCTCCGTCATCCATCTCTGGGAGCCCAATTCCCTTCCCCAGGTGGTTGAGGGTGTATGAGGGGACTATGACCTTCTCGAGGAGCTCTCTGGTGAGGCTGCCACCCCCGCCGTGCTCAAGCTTGAGGAGACCCTGCAATGTACATCGCTTGGATTCCTCAGGAAACGATAAATAGTTTAGGGTATCCCCCGATTCTCATTCTTTAAAAGCGGGAAGCTCAACAGTTCCAGTCAGGGATACCTAGTGAACGATTCTGGAGGCGCCTCGCCAATGATACTCGTGGCCGGTATCGGAAACAGGCTGATAGCCGATGACGGGTTCGGCCCCAGGGTCGTAGATCTACTCTCGGAAAGGAAGCTACCCAACGCTGTTGAGGTCAGGGACTTCGGGACCGCTGGGATCACCATTGCCACCGATCTCGCCGATTACGACGCCGTCATCTTCATAGACTCCGTGGACCACGATGGTGACCCGGGGAGCCTCTACAGGTCGAGGGTCGTCGTCGAGGAGGGCGTTGAGGAAATGGCGAAGCTCGCAAGGTTGACGCTCCACGAGGCGGGGCTGGAGGGCCTCCTGAGGTTTTCCAAGTCGATAGGCACCCTCCCGCAGGATGTATACCTCGTCGGGTGTAAACCCAAGACCCTTGAGCCCAGCCTTGACCTCTCTTCCGAGGTGGAGGCAGCCCTGGATAAGGCTCTCGCTATCGTAGAGGAGATATTAGAGAAAATAATGGGAAAAAAGTAGGGGAGGTTATATCTCCGCTATGTGGACGATCTTCTCGTCCCCTCTGTAGACCTGGATGCTGCAGGCGAGGCAGGGATCGAAGCTCCTGATGGCCCTCACCACGTCGAGCCCGCTGAGCTCTCCGCCGTTCTCGGAGACGGGGGTCCCGACGATGGCCGCCTCGTATGGACCAAGGTCGCTCTCCCCAAGCTTGGGGCCGCTGTTCCACGTGCTGGGGGCCATGATCTGGTAGTTGTCGATGACCCCGTTCTTCATTAGACACCAGTGGGCGACTCCGCCCCTCATGGCCTCATGGAGGCCGGTGCCGATACCGTCCTTCGCCTTCTTGTACTTGTTCCAGACCTTGACGTTCCCGTCCTTCACGAGGCTCAGGCCCTGGAGGACCTGGAGGTAGGTGACGTAGGAGGTGTAGGCGTGCCAGTAGGCCCGGGCCCTTATCCGCTCCACGGTGTTGGGCTTCTCAGGGATCTTCCACTCGAACTCCATCGCGGCGGAGTTCCTGTACGGCACGACGGTGGCTGTCGGCAGCGCGAACTTCAGGCTGGTTCCTGTGGACTCGGGGACCAGCTTGCCGATGGCGGTGGCCCACATCCGGGCGAGGGGCCCCAGCTCCACAGTGTTGAGCTCCCCGCTTCCCTTCCAATCGAGCCAGCGCACCGAGGTGCCCCAGCTGTACTTACCGTCCCACTTCTTGTACTCCCCGGGGGCGGGCTTGGTGTGCTTGTTCCAGGGGTGGTACTTGGTGAGGGGGTTCCCCACGGGGTCCTCCTTCACTCGGAGGTCGTCCCAATCCTCAAAGTAGCTCCTCTCCACCATCTCCTGGACCCCGACGTTGATCTCGATGAGGTCCTGGGTCACCAGCTTACCGTCCAAGATGACCCCGGGGCTCACCTTCCTCTTCTTGGCCCACTCCCCCATGTCCGCGTAGTTCGCGTTGTATGCTAGGGGGTCCTCGTAGGTCCCGTATGAGACGAGGTTAGACTCCCTCGCCCCTGCGTCCTCGTAGCCCATGCTGAGGACGAAGTCGAGGAGGTCGTCCATCACCGGGATGAACTCCTTGGAGAAGGCAACGTGCTGGCTCAGCATAGATGCGTACTGCTCCAGATCCGTCGGGCTCAGGGTCTTCGCGATCCCGCCCGGCACCAATGTGTTCACGTGGGGGTGCTTCGCGCCCAGGAGGGCAGCCATCTTGCGCCCCACCTTCTCGACGCCCAGGCTCTTGACCCAGAGGGCCCCCGAGATGGGGTTGAGCGCGGTCATTATATCGGCGATGGTAGCGTAGCCGTGGTACTCTGCCCCCGAGGCGTCCGCGGTCTGCGCGGCTTCCCACCAGTCGGGGTTGGACCCCTCCACTATGGCTTGGCTGTAGTCTGGGCCTTCAAGGATGAAGCATCCCAGAGCTGAGTCGTAGAGCTGCTCCGCCGACATTAGCAGGTTCCTGAGGGCGATGCCCATGGGGGGCGGAGGTGCCCCATAGGTCATGTCGACTGTCATCGCGGAGGCTATCCCGTGGGGCGTGGGGCAGACACCGCAGGTCCTCTGGGTGATCCAGATGGCGTCCGCGGGCTCACGGCCCTTGAGGATTATCTCCCATCCCCTGAACATGGTGCCGAAGCTGTGGGCGTCCGTGTATGTCTTGCCGTCGTCGCTGACCTCGGCTTGGACGCCTAGGTGGCCCTCGAGCCTCGTCACCGGCTCTATGGTGATCTCTTTACCCATCACATCCACCTCATATGTCCCGCCCGGTTAGGGCGTCCTTTATCCTGCTCCATACGGCGTCGGCACTACCACCGAAGCTCCGTATCTTCTCGGCTACGAAGAAGCTGGCAGGCGCCTTGGCCAGGAATGGGCTCGTCGGTGGGTCCGGGAACTCCGGTTCGGTGCAGCCGATGCAGGGGGAACCTACCGTGGGGCATCCGCCGACACCTTCAACGAAGCCTCTCTTGGGAACGTCGCAGTGGCTTATGGGGCCTTTGCAGCCCATTGTGCCCATGCAGTATGCCTCTCCGAACTCGTGGCTGTTCTTCCCGTCTGCGAATAGCCCCGCTCTGGGGCAGTTCTCGTGAGCCGTGTGTTCGAACAGGAACATAGGTCTGTGATCGGAATCCAGGTCGGGTAGAGGAAGGAACCCCCTCACGGCGAGGACGGCGTAGGCCAGAACCTCGGCGAGATGCTCCCCATGGGATGGGCACCCAGGTACGTTGATTATGGGTATCCCCAGGGCGCTCTTCCAGTCCTTCCCTAGGTATTCCATGGCGCCCATGGCGCCGGTGGGATTGGGCTTACCGCTGGGTATACCACCGAAGGAGGCGCACGTCCCTGCGCAGACTATCGCAGCTGCGTGTTTCGCAAGCTCGTCGATGCGCTCGCTGAAGGTGATCGGGTTGCCCTCCTCGTCCTCCCCTATCACGCACCAGTACCCTCCACTAGCCTTGGCCAGTGATTCGTCGGGTATGGCGCCCTCCAGGACCAGGACAAAGGGCTCCAGTTCGCCTCTCTGAGCGGCGTCGACTGACTTCAGCGCTTCGTCTCCCCATGGAGCCATTATCGTGGCGTGGTAGTCCAGCGTCACCCCCGCGGCTTGAGGTATGAACCCCGTGAGGAGGTCCAAGACGTTGGGGTGACTCGCATTCAGTAGTGATACCGTGCAACCGGTACAGGCCTGCCCCGGAAGCCATATCACGTGGATTTTCTCTGGTTCAGACATCGTTTTTCTCTCATCCTATTGCGCGCGCGAAATAACTATAATCTTTGTTAGAAGGACTATTCATAGCCAGAAAAAGGCAGTTCATGAATATATAATTTTACATTGTGTAAAGTGCGCGCGCAGCTAATCAAAAAATTAAAAAAAGGGGAAAAAATGGTGGAAATAATCTAATGGATTAGCTGGCCACCTATGAGGACCACGTACCGGAGTATGAAACCGCCCAAGAGGACCAGGACCTGACCGATCATCGCTGAAAGCACGATAATCATGTCTTTCCCCTGGTGCTCCATCCTTGAATTCAGGTAGCTTATGCCCAACGGCAGCAGCAGTCCAAGCGCGATGTAGACGTAGAACAGCAGAGAGACCGAAGATCCCGCGAGCAATAGACCCGTTGTGGGCGTGGTACCTATGTACAGTGCCAGGAGGGCTATCTCCACGACGGTCAGCACCTGACAGTACTTCTCCATCTGTCCGATCATGCCGACGTATGAGGCCTTTCTCTCGTAAAGCTCCCAGAAGCTGTTTAGCGCCTTGGGCATTACGTAGGCTGCGACCGGTATCATCAACATGGCCATCGTTAATCCCGTTAGTATACCTGAGACCGTGAATAGCGCCGGTAGGAACGGTGAGCACCAGAAGGGTATTCCCCTACAGTATGACAGCACCAGCCCCGTATATGCGGCAGTCCCCAGGCTCAGGACTATGCCAACGACGTCGACGATCTTCCTTATCAGCCAGTTTCCGCCGAAGAACGCCAGAATCACAGTCACCAATGATACGACCAGCAGGCTGGTGAGTATCCAGGTCCCGACCGAGATCATTGAACCCGGGAACTCACTGAAGGCATACAGGAAGCTCAGCGGTGCAACCTCGAAGCGTTTGATCTCAAGTAGCAGCACCACTACGCTCGCTATAACAGCGACTGTGCTCACAAGGGCGCCTGACTTCGAGAGAACCTCGTAGTCGTCTCCCTTGAAGAGGTCGACCAACGCGCTTATCAGGTAGGCTCCTCCGGCTATTCCTCCTAGGAAGAGGTACGTCGCCATCAATGGGCCCCAGACTAGTTCAGACATCTTAGTTACCTCCCTCGCTTTTCATGATCAATTCTCTCCTCTCAGCGTACAGCTTTATAGCAGCCAGAATTGCGCCTCCGACGAAGAGGCTTGCACCCGCGAACTTCATCAGTATATCTGATTCGAAGCCCTTCTGGGTCACAGTGGAGTAATCAGGTAGACCGAATTCCGGGAACGGAACGTCTGAAATGTATATCCAGCTCGTGCCCCCGACCTCATCCACGCCGTATGTGTACAGGCCGTTGGCTTCGGCGTCTATGGCAATCCTTCTGGCTTCCTCTAGGTTCATGTACTGTAGTGAGTCTGTGGGGCAGACAGACACGCAAGAGGGCTCGAGGCCCTGGTCGATACGGTCGTGGCACATCGTGCATTTGCGTATCGCGTGCAGGTCGTCATCGAAGTGGGGTATCCCCCAAGGACAGGCCATGGTGCAGTAACCGCAGCCAACGCATCTGTCGAGGTCGTATAGGACCGGCCCATCGCTCCTCTTCCAGAGGGCGGCGGCTGGGCAGACTGAGACGCAGCTGGGCTCTAGGCAGTGCTTGCAGTTGTCTGAGAGCATCCTCCACTTAAGGCCGCCTGTACCTGCCGCATTCTCGTCATAGTCGCCGATCTCCTTGAAGCGGACGATCTTCCATGTAATCGGTGAGAAGAACGTCGGGTTCGTGAACTCGCCATCCCTGGATACCTCCGTCTTCTCCGCCGGGAGCTTGTTCCATCCCTTGCACGCTACCTGACAGGCCTTGCAGCCAATGCATCGAGTAACGTCGACGACGACCGCATTCTGTTCGCCCAGGTGCTGAACAGGGGACTTCTGACCCCTGTCCAAGCCTTCCAGTGCCATCGGGGTGACCACGAGGGATGCGCCAGCGGCCTTGAGGAAGTCCTTCCTGGTAATCTTCTCGGTCATCTAGTACACCCCCTGATGGTAGCCCTTCTCCTTGATGGCTGCTATCTCGGCGTCAGTCGCCTTCAGTATCTTGCACATGCAGGCCTTGGTCTCGGGTATGAACGCATGCGGGTCCACGGCTCCGATGGACACAAAGTTCGCTATAGAACCCTTCGCCATGCCCTTGGGCCCGAAGTGGAAGGGTGTCATTATCTCCCAGTAGTCGACGTTGTTGATCTTCAGCTTGCCGACCCTCTTTGTGGCCACGATCTTGCAGATGACCCAGCCCCTCTTGGACTCGACTCGTACGTAGTCGCCGGAGTCGACCCCGATCTCGGCCGCGTGCTCCGGGTTCATCTCGATGAAGTACTCGGGCTGTGCCTCGTTCAGCAGTGTCATGTTCCTCGTGAAGGTGTGGAAGTGCTCCGTGAGCCTGAAGCTGCCCCAGACGACGTTGTAGCCGTTCTCGGGCAAGCCCACCAAGCCTTCATCCCAGAGCTTGTCGTTCGCCTCGTACTCGGATGCCCTGTTGGTGTAAAGCCAGCCGTAGCATGGGTAGTCCTCCGCAAGAGCTGTGTTTGGGTACTCCATGGGCTCGAAGTGCTCGGGGAGGCCGATCATCGGCTTCCCGCCCGGTCCCTGCAGCTTCCCGCCTCGGAAAGTTGCACCAGGGACTGGGGGCTTGTCTCCCGTCCAGGCGTCGTAGCCTGCGGTAATGTCCTTGCCCGCGCCAGCGATGTCCTGGGCCCAGATGCGTGCCATGCCCGTCCTCTCCTTGCCCCACCAGAAGGTGCTTCCTTGTCTCCAGTAAGGCCAGCCGTTTGACCTCTCTCCTGAGGGCGCGCCCCAAGGGGTGTTGTCAATGGTCTTGAAAGTGACAGGGTTCATCGTGTCGTTCTCACCACAGTCGTCCTTGTTGTAGAGTATTCTCTGGTTCTTGGGCCAGCACCACGCCCAGTTCTTGGCCATGGTGTACTCCTTGTCGATTCCGTCCCTGTAGTTGTTGACTCGTCTCTTGGCAAGCATCTCTCCCCTGCCGTCGTCGTAGGCGTGGACTGAGGACTTGTATCCAACGTGTCCCGCCCTGTACTGTCCGTCGTATAGGCCTACCGCGTCGTCTATCTCTGCGTAGACTTGGTCTGATGCCTTCATGTTGTCGGTGTCGGGCTCGGCATACCACTCCCAGTTAAGGTCTGGGCATGGCCTACCGGCTTGACCCTTAGAGGTTCCGCTGAAGCCCCAGATCTCGTCTCCCTCGATGTATTCCAGGCACTTGCGTCCCATGGGGTCCACGGGGAAGTCCTCGTCTGGGTGGTCAGCCATGAACATCTCGGACGGCAGCGTCAGGATGCCCCTCTGCCTCCACATGTTGTAAAGCTTCATGAAGAGGCTCAGGTCGGACTTAGACACTCCTGGGGCGTCGCTCGTCTTCCACCTGTACTGCACCCACCTCGGGGAGTTGGAGACCGAGCCGTTCTTCTCGTAGACGGAGGCCATCGGGAGGACGATGTCCGCCAGGTGGGCGGTCTCTGTCTCCCAGATGTCGGCCACAACCATCTTTCCAGGAGCCTCTGTGAACTCCTTGTAGACGGATGCGGCGCCACCGTCCGTTACGACTCCGTTGTCCCCTATCTCGAAGTAGACGTCGAACTTGCCCTTACCGAAGGCCCTGTCAGCGTCGATGATGGGATGACCCCGGTTGAATGGGATGTCACAGATAACCGCCCCGTTCTCAGGGTCGTTGGTCGGCCAGGTGCCTGCGAACAGGCCCCAGGCCTTCTCGTACCTTCTCCAGCCGCCGTGGGTCCTCGTGGTCCCGGTGCCCATGTACCAGATGTTGTCGTACTCCATGCCGGCCACGTAGTCGACGCCGCTCCAGGTGAAGTCCACGATGGGCTTCATCGTCCTTAAGAGGTCACTCGGCTTCCCGGCGTTCTTCCAAGCTTGGTAAGCCCTTATCTGGGCCTCCTTCGTCGGAATGCCGATGTAGCCCGGGAGCAGGTGGCACAGGACGAGCATGTCGGTCGCTCCCTGCACGTTGTTCTGTCCCCTGATGGCGTTGACTCCGCCTCCTGGAACGCCCATGTTGCCCATGGTCAGCTGCATTAGACACAGAGCCCTGAGCAGCTGAGCTGCGCAGGTGTGCTGCGTGAGCCCCATGGCGTACGTGACAGTGCCCGGCTTGATTGAGGTGTACGTCTCAGCGATCTCCTCGAACTTCGCCACGGACATCCCGGTGATCCTCGAGACCTCCTCAGAGGTGTAGTTCTTGAGGACTGAGGTTAGGACGTTGTAGACCGTCTTCAGGGTCTCGCCTCCCGAACCCGTAGTCTCTCCGAAGAGCATCCTGTCATCCGGTGGGACCTCAGGCCAAGGCTTGAGCTCGCCTGACTTTGTGAGGACAACGTGGGTCTTAACCCCCTTGTACAGGTTCTCATTACCGAGGTAGTCGAGGTCCGCCGTGCTCTCCATTGTGTAGAGGACGTGGTTGTAGACGTCCACGTTCAGTAGGAGAGGAGCGTTTGTGCTCTCCACCAAGAAGTCGACGTCATGCCTGTCGTGGTCGATCGCGTATTTTGTTATCCCATTGAATATGGCTGCGTCGGTGCCCACCCTTACACGGCCGTAGATGTCGGCCTGGGTGGCGCTCCTGCTGAACCTGGGGTCTATGACGATGACCTTGGCGCCGTTATCCTTAGCCTTCCTCAGCCACCTGTATGCTACAGGGTGGGCGGACGCTGGGTTGCCACCCTCGTGGATGATGACCTTGGCGTACTGCATGTCGAGGAAGTGGTTGGTCATGGCGCCGAAGCCGAAGGTGTTGGCCAGAGCCGCTACCGTCGACGCGTGGCACTTCCGTGCGCAGTGGTCAATGTTGTTGGAGCCCAGGATGGTCCAGAGCTTCCTGTTCAGGTAGGCTTCCTCATTGTTGTAGACCGCTGAGCCGATGCACCCGATGGGGTGTTCATGCCCGTCGAACCTGTAGACCTCATCAGCGAGAGAAGCCTTCTTCTGCATGATCCCCATGGACTTGAGCCTCGATATCTCCGAGTCGACAGATGGCTTCATCCAGTCCCCAATCGTGTTGAGAGCTTCCCCCCAGGTAATGTTCCTCCACTCCGGATCCTCCTCGAACCCCTTCTTGGGATTCGTCCGGATCATAGGGGAGGTCAGCCTCCTGGGGCTGTTAATTAACTCCGTAGAGCCTCGTCCCTTAGGGCACAGGGTCCCCTCGTTCAGCGGATTGTATGGGTCTCCCTCGGTGTCGATAACCTTCCCGTTCGCGACGGTGGCGATTATTCCACAGCCAACGGCACAGAAGGTGCAGATGGTGGGCACCCGCTTCGCGTTTAGTACGGGGACCTGCGTGGGTGGTCTCTGCTCACCGAGTTTTGTAAGTCCGGGTGTGACAGCCAGCAGCGGTGACATGCCTGCAAATTTAAGGAACTCTCTACGTGATAGTGAAATCCTTGCCATTTTCTATCTGAAACTACACTACGTAAATATGTTCTATATTTTACTATCTGAGTCATAATATATACTATTATATATTATTTTTTACATATTATTAAACATATATATGGTGGCCTTTCCAGTTCATACCAAAGTCCCTTGGATAACCCTTAAATTCTACAGAGCGATGTCGAAGTGAAATGTCCTCAGCACGGCCTGATTCAAAAGAGGAAGAGATTGAGACGAAGATCCAGCTAATTGAAGCCCTCAGGAGGGGTCAGGAGCCACTGTGGGATGACCCGGGAAGAGGCTTCACACCCGACTTCCTCACGAGTGAAGAGCTCAAATCCCTCCAAGAGATGAGTGTTATCCAGGACACTCCCATGTCATACTATCTAGATGAGACACAGTACAACCTGGCTCTACTCAAGAAGACCCTCACCTCACTCATACACGAGTTGAACGAGATGGAGATAGACGCCGACCTCGATCCCAAGAAACTGATGAGAGACCTGGAGAATGTCCTACCTGAACTCATCAGGAACGTGTTAAAGGTTGACCCCGACTACTTCGAGGCTCTTTCTTCGAAACTCGGGGTCTCCCCCGTTGTGCTCTCGATGGTCGGTGGGGCGCTGGTACAGCCCTCGATGGTCTTCCTCGCCTCCCAGGGTGAGCAGAGGCTGCTGGACGCCTGGAACCACATCAACTGCCCCGTCTGCGATCGACGTACATCTGTGGTGTTGAAGTCCGAGGGGGAGGTCTGGCGCTTCAAGTGCCAGTACTGCCAAGCCGATTACTGGATGGACATCTTCACATGTCCCAGCTGCGGCTCCAAAGGGCTTGACGGCAAGGAGTTCCTGCTCGTCGGGGAGTCCCAGGCTCTGGAGATAGTCTCCTGCAAGGCCTGCAGCAGCTACTACAAGATAATCAATGACG
>Ga0209536_100009954_pt1 | contig 14065 bp, 11 predicted proteins | sample DeeMarSeWOR28_12_FD_187461 | JGI IMG/M metagenome (GOLD analysis project Ga0209536, IMG submission 187461) | Marine sediment microbial communities from White Oak River estuary, North Carolina - WOR-2-8_12 (SPAdes) (version 2) | ecosystem: Environmental > Aquatic > Marine > Intertidal zone >...
TCATCCAGTACTTCCCGGATCGTCCTTGCCAGTTTGGCCATCTCCAGCGGCTTTATTAGAAACTTTTTGATCCCCAGTGCATACGCGTTGGCGGCATCAATTTGATCGCTGTATCCGGTGCACAGCAAAATCGGAATATCCGGTCGAAGTCTCATCAGCCGTTTCGACAATTCTTCCCCGGTCAAAAAGGGCATGGACATATCGGTGATTACCAGGTCAAATTCGTCGCGGTGGGCTGCGAAATCCTCAAATGCTTTCTGGGGATTCGTGTATCCGGTAACCTGGTAGCCCAGCTTTTCAAGGATGGATTTGCCCGTTTCAACCACGGGGACCTCATCGTCAACCAGAAGGATCCGCTCCGAGCCGGTGGGAATGGTATCAGCACCCGCATGGGCTGCTTTTTTGGCGATGGTCATTTGGGGGAAGAACACTTCAAACTGGGTTCCCCGCCCGGGCCTGCTGTTAACCGTAATGGCCCCGCCATGGGATTCGACGATACCGTGGACAACCGAAAGCCCCAAACCGGTGCCCTTATCCGGTGCCTTGGTGGTAAAATAGGGATCAAAAATCTTTTTAAGGGTGGCGTCATCCATGCCGCACCCCGTATCGGATATGGTCAGCTTGAGGTAGGAACCCGGCTTGAGATCAAAATGCTCCGTTCCGGCATCCGTGCTGATCTGCTGGGTTTCCAGCATCACTTCCAGGGTTCCGCCCTTTTCGAGCATCGAATGGTAGGCGTTGGTGCACAAGTTCATAACGAGCTGATGGATTTGAGTCGCGTCAGCCAGGACAACGGCGGATTCAGTGGAAATCTTTTCATTAATCTCGATATTCAACGGCAGGGTGGCCCGCAGCAGCTTGAGCGCTTCCTTAACGATTAAATGGATTTGGATCGGCGATTTTTCCTGTTCGCCCTGCCGGCTGAAAGTCAGAATCTGTCTGACCAGTTCCGATGCCCGATCCCCTGCCTCCAGAACCCCCTGGAGCCACCTGTAAGTCTCGCTTTCTGGATCGCTTTCCATCATGCCCAACTGAGCGTACCCCATTATGCCGGAAAGGATGTTGTTGAAATCGTGCGCAATACCGCCAGCCAGGGTGCCAATGGCTTCCATTTTCTGGGCCTGTTGCAGACAGGCTTCCAGTTTTACATTTTCTTTTTCAGTCATTCTTTTTTCGGTCAAATCCTGAAAAAGAGATATAAAATGCAGGGGATCGCCTTCGCTGTCGTTCAACAGCGATGTGCTCACCAGGGACCAGCATGTATGGCCGTCCTGATGTAAAAATTTCTGCTCATAGGAGTCAAATTCGATTTCACCTTTTTTCAATTTTTGCAAAGACGCCTTTACCAGAGCGGTATCTTCCGGATGGCAAATTTTAAAAATGGTATTTCCAAAAAGCTCGTGCTCCGAATAGCCCAGCATGTTGAGGAAGAATTCATTTACATCAATGAAATAACCGTTCAGATCCAGCAGGGCCATGCCGGAGGCTGCGTAATCGAAGGATTGCCGGAAGCGTGCCTCGCTTTCCATCAGCTTGTTGTAGGATGTGATGTTGGTGATACTGACCGCCAGTTGGGATGCGACGCCGGTTAATAGCTTCGCATCGCTGGCTTTATCTGCTTCCTGAAGGTTGGCTCTTTCAAGAACTAACACCCCCAGCGATTCCATCTCATACAGAATCGGTAGACATATTCTGTATTGCGATCCGGTTGTTTGAAGAAATATATTCCCGTTTTCCGAGGACTCCGTTGCGGCGGCCGCCATGTTTGTAATGAAGATGGGTTTCTGTTTTGTAAAGGCCGAACTGATAGGGTCATCGGAGGTGTTTTCGAAGGTTTCCAATTCATACTGTTGAAATTGGCGGATATCTTCATCGCTGTAGCCAAATCCGGCAGCATAATAAAGCTTATTGTTCCCATTTGCCATCAATATCATGCCGTGATCAAAATCGAGGTATTTCTCCATGGCATAGCTGGCGGTCTGAAAAAGCTGGTCCTTGCTTAGGATGTGCGCCATGGTCTTCCCGATTTTGGCCAGCAAGCTAAGCTCCTTAAACTGTTGGTTTAGCCTCTCGGACATCATATTAAAGGCAGACGCCAGCTCTTCGAACTCGTCGCCACTGTCAATCACCACCCGATTCGTAAAATCACCTTCGGCAATCAGCTGGGTTCCCTTTTTCAGTTTTTCCAGCGGTGTCATGCTCTGGCGAATATAGCTGGTGCTGAGCAGAATCACAATGAGGATGGACAATAATAGAACCAGGGGAAAAATGATCTTGAATTCCATTACCGTGGACAGGGCGTCGGCCTTGGATTGACTCAGGACCACCATCCAACCCGGAACCTGAAAGCGTGATTGGAGAAACAGTTCCCGGCTGCTTGCCAGATATTGAAGGCCCTGGTGGTACCATTTAAACTGACCCCAGGCAGAATCGCTTTTTAAGGGGTCCAGACTGGCTAAAAGGCCCCGGGGCTGGGGAATAGTTGAAATTATGAGTTTCCCGGAAGAATCGAGGACAGCAATCTCCGTCATGGGGGGTAGCGAGTCCGCGTCCCCGATGCCCCACAGAAAATCGGGATTGATTTCGGCGACGAGAAACTCATTGCCAAATTCGGTATGCTCCAGACCGATTATCATAAAAACAAAGGGCTGCCCCCGGCGACTGTAATGAATCCGAATTCCTGTCTTACTGTAATCAAATGGCTGGTTTTGGTGTTCATCAAGGCGCGGGATATAATCAAAACTGCCTAATATTTGATGTCGGATGCCCTGGTAGTTTGTCAGGCCCAACGCCCTGAAATGCTTTATATTAGGTTGCTCGTATTCTTTAACGCCTTGAATAATGAGTCCGGCACCCCTATCAATTAAATGCTCGGATAGAAACCGCATCTCTGTCTCAAGCAACAACAGGCGCTCATAAATCGACAGGCTCACCGATTTGGTATTTTGCCGCAGCACGCGAAAGCTCTGCTCGGTGAGGTTATGAGTTACCTGAAAGTAGGAAAAAAAGGCCAGAGACAGCAGCGGCAGCAAGGCGCAGACGAAGAATAGCAGTAGAATGTGACGGGCCAGCTTGCTACGCCGATATGTAAAGGAGAAATTCATGCGAATATTAATCCCTATTAGAATAATTTCCAGACAATGAGCCTAAACTTTGGAAGCAGCGGATTCGACATTTGAATCATTGGATATAGACGCAAATTTGGAAGACACCGCGATTTTATTCCCGCCCCTTTTCTTGGCTTCATACATGGTTACGTCTGCACGATGGACAAATTGCTCCTTGGTTTCGTAGCGTTGATAGTCTGCAATTCCCATGCTCAGGGTAATTTGGGTAATTTCCTGCTCGCGGATAACCAGACTTTCCTTGGCCATCTCAGATTTGATTCTATCGGCAACGAATTTAGCGTTGTCCGAGGTGGTTTCCGGCAAAATGATGGTAAATTCGTCGCCGGCGAATCGATAGGCGGTATCCTGTGCTCTTAGAGATGCCTTCATTTTTTGCGCAATCAACAGCAATGCCTGGTCACCGACCATATGGCCATAGGTGTCGTTAACGGCCTTGAATTTGTCGATATCGATAAAGATCATCGCCAGAGGATGCTGGTAGCGCTCTGATCTTTGAATTTCATGGCCCAGCTGCTCGTAAAAATGCCTTGAATTGTAAAGTTCGGTTAACGGATCCCGTATCGACAGTTTCTTCAGCCGCTCTATCATTCTGTCACGCTCGTTGATCAGCGAGCGCTCTCTGATGACCCGGTTAATTCTCAACATCAGCTCGTTGAGCCGAATGGGCTTGAAGATTAAATCACTGGCACCGTTGTTGATGGCATCTTCATAAAAATATTCCGAGCTGTACCCGGTGGTCACAATAACATCGAGGTTGTATTTCTTTTTGATGTTTTTGGTAAAGGTAATGCCGTCGGCACCGGGTAGTCGAACGTCGGTCAGGACGATGGGAATTTCTTGTTCGGCAAGTATTTTCTCGGCTTCTTCGGCGCTGGGGGCGATGATCGCCTTAAATCCAGACCTGGAAAGAAATTGATATACCAGTTGGGAAACAATCGCATCATCTTCTACTATCAAAATCTTATTTTCCATATTCACAGAACCTTCAACAAGACAATGTCGCAATCCGAAATTTGAGCTAGCTGCTAGTTAACGTGGCTTTTTCCAGGATCAATTGTTACTTTATCCAGTATACTTCGGGTATGAATGGCATTTGCTTTAATTTCATTTAACCGTGCAGCTATTTCTTCTTCACATTGGCCGGCTTCCGGCGTTGCCTCCAGCACGGCCAGCAGGGCGGTGTTATCTTCTTTGATGTCTTCAAAATAGCCCGATAATTGGTCGATCATATGATTCAGGATCGCCGCTTCTTGTTTTAAAAAATCGTTTTTCCTCAAGAAAACTTTTCGGGTGAAATTGCCCCGGACCAGTTCCTTAAGGGTATGTTTGATGTTTATCATCGGGCCACAGAAGCGATGGGTCAGGACGATAAAATGAAAAAACGAAATTACAAAAATGAACGGCAAGGCGATGACCAATCTATCCAGCAGCACAAGGAAGGTCTTGGCCGACAAATACTGCACCCAGAGTTCCTCGTCATTGAAAATGTCATAAAAATAGGGCGATAAAATAGTCAGAACCAGGACCAAAGCAATTAAGCACAGATACAGAAAATTGGTGACCACAATTCGAAGCTGAATGTCTTTGGCGATTAAATAGTTTTGAAGCTTTCTGACACTTTTTTTCGGTTTCATCTTGGTATAATTTCCCACATAATTTTAAGGTGATTTCAATAATCGGAAACAAGTCCGATAAAACGGCCGTTGTTGGCCCGCACGATGTCGTCCCGGCTGGCTTTAGCCGTGAAAGGGATTTTGGTTTGGCCGTCTCGGCCTTTGCTGTAAAGATCGAAATCCGAGTTGACCGGCACCAGATTACGATCTTTTCTCATCTTGCCGACACCCTTTTTGGTTCGCCCCTCAATTTTATAATACTGATAGGGGTTGCCCCAGGGATCTTTCAGCTTTTTCTTTACCAATTTATTTAAATCTTCCGGATAAGTGCCATGGTCAATGTTGTATGCCTGGATCATTTTTTCCAATATCTTGATTTCAGCGACAGTGGCGGCAATCCTTGCCTTTTCCTTGCTATTGAAATAGGCCGGTATGGCAATGGATGAGAGAATCCCGATGATGACAATGACAATCATCACCTCGATCAATGTCAATCCCCGCAAATTATGAAAATAAATACCAAAACACCACCTCCCGGATCGCCGGAAAGCGCTACCAGTACTGTCTCGCGCAATATGTTTTCGCGGGAAATGATTCATTTAACTGGGCAACATTTCAAGCTGCCGATCGCATCAACACGATTCGATATAAAACAATGGATTTACAAACCGGACTGCAACAAAGTTATTATCGGCAAAATTTTGAAAATATTTAATAATTTTCAAAAAAATACGACTACTTAGTTCGCGCGGCGCCTCCGCTGTAAGCGGCATGCTGTGGAAACAAGGCCATACTGAGAGATTGCCTTGCCAGGGCATCGGATTGATAAAGATGGTGTTTTATGGGATACAGAGGATGTCCACGAACATGCGGTCATGATCATCCACCAGCTGCTGTCCGAAGCCGGAGCCGATATGATTAACCTGGGCGCGGAAGCTGACCCCATTTTTAAAAGAGGTTGCGTCGCAGTTGTCAAAACTGCTTATGTTGTTGTATCCCCATTCCGGGCGTGACCCGGAATCCAGTGCTTTTTCAACGCTAACTCAACTGGATGCCGGATCACGTCCGGCATGACGTTCGAAACGGGGACCCGAGGGGGATTTTTAGAAGACCCAATTTAGCGAGGAATGAACCATGCCACTTAAAAACCGTTCCATCGCCTTCATCGGCGGGGGCCATATCACGGAAATCATTGTATCCAATTTGACAAAAACCGCCGAAATTGCGCCGCAACGCCTGGTTGTCAGTGAACCGGTCGCAGAAAAAGGGCGGCATTTGCAAAAGGCCTACGGTATTTCCGTCGCTGAAGATAACCTGGAGGCCGTGTTGACGGGTGATTTTATATTTATCAATGTCCTTCCCCATGTAGTCAGTGAAGTGGTCCAGGAGTTTCAGCGTGCGGGTTTTCCGGACAACAAAATGATCATCACCGTCGCCGGGGGCGTACCCATGAAAGCCTATGAGCCGCTGGGAAAGCATCTGCCGATCGTCAGGGCCCTGCCCAACCCGCCCAGCCAGGTCGGCATGGGCATCGCCGCCCTGGCCTTTAACGCCCATGTAACCGAAGACCTGCAACAGGAAATTTTTGAGCTGTTTGCCTGCCTGGGAGAATACGTGGTGGTGGAAGAGGAAAAGGTCAATGCGGTGATGGCGCTGAGCAGCCCCACCATTACCTACATGCTGTTTCAGGCCATCATCGATGCCGGGGTCCGGGCGGGGATCGATCGGGATACCGCAACCAAGATCGTATATCAGACCATCGCCGGCGCCATGGCGGTTTTCAAGAGCCGACAGGTGCCGCCCTATGCGTTAATCAACGAGGCCAGCACGCCGGGCGGAATTTCCATTGAAAGCCTGTATACCCTGGAAACCTATGCATTTAAAGCCGGGATCATGGACGCCGTTGACAGTGCCATCAACCGGGCGGTCGAACTGAGCCGCTCGGTCGAATAGATCTCGAATTGCCGGAGGAGCGGTATTAAATCCCCCCCTAGCCCCCCTTTTTCAAAGGGGGGGAACTTTGCTATACGCGACTGTTTATCCAAAGTGATTCGACAGTAGCCATTCAACCATGAATTCATGGCCAACGTGCTTGTCTAATGTGGGGAAATATAATCCATATTCGACATGAATAGCCCTAATTGTAGGTTATTAAGACTGCAGTTGACGTTATGTCCCCCCTTTACAAAAGGGGGACAGGGGGATTTGTCCTGTCGCCGACTCGTTTTCCTGTCGCAACATATTTAGGATAGTAGTCGGTAAAGGGCTATCGTTTCTTGATTTCGTCAATCGGCTTTGCGAGCCGGAAGGATGGCACTGAGCACAAGGCACAGCAGGGAAGCGAACAGGCTGATCCAGAAGACCATCGATAAGCCCTGTGCAACCGCGCTTTTCAGCGCCAGCTGGGCCTCCGGAGCCAGCAGCATTTGAACTTCGGGCCGGAAAATGTTTTCGATATTTTGTTGAATCTGAACATTGATAGACGGCGGCAAACTGCTCGTCCCGCTGCTCAAGTTTGACTCCAGCGCACCTGAAAGCGACAGGGTCACAAAGCTGCCGGAAATGCCGACGCCGATGGTGCCCCCCAATGTCCTGGAAAACTGATGGGAGGCCGTGGCAACCCCCAAATCCGATATATCCAGGCTGTCCTGCACAACCAGCAAGGTGGCCATCGAGACAAACCCCATCCCGACGCCGATAAAGCCCAAGACCACCGTACAGGCGGTTAGAGAAGTAGCGGTCGAAAATGTCAGGGTGGTCACTCCCCCGATCGTCAAAAAAAGGGAACCCAGCACGGTGGAGGCCTTTTTGCCCAGACGATTGACGATCTGACCGCAGGCCAGCGCACCGATGGACCAGCCCAGGCTTAAAGACAGCATCGCAACGCTCATTTGCAGCGGCGTTTTACCCAAAGCCCCCTGGATAAAAAGCGGGCTGTAGGCAAAAAGGGAAAAAATCGTAAAACTGGCCAGAAAAGCCGACCCATTGCCAATGCTAAACCCGCGGTTGGCGAAAAAGCCGAGGGAAAGGATGGGTTCTCTGGCCCTTTTTTCGGCAAAATAAAAAGCGACGGCTGCTGTGACAGTGATCGACAAAAGGCCGATAATCTGGGGCGAGATCCAGGCATAGTTGCGCCCGGCCAGCAAAAATGCGGTCAGCAAACCCAGAATTGCCGTCGAAAGGGTCAAAACACCGAGGTAGTCGATGGCGGCATCCTTCTTTTTGGGACGAACTTCCACCAGACAAATGACAATCCCCAGCAAAGAAAACAGACCCAGCGGGATATTGGCGAAAAAAATCCAGCGCCAGGAGAAATAGGTGACGACAAAGCCGCCGAAGGTCGGTCCCAGGACACTGGCCAGGCCCCAGATGAAACTGGCCAGGGATAAGGTTTTGGCGCGCTTTTCGGGCGCCGATATATCGGTTAACACGATGTAAACCAGGGCAAAGTTGCCACCGGCACCGATGCCCTGGAGGACCCGGGACCAGATCAGCTGCGTCATACTTTGGGACAATCCCGCCCAAACGGATCCCAGCAGGAAAATAAGGATGGATATAACGTAAAGTCTGCGGGACCTGAAAATATCCGCCAGCTTGCCGAAGATCGGCAGGGATACGGCCCGGGCGAGAAGATAGGCGGAGTACACCCAGCTGTAGAGGTGAAGACCGCCGAGATCCGTTACGATGGTGGGCATGGCTGCCGACATCACCAGGGCATCCAGAGCACCGAGAAACAGCGTCAGCAAGGCGGCGACAATCACATAGAACCGTCTTTTGGGGGTGATGAATTGCTCCGGTGGGATGGGTGGTTCGGTTTGGCTTCGATTTTCAGTTGAATATTGGTTGCGCCGAGGTCGAGACAAATGCCGGTTTCCTTATACTGGTATCTACCGCTTGAAGTTCCGGTAAGGCTATCGTTGTATGAACCTAAGGACGGGTCTTTAACCATTCAACGGTCATTTTGGTGATGAGATCATAAACCTGCCCAGGCGGCCTGCCGGCGGATTTGAGCAAATTAAATGAGTGATCACCGCCGTCGATTACCTCCAACGCCCAATTTGTTTTAAACCGGGCCAATACGTTTTTCATAGCTGTCAGGTCACACAACGAATCCCGGGTGCCGGCAAAAAACAGCATGGGAACGCCGATATCGTAAAGGTGGGCATCCCTTAATTGATCTTTTTTGCCAGGGGCATGCAGGGGATAACCCAGAAACACCAGCGCCTGGACCGGCAACTCGCCGGCGGCCGCCATCTGGGCGGCGACCCGTCCGCCCATGGATTTTCCGGCTGCCACGATTTGACCGGGAGCGAATTCCGGATGGGTGCTCAGATAGCCATAAACCTGTTGCCAGGCATGGACAAGTTTCTTCTGCGAGTCCGGAGATTTCCGACCTTTTTCCTTATAGAGGAAATTAAACCGCAAGGATAAAAACCCTGCCCGGCAAAGACCGTCGGCAGCGGCAACGATCAACGGATTTTCCATGTCGTTACCGGCCCCATGGGCCAGAATCACGCCGGCGGTAGTATCCTTTTGAAAATTGTCCGGCACAGCGATCACTCCGGATACCTTTTCATCTTTGCCAAGGGGAATCGATACTTTCAGAGTTTTCATTTATATTCTCAATTCTGATAGCAGATTCATCACCATCCAATAACGAAAAACTAGACGTCGAGAGACTTTCTAAGCCATCGGTGCAGCGGCAGCATGTTTTTATAATGGCCGTAGGCGTAATCGATGACGGCATCCGAATAAAATAGATCGGGCACTTTTTCCTCAATCCGGGCCGTTAATCCATTATACAGGAGGTATTCGGCATGGGGATGCGCGGGGTCATAACCGCGCGGCACCTTTTTGAAGTGCTTGCCATCAATTAGATAACCCTTGGCGGTAACTTTTTTAACCGCGCCCTTTAGCGCCGGCCCCTGCTTTTTATCCACCACCGCCTGGCGGTATCGATCTAAAAGCGTTTTGGGAAACAATTTAATCCCAACCCCGATGAGCAAATTTTTGTTCTCCACGTGCAGGTAAAATCCGGAAGATTCCATGCGTTTGCCTTCGCCTTCCCACAGCCAGATTCCCATATAGGTCTTATAGGGGCTTTTGTCATTGCTGAAGCGAACATCGCGGTTAATTTTAAACAGACTCTGGTTGATCTTGGGAATGGCATTCACCCCGGGCGCAATTTTGCGGAGCTTTTTGCCCATTGCCATCACAAACTCCCGGGCCGGATGCATCACAACCTCTTCGTAATCACTGCGGTGTTCTTCGAACCATTCCTTGGTGTTGTTCTTTTTCAACTGGTTGAAAAAGTTAAAATATTGCCTGGGAAAACCATTAAACGTCGCCATGGACGCCTCCTTCAAACGATTGAATTGGCAATCGTCAATTCTCTGCTTCCCGTACCAGCAAAGCACTATTAAATCAAGGGGGGAGGATTTTTGATTGCGGGATTTCGGTCTTCGGCAGCCAGGATGGATCATCGCGCATTGGTGTGGGCGCTTGCGGCAGCTCAATTTATTGGCCGGTATCGACAAAGAAGAGAAATTCACCTTTGCCCTCCAGACAGCCGAATAAATGTGATCCGTATATTTTTCTTGACTCCACTTATATTTAAGAATATTCTTCTTTAAAATTGGATTTTATAAGAATGATTGATGAAATTAATTTAAATATACTGAAAATATTACAGGAAAAGGCTCGGATACCGAATGTGGATGTGGCCCGTCAGGTTGGACTGGCCCCATCGGCGATTTTGGAACGGATTCGCAAGCTTGAGAAGTTAAAAATTATAGATGGTTACGAAGTTAGGCTCAACCCCAAATTTTTCGCCAAAGGCCTGGTGGCGTTCATCACCGCCAAGATCGATGAGGCTGCCGATGAAATCGAAATCGGCAAGAAACTGGCCTACCGCCCTCACGTCCAGGAAGTCCATTATGTGGCCGGCGAAGATGCTTTTTTGGTCAAACTGCGGGGAGCGGATACCGAGGAGATCGGCCGCCTGATTCGCGAAACCATCCGCTCCATCGATGGCGTTCAGCTGACCAAGACGTCCATCGTCATGTCCACCTATAAGGAAACCGCCCAATTTCCGATTGATGAAGGGGAGAAAGAATCGTAATTCAGCTCCGGAATAAAGCGATAGAGCATTTGATGAGTACAATCAAAAGATCTTATAATTATATTTAGTTAAAGTGTAGGAGCGGCTTTCCAGCCGCGAAATAACAAGCTTGAAGAGGCCTAATCGCGGCTGGAAAGCCGCGCCAGCATCGCATTAACCAAATCTTAAAGAATAAAAGATTAAAATTCATGAAATTCATAGAACCCTTTCAATTACTGAATATTAGACTTTTAACCCGGGAAATCCAAAAATGAACATAAGCATGAATTTTACAGAGGTGACCGATGATTACGATCAATGAAAGCTATCTCAAACTCCAGGCATCCTATTTATTTGCTGAGATCAAAAACCGCACCACCGCCTTTCAGGAGGCCCACCCGGACCGGGAAGTGATCAAGCTGGGCATCGGCGATGTCACCCGGCCGCTGCCCCCGGCCTGCATCGAGGCCTTTCACCGGGGTGTGGATGAAATGGCCGACGCCAAAACCTTTCGGGGGTATGGGCCCGAGCAGGGTTATGAATTTTTACGTGAAAAAATTGCCCGGCATGATTACCAGGCCCGGGGGGCCGATATTGCCCCGGACGAGATATTTATCAGCGACGGCGCCAAGTGCGACAACGGCAATATCCAGGAAATTTTTTCCAGAGATATCACCATTGCGATACCCGACCCCGTGTACCCGGTCTATGTCGATACCAATGTCATGGCCGGCCGAACCGGTGAATATGACCAGGGCCGCTACAGCGGTCTCGTTTATCTGGAGGGTACACGGGAAAACGGCTTCATCCCGGATCTGCCCCGGGAAAAGGTCGATCTGATATACCTGTGCTACCCGAACAATCCCACCGGGGCAACCATCTCAAAAGCGGGCCTCAGACAATGGGTGGATTACGCCCGGGAGAACAAGGCCCTCATCCTGTATGATGCCGCCTATGAGTCGTTTATCCGCGATGACGAACTGCCCAGAACGATTTATGAAATCGAAGGTGCCCGGGAGGTTGCCGTCGAATTCAGGAGCTTTTCAAAAACGGCCGGGTTTACCGGCACTCGCTGCGCCTTCACGGTGGTGCCGAAGTCATGTGTCGCCTACACCGCTGCGGGTGAGGCCCAGCCTCTGCACGCCCTGTGGTACCGGCGCCAGTCCACCAAATTCAACGGTGTTTCCTACCCGGTGCAAAAAGCGGCTGAAGCGGTATACAGCGAGGCGGGCCAGCAGCAGGCCAAAAGCCTGATTGATTACTACCTGAGAAATGCGGCCTTGATTCGCCGAGAAATGTCCAGCCTCGGATTCGAATGTATCGGTGGTGAAAATTCTCCCTATATCTGGATCGACGGCGGTTCCGATTCCTGGCAATTCTTCGACCGGCTGCTGGAAAAAGCGGCGGTGGTCTGCACGCCGGGGGCCGGATTCGGCAAATGCGGCCAGGGTTATATCCGCATCAGTGCCTTTAACGAATACGAGAACGTCGAAAGCGCCATGGCCCGGATTCGGGAAGCCCTTTCTTAGGTATTTAGTATTTAGGGGACGTCCATAAAATTATAACTTTCTATCTTAACCGTGGACAAGCGGGAGCAGACCGGTAAATCTCTGTCCGTCTGTTGAAAGGGCCCAGGACCAGCCGCTGAATTCAAGCAGGCGCCGGCTTTTCAGTTGCGCTGGGAAACCAGCAGCCTTACCCCCAGCAGCATCAGAACCAGGCCGGGAACCCACCTGATGTTGCCGGCCACCGATCTTCTGGACTTCAGCCAGGCGCCGATGAGTCCGGCAAAGGTTCCCAGGATGCTTAAAAAGCCGATGGTCAGGACGGCATAAATGAGCCCCAGGCCGATCATATGGATGCTGTAATGGGGATTATTTAGATTGACGAACTGAGGCAGGAAGGCAACGAAGAACAAGGCCACTTTGGGATTGAGCACGTTTGACAGAAATCCCTGGGCAAAGCATTTTTTAAGATTGATACCATTGCCGCTGATCTCCAGGTCAAAGGCCCTTTTGTTTCTGATCATTTGAATCCCCAGGTAGACCAGGTATACGCCTCCGGCCAGTTTCAGGATCCAGAACCCCAGAGCAGACGTCTGCAGCAAAACTGCCAGCCCCAGGGATGTGGCCAGGGTGTGGATGAAAATACCGCAGGTGACCCCCAGGGCTCCCATCAGGCCGCCGGCCCGGCCGTCGGCAATTCCCCGGGACAAAACATAGATAACATCCGGTCCGGGAGTTACGATCAGGGCCAGCGCTGCAATGATGTAAAGGGGCAGAGATTCCATATCAATAGCTCTGGTGTTCCCGTATCTCATAATGCCGGGAGCGCGCATCGAAACGCGCCAGAACCTCACGAGCCTTCGGCGGCACATAGGCGCGTTCGTAGTCCTCACCGGCGAATTTTTTGACGGCCTCCCAGAAATCAAACTCCATTAGGGTAATAAACTCGACCCCCTCATCACACGCACGCCGCATCAGCCGGATACCCCGGTATCCGGTAACGCCTTTGGCAGCGATCCCGGGAAAGATCTCCGTCCTGAGCAAGTTTTCGTAAATATCAGCATTCTCAGGCGTTGTCCAGCCATGCCACAATCTTGCAATCATTGTTATCTCCTTATCAGAGTTTGCCGGTTAGCCCGATGGCCCGTTAGCCGGTTAAAAAAGGACGACTTCCATTCCTAACGGGATAGCGGGCAAACCGGATAACCGGCAAACACACTTTGAGCTATCAGCTACGTGCTATGAGCTATTGATAGGTGGGCCGCCTCCCATCCCAGAATGGCCTTCTTGCGGGCGGTGCCCCCGCCATAGTTGCCGAAGTCGGCGGTTTTGCGGATCACCCGGTGACAGGGAATAATAAACGAAATGGGGTTTTTGCCCACTGCACTGCCCACTGCCCGGGTGGCACCCGGGATACCCACCTGGACCGCGACATCCTCGTAGGATACCGCTGCGCCAAAGGGAATCTTGATCAGGGCCTCCCAGACCTTAATCTGAAAATTGGTTCCGCTTAAAATCAGGTGCAACGGTGTGGAAGGATCGGCAAAGGACGGGTTGAAAATCCGTTCGACCAGTGCCCCGGATGCCTGCGGATCTTCCACGATGTCCGCATTTTTCCAGAAATAGCGCAATTCGGTGAGCGGATCCTTACGGTCCCTGTATTTAACGAAAAAGAAACCGCAGATACCCCTTTCGGTCGTTGCCAGCAGGCATTCGCCA
>Ga0209536_100009955_pt1 | contig 14064 bp, 7 predicted proteins | sample DeeMarSeWOR28_12_FD_187461 | JGI IMG/M metagenome (GOLD analysis project Ga0209536, IMG submission 187461) | Marine sediment microbial communities from White Oak River estuary, North Carolina - WOR-2-8_12 (SPAdes) (version 2) | ecosystem: Environmental > Aquatic > Marine > Intertidal zone >...
TGAACCTGAGCTCGGCGTTGCCATAGGCTGCCGCGCTGCCCGCAAAGCGACGCGAGCGGTAGCCACGCAGGTTCAAGCCACCACCAAGGTACGCTGCCTCGAGAAACGGGACTTCCCCCCAGGTCTTCTTGCCACCTACTCGCAGTGCGAGTGTCGGTTCTGTGGGGATCTTGGCGGTGAAGTAGGCTGACGCTGTTCCCTGGACTTCCCCGAAAGTCGAGGTGACATCCCACAGCTCGGGATAGACCGCTCCGCTAGCTGTGATCCATATTCCTTGCTTGGGATTGCCGGAATTGTCCCTCGTGTCCACCTCGACACCAGCTTGTATACCAACCTCGCCGAATGAGCCGGAGCCGTACAGCGGTGGGTCGATGGTCGCGATGAAACGACCGGCGTTGTCGTCCAGAGGTGTGTTCCAATACTTGACCAATAGGCTCAAGTCCATGGTGAACTCTTCCCGCAACGGCTCCACGCCGCCACCCTGTGTGCCACCCCGGTTGCGTCCGGTGCGGAACGCGAGCGTCGGTGCAATCAACAGATCCCGCTGTTCCACTTCGTAGAACGACGATGGCTCTGTGAGCTCCGTAGCGTTCCCGAACCCATTGAACCGTAGGAATGCAAGCCCGGTGTATCGCATGCGGAACTCGGCGTCCACCTTGGGCACCAGGTGTCTGAACGATCCCTCATAAGCCACTATGGGCCGCGGCCCACTGGACACCAACCCGCCGACGAACGAGTGCCGCGTCTTGTAGGGATCCTTGCGATAGCCGTACCGCTCGATGTTGAACTGGGCGGCAAGCAGCAGGCCGGGATCGGGTGCGTAGCCGATGAGGGGGTAGCTCAGGCTGCGACCACCCCAGTCCAGGGCGTTCTTGTGAGCTTGATCCCGTGCCGGGGGACGATCGTAGGGCCGTCGGTCGATACGGGCGCCTGCACCAGGTTCTATCTCGTTGTCACCTCTGGAGTCATAGAACCTAGTTTTCCGGGCAGCGGCGTCGGAGCGGTTTGAGAACTTGTCATCTCCGGCACCGCCGTCGATTCGGACAGTGATTCGTGCTCGGCCGCCGAGCACCACAACGGAGTCGTTGCCACCGCGAAGATACAGGCGAACTTCTCTGGTGACGTCGGGCGAAAATGTCCGCTGGAAATAGGGCGCTTGTGGCTCACTACCTGCACTGTCCCTGAGTCCGATCCTGACCTCCAGGTTTCCGTTCGCATGGTGTTCGAGTTCGGCGTATTCACTGCGGTCGGTGGCCTTGATCTCCGCCCAGCGTGAAATGAATCGATAGTAGTCGATCGCCTCGGCGGCGAGCCGGTCCCGTCGCTGCCTGAGCGCATCCGTTAGAAATGCCCCGTTGAGTTCGAAGTGCGTTGACGGGAGCCGCGCCACCGCATCTTCAATGACCGAGTCGGGGAGTTGCCTCTGCACGGTCGAAGCGACGGAATCCCACGCTTCCTGCTCCAACCCGACGAGCAGCTCACGGTCCAATTCCCAGCCGTTGAAGGTGAGACCTGTCAGATCCGGATACTTTGGGCCGAACTTGATCTGTTGCGGGCGAGTGCGTCGCAGCAACCAGTTTACCAGGCCGTCGTAGTCCACGAACGCCTGATCTCGGTCCTCCGGAATCGGGACCCATATGCTGCAGTCTCCGGTTGGGAAGCGGGCCCAACGCCACTGCCCCGCGTGCCTATCTCGGTCGCCGATGACCATGTCGACCAGTCGAGCCTTGAGGTACGCATGGGCATCTACGCGATCGCAGGGCCCGTTCTCCAATTGCCCCAGGAAAGCGTCTGTCCCAACGATGCGGCGTGAGCCGGCGAAACCCGGTGTATCGTCCGCGCCCTCGTCGGGGTGCAAGACCAGCATTCCCAAAAGGCCGGCGAATGCCTCACGGAATTCTCCAAGTCGCGGATCGTCGGGGATCACTACCAGTCTGTGACTGGCATGCTGCAAGCCGGTGGCACCCAGCAGCGGATCGACAACCAGTGCTCCGGTGGGATGCAATGCACTGATCTGGTCTTGAATGATGGCTTCAACCACCGTTCCTCTCAGCTCGGGCAGCAGTCGCTTGGTGGGATCCTTGTCAACCGACCGAACCACGTACTGCCGTCCGTCTCGTCCTTGGAAGTGCAACGTGACCGACTGTCCGAATCCGCCGGTTCTGACGGGGGTTAGACCACCCCCTACGCTGTCCAGGTCGAGAACAGCTGCCGTCACCGGCGTGACCCACAGCTCACGATAGTCCCGACCCAACAGCCACTGTGTGAATCCGCTCCTCCTGTAACGCTCGCCAGGGGCCACCTCGTGCGTCCGCGCGCCTGGTGGCGGAGACGACTTTGCGATCTGTGGTGCGGAGGCAGCTGGGCAAAGGCAGGATAGTGCCAACGCGGTCAGCATCCTGCTCCATCTGACAGCGTGGAAATCGTGAGGTCGGTGCATAGACGCTCCAATGTGGATCACCGGCCGGTGCCGGCTTGCGACTTCCGTTTCCCGGTGTTATACGATAAGTCGGAAGTACAGCGAGGGGAACATTGATACTGCGGGCGAACGGTGTGATGATCTGGGTTGCTCGAGGCGTCCGACTCCATCTGCTTGGCTGCTGCCTGCTTCTCTTCCTGACCAGTTTCGAGTATCTCCCCCATTGCCGCTGAACGCGATGAAGAGCACACGAAAACAGCTACAGCAGCCCGTCGAGCTGACTTGTCGCGAACATACGATCGCGCTGGTCGATGTTGCCGCCACGCAATTGAGTCGTCTCGGTTCTGCTGATGATCCAGAAGCTCTGCATGATTTCCGGGTCAGTGTAAGGAGATTGCGCACATACTTGGAGGCCTACCGATCTCACTTGCCCAAGAACCTGGGTAAGCGAGCCCGCAAGGAGCTCGGTGGCTTGATCTCCGCTACGAATCGTGGACGCGACGATGAGGTGCAGTCTCGCTGGCTGGAACGTCAGTTGGAGCATAAGAACTTGCCAAAGCTCACTAGGCAAGGATACGCTCTCGTTCGCGAAGACTACCCTGCGGCGCCGTTCGATTCGGGCAGCGAGGCACTGGACATGGTGAAGCGTGACTTCTCCGCCGTCGAAGAGAGATTGAAAGGACATCTGAGCCAGCCACTCCGTACCATCAGGCTCACTGAAGCGGGCGAGAGCTTGAGTTTTGCCGCGGCAACGGGTGACATAATCCGAACGATGGCAACCAGATTGAGTAGCAGACTGGCGGCAATAGAGTCAATGGATCAGGAGAAGAAACTGCATCGCACGCGGTTGACTGCGAAGCGTTTGCGGTATGTGCTGGAGCCGGTACGCCTGCTGGTTGTTGGAGGCCGTACGGCGGTAACGCGGCTGAAGGGGCTGCAGGATTTGCTGGGTGATCTACACGATCTGCAAGTTCTCGAGCGACGGGTGCGCGTCATGATGAAACGTGATATTGCAGAATGGTCACGTGCCCTGGTCGCGGCGGCGACTAGCGAGACGCAACTGTCGGCAGTCAGCCGCAAGGGAGGGGATACCGACGCTGTGCGGGCCCTCGCGGCTGCTCTTCAAGGTGTACGCCGAGCTGAACTTCGCTTGTTCGGGAAGTTCGAAGAGCGGTGGCTCAGGGGGAATGCGGAACCATTCATGCTTCAGGCAGACAACATTGCTTTGCAGCTACTTCCGGCCGAGCTGCTGACTCGGCGGGGGGAAGCTCCAAGGATCGCGAGAACTGGCTCGGCTTGACAATCCAATGCTATCAGCTGGTCAGGCAGCTCCCCGTTCCGCCCTCGACTGACTGTCTCTATCTTTAGAGCCTGTCTTCAACCCTGCATTGATCATGAGATACCGACAGATTCTGCTACTTGCAGTACTTCAGCTATTTGCGGTCCCCGTCTCGTCGCAGACTGCGAGACTGACTGTCCCGACGATTTTTGGCTCGGACGAATTTCAGAGCGATCTGACAACCGTAACGTGGTCCGGTGACGCGGCCTATTTCACCGCCCTGGAACAGGATGGTAACACGACCGATCTATATCGGATCGATGCGCGCTCAGGAGCCAGCACCCTTCTGCTTCGGGGATCCGACCTGGTTCCGCCGGGGCAGACGGCTCCGATCAGGATAGAATCCTACCAGTTCTCCACGGACCGCTCGAAGCTATTGATTTTTACGAACTCCCTGCGTGTCTGGCGTCAGAATACGAAGGGTGAGTTCTACATTTGGGACTTCAGCCGCAGGCGTCTGACGCCGGTGAGCTCCAGTCCGGGGCTACAACAGTTTGCCAAGTTCTCGCCAGACGGTCGTTGGGTGGGCTTCGTGCGGGACAACAACATATTCGTGAGCGACACGAGATCGGGACGTGAAGAACAGCTGACGTTTGACGGGGACGAGAACATCATCAATGGCACCACTGATTGGGTCTATGAAGAGGAGTTGGGGCTGCGAGACGCATTCCGCTTCAGCCCCGACAGCAGACGAATCGCATTCTGGCGTTTGGATCAGACAGCCATACGACCATTCTATATGATCGACAATCTGTCGCTTTATCCAGAGTTGATGCCGGTACGCTACCCAAAGGCAGGAGAGGCCAATTCGGAAGTCAGGATCGGGGTAGTCGAGGTGTCTTCGCGAAGGACGACGTGGATAGATCTCGGCACCGAGCCAGACATTTACGTGGCGCGGATGGATTTCGCCGGTTCGGCGGACGAAATATGGTTGACCAGACTCAACCGGCATCAGAACCGTCTCGAACTCATGCTGGCTGATGCCAGGAATGGCGAGTCTCGCGTAGTGATGACGGATACCGATGAAGCGTGGGTGGACAGCAGCGAACCGTATTGGATGGATGGGGGACGTCAGTTCTTGTTCGAGAGTGAGCGTGACGGCTACAACCAGGTGTATCTCTTCAACCGCGATGGCTCGCTGGTCACGAAGGTAACAGGGGGCGAGTGGGACGTCTCGAGGGTACATGGCGTCGATGAGGTCAGGAGGATCCTCTTCTACAACGGTGCTGGTGAAGGGCCGCTGAAGGATTTGCTCTACATGGCTGGGCTCGACGGGGGGCAAGTGACCCGTATATCGTCCGTCAGCGGTTCACACACGATCCAATTCAACTCGGACTACTCGCTCTACATCGATACTTACTCGACCGCTGGTGTGCCGCCCACTCGCACGCTGCACACATCGGACGGTAGGATCGTACGGACGATTTCTGACAACAGTGAACTGATCCAGAAGGTGCAGGCACTCGGGCTCGAGGTGCCCGAGTTCATCAGCATTCCCGTGGGAAATGATGTCATTTTGAATGGATATATCATTCGTCCACCGGATTTTGACGTGAGCAAGACGTACCCGCTATTGATGTACGTGTACGGTGGACCCGGATCGCAGACTGTTCGGGATTCGTGGGGCGGTGCTCGTTACCTGTGGCACCAGATGTTGGCCAGGGAGGGGTATCTCGTCGCTAGTGTAGATAACCGTGGCACGGGAGGTAGGGGCCGGGATTTCAAGAAGATGACCTATCAGAACCTCGGTCGTTACGAGGCCGCTGATCAGATCGCTGCGGCCCAATACATGGGTTCGTTGCCGTTCGTGGACGCCGCCCGGATTGGCATCTGGGGTTGGAGCTACGGCGGCTATATGTCGCTGATGGCGACTCTCACGGGGCCATCGGTTTTCAAAGCGGCTCTATCCGTAGCGCCCGTTACGGATTGGCGGTTGTACGACACTATCTACACAGAACGCTACATGCGCACTCCGGAGGAGAATCCTCTGGGATACGAATACGGCGCTCCTCTGAGTCACGCTGAAAACCTGCAAGGGAATTTGCTCGTCGTGCACGGAACGGGCGATGATAACGTGCATGCGCAGAACACGATCCAGCTGATCCAGAAGTTGGAGGATGCGGGCAAGCAATTCGATATGCGGCTCTATCCCAACAAGACTCACTCATTAGCCGGTACTGCGACACGAGTGAATCTGTACACCCTCTTCACGGAATGGTTGAAGGAGCATCTGTGACAGGCCTCACTCCAGCAGGTACTTCACCATCGCCGGACCCAATACGTCCAAGGCTTGCTTGAACTCGCGGGCTTCATTGCCGTATCCAAATCGAATTGATCGCTCGAAGCCGAAGTGCTCACCCGGTTCCAACAAGACGTCATACTCGCTCAATACACGTTGCGCCAAATCCAGTGACGCGATATCGCGCTGGTACTGTACGAAACTGATTGCACCGCAGTCGGGTTCCCACCACTTCACCGCCGCACCCAATCGCTGTAGCCAACTGCTGAGAATCGGGTAGTTCTCGTTGAGAATCGATCTCGTCCTATTCAGAATCTCGTCACGCGCTAGTAGGGCTCGCTTGGCCAGGAAATCGCTTGGAGCGGCAGGTCCGATCACCGTGTAGTCGTGACGTGACCAGAGCGATTCCTTGAACTCAGCCGGGGCGACCATCCATCCGATGCGGAGCCCCGGAAGACCATAAGCCTTGGAAAGACCGTGCACCGCGATCGTCTTTTCGTAGGCTCCCCAGAACGTCTCCGTGGTCACGCCATTGAGCTCTGCGCCGGAATAGACCTCGTCGGCGAGCAGCCAGGCACCGGCCGCTTCGGTGCGGGCCAGAATCTCGGCACGAGTGGTGTTTGAAAGTACGTGACCCGTCGGGTTGTTGGGATTAGTCACTATCACGAGTTTCGTACCTGGCACTATCGCGCCTGCTATGTCTGCCGGATCGGGCTCCCACCCGAGTTCCGGTCTGAGGTCGAATGTGGATACCCTGGCACCGAAATTCTGCGCCAGACCCCAGGTCTGCCGGTACAGAGGCGACAGGATAGCGACATGATCTCCCGGCTCTACCAGGGTCCAGGTCGCGACGAAGTTGGCTTCGCTGCTGCCCACGGTTACGATCACGTTTTCGGCAGAGGCGCCCGGATAGAGTGTGGCAATGACCGCTCTCAGCTCATCGGTACCGTCCGCCTGGCTGTAGCCAAGCCGGACCTCGTTCAATTCGTCGCGATCGGTACTAGTGATCGCGAGCAGATCAGCGATGGTGAGGGGGTGGACGCCGCTCTCCGATAGATTGAAGCTGACGCGATGTTCCCACTTGCTCTGCCAACGTTCCAGCTCGAAGGGGATGAACTGCACTGCCGCTCCTGTTTGGCTGTCGCATGAAACTACCATCAGGAAGCAGCCGGCGGCATGGGGCGGAGCCGAACCGACAGAAACCCTAGTCTCCGGGCGCAGCCAAACCGCCCGTCCACAGTTATGGTGAACGGGCGGTGAGACGTCACGCCTTGGCTTGCCCCGCTACGAGGGTCAACGACCTTGCAGCACCCTCACGCTGCCCGAGCCAGTATCGATTAGCAGCGTGCCGCTGCCGTCGCCTATGGTTCCGTTTACGTGATCCCGCTGCCAGCGGCGCATCGTGATCGGCATCTCCATCTCGATGCCCCCGCTCCCGGTGTCGATTTCGACAGTGGCCCCATAGGAGCTGGGTACGGTAAGTGTGACACTGCCCGACCCGGTGTCGATTTCGATGTGATCAGGTTCGTTCAGCACCTCGAGTTCAACCGACCCACTGCCGGTGTCCAACCTCACATCGGTCGCCGCGACATCCCTTGCTCTGATGCGTCCCGAACCAGTGTCGATGTTCAGTTCCGTTGCGGTCACCCCCGACGCGGTTACCGACCCGGACCCGGTGTCTATCAGAGTGGAGCCACCGCTCACGCCGGTCACCTCGACCGACCCCGAACCGGTGTCGATGCTCAAGTCACCATCCACGTCCGTGACATTCACGTGTCCCGAGCCAACATCGACCACCAACGAGCCACGAATCCCACCCGCCGTGACCGGGGCGGACTGCGTGTCCATACGGATCTCACCTTCAACGTTGGTCAGGGAAGCCTCACCCACGGCGAGGTACACATTTATGCGTTGTCCCCGCGGAACCGAGATTGTCATGTCGGCGTACGCCTCGAGCCCTCCGCCCCTTCCCTCGATTCGGACGCGACCGCCGCGGTCACGGATACCCCAACCTTCGTGTGAGTCCCCGAAGGTGCCGTCGTCTCTGACCTGGATTTCCGTCCGCGAACTCCGCCCCATCTCGGGATACACGATGTAGTCGTCTGGGTAGATCACCCTGAGGGTTTCGACGCCGCCGATCGAGCCAGTCTCGATCGACAACTGGCCGGCATCGGCACCGCCCGGTGTCAATTCGACGACCACTTGGGAGCCGCTACCGGAGCGTACATTGACCACCCCGGCGAGGTTGTAGATGGAGATCTCGGTGCCCGACAGTTCGTAGCGTTGCGCCTGTACTGAGGACGCCGTGGCCAACGCCAGCCCTGCGGTGAGCCCGAGCACGAGACCGGCGCCCGTGGCCGGCCGTTTCTGCGTGATCATTGGCACTTGCCTCCTGGCGGTGTGACACCGAATGCCTGTGTGCTATTCCATTAGATACATGGAACGAGCCCGGCGTTGAAGTCGGACCGACGGGCACCCCCTACACCGCTTCCTACGAGGCTGTCCTTCCACTCGTTTCGACGGTGCGCGCGGGTCAGTATGAACAGGCGAGACGGGGGATCTCGGCGGGGCGGGCTAACCAGAAGTCGGGGCTGTGTTTAGCCAACTGGTGCTGAGGGAACGGTCCCCAAAGGGCCGCCGCAGTGCGGGTTCCCGCCCGGCGGCCGGCTTCCATGTCGTGAGGTGAGTCGCCCACGAACACGGCGCGACCGGCTTCAACCCCCAACAGGTCGAGCGCTTCGAGGACTGGTGTCGGATCGGGTTTGTGCCGGGTAACGTCGTCTGCTGCCACGAGGGCAGAGAAGAGGTCGTCCAATCCGCACGCGTCGAGCCCCCGGTGCAGGCCGCTGCGGGCCTTGCTGGTGACCACGGCCAATCCGAGTCCGCGTGCCTTCAGCAGCTCCACGGCAGCCCTGATTCCAGGGAACGGCCGTACCATCGCATCGTGATGCACCAGGTTGAAGTCCCGGTACGTCGCCACCATTGCCTCCAACTCGCCTTGATCCGGAGCGAAGGGCCGCAACTGCTCACGCAGGGGTGTACCCAATCCCTCCAGCCACACATCGTCAGGCGGCGCAGCCTCGCTGTGGCGGCTCAGGGTATGACGGTACGACGCAAAGATGAGGTCGATCGAATCGATCAGTGTACCGTCGAGGTCGAACAGGAAAGCGTCGATGTGGGCCATACGTGGAGGCTAAGGTAACCCATCGGCGGCGTTTACGTCGCTGTGAATCGGGCTGCCGGTTCCGCTTGAGACCGATCCTGGTGTAGTTTAAAAAGGTTGCATCGAGCCCTCCCCCTCGATGCAAGGTGCGGTTTGATAGATGGCACTTCACGCCCTGAAAGCACTCGGTCTCGGCCTGTTGATACCGACCTGTCTGTCGGCGCAGCAGACCATCGGCACGTCAGACCGGGAGTCGGCGCCCGAGGTGCCCGCCGGCGCGATCCCCACCGAGGTGAGGGCCGTTCCGATCGATGGGGAGACACCAGTGATCGACGGTCGACTCGACGACCCGGCCTGGCTCACCGCACCGGCACTGACCCAGTTCGTCCAACGGGACCCCATCGAGGGGGCGCAGCCAACCGAGTCCACCGAGGCCCGCTTCGTGTACAACGACAGATCGCTGTACATCGCGGTGCGGGCGCATGACTCGACACCGGATCGGGTGTACGGCAGACTGGTACGACGGGATCAACGCAACGCGGCCGACGGTATCACGATATTCATCGATTCCTACCACGATCGAAGCACTGCGTTCGAGATCGCAGTCAACGCTTCCGGTGCTCGCCGCGACGTGTTTGTCTACGACGACGGCCGCGGTCGAGACGAATCATGGGATCCGGTCTATGATTGGGCCACAAGGACTGACTCGCTTGGCTGGACGGTCGAAATCCGAATCCCGTTCTCGCAGCTGCGTTTCCCCCCCAGTGACTCTGTCGTGTTTGGGCTGCGGGTGCGGCGCTTCATCTATCGCAAGAACGAAGACCTCAACTGGCCGTTCTTCCCGCGTGATCAGTCGGGGGAGGTGTCACACTACGGTCAATTGGTGGGTTTGGGCGCGCTGCCGCCCCGAAAGCGCATAGAGTTCCTGCCCTACACTGCGGCCACTGCGAAGTTCGAGCCCGAGGTGGAAGACGACCCGTTCACGACTGGCAGGGAGGCAGACGCCAGAGTGGGGGCCGATCTCAAGGTGGGATTGACGTCGGGCCTGACGCTCGACGCCACGGTGAATCCCGACTTCGGGCAGGTAGAGGCGGATGCCGCGGAGGTGAACCTGTCGGCGTTCGAGACGTTCTTCCCGGAAAAGCGTCCCTTCTTCGTTGAAGGCACGAATCTGTTCCAGTTCAGCTTCACTCCTCCGGAGACCACTCGGCCCGGCTTCTCCTTCGGAGGACAGGAGGGTCTCGTCTACACACGGCGGATCGGGCGAACCCCGCAGATAAGCCCGGAAGTGACGGGCGGGTTCGTCGAGCCGATCGAGCAGTCCACTATTCTTGGTGCGGCCAAGCTGAGCGGTCAGGCGTCCGGTGGGTTCTCAGTCGGCTTGATGCAGGCTGTGACAGCAAAGGAGAGCGCACGAATTGTGGACGAGACCGGCAGTCGGGGGATTGCGCCGGCCGAGCCGCTGACTAGCTACACTGTTGGGAGGCTACTGCGTAACGTGGCGCGTGGCAGGGTCGCCTACGGGCTGATCGGGACGGCCACGATTCGGCGGTTGGACGAACCGGTATTCACACGGCTGCACGAACAGGCTTTTTCGGGTGGCGCCAATCTCAACGTCCGCTTCGGTGGAGACGCCTATGAGCTGGCGGTAGCAGCAATGGCATCGCGGGTGAGTGGATCGTCGGAGGCCATAACCAGAACCCAGCGCAGTTCCGCTCGCTACTATCAGAGGCCCGACAAGGACCACGTGACGTTTGATTCGACTCGGACTCACCTGAGCGGGTATGCCGGTCACTTCCAGCTCGCCAAAGTCACGGGTTTCGTGACGGGGTTTGCACGCGTGACCAGCCGGAGTCCGGGTTTTGAATCGAACGACGTCGGGTTCCTGCGGTTTGCCGACTATCACAACTTCACCGGGCGGATGAACTTCAGGTGGCTCGAGCCGGGTGAGTTGTTCCGGCGCTTCGAATGGCGGTTGCAGGCGCAATCAGCCCTGACGTATGGTGGGGAACGCACCCACACGCTCGGTGAAACGCGGCTCGACTGGGATTACCTCAACTATTGGAACATGAATCTGACGGTGCGATACCAGTTCGCTAGTCTCGAGCCCAGGTTGTTGCGCGGTGGAGCGGCCTTCTACGAGCCGGACAACTGGCAGGTCTCGTGGCGGGGCCGCACCGACTGGCGCAAGCCGGTGTGGCTGGATGGGGGCGTGACGCACAACTACGAGCAAGCCAGTAATGCCCAGACTTGGGGTGCCAGCGCGGGGATCAGTCTCAGGCCGCCGGGATCCTTCTCGATCAGCCTACGCGGCCAAGCGAGTTGGTCGACTTCGGACCGACAGTACGTTGGGTCTCGCACAGCCAATGACTCGACATACTATGTCTTCGGCAGGATCGATCGGCGGGAATTCTCCGCCACGTTGAGAGCCGATTTCGCACTCACGCCACGGCTCTCGTTGGAGATCTACGCCCAGCCATTCGCCTCGGCCGGTTCCTATCCGGCCTACAAGCTAGTGGCCGATCCGAAGGCCACGGAATACGGAAACCGGTTCGATCCACTGGACCAGGACAGGCTCATCAAAAACGACGGATATTTCGATGTGGATGTGGATCGCAACGGAGAGGTCGACTTCTCATTCACCGACCCGGACTTTCGAGTCATCTCACTCCGTACCAACACGGTGCTGCGTTGGGAGTTCCGGCCCGGTTCTACGCTGTTTCTGGTGTGGCAGATAAGTGGCAGCAGGCGGGATGACGTAGCGGCGCTTAACGTATGGGATGCGTTCAGCGATTCCTTTTCCATCGATCGAATCCAGGTGTTGGCAATCAAGATATCCTACTGGCTGGGAACGTAGGGAACGGTCAATATTCTCCCGTCAGCCTCTCGTGCTTCTTTCCAATATCGATGAGATCGGAGATTCAATGAGACGACTTGCCTGTGCAGCTGTTTCTCTTGCTGTGACCTTGCTATCCGCGCCGGGGATGCTCGCGCAGGGTCAACACTTCGATGTGTTGATAGTGGGCGGAAACGTCCTCGACGGCACCGGCAATCCGTGGACGCGTGCGGATATCGGTGTCATAGGTGACCGGATCATAGCCGTCGGTCATCTGGCCGATGCAACGGGCGATCGAGTGATCGATGCGACCGGCAAGACCGTGACCCCCGGGTTCATAGACATCCACTCGCACGCCGCTGGTCCGATCTACGGGCCGCGTGGACTACGCAGTCCGGATGCCCGCCGCCGTGCGGCTCCGAACCTCGTTGCTCAGGGCATCACAACGCTGGTGGGGAATCAGGATGGCCGCTCGGTATGGCCCATCGCAAAGCAAAAAGCCGCTCTCGAGGAGCTGAGGTTTGGAACCAACACGATTCTACTGGTCGGGCACGGGACGGTGCGCCGCGAGGTGATGGGCGATGATTTCCGCCGAGCTGCAACTACGGCCGAGATCGAGCAGATGCGGGCCCTGGTACGCCAGGGCATGGAAGACGGTGCCTACGGCCTGTCTGCCGGATTGGAATACGTGCCGGGCCGCTGGAGTACAACGGAAGAAGTAGTGGCCCTGGTCGAGGAAGTGGTGCCCTATGGCGGAGTCTACATATCGCACGAACGCAGCGAAGGCGCGGATCCGATGTGGTATTGGCCCAGTCAGTCCGCCACACGGCCACCTTCGTTATTGGACGCCGTTATCGAGACCATAACGATCGGCGAACGGACCGGGGCTACCGTTGTGGCCAGCCATATCAAAGCCAAGGGGGCGCACTACTGGGGTACATCGCAAGCCGTAATTCGCTTGATCAACGAGGCCCGGGCACGAGGTGTCGCGATCTATGCCGATCAGTATCCCTATAACACGACCGGCAGTGATGGGAGTACGGTGTTGATACCGGAGTGGGCGTTCACCGTCGACGAGCTGGGAGGACAGAGTGGACAGAGAGCGCAAAGACGTGACTACGCCGCAGCTTTGCAGGCTGCTCTCGCAAACGACTCATTGGCGGCACTGATCAGAATGGACATTGCTCACGAGATCGCGCGTCGCGGCGGAGCGGAGCAGGTGGTGGTCATGGATTATCCGGACTCGGCCTATATCGGAAAGAGCATTGCACAGCTCGCTACTGAGAACGGTGTTTCGCACGTCGAAATGGCGATCGAGCTGCAGTCGAGAGGGCTCTCGACCCTGCGGGGCGGAGCCCGTGTGCGTGGGTTTTCGCTGTCGGAGTACGATATCGAGCCGTATGCTGCCCAACCGTGGACAGCGACCGCCACCGATGGATGGATAAACCTGCCGGAGGATGGGCCTACACACTCGCGGGTGTACGGCACGTATCCGCGCAAGATCCGTCACTATGCACTGGACCGCGGCCTCTTGTCTGCGGGCGACGCAGTGCGGTCGGCCACGTCTTTGCCTGCCCAGATCCTAGGTCTCGAGGACCGCGGTATGATCAAACAGGGCCACGTCGCCGACTTGGTGGTGCTCGATCTCAGCGAGCTGCGGGACAACTCGACGTTCTTCGAGCCACACCAGTATCCCAGTGGCGTGGATTTCGTGCTCATCAACGGCACGCTTGTTGTTGACGATGGAGAGCTGACGTGGGCGTTGCCGGGTGTCATAATCACGCCAGAAAGTGCGTCTAGCTTCGCGGCGACCGGAGGCGGGCGCTGAACCAACGAGGGTACTGCAGAAGTGAGTGGGAATGTGACCGGAACGAGGCGTGAGTGGGCGCTGGCTGGCCCACTCACGATCTGCGGATCCCCTTGCTAAGGCTCCGGCGGTGGCCGGCGGTGCAATCTCATCCGCTGCGGCTGGGCCGGCCGGCCACCGCGGGCGCGGTCCTCGAGGTCGGGGTCCTCCGCGGCCCGGCGGCCAAACTCCACGTAGATCCGCTGCAGCTCACCAATGGGG
>Ga0209536_100009956_pt1 | contig 14064 bp, 11 predicted proteins | sample DeeMarSeWOR28_12_FD_187461 | JGI IMG/M metagenome (GOLD analysis project Ga0209536, IMG submission 187461) | Marine sediment microbial communities from White Oak River estuary, North Carolina - WOR-2-8_12 (SPAdes) (version 2) | ecosystem: Environmental > Aquatic > Marine > Intertidal zone >...
TTTAAGGATGTTAGTAAATTAGTCCACATCAGAAAAGATCATCCCGCTTTAAGATACGGTGATTTTTTAACTCTTCAGGCAGATAAAAATATCTATGCTTATGTTCGTTCTGACATGAATGAAAGAATGCTAATAATTCTCAACAAAAGTGAAGAAGAGCAAACAATTAAAATTACTCTTCCTGATATCTACAATATTCGTTATACGACAGATTTAATCATTAACCAAAGTTATCAATGTAAATCGAACACACTTTTGATCAGTATTGAGGGGATCAGTTATAAAATAATGAAACTGGAAGAATGAGCAGATTAATTGCTTTATTAAGGGGCATTAATGTTAGTGGACAAAAGAAAATTAAAATGTCCGAATTAAAAAATCTTTTTGAGAGTCTTGAATTTCAAGACGTTGAAACTTATATCCAAAGCGGTAATGTGATTTTCTCTAGTAAACAGAAATCCTCTACTAAACTTGCAAACAAAATTTCTTCTGAAATAAAAACCAAATACAACTTTGATGTTCAGGTAATAATCCTTACTCCACAGGAAATAGATAGGGCTTTGAAAAACAATCCATTTGTCAAAAAGAAAAAAGAAACAGAAAGGTTGTACGTGACATTTCTTTCTTCCAGGCCCTCAGCTGAAAGAATCAATAAATTAGAGGAAATTTCCTTTTTACCAGAAGAATATTCAATCAAGGAAAAAGCTATTTACTTATTTTTTCCAAATGGTTCCGGTAAAGCAAAACTGAATAACAATTTTATCGAGAAAAAACTGAATGTAATTGGTACCACAAGAAACTGGAAAACCGTAAATGCTCTTTCAGAGCTTGTCAATGGTGAATAAAACATTACTTCTGTTTTATTAAGTTTACATATCAAAAATAATTTGTTATCTCATCTTTGTGTTTAGAGGAAAACTAAGTGAAAAGAATATTTTTTTTATTGTTAGTCATTTTGTTTGTTATTTCATGTGGTGATAAGAAAAATCAAACACAGTTAAGTGATTTGGAAATAAAAATGAATGGTATTGCTGAAGGCTATATAAAGCTAGTGCTCGATGTGGGTAAATACGACCCTTTGTATGTAGATGCGTATTATGGACCAAAAGAATGGAAACCGAAAGAGGAAAATTTACCTGCGGATTCAACTGAATTTAATAAGTTAATCGCTGTATCAGATTCTCTTTTAAATGAACTTGAACTATTAAGTGAATATAAAGCTATTGAATTAGAAACACTCAGATACAGATATCTGTATAAACAAATATTTGCTGTTAAGGCAAGATTAATAATATTAAACGGATCTGTGATGCCTTTTAGACTGGAATCAAGGGCACTATATGATGTTATGCCTCCAATTATTTCCGAAGATAGTTTACAAAAAGTCCTAACTGAACTGAATGAAATTGTTCCCGGCAATGGTGATCTTGCTGAAAGAGTAGTTGCTTTTAAAAAGAATTTTGAGATACCAAAAGATAAAATACCGATAGTATTTGACGCTGCTCTAAAGGAATGTAAAAGAAGAACCGAGAAGTATATTAATCTTCCTGCCGGAGAAAATTTTAAAGTAGAGTACGTTACAAATAAACCATGGGGTGCTTATAATTGGTATAAAGGAAACCTATTCAGTGTGATTCAGATTGCTACTGATTTCCCAATTCAAATTGATGGTGCTGTTGGTCTTGCCTGTCACGAAGGATATCCCGGACATCATGTTTACAATATTCTTCTTGAAAAAAATCTTGTTAAAGATCGGAATTGGATCGAATATACTATTTATCCTCTTTACTCCCCTCAATCAATTATAGCTGAAGGCACAGCTGTCATAGCTGAAGAATTATTGTTTCCCGGTAACGAAAGAATTCAATTTACAAAAGAAATTTTATTTCCTCTTGCAGGATTAAACGCAGAAGATACCGATCTGTACTACCGTGTTCTTTCCCTCCAGGAAAAAATGAATGGAGCGGGAGTTTTTGCAGCGAGAAACTATCTCAACGGGGACTGGACAAAAGAAGAAACTCTTGCCTGGCTGCAAAAGTTTCAACTAAGAACAAAGGAAAGAACGGAGAAATATCTTTCATTTATTGAAACTTACAGAAGTTATGTAGTAACGTACAATACAGGCAAATCAATAATAGAGGAATATCTTGATAAAAATGGTGGGACAAAAGATAACCTTGCAAAAAGATGGGAAATCTTCACAAAGATAATCTCTACACCTCAAACACCCTCAGGATTGCTCGAATAAGTTTGTAATCAATTGGAACCTGATCGAATCAAGTGAGACTTCATCAATTAATTTTTGAAGCAGCTTTTCACCTATTTTTGTAAAGTCTTCCTCCCTTGGAGTAATAATCATGCCTCCCAAATCAATTGCAGCAGGACTGATAAGAATTTTGTCAGGATCATTATTAAAATAATGTTCCGGTCTGTGCTTGCTTCGCAGAAAAATAATTAAACGCCAACCGAATTCTTGATCATAACTGCAAACTAAATTCAGCATTGGTTCAGATTTACTTCCAGTTTGCTCTCCATAAATTTTAACTATTTTGCTAAAATTATTTTCAATAAATAGTTGATGCGTTGACTCCATAAAAATTATTCTTCTTAAACCATCATTTATAAAAGTAATTGTACCATCTTCAACTTCATGAATAACTTTTCCATAATCATTTTTCATTTGATGAATGTCGTTTTCAATCGGAATAAAATTCCTTGTACAAGCCTGAAAATGTAAATGGTCCGGTGCTGATGCACCACAAGCTGGTCCATTATATATCAAAGAGTATTTGTTAGATAATATTTTCCCTAATTCAAGAAAATCTGAAAAATATTCTGCAATTGCCTGCGGTTCATGCTCTAAGACTGCAATAGTAAAATGCTGTGGAAGTATCGGGTAAGGATTGCATAGAAGAATAAATTTATCTTTGATAATAATCCCTGTTTGTTCTTCCGGAAGGTTTTTAATACAAAGAAAACAGGGACGATTTGCGATAGAATTTTCATCAACAAAAGCGGATGTTGATTTTATTCTTCCTGGATTAAACTGAACATTTAGCTTGAATCCATCATACCAAAATGATTTTGTTTTCACGTCTTTCATAGCATCATAGTTGGTTTTCATCAACGACCAGTTTTTTATTTGTAATTCAAAAAGATGGGCTGCAGCTGCTGCATATTCATTTTGTTCTATCAAACTCAGAATTAAAGGATCATTGACTCTTTTCTCAATAGGAATTTTCACAAGGATCTTTCCCTGTTTAATTCTTGTCTTATTTTTATTTCATTTGTTCTCAGCGAGTCTTTGTAAAAATTATTTTCATTCTGCTTTTGGATAGAAAGCAAAGAGTCGGTGTTTCCCTCCCATCTTCTGCACAAATACAAACAATCATAAATTCTACCAATTTTATATTCTCTGGAAAAAGCTAGTCCAACTGCATAGTCTTCACCATAACTAACATCTGGAAATTTTATTTTTCTTATTACAGGAGTAAAAAAAGCACGCGGTGCACCGAGTCCATTAATTCTTAAAGCATTATTGTGCCCGTTCGCATCTGTCCATTCTCTATGATCAATCAACCCGGGAGGAATTTCATTAAGATGAAAATCAGTTAATTTATAGCTGCCAATTACCATCCCACATTTTTCTTCATAAAATTTATCTACTATTTTCTGCAGTGTATTTTCATTAGCATACAAATCATCGCTATCGAGCTGTACGGCAAACTTTCCACATGCCACATGCTGAATAGCTTCATTCCAGCAACCGCCAATTCCTAAATCGTTTCTTTGAGGTATTATATTAATTACCTTCTTATTTTCTGTGGAAATAGCTCTAACTAAATTTGTTGTGCCATCATCAGAGTGATTATCAACTACAAAAATATTAAACTCAAAATTAGTTTTTTGATTTAATGCCGATTGGATTGCATCGACTATAGTGTTAGCTCTGTTCTTAACTGGAATTATCACAGAAACTTCATTCTTAAATTCAACTTCAAGCTCAACTAACTTTTTTTGCATTGAATCGATAAATGCGTTAATCTTTTTTAAATGATGAGTCACAACTTTTTCCATTTCAATTTGAGCATCACGGTTTTTGGGATTAACGTACTCAAACATTTTGTCAGACTCAGAGGAAACATCAGTTTTCTGAACTGTATATAGTGGTTCCTGAATACGTAAAAATTGTTTTGATCTGGATATCAATAGTCGTAAATCATACAACCCGGAGTATTTAAAATCATTATTTATACTTAACAAATCTTCAATTATTTCTTTAACAAGGTCAACATCTAATAAAAAACAGTTACCGAAATCGAAGTCATCCCTAATGCTTCCAGACTGATAATCAATTAAAGGATGAATAATAATTTTTTGATTCTGCTTTCTGTAATAATCTGAATAAATCCAGCCTGCTTCGCTTCTTTGTGCTTTTAAAAAAAGCTTTTCAACACAATCATTACTTAGCTCGACCAAACTGCTGCCAATAATGATTAACACATATCTTGTTGAAACTTTTTCAATGATTTCTTTAATTGTCTTACCGCTGAATGGATGCTGTGACAATATTAAATTCCGATATCCTGAATCTCTATCCGATACTACAAAAATTTCTGAAATTAAATTAATACTTTTCAGATTAGATAGAATTTTTTCATGTGAAATACTATTGTAGGAAAAAATTACAGCCGTGATTTTTTTACTGTCCATTTATCCTGAAGCCTCTCTTATTTCTTCACGATAAATATTAACAACCTTATTAGTAATAATTTCTATATCAAAATTTTGAACAACCCGCTTCCTGGCGTTTTCACCAAAACTGATTCTTGTTTCTCCGGATTTTATTAGCATTTTTAATTTAGATTTAAGATCAGATGCATTTTTATTTTCAAACAGATAAGCTGTTTGGTTATTAACGGCAATATCAAGCACTCCTTCAGCGTTGGAACATACAGCTGGTTTTTTCATTGCCATTGCTTCTACAAGGGCGATTCCAAAAGATTCTGAATGAGAAGGAAAGGCAAATATATCTAATGCTGCAAAAATTTCCGGTGTATCTGCTCTATAACCAGTGAAAATTAAATTCTTCAGATCGTATTCATCCGCTAATTTTTTTATATTATCTGCGTATTTAGTTTCTCCCATGCTTGGCTCACCAACTATAAGATACCGAAGGTTTTTATATTCTTTATTAAGCTCTTTTGCTGCCCATAAAAATTCTTCGTGTCCTTTACCCGGAGTAAACCTGGCGAGCATACCAATTACAATTTCATCAGAAGCTATACTGAATTCGTGTCTGACTTTTCTACAATCTACTTTTTCAGGATTAAATTTATTAATATCTGTACCGTTTGGAATAATAATAATATCTTTGGGGTTAACTGGGGTTGTGTCAATTAAATTATTCTGGATAGCCGTACTGATTGCAAAAATTTTACTGACCCGACTGTATAACCAGTTATGCATAAAATCTTTTTTTATTATAAACGAACCCATTTGCTTTGTAAGGTAGAGAGGGATATTGACACCTGCTAAAAAAAGTGCGGGGACAAGCAGCCACAAATCCTTTGATGCCTGTGTATGCACGAGAGAATAATTATTATTTTTTAACAATCGTGAAACTCTGAAAGTAGAAATTGGATGAAAATATCCGCTGGCTTTAACAGGATGAAGCATTATTCCCAGATTATTTGCTTCAATATGAATCCTGGAATCTGCAGAACAAATAAGCTCAACCGGAATATTTCTTTTAATAAGATGTTGAATGGAGGTCAGAGTAAACATTTCCAGGCCCCCCCAACTTTTAGATAAGCATGAATATAGTACTTTCATTTAGACCGATCAGTAAATTTTTTTCAACTCTGAATTCTTAAAGTAATGTAATAAAATCTCATCAAAATTGTAGCCTTTTTCAGCCATTACTGCAGCACCGATCTGGCAAAGTCCGACACCATGTCCCCAGCCGGCACCATATAATGTAAATTTCTCCGGAATATTGTTACCGGTTTTTTTCACGACAAAAGCAGAACTATACAAATGTGTTTTCGATAACAATCTTCTTATTTCCAATTCTTTTCCAACAGTTAATGTTTTTTTAGTCCCGACAATTTTAAGTTTGACGAGGCGAGATGATTCTCCCCTTTCAACAGGCACAAGATCTATAATTTCGCCGAAATCTATATTACTTTTACTTGCAATTAATGCAGACAATTCTTCCTGCGTATACTCTACTTTCCATCTGAAAAAATCTTTAGTTTCTCTGTCGTAGTCAACAAGTATATGTGAAAGAATTTTACGGTCGGAGGTATTGCAATAAGAATTTGGTTTCCCTCTAATCCATTTTTCTGAATTTGCTTCATCGGAAAAATCAAAATTAAAATTTTCCGGTTCAAACTTGTAATCAACAACAGACATCAGGTATGGATGTTTCACCGGTTCCCATACATTTTCAAATGATTCTGTAAGTCCACCGCAGCATTTAGAATATCTCGTATCACATACTTCACCATTGCTATGCAGCACAATTCCTTTGGTTTGATTAATCGCATTAAAGGCTGCATCAGAAATTATTTTTGTTACACCCTGGAATCTCTGGCAATGATCGTCGGCACAAACGTCAAACAATTTATGGTCTTCCCTGTCATACCATTTTATTAATTCATCTTTAAATTCAACTGAGGTTTCATGTTTTTCTTTATCTTCAACTAATTTTTTCGATCTATTAATCTGTGCCAGAACCCAGCTTCTTGCAATTACCGCCTGAGCTTTGAGAAGTTCAATAGAACTTTTTGCACTCATTTCCGAGGAAATCACACTTGTTAAATATCTTTCCAGTGGAATGTGATTAATTGCAATGATTTCATTGCCAGATTTTTGCAGAAGAAGTGAGTAGATAAATCTCTGCTTCTCTTTTCTTTCCCAGTGAAATTTATTCCCGATAACTACATCTCTTAAAAGAAAAGATTCTGAGATAGGGTCTGAAGGAATAAATTCTATTTTGTCGTTTAATTGAACTTCATGTTTACTGCTCTTACAGACAATTTTATCGCTTTTAATTTCAGCAGTGTACACTCCACTAAAGTTATCTTTTAGACCGACTATACTGAAATCGCCATATAATTCGAATTTTATTACTTTGCTGGTTAATATTCCAACACTTATTAACGGCTCTTCTCCAAAAAGCATAAACTTATAATGAATTAACTTGATTTAAACTTTTAATTATTCTTTGCAAAATATAATGAATAGTTTTGTCTGTTAAAGTAAGTTTTTTGAGTATGACGCGCTTTATAATTATTTTAATTTAATTAAATAGAATTAAATAAATAATAAAAAAATATGAAAAGTATTGCCAAAGAGAATGTTACGATAATAGGTTTTCCGATGGATCTTGGCGCTGATCGGCGAGGAGTTGATATGGGTCCTTCAGCACTCCGTATTGCTGGCTTACAGTTAAAACTTGAGTCACTTGGATATCTTGTTAAAGACAGTGGAGATATTAAAATAGAAATAATGGAAAGACAAAAAATCAGGAATCCGAAGCTTAAATACCTCGATGAAATTATTAAAACCTCCAAACTCCTGGCAGATAAAGTTGAAAAAGTTTTAGAGAAAGGGGACTTTCCCTTGTGTCTTGGCGGCGATCATTCAATGGCTTTAGGAACTATTTCAGGAATCGCCTCATATTGCAAAAAAAGAAATTTAAAATTAGGTGTTATCTGGATAGATGCTCATAGTGATATGAACACAGATGAAACAAGTCCGTCGGGAAATATACACGGTATGCCTCTAGCATCGTTGATGGGATTGGGAAACAATGAACTGGTAAATTTTCTTGGATTCTCACCAAAGCTTCTTCCTGAGAATTGTTCTCTTATTGGTATACGAAGTATTGATGAAGCTGAAAAGGCAAACATCAAAAAATTAAGAGTTCCGGTTTACACAATGAACGATATTGATAAACTTGGTATCCACCGAATTATTGCTAAAGTGCTTAAACAGTATCGTGAAAAGGTCGATCACATTCATATCAGTTTTGATGTTGACAGTGTTGATCCATCCATTGCTCCGGGTGTTGGAACTCCTGTATCGGGTGGATTAAGCTTCAGGGAAGCGCATCTTTTAATGGAAACAATTGCGGAATGCGGGTGCATGTCTTCACTCGAAATAGCTGAAGTGAACCCAATTCTTGACCACAAAAACCAGAGCGCAGTTTTTACAGCTGAGCTGATAGCATCAAGTATGGGACAGAGAATACTTTAATGAAATTAAACGATCTCGCATTAATAACTATTTTGTTTATAATAATATCATTTGTTCTCTCGGCATTTGATGTTATTCCGATTGAGATTACAGATATTTTAGCTTACTCACTCTTAGTTATAGGAATTGCATTGGTTTACTCAGAGACTATAAGACAAAATAGATTATCGGTATTTGTCGGTTCAATAATATTCCTCTTCGGGGTTTACTTTTTAATTTCAGAAAATTTTAATCTAAATATCAGTGATGATTTTTACATACCTTTAATTCTGATATTTGGAGGAAGTGGATTGTTAATGCTTCATATAGCAACTGGAGCACAAAAGATTTTCCTTTATCTCTCTTTAATTTTCCTGTCAGCTGGGATTGCAATTATTATTGCAAACAGTCATTGGAGTTTAAAGGTATTTTATCTCTCTTTTTTACCTGTATTGAACTATTTATGGCCGATTGCGATAATTTTTTTAGTTCTCATTTATTTAATGAGAGTAAAATAAAATATCAGATGGAAAAGAGACAGTAATTAAGTATAAAGTTTGGTTTAGAAGAAGTGAAAACAAATTACTTTATAATAAAGAGAGCAACGATTAGAAGTAATGATATGACGAATAATACTATGCTCAGAATTTTATTTTTATTGATATTGCTGCGAAGAGATTCATGTTCTCTCTCCATATGAGTTTTAATAAAATCTTTCACTACTTTTTCAATCATCTCTTTTTCAGTAACTGGTTTAGGAGGTTGTTTGGCAGAGATCTCATCATTTGTGTGATGGGATAATGTCTCAGATTCATCCTTACCCTTAAAATCACTTACAAATCCAAAACTTTGTTCCTTAGCTGCCAGCGGTTCATCAGATATAAATTGAACACCTTCTTCTACTTCTACCAACACTTTTTCCTCAACCTCAATTTGTTCAGCAGGTTCTATTACTTCTACGCTCTCAACTGAGAGGGATAATTCTGCTGCCGGAACTTCCGGTAATTCTTGAGCTTTCCTGGCATCAATTTTTGCTTTTATCTGATCCCTGATATCATACAATTTCATTGCCGTTTTATTTTTCAGCTCATTCGAAGGATGGTCAAGTTCAAGTGAAAGCGGTAGAAGTGCAATCAAATTTTGGTAATCACCCAATTCCTTCCAGGGGAATTCAATTTCTTCAACTTTTAATGATTGAAGACTTTCATTATCTTTTTCACTCAGACAACGAAGAACTTCAAGTTTTATCAGATCGACAATTTTTTTCTTATCCATAAAATTATTTTGCCTCTGAAACTTTTTGCATTAAATTTCCAAACGCAACTTGTAATTTTGATTTAACAGTAACTGAAGGAATATTCATTTTATTTGCTATTTCTGTAAGGTCCATACCCCCATAATAACTCAATTCCAGAACATATTTTTGAGCATCTGTTAAACTGCTTAGTGCCTTGTTCAGATTATCCTTTTTGTCCATAACGTCTTTTAGTTCCAGAGCTTGAATTTCCGGAGACAGCTTGGGAAGTATCAGTTCTTTTTCATAATGGTCATCATAGTCCGGCAATAATTTTCCGGCTTTTCGATTCATTACATCCATAGCTTTATTGCGTGTCAAGGTAACGAGCCACGTATAAACATTATTGACTTTAAAATCGAACTGATCTATTTGCCTCCACACGATTACAAAAACATCAGACAAAATTTCTTCAGCAGTTTCACTATCATCAACTATTTTTTTAATCAGTGTGTAGAGAATCGGAGAGTAACGATCATATAATTGTTCTAATGCTTTGGAATCGTATCCTGCCACTTTTAACATTATTTCAGCATCTGTTTGATTGCTTTCGGCCACTTAAGCTTCTCCTTCTACTTAATACTTAAAAAATATTACTTAACAATAAAAAAATTTACTAAATCGAAGCAATTTGAGTACCATTTCCAAATTGGGTTAAAAAAGGTAAAATAGCCTTATTAATGGGATGAATTGCTAACTGCAATCGCTAAAAGTTAAAATAACTACCAGTAAGATTTTAACTTCGATAAATAATTTTATTATAGCTTGAATAATACCGGAACAGTGACCTGCACTTTGATTGGCTTGCCTCTCTGTTTTCCCGGAGAGAATTTAGTTTTCAGAATGGCATCGAGTGCCGCTTCATCGCAACCTCCTCCGATACCTTTTACGATTTCTGCATTAACAACATTTCCTTCCTCATCAACAAAAGCTCTTACAAAAACCTTACCTTCAACCCCGGCACGTTTTGCAATCTCGGGATACTGAATTTTTTTCTGGATTTCCTGCAATCCCCCTATTGGCTGCGGCATTTCCTCAACAGCTACAAAAAAGGTTGGCTCTTCAGATTCATCTGTTTCTTCTTTTGGAGGCGGCACTATATAATCTTCTTCCGTTTTTACTTCTTCATGATTGACAACTTCCTGTGCCGTAATTAAAGGAGCCTCTATAGGATCAGGTAGCTTTGGTGGTGCCTTGGGAAGATTTTTTTTACTATTATCAGATTTTTCTGAGATTTCAATTCTCTGAACATTTGTTGTAAATGTATTCGTTTGAACTGTTTCGATTAGTTGAACCATTGGCATATTAATACCTGCACTATCAGTACTTAATTCATCACTATCAGCCATTACAGTTTTGATAGTTGGTTTCTCTTTTATAGTCTGGACAACTTCCTTACTATTATTAAAATAAATATAAACTGAAACACTAACTATTATAACAAAAAGAGCTACTGCTGTAAGAACTAATTTTTTAAATGTCGAATCCTTTTTTCTTATTACAGATGTATTTGGACGGCCAACTTCAGTATAGTCCGAGAAATCATCTTCCCGAAATTCTCTTTCTTTAGCAATTGCAGTCGGAGCTATTTTTTTTGTGATGGTTGTTTTTGCTTTTACCTCTTCAAATCCACTTAGATTTTTTGAATTCAAATTAGAAACAGAAAGTGAATCCCAATCAATTTTATTCTCTGTAACTTTTTCTTGCTTACTCTCCTGTTTTACCTCTTTCCTTCCGATAACGAATTTTTTTGGTTCGGCAATATCTTCTTTTCCAAAAATTAGTCGGTTCAATTTTCTAACAAATAATTCCTTTGGTAAGTCTGATGGAAATTCTAATTTTAGTTGTAATGGGAGTGTTGCTGCAAGATTTTGGTATCTTCCAAGATCTTTCCAGCTGAATGCTTCGTCATGTTCTTTTAAATATTTAATGCTTCGTTTATCATTATCATCCTGACAATCCAGTACTTCAAGTATTATTAATTCTATATCTCTTTTCCTGAACATAAACCGTTTACTTTCTTTTTAAGAAATTGTCATAAAGATGCTTGATGATGAGCACTAGTAATTGACTTCTATCTTTAAAATAGTTTTGAGGATACCGATTCAACCTAACCCAAAAATTCATCATAAATGCTTAAAAATCCATAAAAATCAAGCAATTTAAGTACCATGGGATAAGCTTGACAATCGAGGATAAATCGAATAGTGGTATATCTTTTACTTCTTTTAATTACTTCTCATAAGAAAAAATGACTGCATTTTCAACAAGAAAAAACTCATCAATTTTCCCATCTCAACTGGGAAATAGTTAATTAAATATTAGAGTTGATAAAATTGATGAAGTATTTCCGATTTAAGCTTAAACCCTATTTTATTATTTTTGTTATTATGTTAATTGATAAAGGAAAAAATGACATCTCATGAAATAAGAAAGCAGTTCCTTGACTTCTTCAAAAATAAGAAGCACAAAGTTGTAGCTTCAGCTCCTGTTGTTCCCTTCGATGATCCTACATTGCTTTTTACAAATGCAGGAATGAACCAATTCAAGGATGTATTTCTCGGATTAGGGAAGAGAGATTATACTCGTGCGGTTGACACGCAGAAATGCATTCGGGTGAGTGGTAAGCACAATGACCTTGAAGAAGTTGGACATGATACATATCACCATACTTTTTTTGAAATGCTTGGTAATTGGTCATTTGGAGATTATTACAAAGCCGAAGCAATCGAATGGGCCTGGGAACTTCTAACTAAAGTATGGAAACTTCCTAAAGAAAGACTATGGGCTACAGTTTATAAAGATGATCAGGAAGCATTTGAATTATGGAAATCAAAAACTGATATAAATCCAAAACACATTCTGAAGTTTGGAGAAAAAGATAATTTCTGGGAGATGGGAGAAACCGGTCCCTGCGGCCCTTGTTCGGAAATTCATATTAACAACGGAGATGATTTTGAAAATCCTGAATACGTAAATGCAGGTAGTCCAGAATGTATTGAAATATGGAACCTAGTTTTTATCCAATACAACCGTGATGAAAATGGAACTTTGCATGATCTTCCCTCAAAGCATGTAGATACAGGTATGGGTTTCGAACGGATGTGCGCGGTTTTACAAAAAACCAATTCTAATTATGACACTGACATTTTCCATCCAATAATTGAAGAGATTGTAAATCTTAGCAATATCAAAGTTGAAAAAAGTCTCGCTGAGGAGAAGCTTGCGAAATCGGAAGAAATAAAAATTCCGATGAGAGTAATTGCTGACCATATACGTGCATTAACATTTGCTATTGCTGATGGTGCAGTTCCCGGAAATGAAGGTCGCGGCTATGTTCTGAGAAGAATTCTAAGAAGAGCAGCACGCTATGGAAGAAAGATTAATTTAAATGAGCCATTTCTTTATCAGCTTGTTGATGTCCTTGTACGAACAATGGGGAATGTTTTCCCGGAGATCAAGGAGAAACGGGAATACGTTAAGAAGGTAATCAAAGGTGAAGAAGAAAGTTTTAACGCAACTCTTGACAGAGGTATTGAGCTTTTCGAAGAAATAATAGAAAAACTTAACAAGAAAAAAGAAAAGCTTATTCCAGGTGAGGATGTATTTAAACTTTATGACACTTTCGGTTTCCCGGTTGACCTGACAAATATAATGGCAATCGAAAAAGGGTTCTCAATCGATCAAGTGAAATTCAATGAATTAATGAATGAGCAGAAAGACCGGGCAAGAGAAGCATCTAAAGAAAAGTTTAGCTCAGTGAACGTTTCATTAACTGATACAAAGGATTTTAAGTTTACAAAAAATGAACCCACTGTTTTTACAGGTTATGATGAACTTAAAACCAAATCCAAAATAACAGGATTAAAAAGAGAGGGGCAAACAGACTTAATAGTGCTTGATAAATCGCCATTTTATGTTGAATCTGGTGGACAGATTGATGATACGGGTAGTTTAATACTTGCTGACAAAAAGTTTAATGTGGCTGATGTTTTGAAAATTGAGAACAAGATAATTCATATTATTGAAGGCGATACTAATAAAATTCTAACAACCGATACCGAATTAATTGCCAATGTTGATCATAAACATCGTTGGGATATTATGCGCAATCATTCGGTTACGCATTTTCTCCATGCCTCCCTTAGAAAAATTCTTGGGACACATGTTCAACAGGCTGGATCTTATGTTGGTCCCGATCACCTTAGATTTGATTTTACACATTTCACAAAACCAAGTCCTGAAGAGCTTCATGACATTGAAGTACTTGTAAATGAACAGCTAAGACGAAATTTGAAGATGATCCATCATCGCAATATTCCTTTTGAAGAAGCAAAGAAAATGGGTGCATTAATGTTTTTTGGTGACAAGTACGGCGATAAAGTAAACGTAGTTCAGTTTGGTGATTTCACAATGGAATTCTGCGGGGGCACCCATGTAAAAAATTCGTCGGAAATCGGATTGTTCAAAATAACAAGTGAGGCTTCTATTGCAAGCGGAGTTAGAAGAATTGAAGCTGTTACGGG
>Ga0209536_100009957_pt1 | contig 14063 bp, 8 predicted proteins | sample DeeMarSeWOR28_12_FD_187461 | JGI IMG/M metagenome (GOLD analysis project Ga0209536, IMG submission 187461) | Marine sediment microbial communities from White Oak River estuary, North Carolina - WOR-2-8_12 (SPAdes) (version 2) | ecosystem: Environmental > Aquatic > Marine > Intertidal zone >...
ATCTGAACATGACCCTGCTGGCTCTTAACCTGAGCAATTACGTCAACGGGGTGGCCAAGAGGCATGGGGAAATTTCCCGTGAGATGTTCAGGGGATACCATATCCACAGCATCACAAACGGTGTCCACTCCCACACCTGGACCTGTGAGCACTTCCGGGAGCTGTACGACAATTACCTGCCCGGCTGGGCCAACGAGCCTGAGCTTTTTGTGCGCATCGACATGGTCCCCGATGAAAAGGTCTGGGAGGCCCACATGTCCGCCAAGAACAAGATGATCAGCCGCATAAAGGAAAGGACAGGGGTAGAGCTTTCCCCCGACGTTCTGACTATCGGCTTTGCCCGCAGGGCCACCAGTTACAAAAGGGCCGACCTGCTCTTCTCCGACATCGAACGTTTAAAAAAAATCGGTCAGGGCAAACTGCAGATCGTATACGCAGGCAAGGCGCACCCTAAGGACGAACCGGGCAAGGACCTCATCCGGAAAATCTTCGCCCACAGCAGGGAACTTGCCGGTAATGTCACCGTTGTCTACCTGCCGGACTACAACATGGAGATCGCATGCTGCCTCGTCGCTGGTGTGGATCTCTGGCTGAACACTCCCTTAAGACCCATGGAGGCGTCGGGCACCAGCGGGATGAAAGCTGCCCATAACGGTGTTCCCAACTTCAGCGTTCTGGACGGTTGGTGGGTCGAAGGTCACATCGAGGGGATCACCGGTTGGTCCATCGGTCCCGAGCCCAGCGATGCGGACAATGGCGGCCGGAACGGCAAGGTAGATGAAAAGGACCTGTACGACAAGCTCGAGAAAATCATCATACCGCTTTACTACAGGCATCGGCCGGGCTGGATCCGCATCATGAAGAACGCGATCGGCAAGAACGCGTACTATTTCAATTCCCATCGCATGATGCGATTTTACGTGACCTACGCTTACATCACCACTCACACCCATGAGGGAGAAAAGAAAAGAGATAGCGCCTGACGCAAAAAGTCAGAGTGTAGAGTGCAGGGTGCAGGGTGAGGCGGAGTTCGTTACCTGCGATTCCTTGTCTCCCATGCATCAGAAATTATAGAAATAAGGACTGTCTCATAGTTTGAAACATGTGAAAGATAAAGCCCCCTTAATGGGGGCTTTTCTCATTTTGAAGTGATTGACGGCTATTTTGGCCGGTTTTTTTAAAGGATAATTTCTGGGGTTGGTGCGCCGCATCAGTGGGCCGCTGAACTCACTCTACACCCTGCACTCGACACATTATTCATTTCCCGTATACCCTGTAATCGATATCCGGGAAAATATTGTCTGTCTCCTCCATTCCCTTGAGTTTATTTTCATCCCAGCCCTCGTCCAGGATCGCGTCAAGCTGGTTGAACCGGTCCACATGGTTTTTGAATCGCCGCTCGGCATATTCGACGCTGGTCCCCATGGTCATGATAAAGGGCCAGTCACTGGACTGGGCCAGAAGGAGTTCCCGGGCCATCTGGTTGAGGATCCTTCGTCGCAGGGGGTCTGGAGCCGTGTACTGACGTGCCCTGGTCGACATCCTGATGGCGGCGTTGTGCAGGTACCGCCAGATCCAGTCGTTGGAACCGTTGAGCCATACCTCGTAGTATCCCTTGTCTCCCCAACTGGAGGCACATGGCCTCGCCACCTGGTGGGTGGGGTTGTCCTCAAGATAACCGGCCAGAGTCACCGGCCTCATAACCGACCCGACCATACGACGGAAGACATGCTCCAGGAAATCGGGCCCCTCGAACCACCAGTGCCCGAAAAGCTCAGCATCGTAGGGTGAGAGGATGATGGGGGGTTTGCCCATGAGACCTGCCAGGTGCTCCGCCTGTCTCTCCCGGTTGAAGACGAAATTCGCCGCGTGCTCCCGGACCCGTGACATGGCCATCTCCGGGTCGTAAAGCTCCTTGTGGTCCGTCTCCCCTGTGATGCGGTGATACTTGATGCCGGTGAAGGTGCGGATTCCGTCGGGGCTCACGTAAGGCCTGATGTAATCCATTTCCAGGTCAAAGCCTGCGTCCCGGTAGAAATCTCGGTAAGCTCTGTCCCCCGGGTAACCCTCCCTGGAGCTCCAGACCTGTTTGGAGGATTCGTGATCCCTGGCGAAAGCCGCCACGCCATTGGGTGTATAAATAGGGGCAAAAACTCCAAAAAGGCTTCGGGGCCTTGAATACAGCAGGCCGTGACTGTCCAGAATAAAGAACCTGAGGTTGCTGGCCGCCAGGATCTCCTCAAGTCCCTGGTAATAGGCACATTCAGGAAGCATGATCCCTGCCGGTTCCCTGCCCAGAAGGCGCCGGTGGGTGCTCACGGCTACCTGCACCTGAGCATGGACCGATGGAGGATGATAGGCCAGCAAAGGGAGAAAGCCGTGAGTGGCCCCGCAGGTCACGATCTCCACGCTGCCGCTGTCGGCCAGCCGCCTGAAACCGGCCAGGACATCCGAGCTAAGGGTATCTTCGAAAAACCGCCTCTTGATAGTGAGGCGTTCGTGGTAATACCTGGCCAACCGGTTATACCCAGGCTGACCCTGGGTGCGGTCGATCTCTTTTTCAGCCAGGTCTGTCGTGCGGGCCAGGTAACCCCTGAACCTCTCCATGAGAAGCCCGTCGGCCAGCATTGATGCCAGGGTGGGCGTTAGGCTCATGGTGAAACTGAATGGGACTTCCTCATCAAGGAGGAGGTAGCACCTTCTCAATAGAGGCAGGTAGCACTCAGCAAGAGCCTCGAAAAACCAGTGTTCTTCAAGAAAATAATCGTACTCCGGGTGCCTGACAAAGGGCAGGTGAGCGTGAAGGAACAGACCCCAGTAACCGGATGTCATGGGTGTCCCTTCTTTCCCTTTCCCGCCCAGGAGGATACAGGCACTCCCGGCCCCCGAGGCCCGTAGCCGCTGCCCCTTTCGTCATCTTCAAGCCCCCCACCGGACAGGCGAAAGATTTCCTCGTATTCTTTTCGCCGCGTCATCCACAGGGTGTCGAGCTCATCCGATGGGGTGTCTTCTGGGAGCCTGATCCTGTTGGATCGCGCCAGCGTGACGAACCCTTCAGGGCCCTGAACACCGAGCGTGGACTCTATCTCCAGGCCCGCCTGAGGAAGGTGAATGTAATAAGTACCCAGTCGGCCCTCTACTCTTCGTGAAAGGATCTGGTCTCCACCAGGCACGGAGAATACCTGGAAAAGGATCTCCTCGTTTTGGTATTCGCCGAGTTCCCAATAGGCGAAGGCTGTCCTGGGCTCCTGAGGCAGGAGACAGAGCCTGTTCTCCCCCATATAGGCCGGAAGGTCCGGGGGGGCAGCCTCATCAGGTGGAAGAACCGGACGTTCATCGTAAAAGGCTGTGCTGGCCGGTGCCATTTCCTTCCTGGGTTCGACAGCCTCGGACAGATCGGCAAGAGCCCTTGCCAACTGGGCTTTGCTCATCCTTCCGCGGCCTTTCACACCCGCCTCCCTTGCCAGAACCGCTAATTCCGTTTTTTTCATCTTCATATAGCGTTCCATCGTTCCCTACTCCTTCCCTCTGGCGGTTAACCCTTTGTACAGTTGTTCGTATCGCTTTGCCGACCTTCGCCATGAGTTATCCAGGGCCATGATCCTGGGTATGATCCCATCCATATGGCCGTTTTTGTAGAACTGAAGCGCCCGCTGAATGACCCCTATAAGACCCCTTTCATTGACCTCATTAAAAACCAGACCATTTCCCTCACGACCGCCATCCAGGTCCACCACCGTGTCCCTGAGTCCTCCCGTGTCCCTCACGATGGGGACCGCACCATAGCGCATGGCTATCATCTGCCCCAGACCACAGGGTTCGAAACGCGAAGGCATAAGGAAGAAATCGCTGCCGGCGTAGATCTTCCTGGCCAACTTCTCGTCAAACCCGATATTCACTGATACCCGTCCCCGGAGGGAACTCGACAAGGCCTGGAAGGACCCCTCCAGAACAGGGTCCCCGGCGCCAAGCACAATAAATCTGAAGTCCTTTTCCACGATCCGGGGCAGGGCCGCCGCCAGGACATCCGCCCCTTTCTGGTGGACAAGTCGTCCGACAAAGGCCATTACCGGGGACTGCGGGTCTCTGTCCAGTCCAAGTTCATCGAACAGCACGTCCCGGTTGATCCGCCGTCCGCTGATATTGCCGGCTGTAAAGGGTGCCGCCAGACTGCGGTCCCTCCCCGGGTCCCACTCGTCGAAATCGATGCCGTTGAGGACACCGGTGAGGACATCCTTCCGTCTGCGAAGGATGTCTTCAAGCCCGCAGCCAAAATCGGATGACTGGATCTCCACAGCGTAGGTCGGGGACACCGTTGTCAGAATGTCGGCTGATTCGATCCCCGCTTTGAGGAAATTCAGGCTCCCCATGTGATCTAGGAGCGCCTCACTCTCTACGCCCTGCGGCATGTCCAGGGAATTTAGGACTCTGTGATCGAACTTGCCCTGGTAGGCAAGGTTATGGATCGTCAGGATCCTTCTGACTCTGTCCATTCCCGCTCCCCCCATGTAGAGGAAAGTAAGAGCCGCATGCCAGTCATGGCAATGAACGATATCCGGGGCAAAAGACATCACCTTTGCTGCTTCGACGGCGGCTCTGCTCAGGTAGGAAAAACGTTCTGCGCTATCTGGATATTCGGCACCTGGGGGGCCGTACACGCCTTCCCGGTCGTACAGCTGATCCTCCTTGATGAACCAGTAGCGGACTCCTTCCGTGGTAAGCTCCAGCACCGGGCTGGACCTTCTTGCCCCGGCGTGGGACAGGACCACCTGCCTGCCTGTGGGCCGTGGGTCATGGCCATGCAGCATAACGTCACGGTAACAGGGAAGGATCACTGCAACCTCCATCCCTAGCTCCACGAGCCTGCGGGGAAGAGTCCCGGCGACATCTCCAAGTCCTCCCACTTTGGCATAGGGGGCCGCTTCCGCAGAGACCATGAGCACCCGGAGAGGGCGGGAATTCTCAGTCTCAGTCTCAGTCTTAGTCTTAGTCTTAATCTTAGTCTTAGCCTTAGCTTCAGTTTTGGACTCGGACCTTGTCTCAGTATTAACCTTGCTCATAAGGCCTCTGTTCTCTACACTCTAAACTCTACACTCTAAACTCTACACTCTGAACTCTACACTCTGAACTCTACACTCTGAACTCTACACTCTGAACTCTGAACTGCCTTTATTATATTTCCGCCTCCCTCAGGAAACGCGCAGCGTCCTCCGGGGATGCCGGGTTGATCTGAAAACCCGTGCCCCACTCGAAACCGGCTATATATGTCACTCTCGGGATAAGGTCCAGATGCCAGTGGTAATCGTCCGCGATACTCGTCCAATAATCCGATTTACCCGGTCGGGGGTTGACCGGGGGTGATGAGTGGAGGATGAAATTGTAGGGAGGATCGTTCAGGACCTTTCGGAGCCTCATGAGCAGTTCCTTTACCACAGCGGCGAAGTGCTGCAGATGATCCTCATCCACCACTGAAAAATCGTGTTTGTGGATCTTGGGCGCGATGCGCAACTCAAAGGGAAAACTGGAGGCAAAGGGGGTAAAAGCGACAAAGTACTCCTCGTTAATGACGATGCGTTCGCCGTCCTCAATCTCCTGATGGATAATGTCGCACATCATGCACCGCTCCTTGTTTAGGTAGTATTCCCGGTTACTGGCCAGCTCCACTGCGATCAGGCTCGGGGTAACTGGGATGGCGATGATCTGCGAGTGACTGTGAAGGAGGCTGGCTCCCGCCTCTGTGCCGTGATTTTTGAAGATAATGATATATCGAAACCTGCTGTCACGCCTGAGGTCGGATAACCTGTCGCGGTATACCGAAAAGACGTTTCTAAGATGACTGACACTGAAATCAGCCATCTGCTCCTCATCACTGGGAGTTTCCACGATCACTTCGTGGGCCCCGAACCCGGACACGACATCGTAGATGCCTTTACCGTGCCGCTCCTGTGAACTTTCAATGGTGAGCGCAGGGAACTTGTTGGGGATCACCCTGATCTGCCAGCGGACAGCACCCGGTCCCGCTTCCGGGTCCTTTAACGACATGATCTCCGGCGGGGTACGGTCTTCATTTCCCGGGCAGAAGGGGCAAACAGATTTTGAAACCGGCTTTGGAACCTTGTCGTGTCTCTGGACATGGATCGGTCTCATGCCCCTCTCGGTGGCAATGATGACCCATGTCCTCCTGACCGGATCGTACCTTAATTCAGACATGTGCTCTCCTCTCCACACAACGTCCCCTGAAAAACCAGGGAAAACGACCTCAAAATTCCAGAGATAGATTCAAAGACAGTTCCCTGTCATCGGGAAACGCCAGATTCCACCTAAAGCCCAAACTGCACCCCTGCCATGTGACCTCGAACCCACCCTCCGACTGGGAGACCGTCTGCACCGGGTAGATCCACACAGACCCCGGCAGGGAACTGGTCAACGTCACGGGGGCGTTCAGAGCCGGATCCATGAAACTTAAGCTGTTCCCGTCCCCGAGATCCGCCGGTTCGCCCAGTGAGAATGGCCTTCCATCCAGTCGAGCTTCGCAGCTCATCTGGGAAGGAAGGTGAAGGTTAACCTCACAACCGAAATCCACATTCACCTCCAGATCTTCCTGCCAACCGATATTATAGTTAACGGTCAGGGTCCTGTTCTTCAGTTCAAACAGTTTTTCAATTCTCAGGGGCACCGGTCCCCTCCCGGGTACGCTCAAAGACCCCTCGCGCACAGCCCTGGCTCCATCGGCCTGGATCTTAAGATCATAAATACCACCAGCGAAATCCCCCCACTGTGCGGCCGACGAGTTCATCAGATCTTCAGCTGCTGTTCCGGATGGAAGGAAGTGGTCGATGAAAGCGTAGCGGGGGTACCGGTCATAAACCAGTTTTCGGCGGGCCTCCTCGCTCATGCTGTGCACTGACTCGTGGATGGTCGTCACATCCCCTCCCCTTTCGCTCCCCGACGCACCGGCGGCAAGATGGTAGTGCTCCACCCGACGTGTCAGGGTGCTGAGCAGATCGAAAAGACTTTCCTTGTCTGACAGCTCGTAAACGTGCCCCCCCAGGGCCGTTATCACCGCGATCCCGCCGGGTGTTCTCAGCTCGGTTTCCAGATACCCATCGAGGTTGATGTCCTCCAGACGGGGTGAGGGATTACCGGAACGTTCATCCAGAATCTTTTCCGCCTCATTGAGCGCCCGTTTGATGCCGTTTCTCAGAACAGGAAGATAGAGGCCTCCGAAGATCCCGTGCCAGTAAGCATCGTTGCACTGGCCCATGAAAAGGCTGTGTCTTGCTTCGGGAACTCCCTCGTCGACGGTCCGTTCGCTGATGTGGATCATCTTTTTGTGCATGTTGTTGCTCTCGCTGTATTTGATGAAAAAGTCTGCCCACAGTCCCCCCTTGAGGAACCTTCGGGCCTCTTTCCCCCGACCTGAATCCTGGAGATCCATTACAAGTTCGTTAAAGGCCCGGGCATCCTCGGGAGCCAGGGTCCACTCCTCCATCTCGGCGTAGCTCCCGGAGGCAAGATGGACACGCCCCATAGGCGCACGGTCGTGAAAATGTTCCCTGAAGGTTGACGTCCGGATGTTCTCGCTTTCGCAGACTGCCGATAGAAAATCCCTCAGCCACCCTCGACCGTAAACCCAGTCGGCTGTATCAGGCCACATGCCGAATTTTTCACCGTCGTCGAACACGATCGCCGTCCGGCCCTTCCCGGCCCCTGCACCCGCAACTGCTTCCAGGGCCTGGGGAACAGGTTTGAAGGGAGTCGCGTACCTGAGACTCTGGCTTATGGGATACAGGGCCATCGCCTTGCCCCGTGTATCGGTGATGAAATAGCCGGAAAGATCATCATTGCCGCTGCCCGAAGCGGCGAGGTGATTGTCATCAACAATGGTGTAACAGATACCCGCCTGGTGCAAAAGGGGAACCAGGGACGGATCCCATATCCTCTCTGTGAGCCAGAGACCTTCAGGCCTGATCCCGGACATTTCCTGGATAAGATCCGACAGGAGCATGATCTGCTCCAGGGCATCTGCGGGAGGGATCGCATTGAGGACCGGCTCATAAAAACCCGCAGTGAAGAGTTCCGCCTGACCCTTCCGTGCGGCGCCGGTCAGGAGATCGAAGATCCCCTTCTCACGAGCCTCGATCCACTCAAGCAGGTGCCCGCTCATGTGCATGCTGAATTTAAAATCCTGGTGGCGGACCAGTTCCTCCAGTAGAGGACCATAGCACACCCTGCATCCCTGCCTAAGAACAGATTCAAAATTTCCTACCGGCTGATGACAGTGAAAACCCATGAGAAGGGTTGTCGTGCCGACAGGGTCTATTTCAGACGATCCAGTATTCAAGCTCGTAGTCCTCCGGTACCCTGACCTTTACCAGCGTAAATAGAGGCGCTTTTTCAACCGGGTCCGTCCCATGCCAGAGGCTGAATGAGAACAGGATCTCCTTGCCCGGCGAAGCACCGAGTTCCTCCAGCGGAATGGCTATTTCCGCGATCCTGCCCACGGCCCCCTGAACACCGGAGGGGGTCTCGCTCCCACCCTGGAGGAGAAGGATCCCATTCTGGTTGCGGAACCTAAAGTCCCGCTTCTCAGGTTCGATGACCTCTATTCCAAGGGTATGGCCCGCGGTCCTCTCGGAAAAATCCCCACTGGTGTCCAGGCGCAGGTAAAGCAATGCTTGATCAAAACCGTACCTCAGATCCTTCAGCACGGGATCGGTCAGGTGCATGGACCCCTGATCGAAGTCCAGGTTATAGATGCCGGCGTTGAGCCACTCGAAGTAATTCGTCTCCTGACCGTCAATAAGCGGTGAGATGACATCCAGGGGCTCGCGCATGTGGCCGCGCGCCCTTTTTACCCGGATGGGCTCCTGGAGCTCCGCTGAGACTTCCAGGCCGCCGAACCTGCAGGCATTTATAAGGTGAAGCCTGAAAAGTTCATCGAATCTGTCCGCGAGGGTTGTACAATGGTCCTCTCCGTACCACCAGCACCAGTCGCTTCCCTCGGCCGCCAGGATCTGATTCATGGCAGCCTCCCTTGCAGCATCCGGAAGGGCCTGCACGGTTTTTTGGAGCCTCTCTCTTGTGCGGCACACGAGTTCCCAGGCCCTGTTCTTTTCCGGATGCCCGACCCATGTCGACAACCGGCCACCGATCCATGAACCCGGTGTGAGGTTCTCCAGTCTGCGCTTTTGGGCGCCTTCCAGCGCCTGGCTGAAGGTCACCGTTTCGATGGCCGGATCCGAAGCGAGGGAATGGTAGAGCCTTTCCAGAAACGGGCGCCCGTTATCGGGATAGTGCTCCCAGGCGTTCTCCCCGTCAAGGATAACCGCCACGACAGCGTCCTCGTGATCCAGGGATCTCCTGATCTCGTGAACCCTTTCAATAAAGTGCTTAACCGCTTTATCACTTTCCATTCTCTGGTAGGTAAAACCGATGAGATCAGAAAGAGCGCGGTCTCTGAAGAACATCCCTATAGATCCTTCACGTCCCTGATATGTCCAGGGTGAATAGAGTTCATTCCTGCGACCTGCCATCCCTGGAAGGGTCACCATAAGTGAGTTGGCGAGCACCTCTTCATCAGAGGCGGCGTAGGAAACACCGAATCGAATCATGTCTTCGAGAGCTGGGGATGAAACGGCTCCTTCAGACGGCCACATACCCTTGCAACTGACACCGAAAGCTTCCTGGTAGCGATCCAGGGCTTTTTTGATCTGCAGCGGCGCGTCGCCCTCCAGCCCCTCGCAGACAACGGGCAGAGGAAGGTTCCTCTCGACAGCTCTGGCGCTTTGGAAGTCGTGCAGAAGCGGCAGGATCGGGTGGTAATAAGGGGAGGTGGTGATCTCGATAGCTCCGCTCTCAAGAGCTTCGCGATAGGCGGGGATGATCCCGGCAACTCTCCTGAGCAAAAGGCCCACCAGCTCTATTTTCTCGGATTCCTCATACTGCTCACCCTTATCGATAAGTTGCCCCAGAAGGGGTTCCTCTTCCCTGATCACTGTCCCGGTCCAGGCAATAAGAAAAAGCACCTGGATATCAAGCACCTCCTGATGGGAGAAAAAGTACCCGGGGCGCTGTCTGTCCACTCTTCTCTCCCATCGGTCATAAAGTTCATAGTATCGGCGCAGGGGGAGGATCTGGTGACGCACTGAACCTATGAAGAGAAAATCGAAAAGGTAATCCAATTCGTCCTCGTCCAGATCCTTTACCGGTTTCAACAGTACCTGGAGGAACACGTCCGAATCAGGTTCCTTGAAGCCTTCTATCTGGTCGAGAAGGGATGGGACCAGATTGAAGGTCGTCCGGATAGACCCGTTGGACGTGGCCAGGTGCAGCATATCGTAATAGTCCTTTGTTGCATGGATGAAGACCAGGGGCATAACGGAGACTTTCTCGAACCCGTTCTGGTAGGAAGGCTGGTGCATGTGCCACCAAAGGGCAAACCGTATCCTCCGCGCCATGGCCGTCTACCTCTCGAGCGCCCATCGGCTCACACGGCGTCCCCACTTATTTATCAGCCGTTTTGCCGTTGCCTTATCACTGCTTTCTACCAGAAGACTCACTCTGGGGCTGTGAACATCGGCCAGAAGGAGGACCCACGAGTCTTCCATTCGAGCCTTAACGCCGTCATCGTAAGTCAGTTCACCCGAAGCTGTCGCCTCCCGGAAATTCCTCATAACCCTGCCCTTGGTCTCCGAAGGGCACACCGTCGTCCTGGAATAGTAATAGGTGGCCGGCAGGTCACGGTAAACCGCAGAAGGAGCGATCCCCGTGGATGCAGTCATTTCCAGGATCTTTACCAGGGTGAACATGGCGTCTCGGTGGGGCTGGAACCCGGGGAAAGCATAGGATCCATCAACACCTGCCACAAGATCGTACCGGCCGTATGATTCCTCAGGAAGTCTTGAAAGGCGCCCGCTGTCGATCCTGACATTACGAACCCGTCCAGCTGCAATGTGCGGTGCCTCGACCGGGAGGAAAACCCTTGCTTTTTTGCGGCCCGAGGTCCTTCCCAGCAGATCGAGGATGTAAAGGAGAGTCTTGAAGGCAGGGTGGGGTTTCCCTTTTTCATCCACCATGAACAGACGCTCTCCGCCGGGCGAAATGTAAAAGCCCATGTCAGCGCCAAGGGTCCTGACGATCTTCCCAACACTTTCGAGAGCCCTCTGGATCCCCAAGGGAGATTCAGCCGGTTTTCTCTCATCAGGATGGGCGTTCAGGATAACTGCTTCACAACCCAGGTCTGCCAGCAGATCGGGGAGGATGTCGGCAGTAGAACCGTGGGCCAGATCCACGATAACGTTAAACCCCCTGGCCCGGACCGCTCCTAGACCGATCGTCCGCAAAAAACCCTCCTTGTAGTATTCCCGGGCCAGGGGAAGCTCGGATATGGTCCCGACCTGGTCGTAATGGCTGCGGCGAAACTTTTCCCTGAAGAAGATCCTTTCCGTCTCCTTGGCCAGTGCTTCAGGGATGGCATAGCCCCCCGAATTATAGAACAGGACCTCCGTGGAGGTTTCATCGCCAGGTTTCTGCCTGAAATGGACGGCTCCCACCTCTCCGAAGGTCGTCAGCTTGTAGCGCATGACCGGAACCGGGGTCAGTTTAAGGTCGGAAACCGAAACGCCGGTGGAGAGGATGCCGCCCAGAAAGGCCCTTTTCAGCATTCTCGAAGCTCTGTGACCATCTCTGCTCGTCAGGATGCGCCCCGAATCCGGGAAGACGGAACCGAAAGCCTCTCCCAGCTTGGCGATAAAACCGGAACTCATCTCGACGTTGGTATGCCCTGAAACAGCGTTTCCCTCAAAGATGCCTGCCTTCCACCGGTCACCCCAGATCAGGTTCGATGTCAGCACGGATCCGGCCTCTACCTTTTTCCCGGGCCACAGAAGGACATCCCTTTCTACCGAGACACCGTCCTCGAGAATGCAGTCGGAAGCTATGACGGCACCTTCCGGGATGTAAACACCCTCCCCCAGGCGGACCTTGTTGCATAGGACCGAGTTGACGAGACGGCTGCGGGTGCCCACTACCACACCCGACCAAAGGACCGAGGATTCGATGGTGCAGCCGGGGGAGATGTCGCAGCCCTCACCGAATACTGAATTCTGGTACTGGCCCCGGGGAAGCCGGACCCCGGGACCCACAACAACGGAACCACTGATCACGCTTCCAGGGGAGATGCCCGCTCCTTCTGAAAGCCACGCTGTTCCCTGGCCGAACTCGGTCCTTTTACCCGGGAGGGGGATACCGGTCTTACCTGAAAGGATATCCCGATGAACACCGCGATAGGATTCCGGGTTGCCGACATCGCGCCAGTAGCCAGGTGCGACGTACCCGTATAATGCCTTGTTCCGCTGCAGGATCCTGGGGAAAAGATCCTTCGAAAAGTCGAACGGTTTTCCCTTGGGGACCATTCGCAGGACCTCGGGCTCCAGCACATAGATACCCGTGTTTACCGTATCACTGACGACCTCACCCCAGCCTGGCTTTTCGAGGAAACTCTTGATACGCCCTTTCTCATCGGCTATGACAACCCCGAACTGGAGGGGATTGGCGACAGATGTCAGCACCATTGTGGCCAGTGCTGAGCACTTTCTGTGAAACTCGACGGCCGCTTTAAGATCTATATCGGTTACGAGGTCCCCCGAGATCACCAGAAATGTCTCCTTGAGTGAATCAAGGGCAAACCTTATGGACCCTGCTGTCCCGTAATCCGCATCTGGGACGATGTACCTCAGACGGGCTTGTCCTTCCCAGCGTTCCAGGAAGTAGTCCCTGATCTTCTCCGGCATAAAATAAAGGAGAAGGGAGATCTCTTCCACACCGAGGGCATCCAGCCTGGCGAGGATCAGCTCCAGTATAGGCTGGTTCATAAGCGGAAGCATGGGTTTTGGGATGCCTGAGGTCAGGGGCTGGATCCTTGTCCCGAAACCGCCCGCCAGAACAATTGCTTTCACGCCTTTTTTCTCCCTGAAGGATAAAATTTGCGGATGACCCTTTCCACTTCAGCCAGGAGCCCGGCGGTGTCGGTGGATTTGACGACATAGCCTTCCGCCAGCCAGGAAGAGAAATCGGAGCGATAGCTGCTGTAGGCCGACGAGATGATGACAGGGATTTTGGGATGGGCACTGGACAGCTTTTGAAGCAGTTCCAGCCCGCTTTCACCTTTAAGCCTTATATCGAGGACGATGAGATGAACCTTTTCACTTTCCAGTACCTGCAGAGCCTGCCTGCTGTCTGCGGTTGTACGGACGAGGTAACCCTTGGATTCCATCTCCGTACGGTACAGTTCACGTATCCCCTCCTCATCATCAATGACAAGAATGAGATGTTTCATAGGCGCCCCCCTTCAGGATGGCAGATATCATATCCTAAACACGAGAGTGAATCCGTCACCCTCCTGATTCAATATTACCTCATCCTCAGCCAGGTATTCCTTGAGATAACGGATCTCTTCGCTGATCCTTTCGGCTGCTTCCGGAGAAAGAACATGGAAGTCACCCTTCGTCCTTAGCCTGAGAAGGACAGCGGAACCCTCCATGGCGGTGCTTATAGTCAGCCCTTCCAGCCCCCCCATAAGGAGATCTGCGATACCCATGAGCCTTGAAAGGGAGTCGGTTATCCTCTCATAATCCACCCTGACCAGCGGAACATCGCCCTCATCAAAAATGATATGCGGAGTGCTGATATTGTGGAAACGGCGGTAGGAGGAGATGACCTCTCCGATAAGATGGTTCAGATCCCAGTAGTGGCGAAGGGGATACTCCTCCTGCACCTGGGAGATGAAATCCCCCAGGAACTTTTCGAGATCCCGCAAGTCCTGGTAGAGGGCTTCGATAAGCTGTCGTTGAGCGCGGTCATTACTGCCTGCCTCCTGAAGTTTTCCCAAGTGACCGGACATGGATACGACAGGGTTTAGGAGTTTGTGAGCGAGGGTTGCCGCAAATCTGCCCACTGTATTCTTCCTTTCCATCCTGAGCAGCATTTCGTGCTGGGCCTCTATACGGGCGTTGGCTTCCTGGAGCTCCACGACCTTCTTTTCGTGACCGTCTATGATGAGG
>Ga0209536_100009958_pt1 | contig 14062 bp, 7 predicted proteins | sample DeeMarSeWOR28_12_FD_187461 | JGI IMG/M metagenome (GOLD analysis project Ga0209536, IMG submission 187461) | Marine sediment microbial communities from White Oak River estuary, North Carolina - WOR-2-8_12 (SPAdes) (version 2) | ecosystem: Environmental > Aquatic > Marine > Intertidal zone >...
CCAAGCAATATTAAGAATCAATCTTCTATATAATTCAATATCGATTTGTTGTTGTGTTAAATTAGTAGATGTACCACTAAATTCTCCACCACCATTACTCGGTAAGTATAGTTTAGAAAAGGACGTTTCATTAATAAAATTAATAGGTTCTAATCCTAACATAAATGCAAGATCCTTTACTAAGGCATCAGGTGTATTATTCTTTTTATTGTATGTTACAACATGGGCAAATTTAATACCATTTATATATTTTTTAACTTCATCAAACTCAACACCATATATTCTAATTAATTTTGTTGCTTTCTCTCCATTTAAAGTTAAATCATCTCCATCCGCTCTAGGTACAGTATCAAAGCTAGTTATTACTTCAGTAACATACTTTCTTATCATTATATCTGTCTTTGACGCATCTAAGTTTTCTGCTAACGAATTTAATTTATCTAAGAATGAAATATAAAAACTATCAAAAAAGTTTAAGTTATACCCATCGTCTAAAACTGGGAAGTTATAAACTTGTTTAGATGTTAATAAAACACCATCATCAGTAACTTTACTACCAATAATTTCTGAGCGATATTTAGGATATATATTTCTATTAAGTAAATTTTTCTGTAATTCATTTAAACTATCAAAGAAACTTTGGGTTTCAGTTTCATTAGGTTTTATAAAATATGGTATGGACGCATCTATATTGTTACTTAAGAAACTAAATTGTGGAATATAAATTCCTGTTAATTCAGGGAATGGATTACCATCAACGACTAAAGTTATTTCAGAGTTTGTCTTCTGTGTCGCAGGAGTAATACTTTTAATATTTTTAACTATACCGTTATGTTCAATGACATAAGAACCATATTCTAATGTAAAATTTCTTAAAGGGTTGTCATTACTTTCTGTAGGTGTATATTGTGCATCTACAGTGTACTTAATATTATATGGGTTATTAAAGAAATTACTATTAACTTTAAATGTTGATTCATCCGCAGAAATGTCATAAACATAATCTGTAATATTATTACCCGTAACACTTCCTACTTTATTATCTACGTATATTGCTGCTGGCCAATTATTTTGTATTTCTATTAAAGATGCCCTTAATAATTCTTTATATGATCCATACCAAACATAACTTAAGGGGTTAGTTAAATCTAAATTAAGTTTAACTTTAACATTTTCACTTAAATTTACTTGTTTTTCATTATCTGTAATGTCATCTAAAGTGAAAAATTTAGACTTAGTACCTTGAGTAAATAAGACATCTGGTTTCGGATCTAAATTAACTGAGATGGCGAAATTTCCGTTTGTAAACAAAGTAGTTCCCCCATTACTAGTTAGTTGGAACCCTACTAAATCAGGACTAAAATTCCTATACTCAATGTTGTCATTGAAGAATATTCTTTTTGCGTACCCTGCAATTTTTATTCTATTATTGTTCGCCATTTACGTCTTTAAAAATCAGTTATTTCATCAAAATCCTTAGTTGGGTCAATAGTAAACTTCTGTTCCCTAACTTCAAACAATGGTTTACCAGTAAACTGATCTTTAACTTCATATAAGTTATATTGTCTGTATATTTGGTTACCAAAGTTGTATATAGTATAAATACCATCTTCTAAAGATTTTGTTTGGTTAGAGAACAATGCGTAAGCTAAAGTTTCATCATCGAACTCAACCATTTCAATTTCTAACATAACTGGATCAAAAAACGTATTTGTTATAATAACATCTTGTTGTGGGTTACCAATGAATGGTGTTGCGTTTGGTTTTATTGATGGTGCAGATGATGGAGACACAGTGCAAAATATACTAGTGGAATTATCATTAAATGTATATGAAACACTAGCGTTTGAATTACCTTGATTTTGAGTAATTGGTAACGCTCTGTTGTTTGATGTAATAATTCTAAATAAATTTTGTATCTTATCTTGTCCTGTACCTGCCTGTTCTTTAAGGTATTCTACCCTATATCCCACTAAGTTACCGTTTTCAAACCTATTTTGTAAATCTGAGGGTATTTGATTTAAATCAAAAACAATACCTTTTACATCTTGATTATCTACCAAAACACTACAATCTTGTATTTTTGTTCTAATCTGTTTTGGTCTTATAATGATATTATAAAATCCTTTAGTCCCAAAAGTTGCAGTAGGTAATTTTAATGTATATAAACCACCAAATATCTCAGTAACATTATTAGGGTTATTTGCAGGTACTAAAACTTCTGCAGGATTCAAAGGGAATAACTCAACATCTATCAATGATTCTCTATTAGGTGTGTAACTGTAAAACATTTCTATATCTTCTACCGATACATCTGCCGGTCTTATTGTTCCATAATTTCCTGTTGCCATAACTTTTTTTTTAAATTCTTATAAATCCACCTCTGTTTGTGTCAATGTCATTAGTTGTCTTTATTTCTGATAATAACGCATGTCTCTCAAATATATCCGCTATCCCTCTATTAATAAATACTGCACTATCAATTTCTGGTTTAAAAACAATACCTAAATATTCTTCTTTTTTTGTAGTAGCACTTAATGAAGTATTATATTGGTTCCAACCGCTATTATTAACACTAAAAGTTGTTGTCTTATGTGTTTGATTCAAACCAAAGTCGTCTTTTTTTGTAGTAAACTTATTTTTATATGTGGTATATTTTATCCCTGTATTATTAATATTATTAACATTTGCATTTATTTTATAAACAGTTTTTTCTGTATCTTCAGATATTACACCATTATATAATTCACTAGGATTAGAAGATGTATTAAGGTTTGGTACATAAACATCTTGTCCGTTTACATCTTTTCTATAAGACTTAACTTGCTTTAATAGTGAATCATCTGTATAACCCGACACTGAATTAGGTGGTGTGTAGTAAAATTCTACAGGTGCACCCGCTAATCTACCATAACTAAATGAATTAAAGTTTTGTGGTTTATCTGTAAGTAATGTATCTTTAGGAATATAAGGTTTGTCCGTAAAAATACCCATATCATCAACCTTTTGCGTTAAATAGAGATTAATATCTATAGTGTTTTTAATTTTTTGTCCAAACGTATTCAATAAGAAATTTCCTTCCTTATCAATTTTAAATTCAGGAATAGTACCATAATAATATTTAGGATTGTCTACATCTATTACAGTTTTACCCTCAGAATCTTTTATAAGAATACTTTTAGGGATATTCCTAACTATGTAGTTTTCTAAATTTCTTTTCTTTCTTATGTACTTCATACTATATAATTATTTTAAAGTGTAGTTTGCCAAAATGTTAATGTGGGTAACCCACCATTAGATGGGTTTAAATTAACTCCCGGTGGTGGTAATAATTGTCTACTATTAGGTGAAAATCTATACTTATAAACACCATTATCATTTCTCAATATTATCTTTAAATAAGTAATTCCATTCTCACCTTCTAAATTAGATAGTGTAATATTATTAACATCAAAATCCTTAGATGGTGCTAAATTATATACTCTACCATTTAACGCACTATTAAATTGTACTACACCATATACCTCATATTCTTGATTAGGTGCGTTATCAACTAAATCTTTGAACCAATATATGTGGAAACCTTCATGTACTTCCTCTGGTTGTGTTACAGGATCACCCAAAATAAATGTTATCGGACACGCACTTAATGGTAAGGTAAACCCAAACTGATTTTCTTGTTCTTCACCAACTTGTGTATAAATGTCTGAAAATGTTAATAATTCATTTTGACCACTATTAGGATTATCGTATATTGAAAACCTTATGAAACTATTAACAAATCTATTAGTTCTACAAAATATATCATCAAATACAAATCTTAAATCCCTATATAAACCAGGTTCCGCACCTGTACCTCTATGTTGTGGAAAACCTAAATTAATACTCTCAGGAGTATAAAAATTAAGATTTATCTTAAACTTATCTATAAGATTACCATTATTATCTTCAGGTTTAAATATTACCTTCTTATAATCTACTATAGGATTTATAGAATTTTCTATTTCGTCTTTAACAAACTTATCCTCTATTAACTCCGCATTATCTACAGGAAAGAAATTACTACTTAACGTAATATCTATTGTAGTACCACTATTTAAACTATCTAATAATATTTTTCTTCTATCAACAAGCATCGTCTATTTCGTTTTGATTTAATAATGATAAGTCTACACAACCACCCGCAATATCTCTTTTACCTAATTCATATTCACCTTGATAATCTACCAAAGTTACCTCAACCAACAAATCCGCAGAACCATTGTAATTTAATACATTCACCACATTAGATGTACCAGAACCCAATGTGAATACTACTGGTTCCCAAATACCCGAACTACTATTCCACTTATAATAACCACTAGTATCTGTAAATGGTATATTAAATACATTATTAATTACTTGTGAAAAAATGGATGTGTCAGTACCTTGATTTGAATTGTATATTAATTGTCCATCATTTAGTGGGTTAATAAATGTAGGTTGTTCATCAAAAGAATCTAAAGAAACTGTTGGTATATTAATACTATATTTTAGATATGTCGGTGACTTTAAAAATTCAATAAACTTATTTTTATTTAAATTGTTAGTGTCCGAAGCACCCAAAGTTAACTCTTCTGAAATTATTAAGAATTCACATGGTGGATCTTGTCTCTGAAAATAAAATCTTTTATCTAAATAAAGGTAATGAGCACCACTCTCAAAAGGGTAGTTTACTCCTTCACCCGATACATCGAATTCACCAATATCCATTAAATCTCTCCATTTAAATACATTAGGTGCTATCTGATTACCTGTCGTAATACCATTTACGATATTACTTTGTCTAGCATAAGTAGGTATCTGATATGCGTTTAATAAATTATTTATATCTTGTGTATTTGTAATGTTATAGTTATTTATTATAGATTGTATATCAACAATAGGGTTTATAGAGTTTCTATATTCTCTTATTTTTATAGTATTAAATGGTGAGTATATGTACCCCTCTCTTTTATTATCTAAAGCAGGATTAATAGAATTTAAATATTCTCTATACACCGTATTAACTCTATGATAAACATTTTCTAAAGTACGTTCTAATAATTCATTTTCATTGTACTCTACGATGTCACCATCAAAAAATTCGTCAGACTCATCTATATTTTCATAGTAAGTAGATGGTGTATATGTTTGATCACCATATGAACGAATGTTATAATTTATGTTAGTGTCATTTTCTAAATCATATCCCGCAGATATAGGTGTCCAAAATCTCGTATTTAGAGTACTACTTAAACCAGATACCGAATTAATCCAATATTGTGAATTTACCGATGTAGGATCAGAATCGTTATCATTCTTAATAATTCCCAAATACAATTCAGTTAATGGTCTACCTAAATTATCAACATAGTTACTTACATCTACATCAGTTTTAAAGTTAAATGCTGCAACATCATCATTATAGTATGTAACACCATACGCCGCAGGATAAAGATCATAGTCTTTATAATCTACTGTTATAGATTTATATCTCCTAACATAATATTGTGATGGTTTATCTTTAACTACCCTCTTAACTGATGAAACACCTAACGTAAAGTTTATATCTAAAGGATTTATTTCAATAACGAAAGATCTAAGTTTGTTATTATTGTTCTGATTACCTGTCCTAAATACTCTAAAATATTTAGTTGTCAATTTTAGTTCATTCGATGATGTTAAGTCTATAAAATTTAATAATTGTATCCTATCACCAGCATTTAATCCATGATTCATCGCAGTTCTAAAACCAACATATAAAGAACCATTAGACTCAACATTAAATTGTTCTATAACAGGTACCCCATCTTTTAATGATTTACCTGCGTTATTTTTTACTAAGACAATATCTTTATTACTGTGCGGATATAAAATCTTTAATAAATAATTTTGTTTATTATCACTATCCAACATCTTTAACCTATCATAACCAGGATCGAAAGGATAAAAATCACATAACGCACTTTTATTATCATTAAATTGTAAAGCGTCTTCATTAGGTTCATCATTATAGTAACCAATCCACCCATCCTTTTCAAATATCGCAGAACTTAAAATGTCCTTTGTTTTGATATTGTTATTTTCATCTTCATATATTTTAATGTTGTCATTGAAGATGGGGTTACTTATAACTGGTTTAACTACACCATAAAATCTATATATAGAACTTTCTTTCCTCTCCTTTTCAAATTGTTCAAACTGACTAACAGTAGTATCAATATCATTTAATGGTATAGGTTTATTACTATTTTGTAAATCAAATTGTATTTGCGTGTCAACATTTACATTGTCTGGTAACCTTTGACTATTTAATAATATTTTATTTGTTTCTTCCACTATCTATAAATATTTTATTTTTAACTTACACCAACAAATATTTCAAAACCATCAAAATTAAAGTATGGTATAACCTCAACCTGTACTTCATATGTACCAACACTATTTATCGTGTAAGTTTGACTACTGTTTTGATAAACACCTACTACTTGTGAAACTATTGTTTGGTTTATAGGACCTCCGTTTCCATCATTTATTTTGACATTAAATGCATTACCATTTGATCCTATCGTATTAGGACATGTATTATAGGTACCACCTCCGTACATATTAACATTTATTGTTGCAGTTCCCGAATTTAATACTATTGTAAAGTTTTTAGTTTCTGTAACCTCACCATTAACAGTACAAGGTGCAGATGTTATAGAAACAGGACCCGTAAAGTTTTGTCCAAAAGTATCTATCAACGTAAAATTAGGTGTGTTATTACTTCCTGTTCCTGTTGATCCTCCAGTTTGAGGGTTACCCCCTAAGAATGGTCCTAAATTGGGTTGAACATAAGGAGTTGTTGGTCCACTTCCGTTAGGTGTGGTTGTACCTCCACCTGATCCACTACCACCCGTATTATTGTTACCTTGTGAACCACCACCAGTAGTATTAGTATTTTGTTGTACAACACCTACATTAATTTTTTCAATCAATGTCTCACCTAAACAAGTTCTAAATACACTGAAATTATTATCCTGCACATTAGTAATATTAGGTGTATTATTAATATTTTCTTCTACATTACTACTAGACGCACCTAAACCTTGTAATGTGATAGCGTCTATTCTATCCGCAAAGAATTTACCAACTGTCTTATGTAATGCAGTTTTACCTGGGACTAAACCAAAATATAAGTAATATGGTGTTTGACTTCTATTCATTCTAATACCATTAATACTAACACTACCATTATTTGGGTCGTCTTGTAATGTAATCCCACCATCATTTGTTATAACACCCGTAAAAATTTCATCAGTACCATCACTCTGCGCAGTTTGTCCAAAGTTTATTGTACCCGATGCATTATCATATGGATCTGAGTTAGGATAATTGATGAATGAGGATGTTTGTCCTGGTGCAACTCCATAGAAAAAGTCAGTAGGTCCGTTTGTATTTCTATAACCACAACCATCTCCAGGTATAAATGAATCCCCATCATTATATTCTGAAAGTACTATATCATTATTTGGTAATTGGTAGTATATATTTACACCATCTGTTAATGTAATATCTTGATATGTGTTATATTCATTTTCATATTCTATAGAACCTGGTCTTTGGTGATGGAATGATAAATCACCTGCCTTATAACCATTAAATCTTCTACAGAAATAATTCCTAACCTCATCTTCATGATCAAACCTAACAAAACAATTACCTATTTCAATTCCTAAATCATTTTTATCTATAATTTCAACACCAATTTGTGACTGAACCACAGGTGCTAATATATTTTCACAAATTACTCTACTACAAGCAAACTCCACATAAGCCCTAAGATTTAGAGATATATCCTTTTTATCATCAAATTTAGTTATTGGTTTTAATATACCATCATCTTCAGTACTATTAGGATTAAAACCACCATAATTATTATTTTGTTCACCAAACTTATACTTAATATCCTCATAACTGGCGTTAAATGTTGTAGGTGGTAAAACATCCATAATAAATGGTATATCATCAATATCACAATAAACACTACTACCCAATTCCATAATTGTGGTAGGTAACATCAAATTAGCCTTATATTCTGTTTGGTTATATTTTACATCTTGAGGTGATATGTAAGGTGTATAATATATTTCTTCGTCTCTCCAAGAAATTAAACCATGTTTTATTATGTTAGAATATACATTATATTCATTAACAGTGTCCTGTATACATGGGGCAATACCATTAGAACCACAATCGGGGTCACAAGATAAAGGATCACAAGCGGTAAATGGTTGCCAACCATACGGTTCTCCGAATGGTTCCCAACATTCAGTTTCTTCTTCACCTTCTTGTTGACCAAATCCATTTAAGACATTCCCTTCATCATCTATATAAATATCAGTACTATTTGAGTTGCATCCACTGTCTAAACAATCTAGTTTTGTTTTAAAATATTCTTTTCTTTCCATCATTCTGGTGTCATCACATATATTTCTATGATGTGCGTGTCCACCTATGTTTTCCCAAGTAGAGTTTCCATTTGCGTCTTCGGTTTCTACATATTGTGGTTTACCATGTTTTGTTTGTATTTCTCTTTCAGGTGTGATAAAATTAATACCTGAATCATTCATCTCTAACTGAAACTCACTAAAGTTATTGAATGTTATCTTACAACTTTCATTGTTACTATTTTTACCTGCGAATTCAAATTCTTGTACCGCCAAATCTAAATTAGGTATTTCGTCATCCAATTCCTCTGTACCATACCAGTCAGTCGCTCTCTTTACTAACACTCTCGCAGTACAATCTCCGACTGTTATAGTAGGGAATGGTGGATTATTAAAAACTGTAATCCTAATTCTATGTTGTTTAAATGTTGGATTACCTTGGAAATTTTCACTGTAAACAGGTAATGGTATACCTAAAGGATTATCATTACTAAACCTTACTCTTTCTTTACAATCAAAATCACAGAATTTATCTTTTTTGATTTGTCCGAACTTTCTCTTTCTTTTCTTTAATTTATATTTTCTTTTAATTAATGGAAAATATAATGTACCACCCACCCAATCATTATAGAAATCAAATTTTAACATCCTTAAGAATACTGCAACAGGTTCTAAAACACAAGATGCCCAATCTTTAATACCAGGTGTTTGTCTACCACCACAATTAACACACGCTAATGGTTTTACATACGTACTATTACAAGCGGGTGAAAAGTTTTGTAAGTTAATTAAACTTATTCTATAATCTAAACCTTCATCTGCACACTTAAGAGGGATTAAACCTATTCTTTGACAACATCTTCCACCACAACATCCATCTTCTGGTCCTCCACATATAGAATCATTATTAGGGCACCCAGGACTATCATCGGAACAACAACTAAATTCATTACCATCACAAGGTTCTTTACAATTTGCACATAAATTTTCTGAGAATATACATTTCTTTTTTAATCTCCAACATCTACCTAATATCGCTACCGCATCAGGATCATCTTTACATTCTTGCTTTTTAGCGGTATCTGTCCTTTTACCACAATTGTCTAATGCTTCCTCTAAATTGTCTAAATTATTTGATCCATCTCTAAATGCCCACCTAACGCAATTTGCACTTTTAGAACCACTAGTTAAACATGAAGAATTATTATAACACCATAATCCATTTTGTGGTTGAGAAGGTCCCAACCCACCCCCCACTGATGAGGGTTCTGTACCAGGACAAATAAAGTTGTTAAGACCAAAAGAACCCCCTTTATTTGGGTTGAAGTCTGAATTAATACCATCATTAGGGTATCTACCATAATGAACTGTTGCCCCTCCATTATCACCAAATCTATACCAAGCAGATCCACTAGATATAGGTGTTGTTAATTTACCAGTATTTAAATATTTCCAACCTGGCTGCCCTTTCAATCCAGCGTCCGATAATTCGTTACATGTCCAATCTGCACCAGCACCATCAAAATCACCATCTGACACCGCATCCATATCTATAAAACCATTGCCAGAATCTCCTACATTTTGTGCCCTACCATTATTATTAGTACCATAACCACAACCACTGCTTTTCCACTCATTTTGACTTGGACACCATCGTCGCGTAGTATATCTAACGTCTACCTTTGCAGTTTTAAAAGTGGAACTACATACCCCAGTAGGGATTTTTATATTACAAATTAAAGTTATAAGTCCATTTATAAATTGTATAATACCATTAATAAAACCTATAATGTGACCAAATAAAACAACCAATATACATATAATTGTATATAATGGATGAATACTTGTATCCGTTCTGTTTGTTGGGAATTTATTAACACCTTCCGCATTTATTATATCTTTAATACCTATGAAACCTCTCGCCTCATCACCACCCGCAAGAAATCCACTATTCAAATAGAAATCACCAGATTTTTGCATTCTACCAATATATTGTTTAACTGTATAAACTTTCTTCCATCTAAAAGGGAAAAACTCTTCTAAATAGTTATATTGGTTTGTAATGTCGTCTTCATATTGTGTACCTAAAGTAACATTACTTAATTGTTCATTTTTTGTAAAAGGTCTTTCTTTTTTTAATCTCTTTGTAGAAAATTCACCAAAACTAAAATTGTTGTTTGTGTTAGGTACTAAATATTTAGCCCTTTGTCTTAATCTCTTATCGTTAGATGTTGCATCCATAGATATTCTAAATCTATAGTCTCCTTCTGTTGCAATACCCTTAATACCATCAGGTGAAGGTACTAAATTACCAAATTCATCGGTAACTACCTTTCTTATGTTCATAGGTACTAATAACGACCAGTTACCATTATCATCTATAGAGTTATCATTAAAATCAAATGTTTCTACATTACCATCTACAGTCCTTCTAATTGCTTCAATTTTACCCGGACCCGTAACTACTTCATTTAATTTACCCATCTCTCTAGATGGTTTACAATTTTTGTTTAAAGAATCTTTTTCATCGTCAGAAAAAATACTACCCATAAAGATTGCGGTAGGTGTAATAGATATATTTGGTTCAATATCTACTCTGTTAATACCTAACCCACTACCAACACTTATACTATCACACCAATAAGGTTCAACAGTAACTGGGATGTTTTCTGAAAATATTTGCGGTAAACTATCTAAATTATTAGAACCTTTATACTTAAATCTACTATCAAATAAGTCATCACTATAACCATCTTTATCTATCATTTCAAAAGGTCTTATAGAAATAAAACCAATATCACTGACATCCATATCATAATGTAAAAAATGATCACCTACGGGTACACCAAATAATATGTAGTCACCCGCCTCATTAGTTACTGTAGTATACTTATAGTATTTTTCGTATATTTCTAATGTAGTATTATCATCTAATACCTCTCTTTTCTTAGGGAACGTCCCAACAGGTGTATGATCAAAGGATTGTTGGTTTTTTGGTAATACGTTATAACGTACACCATTTTTATTCTTTTGATCGGGAAATGGTTCTTTATAAGGATATATTGAGGATTTTACAGGATCTGTTAAGTCTGCGTCTTCTACTGGTACAAATATAGATACCTTTACATTAGGAACACCAAAACCATTATTAACAATAACTCTACCTGCAATAACACCATAATCCGCACAAAAGTCTTGATAATCGTCTTTTTGTGAAATTTTAAGGCTGAGTATTTCTAAATGATCATAATTTTGACTAAGATCAACATTTACATTTAAATATCCATTATTCTCCTGACCTGGAGTTGTCCTAATTCTATATGACTTAGACATAGACTAATCACTATTTTTTTTCTTCGTTATCGTACACTTCTAAATCATCAATATCATTTTTAACATATTCAGTAGTTTTTTCAAATTGTCTTTCTCTCTTCTTTAAAGTTCTTTTAACCTTAAATTCTGCGTACTTTGCAAATATACCAATAAATACATCCTTAAACTTTTTAGACGCCGCAGGTAATTTTTTAGGTAAAAATAAAGTCAAAAATAACTGAACTACTAAAACTAGTATAATAAATGGTATCGCAATTAATATTGTAAAAAACGCAATTAGTTTAAAAAAGAATGTTCCATCGTATAAATTATCTGGTAATAATTTTACACTTTCTACATCCCCTGCATTTACTGTTGTTGAATTTGATTGTTTACATGTATTACATCCCATAACTTTAATTTTAATATAAAACTAACTCATTTTTTAAAAAAGTAATTATTATGAAGTAGAAATTGTTACTTTAATATCTCTATTAGGGTATTTTATTTCAAACATACCATTAGGTTCACCAAATAATGTATATCTACCTAATAGATCTATTTGTCTGGTTTCTTCGTCAATATATGGTTGGGCGACTTCATTTAAAGAATATTTACCATTTTCGTTAACTTTGTTAAATACTCTTAAATCTGTGACATTTAATACACCACCAACATTATTAATGTTCTCTACTAATTGGGATATATAAATATTATCTCCCATATCCCATTTATTTATATCAAAGTAATCTTTTACTTGATTAATAACTCCACTAATGACTTGTCCTTTTGGTATTGCCTTTTCCGCAAAAACATCAATCTCAAAAGATAGATTATATACTCTACCATTTTTAATTGTAACATAATCATTTATCATTCTAAAATCTGCCAAATATTCTGCAATATTTTGTTTTAATGCTGAAGTTGCCTGTGTTGTAAGTTTACCATTTTCATCTAACGCTAAAATAGAAACATTTATTTTATTTCTTTCTTCCCAAACACCAGTTCTAAATGGAACACCAAATTGTCCAGGCATCAAAGGTATTCTACTCTGATAATCTTTTATTGTTACACATCTATCTTGTGCAGAAAAATTGTATCTTACTAAATTTCTTATCTCATCTACAGAAGGTTCTTCTTTACCTCCCAACGCAGGTATTGGGTTATTCACACTTATACTCTCCCTAATAACTCTATTAATCTGACTATCATCACCATTAATAATCGGAATGATGGTACCTAAAGATGTAATAGTATTAGGTCCAATATTAGTGTCTTCGCCACCACCAATTCTATATCTTATAAATAAAGTATTATCTGTTTGTGGTATTTCACCTAAAGATGAATTGTTAATTATATTACCTATTCTGTCCACCTGTCCTCTACAACCGATAAACTCATTTAATTCTGATGTGTCCGCCTGTCCTGCACCAAATATAATTTTACAAAAACCATTATCAGTATATTCTTTTATAAATCTTTGTGGAGCGTTTTTCCATTTACCTACGACAACTCCCTCACGATCAGAAATAGTATTCTCATCTTCTACATAAACTTGTGCCTGTGCCAATGCAGGTACTTCGTACCAGCTTAAATCAAAATCATTAAATTCTTCCTCTGTTGGTTGGTTAATAAAGTTAGTACCTTCCTTAGTTATAATATTTTCTATTGATAGTACGTTCTGTTCTGGTAATACCACTTCTAAAAATGGTTTATAGTCATTTCTATTTAAAACCTTTTTAAATGTTTTAGTGATACCATTTAACATTATCTCTCTTTTAGTTAAAGAATAATTTTGTATCGTACCAGTACCATCTATGTTTGGGATTATAAGTCTATTGGGTATCCCTCCTGTAGTAAAAGGTGAGGCAAAATCACAATCTTCTAAAAGTTCAAATACTTTTCCCGCACCTGATGCTTGCGAACCTTTTAAAATCTTAGGTGCATAACTCTCATCAAAAGTATCTCCCTTTACAGGTATATTAGTAACTGTCCAATCTACTATAGTAATACTAGGACGTTTACCTGGTATATTTAAACCAAAAGTTCTCGCTAATTCTAATACTGATGATCTTTCTTGTGCGTAATTAATTTGTGTTTCATTAAACATTCTGTCTGTATGGAAAGATAACATATCCCCAACCGCAGCGTTTAATTCTAATAACATCATACCTACTGAAGCATCATTAAAATCTGAAAATGTTTCTGGGTAGTATTTTTGTATGAATTCGATAAGTTGTTGTCTAACCGCTGCGAAATTCCTAGCATTATAATCAATCTTTTTGGCCATATCTTAA